>Ga0209488_10002770_pt1 | contig 14310 bp, 16 predicted proteins | sample Rivendell_Oct201_8_FD_188349 | JGI IMG/M metagenome (GOLD analysis project Ga0209488, IMG submission 188349) | Vadose zone soil microbial communities from the Eel River Critical Zone Observatory, Northern California, USA -... | ecosystem: Environmental > Terrestrial > Soil > Vadose zone >... | reverse complement strand
AGTCATCCCCTCACGCCTCCCAAGATCCTACCTCCCCACGGGCCATGGCGTGTGAAGAATAGACAAGTCTGATGCGTTTGTCAGAGTTCCTCAACGTCTCACCCTAAAAAATGGGGTGCATAGGCCCCAATTTTCCGAACCGGGAGGAAGGTTCGAAAGCTGACTCACGAGATCGCGGGACGCCGCATGGTAGGGACACACTGCCATCATCTTTCTGACTCGATTCACGTGCCACCACAGCCCTAATCACAATAAAGAGCGTCGAATTTGAAAATTCTCCTTGACAGCGGGGCTTAACATGGGAATGGGGCCTCGGGTAGGTCGACGTCCAGTTCACAGAGCACCCGCGCAAGGTCAGACCCGCCAGTCACCCTGGAAGCTATTTTCCAATTAACTTCGCAGTTGCTTCTAGGAGCGTGTATTGCAGTGAATGACGATGTATTATATTACTATGAGTCACTCACTGAGGATAGATGCCTACTGATCGTTGGTGAAGGCTAGCTCAATGCACCCGTCCAATTGCACAGCATGCCACTGCCACATACCACATCACGGTTAGGAAGCCCAGGTTAAGGCGTGAGGCGTGCGACTATTTGGGCGTGGGCGCCCATATAAACCACAGCTGGGAACGGTCCTCCTCCCCTTCGTTTGTGATATTACTCACCACAAACCTATACTGTAACCACAATGTTTCCCGCATTCCACCACAATGCCACCGTCCATGACAAGGCAACGGGGCCTCTGCCCGACGATCCTAGGGCCTATGCACCTTGCATCCAGCCGTTCCAGGCTGAAGTCGGTGTTCGCTGCAGTAGACCTGTAGCACACGATCAAGAATACGAACTCACATGGGACAATATAGTGAGCCACTACATTGTCAACCCATGTGGAGAAGTTTGCTCACCGTGGAGAACGTCAGATGGTCCCGAGCAACCAATTTGGGCCCCCATCAACGGGGTCACACTTCACAATGCCCGGTGCCCCTGGGCAATTCGTGAGTTTCCCCTTTCTGAGAAACGAGGTCCGAGACTCATGTTGAATTCAAGGCATTTGGGTGGCCAACTACCGCCACGCAACACGTGGCACTTCCCAATGACGGTGGATGTGGCTTGGGCCATCCATCGCCGATCACCCCCCTCTCACCCCCCTCCCGCACGACCACCGCAACAGCTTCGTCTGTGGCCCTTGACCCGGTCGATATGACGGGCTTCGAAATCATTTCTGAGCTGCACAACTGGTCAGACGAGAGGATCACCGACATTCTGAAAGGAATGTTGATATATGCCCAGGCGCTGCCAACGCAGTGGGTGAGGGAGGTCAACTATCGCCTTCAAAGGCAGAGGGGTCCACCGGAGCCGGATCTGAGAGCACAGCTCAGAGAAGGTCCGAGCTCCACGAACGACATAAACGCAGGACGAAGAAAAAGAAGAAGACCGATAGAGGATGACGAGACTGGGGACAGGGCAGCAGCTCAGAGGGGGAAGACCCAAGAATTGCCGGTCCGAAGGACCCCAGATCGCAAGCAGATGGAATCCAAGCCAGGGCACCGCGCTCTCGGGATGGAGGCCCTTGTGGTACCACCGCAAGGAGTCTCACCCACTCGCTCACTGGGGCCGGTCATAACTGGGGCAATCCCCGGACCCCTTGAGCGCGACGAGGCTTGGACAGAGGGGAGAGGGGGGATCATTGAAGATCCCCATGACGACGAAGAGACGGATAAGGAGAGGTGGGAGAGGTTGATGAAGCGCGAGGACGGCGTGTGGAAATGCATGGGATGTGGGGGAAAACCGTTCGCCGACCGCAGCACGCTACAGCGACACTGCAAGTCGTTGGCTCACGGAAAGAAACGCGACATGCGGAAGTGCCCCCAGTGCGATAACGAGTATGCCCGTTGGAGCGGTGTCAACCGGCATATGAGGGAGAAGCATTCACAGGTTGGCGACGGAGCGATTTGAGGTAGCTTTACAGAGAGCCTTTATAGGACTAGCTTTATGTTATCAGCCCCTTGCCCTGTGGATGCGGTGCCTCGATGTCTTACATCGATGGCCGCTTGTTTCATCATTTCATCGTTAGTACAGATGCCTCGTGTCTCTAGCCGTATACTGGACACGCACGAGTTGATCCGATTATCTGAATAAAATAATCAACGCACTTCGATGGTCATCAGACATGTTATGTTCCGTATGATTCTAAAGCCATGAAATTGATGGACCGTGGAAGTTCCGAGTCATGTCCAGTGGCTATACCACGAACCCTTGTGTATTGTATGGCCACAGGTGACAGGCGTTGACTCGATACGCCATAATTACTGTGTTTGGCACAATATAAAAAGATTGGACACTAGCGAGTGGTGACAATTGATGCACGTTGGCCTTTGACTCGAACAGCTTGCTGAGCGCCAAATTTTTGCAAGTCCACTCGTGCACGTGATGATTTCAACCACAGCTGCTCATACCTGCCACAAGCGCAAGGTACGATAGGTGGGCGATACTCAAATCAAAAAACTCAAGCCCCCGAGTCTCATTCATGCGTGAAAACTGCGGCGAACTACATGGATGTAAATCATCGAACTCTAGTCACCACTGTGCCACCAGTCTCTCAGGTGATGGGTAGGGCGCCTGGGCAGTCGATTTGTGCATGATCGCTCCACAGGATGGCCTGGCCGCCAGGAAAGCATCTAAGGCGCTTATGATGGTCACAGGTGGGGTTCTACTCTACACAATCCTAGCAGCTAAACTTGAGAATTTCCTCGGGAGCCCCGGCACGCTCTGCAGACGACAACTTTCAACTGGGTTAAGTATGCTTCCCTGAAAAGCCTTTCCCTTTCTGGCCGAACCATGTACTAAGATAGACACCCGTACAGCTTACCAAGACCGCATACAGCTTGCAAAATCAAGCCAATAATGGGGTGCTAAGCACATCCGTCTGAAAGGTGCCACCTCGTTCTGTTGCGGCATTCCTCAACAATTTCACTGAACGACGAAGAATGTTCGAAGGGCGTTCCATTGAGACTAATATAACGGTGACAGTGTGAGATGGTGGTTTGGGATGTCATGCTGACGTATGTACTTAGACTAAGTAGCATTGGTCCTCGGTGGATTGTATGGTGGAACTTGAATTACGGCAATGTGGTATCATACGAGAACAAAAGTGAACAATCATCCGTGTTGTAGTAGGGCCAAGAACTACGAGATGCCCGCGTAAAGAGCGTACTAGGGTGAGAGTCATCAACAGCGTGAGTGAGTGTCGAACACTGGGAAGGCACTTACAAACTTCTCGACCATGTGATTTCAGGACACGGCTCTGCCCTGGGAGTACCGTAGAGAAAGTGATAGCGAAGCTCGCCACTACTCAAAAGATTATTCAAGAAAGCAAACTGGGCGTGGGAAGCCTAGTGGGCACGTCTTTGCTAGGATCGTGGCAAGCTGACGGGAAAAATAATGCCCCCATGGTTAAATGACGCCCACATGGAGCGGATCGATAACAGGAGACAGTGGCGTTATCATGAGGCCATGCCTCTTACAACCTAGGGACACCATATTTCCATGCTGAGATACGGGATCCTTGATCTGCGACTCAGATTTATAGTAAGTCGATATTCGGCGCTCTGTCGTTTCGACTCGAAGGAAAAAAAACTCACGGAAACGGAGGACGTGATGTGCAAGCGCTCAACACAAGCGCTCGAGTATGTGTATTGTCTTCTCTGGCGCCCAAAGTCAAAGATGGCACTCGAACCAAAATGTTCAGCCGTGGGGTTCTTTGGAGCGCGTTGTCTACGAGGTTCGGGATACGCTTGCGATGTTTTTACTTCACCATACGTACTGAGGGAAAACCATCCGGCGAGGGGTACAAAGCGCTAGTACCGTAGGATTTAGGAGCAGATCGGAACAGAAAAGGTAATCGCTTTTCTTTGTTGACACGGACAAGATCGGCGTGGATGGGCGGCCCGTCGTCGCCTAATCGAGTCAAGTCATCACATGCATCACACATTGATAAAGAGTCCGGAGTCGGAGTCCGCGATCAACAATTACGAGGACCGTCGACCTTAAGACAATTGAAGTCGCTGTTAACACCATCCTATCTTTCTGTCACGTAGGTCACCCCAAGTATGCCCCGTCCGACGCCCATCGATGCATACCCGACGGATACGTCCAACTTGCAGGCCGACACCGAGGACATCCTCCAGGAGCATATCCCACCCGATGGCCACGGACGCGTCCTGGATAAAAAAATGCACCTGGAATTTCTCATACGCAACCTCGTCCAGGGCTTCCCGGCACGCTACGTGAGTCAGGATGCCAGCCAGCCGTGGCTCGTGTTCTGGACTCTGCAGTCGTTCAGCGCATTGCAGGTCGCAATCGACCCTGTCACCAAGCAGAGGTGCGTGAGTTTTGCATTCCCTGTGCCATCAAGTACTACATGCTGAGTGCCTTGTGGTACTTAGGGCGATTGATACTATTATGCAGTGGCAACACCCTGATGGCGGATTCGGTGGTGGACCAGGACAGGGAGCACATTTACTGCCTACATACGCAGCTGTGTGCTCTCTCGCCATCGTCGGTCGTCCTGGCCCTGGAGGCGGCTGGGACCAGATAGACAGGTGAGCTAGATAACTATATTGATGTGATCTCTCCCCAATGTGATTGGAAGGGATAAGCTATACAAGTGGTACCTGTCACTGAAACAACCGGATGGATCCTTCATCGTTTCTACCCACGGAGAAGTTGACGTTCGGTACGGTTGCGTCTTCACGAGTCGCGAACCCTCGTTCTCACTGTCTACGATCCGGACAGAGGTATCTACTGCCTCCTTGCTGTCGCGCTCCTGCTCGACATCATTACACCGGAGCTCATCCACGGAACCGCGGCCTTCATCGCGTCCTGCCAGACGTACGAAGGAGGCTTTTGTTCGGCCTCGCACCCACACTTCATGAACGGTGTCCTCGGGGCCCAGAGACCGAGTCTCGGCGAGGCGCACGGAGGGTACACATTCTGTGCCCTCGCGTCGTGGGTGTTGCTGCAGCCATATATTCCGTTAACTGCTGAAGACTCGGACGCGCCGCGAGTAGACGTGCGCCGGCTGCTACGCTGGCTTGTGTACATGCAGGGCTCGGAGATAGAGCTCGGCGGCTTCAAGGGGCGCACAAACAAGCTTGTCGACGGATGCTACTCGTGGTGGGTGGGCGGTGCGTTTGCACTGCTGGAAGCTCTTGGAATGTCTCCGAGTATTCCTGCCCCTGCCCCTACGCATGAGGACGAGACAACCTCACATGCGAGCGCACCGGCGGAGAACGGATGGGACGACGCAGATGGTGCGCTATACTCAGCAGCTGATCTGCTCAGCGCGTGCTCATGGCAATCCCAGATTCGTTTTTCAACAAGCAAGCCTTGCAAGAGTATATTTTCCTTGCTGGGCAGCATCCAGCGGGGGGCCTCCGCGACAAGCCGCCGAAGTATGTTTGATCAATTCGAAAAACCTCATTCACACGTATTCATGCCACATGCAGGAACCCTGACGCATACCATACCGCATACTGCATCTCGGGCTTGTCGGCTGCACAGCACCATGTGTACCCCTCTCCCACACGAAGGGAGGAAGTGCGTGCTGCCTGGCAAGGCGAAGAGGGTGTCCGTGTGACCGCCTTTGCCGAGGCTCTCTGCTGGGGAGAGGAAGACGGTGGTTCTCACATTGTCGGCTCGGCTGCGAACCGAGTTGTACGTCGTTTCCTGCCTTTTTGGGTTATTGCCTTTGCTGAAGAAGTCGCAGAATGCCACGCACCCATTATTCAATTTGACTATTACACACACAGAAGGAATAATGGCACATTTCTATAAGCAGAGTGTGCCGAAACGCGTGCCGTAGCCGTCAAGGTAATCGTTGCTGAGTGGAGCCGACGTGTCAATGGCCCCTGTTCCTGTTTATTACGTTAAAGCAGTTGTATTTATATCCAATTCAAAGTTGGTTTCAACTTGAGAGAGACTACGGAGAGAGAATACGAACGTCGTATCAAAGGCCACGGCAACTGCCGGTCCATCGCAATTGTGGTCACGTGCTCTGCTCGATCGAGCCGCGCAAGTCAAGTCGGGATTGAGACTGTCGCCTGTAAAGCTTGACAACCTTTCGTATCCTCCCTGGAGACCCATTAGTTCACCAATATCTGTCACAATGTCCTACGATTCTTACGAAGAAGATTCGCGCTTTCTTTCTGCTCCGTCTTCATCTCCAAGGAAATCACCGTCAAAACATAACCTATCCCGCAATAGGTCGAATGCCTCCCTCCGCGGCGGCACCTCATCTCTCGCGCACGAGCTCGCCGTGGCTCTTCTACCAGAGCCAACTGCCGGCTCGAAGCTCCTCGCTGAGGAATTTGGCATCGAGTATGACGAAGGGGCCGAGGGGATCGACGGTCTACCCCCAGAAGACACCGGCATGCCCACATTTGCGGTGACCGGCGATCTGGACCCCTCAGTGACCCCGGACATTGCCTCAGACGCGACCACGCCAACCGCCACGGAAAACGACATCGATAACGACGACGACGACGACGACGATGACGAAACCTCGGACACAAACTTCTACGATCCAGCGCCCGCCCCACGATCGCGGGGGCGAGGGCGGGGACAGAGCGAACCAGACGTGGACGCCATGGTACTGCTCTCGCAGAACCTCGAGTCGACCGAAAAGTTCATCGCGCATCTGCGACGGCTAGACGCAGACGGCGCCGCGCCGGTCGCGCTCGAGACGCTCGCGGTGGACATCATCAGCCGGCTAAACGAGACGGCACGCGATCGCGAAGAGCAGGTACGCGAGCTGCTCAAATACGAGCGCGAGTTCCAGCGCATCGCGGGCGAAGTCGGCGGGCAGGACGCGCTGGCGAGCCTCGAGGCACTCGAGGACCCTCAAGGACTGCTCCTACCACCCGACGCCCCGCCTTCCTCGTCCTCGTCCTCGTCCTCCGCGCCACCCGCGTCGTCCTCGTCACCAGTGCGCGAATCAGCACACGCGTCCCATCAGCTCGACACCGTCGCCGAGGAGCCCTCTTTCACCTTTTCCCATGACTGGGAAGACGATCCCGACGCGGAGCTCCACCAGCACCAGCACCCGGACGGCGCCGAGTCTGACCTAGATATGGACATAGACGGCAGCAGCCCCTCGCCCCTCAAAGACTCATTCGTCAGCCTGCCACCGCCCCCGCCGGTAAATTCCGGGACGGCGACGCCCGCAGGCGCGATTCCGCACCTGGCGCACCTGCGCACGCACACGGCATCGCTCGTCTCGAGCCTGACTTCGCTCTCGGAACACGCACAGGTGAACGGAGCCGCGACGACCGAGGCGGGCCGCAAAATCCGCGCGCTGAAGAACAAGCTCGGCGGGTGGCGCACGGACTGGGATAGCGCGGAGCGCAGTCGCACGCGCATCGAGCGGTGGGAGAAGGGCGGTGACGACGAGGGCGCGCGACGCGTCGATGGCCGTGCCGTTGTAGCGGAGCATTTGCGTGAGTTTGAACGCGTACTTTTTGAGGCGAATATCAAGACGCAGGCGATCATGGCCCCGGCATAGAGAACTGACCCCATACCCTTTCGCTCTCTGCCTCAGTGCATAGATGATTTGACTTTATACCACGTCTTCCCCGTGCTCTATCTCCCTTGGGTTTTTTTCTCTTCAATTCGCAGCTAATAATTCAAGGCTCTCAATGCATGTATACTGTAACGTACATGTACTCTAGCTGACGGTGCTCAAGGAGGGATAGGGCCGTGGGTTGAGTTAGACATACACATACGGTAGTGTTACCCCGTGGTTACTAGTTGGCGTGTTCGGGTTCAGTAGGACGAGTACCGTCGTCTAACCGGAATACGTGAACCAACTGATCCTAACGTGACGCGAAGTAAGCAAATGGATAACGGGGTGGGTAATTGTAGTATTGTACGAACCTGGCGTCGACGGCCTCCTTACGCACCGCGCGCTTGGGGTCATCCAAAGCTTTCGCAAGCTCGCGCAGCACCATCGCCTTTTGCGGGTGGAGAACATCGTACCGCACAATCTTCGGGAGTACGGCGAGGTACTTTAGCGCGCCTACCCGCACCCTCTATTCCTCAACATCAGGAACACCATAAATCGGGCGGAACAAGAAGAGGGAAAAGCGCACCATGTCAGGCATTTCGGCGACCGCGCTATTTTGCAGCATGACGTTGGTGAGGCTGACAGCGTGTTCCGACACAGTGCTGCTCTCCTTTTCTGCCTTCGTGCCGGTCTCGACATCGGCCTGCGCAGCGGAGAGGAGCGTGTCGATTACGCCCGCGCGAAGCGTAGGGTCAGGCAGGGAGAGTCCGCGAAGGAGAAGCGGCATGAGCTGGTAAGAGCGTTAGCGTGCATGTACCAACTAAGCCACATAAAAGTTGACCCACGGTTGGGAGTTCGTGTGCGTAAGCGGCCCGCGGAATGACTTTTATAAGCGCTGCGAGAGCGACCAGGTACGTAGTCCGTCGTGATTGCTCTGGTTCGGAATAAGCGGTTCGCACAGACTCGCTCGACAACAAGGACGGACCTGTCGAGTCTTTTATTCCCTGAATGATCTTTGGGAGGATGCTGCTTGCATACTTCTGGGCATGAAGTACCTAAGATCCAAAGATCAGCTGATATTGACGAGAAACATCTGCAGCGATGACCTTGATGACCGCATGGTTGCGCTTAGTGAGCACCTTGTCCACTGTGCCAACCTGACCAATCGCACGGGCGGCATCCCACCCTACTTCCCGATCATCAAACAGCTCAAAAAGGTGGTTGACAAACTGCAGGGCCAGCGGATGGTTCCTGACTAAGAGCGCTCTTGAAATCTACAAGAGGTCAATGACAACGTTCAAACGTTAGCAATTAGATCCGTACCCAGGCCCATGCTGAAATAGCACAACACCGCGCATCAGTGTCAGGTTGCCTAACAATCTCCTTATCCCAAAACGTGGTGAAAGTGGTGTTGAGAAAAGTGTCGAGGTCTTGGCCAGTGCGTTAGTAGGACCGCAGACTACTGAGAACAACTGTTCATTACCTGCGGTGCGTTTGTTAACGATGGCAGCAACGATGTGCCAAGCGCATTCTCCCTGTATGCCCGTTTTTGCGTGTCGTATGCCCCAGTCCAGCAGCTGCACCAGCAAAGCGCTCTCATCGTCCACAGGAATCTTGACCTGATCAATGTCAGAAGGTGGGGAGAAAAAAGGCGCAGGTCCCGCACGGACCTCTGGATAGAAGGCTATAACAGCCTCTGAAAATAAGGCGATGAGATTGGCTTGATTCTCAGATGCGGCGGGCTGGGGCAATATTAAACCTGATACTGCACCCGAAAACAATCAGCTCTTTACTTACATCAAAGGGCGCAAAATGCGTATCTGCGGGCAGACCCAGATCGCCAACAGCGAGTGGAGTGAAGTTGCCCTTCATATATGCAGCGATTAGCGTCTCGGCGAACGTTTCCTGCTTCCTGAACCCAATCAATAGCATCTTGAAACGACGTTAATTGGTAGCCCATCAATCGACTCACTGAGCGGACAATGACTGAATGATAAGATTAATTATGCGCGCAACAACATCGATGACACGCGGATCGGCCACGCCCGCATTCCCCGTAGTCACGAGTGCCCCATGTAGGGCGAGATTAAAGAGCCGAGGAACTAGTCGGTCGATGTACTTCTGTACGTCCACGTCCCCGTTTTCGACTTTGCGTGCTAATACATCAGCGAGCGTCGATAATAACGCATGCACATATGCCGCTGACGGCTCAGTATCGCTAGGGACTGTCGCAGGAGCATAGAGTATACTTAGGCGCACAGATAGGCGAACAACGAGTGTCTCGAAGAGATTCGGCTGGGTACATAGGCGTGACAGCGCAGAAAGGCCTATGCGATATTTCTCGCGTCCTCCTGCGTCATCCCTTGCAGGCGCTTGATCCGGAAGTGCCGAGAAGAGAAGTGGAAGGGTCATCTGGGCAATATGGGAAGGCGTGTCGACGGAGATGGTTTTGAGTAGATCAAGTGCCGCATCCCTAGAGTACGGTGGTCAATTAAAAGCCCAGAGACAACAACGAGAGTGAGCACCTTGCACCGAGGGGGTCCTCTTGTTGACTAGAAATGACCTCATTCACTTTTTGCACCACGAAGCCAATTTCCTGATTGTCGAGAAGGCCGGGGGTAGTCACCAGGCCATTCAGACCCTCGATGGCAGGACGCAAAGAGGACTGTGCCTTCAGGCCGGTAACCACAATTCCCAACACTTCATCTTTGAATGGAAGAAGGAAAACCTGTTCTGTATCAGCTACCTTAACTGTAGAGTCGCGAGCAGCCGCGATGAGGGACGATAAGAGCGAAAGAACAGGTCCTCTATTGGGAAGCTCGTCAGGGTCAAGGAAAAGCTTTGTGAGGTGAGGAACTGCATGAGAGAGCGTGTAGCGTGAAACGGATGCTATGCAGACACCGTGAGATCCCACCCAGATGGCAGGGGACATGATTTAATACTGACGTGTGGTTGACATAAACGCGCACAAAACTTTGATGGCGGGTTTTGCTTGACTCTTTTCCGGCTCTTTCAAAATCTGGATACATTCTTCGCACGCATCCTTGGCAAGGCCGTCAAGATCGGTATCCGTAACTTGATCCGCATATATTGTCTTGATCAAAACCTGAGTTGCTTTAAGAGCTTCTCCCTCTGTCTCTATATCGGTGGGCTGGAAGATCTCAAGCTTCAGGGAGTTCCAAAGCTTGCGCGCCGAATTCACTGCGACTCTTGGTCCATACACGGGAAGGCATAAGGCAAAAGTTTGGAGGGTGTCGCGCTTTTGCGTAGTAGTAAGCCAGATGTCGCACACCGTAAAAGCGAGGGCTTTACTTTTGTTGCTGGTGAACCGGCGTTGATCTTATCAAGGAAGAGAGGGACGGCAAGATTGCCAAATAAGGGGCTCGCACTTAAACATGATCTGGGAGAAACGATCAACAAGCATGATCAACAATGTCGGGTATTAAATCTTACCGAAGTGAGCTCCTCAGATCCTCTGCAGTAATACCATATGGGTCATTTGGAGGCGGTCGGAATGTAATCGGAAAATAACAGAAAGTAACATTAAAGAGGTCCTGGAACGCGATGTCAATCTGAATCCGGAGAAGCAAGGAGAGTAATTGGCACCTCGAACTTGGTGGAGATGTCAAATTCTACAGCGAGTACTCTAGCTATGGCGAATGCGATCAAGAGATTTCGGGGATCTTTCTCGCCGTCTATCAAAGCAATGTAACCAGAAAGAAACCGATCCCCCATGCTCTTTAGCCCTGTTAACATTGAGGACCCCCAAGGTTGAGAACGTTAAGAGAAGACGTCTCACCATCTCTGTGCGATGCCACAAGCGAGTCGAAAATGGAAAAAACAGTGTGACGCTGCACCTGAACGAGTGCTTGCATCTTCACATTTACAAAGATCCTGCGACCGTATGAAGATCGCCACAAATATGAGACACAGAAAGTGTCTCACGCTTCGCATATATCAAGGACATTTTCAGGAACCAGGACCGGAATGCGAGTAATCGCGAGAATGCCTTTGAGAGCAGGAATTATAGTTTCGGTGTCTTCCAGCTTTGACGAAAAGAATGCGACCAACACCTTGACTGGATCATGGGGCTACCTCAGTTGACTGCGAGCTAAGCTATATCATACGTACCAGACTGGAGATTAAGATTCTCCGGTGGGCATTTACTGACCACCGATGCTAGAAACTCTACGCCTGCGGGATCCTGTCGGGAGGGAACACATATAGTCGGGAAACGATGTGCACCTTTATTTCTAAGGTCTCCCTCTTCTGATGTCAAGTACTCTCCTAGTGCTTTCACGACATGCGCCAGTTTAAACTGCCCATTAGCAACACCTGGAGGCTCAGATGGATCTCAGGATAACGGATAACTATGGATCTGTTCTGGCAAATACCTGATATGGTGTCTTCGATTTCCTTGTCTCTCGGAGAAGCAACCCATGTACGGACGTAGCGTTCTGCTGTCTCCATGACTAGTAGTGGGAGTGTCAGCCAAGTCGGCAGTGAACGCTTACGTTACGCGTGACGAGATTCTGACCCCCAGTTTTGAGTCCTCAAATCCACAGGTTCTCACCCTTCCCCTTCTTGTGCGGGAGTGAATCACCCTCGCGAGGCTCATGTGCCGTCTGGGGACACTTGTCTCTGGAGTACTCACACGACGCCACGCCTTGCCTTCCAACTCACGGACTCCCGCGCTTCACACCGTTGCTCGCTCCTTCACTTCCACACCGTTCGCGTCCACTGGAAAACCTTCAAAAAAAGACCGCTTCAACTACAACTCCGAGATATTCTTCGATGAAGCCCCTGATCCGGAGCACATGTCATATACGCGCCTCACGTCGAACGACCTGGAGCGGCACACGAAGCCACCGACGCGTGTCAAGATGCTCGTGCGCGATTTTATCGAGGACTCGCTGTACAACCCCCACTACGGATATTTCCCGCAGCAGGCTACTATCTTCACATCAGCGGGAGACCCCATCAACTTCCGCGCCATGCGTGATTCGGTAGAGTTCCAAAATGAAGTCGCGAGGCGGTATTCAACATACGGCACAGACCAGGAGGGGCCAGGTAGACAGATTTGGCACACACCCACAGAATTGTTCAAGGTGCGTGCTCCGTTGCTCAACCCCTCGTCAAAGTCGTGACTCCTGCGCGTAGCCGTACTATGGGCAGGCCATCGCGCAATGCCTGATATCAGAGTACCTCCTTAAATACTTTCCATACGAGGATCTCGTAATCTACGAGATTGGTGCTGGGAATGGCACGTTGGCAATGGACATTCTTGACTTTATCCGGGGTGGATATCCGGAGGTATACGAACGTACCCACTACAACATCGTGGAGATTAGTGGGCGTCTGGCCAAGTTGCAGGAGAAGCTCCTCGTCCCGCGCCATGCCTGCGTCAGCATAACTCACAAGAGTATCTTCCATTGGGATCGGCGAGAACCGGCCCCGTGTTTCTTCCTAGCCATGGAAGTCATCGTGGGTCGTCCGTTTCCTCCGCACTCGCTCGACCCGTTCACCCCACGCAGGACAACTTTGCACACGACATGATCCGCTATGACTATCGCAGCTTAGAACCGTACCAGGCCCTCATCACCGTCAACGCTAATGGCGATTATGGCATATACTACACGCGCGTCACCGACTCCCTCATCTCCTCCTTCCTCAACCTCCGACGCGGCCTCGGCCACCCACCACCGCTCCCGTCCATCCTCAAATCACGCTCCATGCGCTCGATATACAACCATCTCCCCTTTGCGCCGAACCTCTCAACGCCCGAGTACATCCCCACGCGCCTGCTGAGCCTCCTGCGCACGCTGCGCACACACTTTCCGCGGCACCGGCTGCTCCTCTCGGACTTCAGCTCGCTGCCAGACACGATCCCGGGCGTGAACGCGCCGGTCGTGCAGGCGCGCGTGCGCGGTGCCGCCGTCGCATGCTCGACGCTCTTCGTGCGCCCAGGCCTCTTCGACATCTTCTTTCCGACGCACTTCGGTCGGCTGCGCGACATGTACGAACACGTGCTCGCGCAGCCGCGCACCACCGACGACCAGCTGCCCGTCGCACTGTCCCCGCTGGCGATCAGTGCGTCGCCGTTGTCCGTCGGCGCGGGCTTCTTCTCGTCGTACCAGCCGCAGAACCGGCGAACGCCCGCCGACGGCGTGGCGAGTTCGAGCGGGCTCCCCGTCGGCGAGCGCAAGTCGAACGTTTTCTCGCATGCGGAGTTTATGGAGACGTACGCGGATCTCGAGAGCACGTGTCTGCAGAATGGCGAGAACCCGCTTGTGGACTACTATAAAAATGTGAAATTTCTGTTCTGACATGCTATCTATTCATTGTGTTCCCTTCTGCGTCACGGCTCTCGCGTACGCGCGCGCGAACTGCCCCTCTGTTTAGCTGCGCAAGATATACAGGTAGTAATGGAAAGCGTCTCCGATCTGCTGGATCTCAAGCGTCGTATCTGGCCGCGTCAAGTACCGTCGACGGAAATGGGGCTGGCCAAACGTCAGGTACAGAAACGTGCCACTGCCCTTTCGTAAGACCCTACAAACATAACGAGTACGGTGGGTCAGACTGAGGTTGGATGCGAGAGATGACGACGCCGTACCGGAGAATTTGGTCAACTTCTTTGGTGCAGTTATCTATGGTTTCTTGTGGAGGATCCTGCGGTCGGGTGAGGACGCTATGGTACATGTCTTCCAGCGGTGTTTCGGGGCAGCGGACATACCCAGACATCGCCTTTAG
>Ga0209488_10002769_pt1 | contig 14311 bp, 12 predicted proteins | sample Rivendell_Oct201_8_FD_188349 | JGI IMG/M metagenome (GOLD analysis project Ga0209488, IMG submission 188349) | Vadose zone soil microbial communities from the Eel River Critical Zone Observatory, Northern California, USA -... | ecosystem: Environmental > Terrestrial > Soil > Vadose zone >... | reverse complement strand
ACTAGGAGCCTGTCCGGATAATATGCATTTTTTGCTGGCCAGAGGAGAGCGAGTCAGATTCTGTCTTGTCTCATGAGCAAGACATTTCGCGCCTGGAAGATTGATGAGCCGCTGTTCCTGCCGCCGACGGTGGGTGATTTCGTGGCCAAGGACCATCTCGCCCGTTTTGTGCTGAGCCTGGTCAAGGATGAACTCGACCTCGTCGAGATCACCGGCACCTACGGCAGCGAGCGGGGTCAGCCGCCGTATGATCCCACCATGATGACGGCGCTGCTGCTGTATTCCTACAGCTGCGGCATCTATTCCTCGCGTCGGATCGCCAAGGCGTGCCGCGAGCGGGTCGATTTCATGAGCATTGTGGCGCTCGATCCACCGGATTTCCGCACCATCTCGGATTTCCGCAAACGACATCTGAAGGCGCTTAGTAAGCTGTTCCTGCAGATTTTGCGGCTGTGCGAGAAGGCCGGCCTGGTGAAGCTCGGGCATGTGGCGCTCGACGGCACCAAGATCAAAGCCAACGCATCAAAACACAAGGCGATGAGCTACGAGCGCATGGAGAAGCGCGCGGCGGAACTGGAAGCCGAAGTCGCCAAGTGGCTGAGCGCAGCCGAGGCGGCGGACGCCACGGAGGACAAGCTGCACGGTCGCGACAAGACCGGCGAGGAGATGCCGGCTTGGGTCGCCGACAAGAAGCGGCGCGCCGAGAGGATCCGCCAGGCCAAGGCTGAACTGGAGGCGGAGGCAAAGGCTGCGGCCGAAGCCAAGCTCAAAGCCGCCGCTGAGGCAGAGGCGAAGCGAGAGGCCGAAGGGCGCAGGAGAGGCGGACGCAAAGCCGCCCCGCCCTCTATCGCGCCCGAACCGAAGGCGCAGAAGAACTTCACCGATCCAGAAAGCCGGATCATGAAGAGCAAGGATGGCTTCGTGCAGGCCTACAATGCCCAGGCCGCAGTCGATAGCGAAGCCCAGATCATCGTGGCACAGGATGTGACGCAGAGCGGTGTCGATAGCGGGCAACTGTTTCCGATGACCGATGCGATCGAGGCCAATCTTGGCCGCAAGCCGGAGCAATTATCGGCGGATGCCGGCTACTGCTCGGAGGCCAATCTTGAGGGGCTGGAGAACCGTAAGATCGACGGCTATGTGGCGACAGGCCGAGCCCGCGATGCCGTTGTCGACAAGGACAAAGAACAAGACAAAGGTGAGGTCACAGCAAAATCCGCGGAGGCCACCGCAGCACCTGCGCCGACACCGACGCGTGTCGAGGCCATGCGCGCAAAGATCAAGGCCGGTGGACACACAAGCCCTTATCGGTTCCGCAAGATACTACCCGAGCCGGTGTTCGGGCAGATCAAACAGGCGCGAGGGTTTCGTCAGTTCCTGTGTCGCGGCTTCGAGAAAGTACGCGGTGAATGGGCTATTGTCTGTACCGTCCACAACCTTTTGAAGCTGGCCCAGGGGCGGAGTCTGTCCGCAGCGTCGCCGATAGCTGCTGGAGCAGGATAAAGGGGCGTGATAAAGTCGAGTTGAAGCTGGGTTGCGGTAATTACGACCCGCAAACCCCGCCATCAACCCTCGACAGCATCTCCCTCAAAGACTATCCGGACAGGCTCCTAGCTTATCCCCGATCGGCGTTGTCAAGGCGTTCCGCCGGCTATACAAAGGTAAATCGTCCGGGGAATGGCGGTTGAGGGCGCGAGGGGAGGGGCATGAAAAAATCCTGCTTGCCGGCTTCGTACTTGCGGCCTTGGCCGCCGGTCCGGCGGTTGCGGCCGATCTGCCGACGAAGGCCCCGGTGCGAACCACGGCTGCGATCGCGCCTGTCGGCGACTGGACCGGGTTTTACATCGGTGGCCATGTCGGCAATGGTTGGGGGACGAAGGACTGGAGCAATCCCGAGGCGGACCCAAGCGGGCGCGGCGCCGATCATGTGAACGGGACCACGGCCGGTGGTCAGATCGGATTGAATTGGCAGACTGGCTATTGGGTGTTCGGCATTGAAGCACAGGCGAGTTGGGCCAATATCGATGGCGGTCACCATTATGTTCCCACCGATGTATTCCTCTTCTCGAAAGTCGATTCTCTCGGAACCATCGCGGGTCGGATCGGCTATGCGTGGGACCGGTCGCTGTTTTACGTGAAGGGCGGTGCCGGCTGGGCGCATGACAAGCATTGGATTCATGATGGGCCGACGGGGGACCTGTTAGGCGCAGCCAGTCAAACGCGTTGGGGTTGGGTGGCGGGTGCCGGTTGGGAGTTCGCGTTGACGCGCCAGTGGTCGGCTCAAATCGAATACAACTACATGGATTTTGGCAAAGAACGCCTGACATTCAGCGGCGGCTCTCTGGGTGTCGTTCCAGGGGACATCGACCAGCAAATCCACGTGGTGAAGGGCGGTATCAACTACCGCTTCGGCGGATCGATGGCTGTCCGGTAAGCAGATCAGTCCATCACGGAGATGGTCGGTGCAGCCGGCCAATTTCGTTTCCCTGGCGCCGGTCATCCTGCGGGATGCGGCGCGTGCGGTGTGACCAAGTCTGCAGCAGACTCTGCTTGTGTTTGTCACCCCTTGACGGTGAGCAGAGGCCACAAACGAGCGACCGGTGACGCAATGCCGGCGGCGGCGACTGTTTCAACGACGGGAGTCACCGATTTGTATTGCGAGGGGCTTCTTCCATGAGGGTGCGCATGTATTCCGCGGCGATGTTGCGGCGGACGCGCGCGGGGTCGATCTTGGTCACCACCCGGATGCGGCCAAGCTCGCCGGTGTCGCCCTTGCGACCTTCGCCGCGAGCCGCAAGACGGCAGCCCCGTGCGGGGCCGAGCACAAGCTTGCAACGTTGCCTTGCCCTTTGAGCACGTAATTGGAGTCCCCCATGCTGCCTGGGACGATCACCGGATGGCCGTCCGGGAATAGCGGGTCTTCGGCGTCGCCTTCGGCCGGGCATGCTCCCTTGCGGTGCAGATGGTCTTGCCCCTCTGACCAGACCAGATTGTGAGGGGCGTCGTAGACGAGCTTCCCGCTCACCGTTCGTCCTGCCGCATCCGACAGGCATCGGAGCGCGAGCGTGCCAAGCATCAGGCGATTGACCACCGCAAAATTGGCCGCGAGCCCCATCGCCGAGAGATAGGCTTCGCCCTTGTCGGCGAGTGGCCCCGCGGTTGGGATCGGATGATAGCCGTGGCGCGGTATCGCCATGGCCCTGGGGTGCAGCTTGCGCGCAAGGTCCATGAACCACTGACCGACCATGCCGCCGAGACCGACTGAGCCGCTGTGGACCATCACGGCGACCATTCCGGCTTTCAGCCCCCAATTCCAGCACGCGCGGCGGTCGATGCACTCCTCGACATATTGCAGCTCCACAAAGTGATTGCCGCCGCCGATACTTGCGATGACCGCATCGTGACTGGTCCCGCCGCTGCCCTCGACATAATCACCGAATTCCCAAAGATCGAGGGTGGGCCAGCTGCCGTGGCGATGCGTGCGCGCGAGGTCCTGCTCCAGCATTCCGGGGTCTATACGACGCCAGATGCCGCCGGCGGATGGCGAAACTTTGAGCCCGGGAGCCCCTTCACGCAGCACTGCCGCCCTGCTCGTGGGGTCCATCGGCATGTCGCGGCCGCCTTCGAAAAACGCATGGCGCAGGATGCCGTCGAGCCGCATCCCGAGACGCTCGAACTCCTCGCGCGTCATATCGGTGACGATGAGGCGCATGCCGCATCCGATGTCGGTTCCGGCGCAACGCGGAATGACGAAACCATGGGCGTCTATGACGGTGCCGACAGGAATACCGGCGCCTTTGTGGAAGTCCGGGGTCAGAACACAGCGACGGATTTCCGCCTCGACATCGCCAAAAAAGCGGACGCGGTTGAGTTCCCCAAGTGTATCCGCAATTCCTGTCGCATCGTTCCCCTTGAGCCAACGGAAAGAGCCGCCACATGAGCGCTATTGAGGACAAACTGAAGGCCATGGGACTGACGCTGCCGCCGCCGCGCACGTTTCCTAGTCCAAACCGCCGCGGTTGCGTCCGCGTCGGAAACATCATCTTCGTCTCGGGCCACGGGCCGCACCATCCGGGTATGAAGTGCCGCGAAGCCGGCAAGCTCGGCGCCGACATGACGGTCGAGGAGGGCAAACTTGCCGCACGCGTGGCCGCATTGACGATCCTCTCGACCCTGAAGGCCGAAGTCGGCGACCTGGATCAGATCCGGCGTGTGATCCGCCTTTTCGGGATGGTCAATTGCACGCCGGATTTTCCCGATATGCCCGCCGTCATCGACGGCGCCTCGGACCTCTTTTATGAATTGTTCGGCCCGGAATACGGCTGCCATGCACGGTCGGCGGTTGGGCAGGTGAATCTACCCCGCGGCCAGCCGATCGAGATCAATGGAGAGTTCGAGGTTTAGAACCGGGACACTAGCCAGCACGGTGGTCGATGGCGGGTTGCCGGCCGCTATCAGTCCCGTCCCTCATCATCCGGGGCGAATGGAGCGAGGTTTGCGCACACCCGTCGTACCAGACGCCGGAACATCTCGGCCTCATCCTCTGTCAAGCCTTCGAGCGTCTGCCTTTCAACCTCGAATGCGTGGGGGGTCAGGTATTCAACGAGTTGGAGCGCTTTCTTTGTAGGAGAAATCAGCACACCCCGCGCGTCCACCATCGACGAGGCTTTCGTTATGAGGCCTTTGGTGCGCAATTCACGGATCAGCCGATGAAGCGTCGGCGGTTCAATGAGTGTCTGACTGACGAGCACATGAAATCGAGTCGCGCCGCGGCCGTGCAGCACGGCGAGGATGCGCCACATCGGCAGCGTGATCCCATGAGGCTTGAGTCCCGCTGTAAATCTTTCAATCAGGGTGTCGGTAATCCGCCTCAGCAGGTAAGGCAAATAGCCTTGATGGTAGAAGGTCTTTCGCTGCATCATTCGCTTCCATACAAAACAACTCGACGCAGAATACCGCCAATAGATATGCGGACTACCCGGAAACCGGACTTGAATATTTATTCCATATGGAATAATTATTGGCTAATGCCGCCGATTTGAGGTTACTCCACGACCGGGAACCCGAGTGCGTCGAAGAAAGTCGAGAGAATAGGGGGCGTGCATGTTCGTTCGCAATGCTTGGTACGTGGCAGCCGCCGCGGAAGAAATCACAGGGAAGCCGCTCGCGCGCACGCTTTTGAATGAGCCTGTTGTCATCTTCAGGAATGGGCGAGGCGAGATTGCCGCCCTCGCGGACCGCTGCTGTCATCGCGGCGCGCCGCTGTCATTGGGCAACGCTACCGAGCGGGGCATCAGGTGTGGTTATCACGGACTGGAATTCGACCGCGAGGGGATGTGCATCGAAATTCCAGGCCAGCGGGTGATTCCCAAGCAAGCGCGGGTCGCCTCCTATCCGGTCTTTCTAAAAGCCGACTATGTCTGGATATGGATGGGGCAGGCTGACAAGGCTGACCCATCCGAGATCGTCGACTACCCGCCGGATGATCAAATCAATTGGCCGCGTGCGCATGACATGCTGCACCTGCAAGCCAGCTACATCATGGTACTTGAGAATTTGATGGATCTGTCGCACCTGTCCTATCTGCACAAGACCAGCATCGGCAGTTCCGAAACGGACAGTGCGAACGCGTCAATGGACGTCGAGCCGACGCCGAGGGGCATGCGGTTTCTCCGAATCATGCGGGATGCCGACGCGCCTGCCACGTGGCGCAAGCGCTACAAGAATCTGAACGACAAGGTCGATCGATGGGCCGATTTCGAATACGTCGCCCCGAGCGTCATCATGCAGTATAGCGGCGGCGTGAACGCAGGCGAGTATGACGCCGGCATCCGCGAAGGCGGCCATAACGTGCGGACGTTACATGCAATCACACCCGAAACGGAACGATCCTGTTTCTATTTTTTTAACAAGGCCGATGGGTACGCAAAGTTCGAGGGGCCGGACACAGTGCGCACCTGGGCATCGACTACCGACGTCTTCAAGGAAGACGCGTTCATGCTGGAGCAGCAGCAGCTTCGTCTCAACAACTACGACACCGACAAGCTTCTGAATATCAATACCGATGTTGCGCGCGTCCGAATGATTCGTGCCTTGAATGACCGCTTGCGCCGTGAGCAGGCAGCTGTCGGCTGAACGCGCTGGATTGATAGAGCGCGGGTTTGCCAGCGGGGTTCGCGCAGCACTCCCAATACACCTGGTGGCCGTTACCCACGTCGAGCATGCCGCCGTCGTACGGTTCAATTGCCGGGAATCTATCGTCCTGCATTGCGCACCCCTCCATTGTCCTTTGCAGGGCGACGAGCGTCCTCAGAATGCCGAGGTCTTCAGCCGAGGATTGATCGGTACAGGGCAAGATATTGATCGGCCATGCGGTCTACCGTGAATCGCTTTGACGCCGCCGAGCGGCACGCGGTGCGATCGATTTCACCAATGCGGCCGATTGCATCCACGGCTGCATCGATGCTCTCGACCAGAAAGCCGGTCACGCCGGGGTCGATCAGTTCGGGCATCGATCCGCGGTTGGAGGCGATGACCGGTGTGCCGCAGGCGAGCGCCTCCACCACCGACAGTCCGAACGGCTCGTCGAAATTGATGAGGTGGAGCAGGGCGCGCGCGGAACCGAGCGCTTTGGTGCGCGCAGCCCCGCCGAGCGGGCCGCGATACACCACGGAACTGCCGTCGAGCGCGGGTACGACTTGCTGGTCATGATAGTGCCGATCCTGGACGATGCCGGCCATGACCAGCCGCCGGCCCGCCCGGCGTGCCGTCGCAATCGCCTCGGCGGCTCCCTTGTCCGGGTGGATGCGGCCGAAGAAGAGCAGATCTTCGCTGCCGTGCGGGTCGAAGGGAAATTCCTCCAGCCGGATCCCGTGATGGATCGTCGCCGCATAGCGCAGGTCCGGTCGTCGGTCGGCGTCGCTGATCGCGACGTAATGGACGCGATCTTCGTACGCCTTGAAAACCGGGACGATTCGTTCCGAGGAGAACCCGTGGATCGTCGTCACCACCGGCGTCTTCACCAGCCGCGAGAAGGCGAGCGGCACGAAATCGGCCTGATTGTGAATGAGGTCGAACTCGCTCGCGCGCTCGAATACATGAGCGACGTGGAGCATCTCCCACACCTTGGCGTCGATTTTGGGGTCCTCGGAATAAGGCGCCGGGCAGACGCCGGCGAGCTTGCCCGCCGTCGCGCTATCCTGCGTGGCAAACAAGGTGACGTCGACGCCGCGCGCCACCAGCGCCTCGGTCAACAGGCTCGTCACCAGTTCCCATGGACCATAATGGCGCGGCGGGGTGCGCCAGGAGATCGGCGCCAGCATGGCGATACGCAAGCGATTGTCCCTCTCAACTCTTGTTAATTGACCATTAGTATCACGCCCTCGTCGGCCCGTAGCAGCAACGCGCCGTCGGCGACCCGCGCCGCGTCGGTGAGCGTGGATAACAGGGGCCGGCAATTGCTCGCCCGGTCGGGCAACTCAAGTTTATGCGGCCGTCCCGCGAGATTGAGCGCGATGATCAGTCGGTCCGCGCCGTGCCGGCGCTCATAGGCGAGGACATCGCCCGTCGTGCGCAGCAGCACGAACTCACCGATCGACAGGGCCGGATGCGCGCGCCGGGCGGCCAACAGCTGGTGATAGAGTGTCAGGATCGAATGCGGCTCATTCGCCATCCTGGCGACGTTGCGCGTCGGCCAGTCGGCATTGAGCGGCAGCCAGGGCTTGGCCGTGGTGAAGCCGGCATTCTCGCTTTCGTCCCACGGCATCGGTGTGCGGACCGGATCGCGGCCCAAGGCGAGCCCGGGCTCGCGAAGCTCGCGCGGGTCCTGCACCTGGTCCGGCGCAATCGCGACGTCGGTCAGGCCCAGTTCATCGCCGTAGTAGATGGTCGGCGTGCCGCGGAGTGTCAGCAGCAGCATCGCCGCGACGCGGGCCTGCGCCTGTCCGCGTTTGGTGGCGATGCGCGGCCGGTCATGGTTGCCGAGTACCCAGTTCGGCCAAGCGTCCGGCGGAAGCGCCGCCTCATAGTTGCCGATCAACATAACAAGGGCGCGCGCCTGCCACGCTGCATCGATGAGCTGGAAGTTGAATGGCAAGTGCACCTCCGGCCTTTCCCTGCCGTAATAGTGCATCAGCCGATCGACCGGCAGGTAGATCTCGCCGATCAGCACGCGCTCGCCCCGTCCCCCAGCGCCATAGCTGTCGGCGATGACGCGCATGTCGGCGGCGATCCCGTGCACCGCGGGTTGGTCGGTCGAATGGAGTTGGAATACGCGGTGCATTTCGCCCATCGCCGGCGCGAAGTCAGGGTTGGGCGGGTTGTCCGGCAAGTCCTCCGCCTTGATCAAGTGCCACAGCACGTCGATGCGAAAGCCGTCCACGCCGCGGTCGAACCAGAAGCGCATCACGTCGTACATCGCCGCCCGCACGGCCGGATTGCGCCAGTTGAGGTCTGCCTGCTCCTTGAGGAAGGCGTGGTAGTAATATTGGCCGGTTGTCTCGTCCCACTCCCATGCCGGGCCGCCGAAATCGCTGATCCAGTTGTTGGGCGGCCCGCCATCGGCGGCGGGATCGCGCCAGAGGTACCAGTTTCGTTTCGAATTATCGCGCGAGGAGCGGCTCTCGACGAACCAGGGATGCCGGTCGGATGTGTGGTTGGGTACGAAATCGAGCACGACCTTGAGCCCGCGCCCATGGGCTTGCGCAAGCAGGTCGTCGAAATCGGCGAGCGTGCCGAAGCGCGGATCGACGTTGCAATGGTCAGCGACGTCGTAGCCGAAATCGGCCATCGGCGACGGGTAGATTGGCGAGATCCAGATGGCGTCGACGCCAATGCCGGCCAGATAATCAAGCCGTCGTGCGATCCCCTTGAGGTCGCCTATGCCGTCGCCGTTTGTATCCTGAAACGAGCGTGGGTAGATCTGGTAGATCACGGCCGTCTGCCACCAGGGCGCGGTCATGCGAACAGGACCTTGGGCATGTGGATGATGATCCCCGTGTGGACCTCGCGTGGCTGGATCACGAACGCATTGCGTTACGGGATTGCGAGAGCTGCACAGTCATTGAATACATGTTGGATCCATGTGCGTCGCACCGCAGCGAGAGTGCAGTGGCGCGTTCGTAAGCGAACCGTACCACAGGTAGACAGGATTAGATCGAGATATGTTGTCCCCGCTCGGAGGATGGCTGGGATAGAAGGGAAATCACGGTCGTCGCGGAGCATCAACGGCCAATCTCCAATAAAAGGGCCCCGCAATTGGCGGGGCCAAGTCAAGGGAGGAATGCCCCAACAGGAGCGGTTGCTTGATAGCTGATCCGACACAACGAAAGGTTACAAAAATGTCACAAAAAAAACTATTCTTGCCACATTACAGAAGTTGCCCGTTCAATCTACAGGATGTGAATTTTCAAATCTTCGAACGTCTTCATTGGATTGAAGAAAAAGGGATGCAAGTCAGCATGGCTTTCTGGCGGTACGCTTTTAACAACGAAAGTTGAGGCCGCGAAATGAGTGGATAAGTCGTCCGCTTTCTTCACTATATATCCATTTCACTCACTCCCGATCTCTGCAGCCGGCGTGACTATAACGCAGCCGGTGTGGCGACCGCTTTCCATTCGCCCCTTCGAGGTGGCGCAAGCAGGCACGCGAGCGAGGTCAAGCCTGAAGTTTATTGATTGCCCACTCCTGGGGGACCTAAGTTTAGGGCTCCCTAACCAAGCTTGCATTTCTGCCTTCCGAGTACGGGAATCTACTAACGTCCAGCGAGCGGGCCCCACTGTACAATATAAGTGCAATGATTGTCCCACTCGGAGGACTGTGTCCATGGTGGCCAGAGGCCCATCATTTACGCGGCGGGCGCCGCGAGCAATTATTATTTTGTCTGCCGCTTTCGTGGTCATGCTTTGGTCGGGTCTCTTCTATGATTCGACGAGAACCGAAGAACTGGCGATCGACCAAGCGCGCAAAGATGTCAGCAATCTGGCTTTGGCTTATCGTGAGCACATCTCAAAGACAGTAAGCGCAATCGACGAGCTGCTGATCGCCATTGTCGCCGAACACACTCGCTCTCCGGACCAATACCGCATTCCCGAGTGGATTGAGGGGTTGCCGATATTTCGTGCAATGGCGGTGCAACTTTCCTTGGCGGGACCGGACGGAATTGCCCGTTTTTCGAATCTCGGTCTCAGTGGTCGGGTCGACGTTTCGGACCGCCCCCACTTCCGTCACCACCTTGACCCGTCAGGCGTCCAACCTTTTATCAGCGTTCCAGTCCTTGGCCGAAATTCCGAAAAGTGGTCGGTCCAGTTCACTCGGCGATTGGCTCGAAGCGATGGCAGTTTCGACGGCATTGTGATCCTTTCCGTCGATCCGTTCTATCTTTCGAAATTCTTCGATACTCTCGACTTGGGCAAAAACAGCGCCGCGTTGCTTGTCGGAAAAGATGGCATTGTCCGTGCGAGGCGTGCACTCATCAATCAAGAACTCGGACAAGATATTAGTCCTTCTTCTCTCTTCGAAAATTTACGCCTTGCGGCGAACGGGACCTTTATCGCGACGAGCGCAATCGACGGGACACAACGAGTGATCGGCTACGCGACCGTTACAGATTATCCTTTGGTCGTGGCCCTCGGGTTCTCAATCAACGACATCCTTGCAGGTTTGCACCGGCAAAAAGTGACTTACGCTGCCGCCGGCGGACTGGGAACTATTTTCATAGTAGTGTTGGCATTTTTGTTTGCCCGCGATTCGAATCGCCGTCGCCAGAGGGAATTGGAGACGAACACCAACGAACGAATTCAGGAACAAAAACTGCAGCTCGATATGGCCCTCACCAACATGTCGCAGGGTCTTGTCATGTTTGACTCATCGGCGCGGCTCGTCGTCTGCAATCGACGCTATGTCCAAATGTACGGTCTGTCGCCAGAGGTAGTCATACCCGGCTGCACATTTCAGCAGCTTGTAGATCACAGGAAAGCAGTCGGATCGTTCATTAACGATCCGCAGAAGTATATCGAGGAAATTCTCGCCGCCATCGCACAGGGCAAGCCTTCGTGTCACGTGGTTGAAATCAGCAATGGTCGAATCGTTCAAGTCATAAATCAGCCGATGCACGACGGCGGCTGGGTGGCGACGCATGAGGACATCACCGAGCGGCGCCAGGCCGAGGCAAAAATCGCCCACATGGCATTGCACGATGCGTTGACGAACCTGCCAAACCGGCTCTTTTTCCGTGAACAGTTGGAGAATCGTATTGCCCATTTGGGGCGCGATGAGAAATTTGCTGTTCTTTGCCTCGACTTGGATCAGTTCAAGAGCGTCAACGATACTTTGGGCCATCCAATTGGCGACAAACTCCTGCGCCAGGTTGGTGAGCGGCTGCACAGCTGTTTGCGTGAAGGCGACACCGTTGCACGTCTGGGGGGCGATGAGTTTGCCATCCTGCAAGGCAATGCGACGCAACCGGCCGATACGACGTCACTCATGGCGCGGCTGATCGAGGTTGTCAGCAACCCCTTCAACCTCGATGGACACCAGGTCGTGGTCGGCGTCAGCATCGGTGCGACGATGGCACCCGCAGATGCTGCGGATCCCGATCAACTTCTCAAGAACGCCGATATGGCATTGTATCGCGCCAAGACAGGTGGTCGCGGCACCTATCGGTTCTTCGAGCCGGAAATGGATGCACGCATGCAAGCGCGGCGTACGTTGGAACTCGATCTGCGCAGCGCAATCGTAAACGGTGAATTTGAGGTCTACTACCAGCCGCTCGTCAACTTGCAGACCGAACAGATCACCGGCTTCGAGGCACTCATTCGGTGGAACCATCACAAGCTCGGAATTGTGTCGCCGTGTGATTTCATCCCACTCGCTGAAGAAACGGGGCTGATCGTGCCGATTGGAGAATGGGTCCTTCGGCAAGCTTGTAAAGAATCCTCGAAATGGCCCAGTAATATCAGCATTGCGGTGAACCTTTCGCCTGTGCAGTTCAAGAGCCCTAACTTGTGCCAGACTGTAGTGAATGCTCTGGCGCACGCGGGTTTGCGGGCTGATCGCCTGCAATTGGAGATCACCGAATCGGTTCTCTTGTTCAACAGCGAACCAACACTCGACACGTTGCGTCAGTTACGTGCCCTGGGTGTGCGCATTTCGATGGATGATTTCGGAACCGGCTATTCGTCATTGAGCTATTTGAGAAGCTTCCCCTTTGATAAGATCAAGATCGATCGATCCTTCATTCATGAACTTTCCTCCAACGAGGAATCCATGGCCATCATCCGCGCCGTTTCGGGACTGGGATCCAGCCTCGGGATGTCAACGACGGGAGAAGGAATCGAGACACGAGAGGAACTCGACTTTTTGAAGCGCGAGGGCTGCATAGAGGGCCAAGGGTACTTGTTTGGCAAACCTCAGCCCGCGAGGGAAGTCTACATTCTCCTGGCGAAACAGGAACTCAAGCTCAAAGTGGCGGCCTGATTTCGAGGCTCCCGTGGCGGGAAACGTTGGGGGGATTCGGGCTTACGGATTTCTCCTCAAAGTGCCCGCAGGAACTGCACCAAATCCTGCTTCTCCTGCGTTGTCAGCTTTGTGCCCAGGACCAGATTGAAGAATTCGACCGTGTCCTCCAGAGTCAGGAGTCGACTGTCATGCATATACGGTGGCGCATCCTTCACGCCGCAAAGCGGGAAGGCTTCATGGCTTCCCTCCGTAATGGCGAGTTTCCAGGCATGCGGTTCTGGTGAGCAAGTTTTTCGATGAAAGCATGACGCCCGCGGTTATTCGTCCACGGACGGCTTCCTATGATCGGGATCACCCGCACACATCGCGCTCATAATGATAAAGGGCAGCCAGAAGAGAAATGGCATGGCGTAAGCTCCGGTTACACCGACCAAAACGCTGGGAATCGTCAAATGGTTCCGTCGGGCCCGGCGAGCCTATGGTAATCAGATGGTCGAGATCGACGCTTTCACCGGCCACAACGGCGTCGCGGATCGGTACGCAATTGCGCTGGCTGGCCGGCCTGGTCTCGGCGCGCTCCATTTAATTTGGCCGGAATGGGTGTTGCGTAGGGGCGGCTCTTGTGGCCGCCCGGGTTTCAACAAATGACGTCCGTTGCGTGGGTCGGCGCGCGGGCACGTAAACGCGTCTACGCGCGTCTTGCGCGCTATTGGCCCGCCCCTACGAATTCGAAGGGTGATCCCTTCGATTTAAATGACGTGCGCCGCTAGCCTGGGCGCGCTACAACGTTGCCTACATTCTACTCGTGAGCTTTATTCCGAGACAGTCTTGATAAAATACTTGGCAGAAATGGACTTGAACGGCTCGGGAATGTTCACAGCGGCGAGGTTTGCTTTGACGAGCTTTTCGCTATCGTCGCCCATTTCTTTGAACATTCCATCGACGAATTCCAGGATTTCGCGAGGCGATCCCAGACTGGCAAGCCGAACAGCTTCTTGCATGTAACCCTGGCCGTGCGTTTGCAGTATCTTGATTCGGTTCAGGACTGGATAAAGTCCGTCATTCATGGACAAAGCTTTTTCGCCCAGGCCGAAAATATTCCGCTTACCGGCGCTGAACAGCGCATGCATTTCATCGTCAGCCAGATCGCGATAGGAAACGCCGAACCACTTCGAAGCGACCAACCGCTTGGTCTCGTTCTTTACCTGCGCAATGGCCTCGGTCTTTGCCTTATTCCAAATCCATGATTCGGCAGCGCGATAGAGGAGCGTTGCCTTGGCTGCCTGTAGATTGTCCTCGGCCTGCAAATGCGTCTCGGTTATGACTTTCAGCTGATCTCCGAGAGCCGCGACTTCGGCTTGGAATTTTTCTCGCTCACCAAGCGCCTCGCCTCGCTTTTGTCGAAACTGCGCATAAACCGGCCGCTTCGCACTCACCTTATTGGCGAGGTCCCAGCTATTGGCCGCGCTTGCAGCCCGGAGCGCGACGGCGTCAGCTTCAAGCTGTGCAACCGCGTTTTCCGCCGTGCCGGCCAGCGGGCTCGGATTGATTTCCAGACGAATCCCAAATTTGGACTCGCGCACTCGAACCGGATCGATCGATTGAGGCCGTGCCTGCACTTGCGAAACGGGTTGACGATCCCGCACGGAGGGCGCCCAGTCCACAGCTCCCTCGTAGGGCTTTGGGGATCCTGTCTCAGCCATGCCCGGCGGCAGCAAGACCGCAAACCAGCTCAGGACTGCGCTCTTGTCTTGGTTCACGTCCTCTTGGTAGCGATGCGCCCTGGTTTCAAGTTGGTTCGACACTCTCTGCGTCAGTTCTAACTGCCGCTTCTCGGCTTGCAGCGCATTGGCCA
>Ga0209488_10002768_pt1 | contig 14314 bp, 13 predicted proteins | sample Rivendell_Oct201_8_FD_188349 | JGI IMG/M metagenome (GOLD analysis project Ga0209488, IMG submission 188349) | Vadose zone soil microbial communities from the Eel River Critical Zone Observatory, Northern California, USA -... | ecosystem: Environmental > Terrestrial > Soil > Vadose zone >... | reverse complement strand
GCGCGGCCGGGCGTACTGGTGTCGGCATCCGCGATCGGATATTACGGGAATCGCGGCGACGAAATGCTGACAGAAGAGAGCAACGCGGGGACGGATTTTCTGGCGGGGCTGGCGCAAGAGTGGGAAGCAGAAGCGCGGAAGGCCGAGGCGCTGGGAATTCGCGTGGTGGTAGCGCGGTTCGGAATTATTTTGGCGCGCGAGGGCGGGGCGCTGCCGAAAATGATGCTGCCGTTCAAATTTGGCGCTGGGGGAAAGCTGAGTTCCGGGCAGCAGTGGATGTCGTGGGTGACGCTCGAAGATGTGGTGGGGATTTTGCGATTGGCGATCGAGAACGCTTCGCTACGAGGAGCGGTGAACGTCGTGTCACCGCAACCGCTGCAAAACGCGGAGTTCACATATGTGCTGGCGAAGGCGATGCACCGGCCGGCGCTGTTTCCGGCTCCGGCATTTGCGCTGCGGCTGGCGCTGGGTGAAATGGCGGACGCGCTGCTGTTATCCAGCCAGCGCGTCGCACCGCAAGCATTGGAGAAACTTGGTCACCGGTTTTTGCATGCGGATTTGACTTCGGCGCTCACAGCAGTGCTTGCGAGAAGTTAGGAGTATCCCTCCCTACTTTTGCACGTTGATGGTGACGGAAACGCGGAACGTGTGGCCGTTGAGCGGATCGGTGGACATGAGATTCTCCGACGTTTGTCCATCCTTCAAAATCAGGTTTTCGTCAGTTCTAAATTGGCGGACCACCGGCTGGCCACCCGGGTTGGCGACAAGTCTCTCACCCTCGGTGGATTTGTTGGGGTAGAGCGCGGACCGATCGAAAATCAAATAGAGGTGAAAGCGGCCGTCGTCTTCGGCCTTGATGCCACAATCGATGTTTGAGCCGATATCCAGATAGGTAGTTTTCTGGTCTTTGCCGTCCGTCTCGATGGGAACGCGGATGCCCGTCCGAAGCCTCGTTGAGTAATTGCCGCCAACCTTTTCATCGCTGATTACCGTGAAAGTGTAGGGCATGCTGGAAATCTTCTTATCACCGTCGTATTCGGTAAAGACGATCTGGACCTTGATGGGAGTGGGAACTTTCACGCGTTCCTCGGTCTTGGGCTTTTCCTGGGCGTGCAGTTGGAGCGCGGGCAGGCAAAGCGCGCCGAGCAATAACAGATAGGACAATTTCTTCATGGCATTCCTCCTGGGTGATTCGAACCGTTCTGAGATTTCACGCCATTCGCGGAAGTCATTGCGATTTCTGGTCCGCTAAGAGCTTGACGTCAAGCTCGGCAATTTGGATTTGCGCGACTTGCAAGGGCGTTAAAACTGTCGCGTCGGCATCTTGAGCGAGAAGCGGAGCGCGCTTGTGAAGACTCCACTGCTCGGCATACTCGGCTAGCAAGAGTTCCTGGTCATGGGGAACGAGCACTTCCGACATGGTCTTTCCCCTGACAGACGTTTCTTGCGCCACCGGGTTCTTGGCGATAGCGAATTGGCGTTGCGGGGCAGAATTCTTCTCCACCGGGGGTGCAACGACGTGGTCGAGATTCTGAGGAGGCGGCACACTTGTTTTTCCTGCCGTCTCGACCGGCTTTTGAACGATATTGGGGCGCCAGACGGCGCGGGCGGCGAAAAGGGCAAAGACAATGACAGCGGCACTTGCCAAAACAAGCCAATTGGTAACCCAGATGCGGCGGGGAGCGGATACTTCATCGAGGCGGGCGCGGACGCGCGGCAAAAGAGAGGCGGGCACTTCGGCGTTGGCGGTGGCATGAAGGCCGGCATCGATGGAAGCGAAGAGAGCTTGCTCCTGATCGAATGCGGCGCGGCAGGAGGCGCAGGCATCGAGGTGCGCGCACAGATCACCGTGCGGGTGGGAACCTTTGGCTGCGGCTTCGATCAACGCTTCTTTATAATGTTGGCATGGCATCGCAACTTCTCCGCTAACTGTCTTCGCGCATAGAAAATTCTGGACTTCACCGTGCCCGTGGAAATGCCCAGCATGGAGGCGATTTCGTCGATGGTGTGGCCTTCCATGGCCGCGAGCAAAAGGACCAGGCGCAATTTTTCCGGCAATTGCGCGAGGGCATTGTCGAGATGCGCCTGGAACTCGTTGGAGGCGGCGAGATCTTCGGCAGTCGCGGAACGCGGCTGGTGCTCCTGTTGCGACCAAAGCGTGTCGCGCTGTTCGCGGCGTTTCCCGGAGCGCAAACGGTCGAGCGCGAGACGAAATGCGATTCGAACGAGCCAGGCGCGGAAGCAGTTGCGGTCGCGCAGGCGTTCGAACTGGCGATAGGCACGCAGCATGGCTTCCTGCGCGACATCTTCAGCGTCTGCCGTGTTGCGCAGGACGCCGCAGGCTACGCGATAGGCAAGTGGGCCGCACTCGGCGAGGCGCTGCTCGAACTCGCGCCGCGTGTCAGCCTGGGCTGCCTGGTGCTCCAGCTCATCCCCGACCGTGCGACCTGGTTGGACCAGAACCAGCTCCTGCATTGGTTATCCTGCGCGGGCTTCGGAGACCCGCCCTCTCCGTACACCAGACTAGACGCCGCTCCCTTTGGAATAGTTCAGTTCGAAACGCCGGTTCGAGACGATAGCGCGCCCTGAGCTAGATCCCCAGTTGTACAAGCAAGTTTTCGAGGTTGGATTCGTCGACTACGACTTCACGCGCCGGCTGGCCTTCCGGCGGGGCCTGGACGGAGCCTTCATCGAAAGCCTGAAAAAGGCGCATCTTGGCGACGGCATATTCCTCGCTGCTGGAAAGCGGGCGGCCGTTCTGCTTTGCCCAAGCGTCCAGCGCGGATTGCATGACGAAGATTTTGAAGGAGAACGTCGCGCGCCGGTCGGCGGTGACCACGTACGTAAATTCGCCTCCGGGGCTGCCGCCCCGTTGCGCACGATTCCCTTCGAAGAAGTAGTACTGATAGACGTAGCCGTCGGCGGCCGAGTAGCTCTTGACGCGGCGGACGGCATCGGGGCGAGGCATGGGCGGATTATTGGAGGCGCGGCGGTGGAAGTCAACGCAGGAATTTGCGGCGAGGGTAGTTCCACAATGAAACAGCGTTCCGCCTTCCGGTTCCAATTCAGAACGAAGAATGGTCACTCTGGTTCACTTGAAATGATTCTCCATCGCGAGACACACCGAATTGAATTATTCCGAGGCTGCGGCAAGATGTTGATTCAGGGGCGTTTCTTCACTGCAGCTGCGGAGCAACTGCCCCTTAATCGCTAACCCGCATCCCCTTTCCTATTCGCTGGCCCTTCGCCTGCATTTGGGACGGCATGCGCTCCCTCTCGCATAGCAAAGGAAAATCCTCCAGAACCACGACGATCGTGGTCGTCGCATTTCTCGCCCAAGGCGCATGGAATTTCGGATGTGGTTCCGCGGGCGTGCCGCCACCTCCGCCTCCTCCGGCAATAGAAGTTGCCGTGACGCCAGCGAACGGATCGGTCGTACTCGGGAATCAGGCGACGTTTACGGCCACGGTCACGAACACAACTGACACTGCCGTGAGTTGGAGCGTTAACACCGTGCCGGGTGGAAATACGACCCTCGGAACGATCAGCTCTGCCGGAGTGTACACCGCGCCCGCTGACCTGCCATCGCCAGCGACAGTACAAGTCACGGCCACGAGCCATGCCGATCCGGCAAAATCGGCGACAGGCACCTTGGCGATCACAAGCGACATCACGCTAAGTTTGGCGCCGAATCCCGCAAGCGTGGAACTCGGCGCGACACAAGCATTTCAAGCCACAGTAACGAGCAGCGGGCATCCGGATATCGCCATACGCTGGAGCCTCTCAGGCCCGGCGTGCACCAGCGGATGCGGAGCCGTGGACGCGAGCGGAAAGTATACCGCGCCGCAGACTCTTCCCGCGCCTGCAAGCGCGACGCTGACAGCGCAAAGCGTCGCCGATCCTTCGAAGCAGATTTCCGCGGCGGTCGCCATCACCAGCAATTTTTCCTTGCAGCTCTCCGCGCCCGCCAGTGTGCCGGCCGCGGAGACGGCCACGATTGTCGCGACGATGACGCCTGTTCCCGGTTCGAATCCAAGCACGTCGGTGTCCTGGGCGCTCAGCGGCCCGGGCTGCAGCGGCAGCTCCTGCGGAACATTGACGGTCATCACGACGCAATCCGCGGGCGGAAGCAGCTTCTCGAATTCGGCGATGTATACCGCGCCAGCTACGGCGCCAAGTCCGAACTCCGTTACGGTGACGGTAACCCCGCAAGCGGACGCATCGAAAAAAGCGCAAGCAACGTTGTCGATTCTGACCGGCGCCAGCGTAAGTATTTCGCCCTCGACGGCGACGCTGGCGGCGAATCATCGCGTGACGCTGAGCGCGCAGGTCAGCGGAACTTCCAATACCGGCGTTTTTTGGAGCGTGAACGGAATTGCGGGAGGAAATGCCACGTTCGGACAGATTTGCGCGGTTGCTTCGAATCCCTGCCAAACGGTGACGAGCGCCACCACTCCACAGGTGGATTACGTCGCGCCAGGCGCGATTCCTTCGCCGAATCCGGTAAGCGCCACGGCCGTGAGCGCCGCCGATTCCACGAAAAGCGCGAGCGCGCAGATCACGGTGATCAATCACGTGCTGGTGGCCGTGCAACCCGGAAGCGTCACCCTGGCTCCTCTGGCCGTCCAGGGCTTCATGGCGTCGGTGCTGGGCACCAGCAACCAGAACGTGGTTTGGCAGGTGCAGGGCACGGCGTGTTCGACTGCGGGCCTCTGCGGAACGATCAACCCCAGTGGAACTTATACCGCACCCAGCGCTCCGCCCGCGCCCGATGCGATTCAAGTCGTGGCCGTCAGCAGCGATGACACTTTGCAATCCGGGATTGCCAACGTGACGATTTCCACGGGCGCGAACATTCTCGCGTTGCATCCGTCCAGCGTGTACGCCGGCGCAGCCCAGGGCTTCACGCTGCGCGTGGATGGCAGCAGTCTTGTAGCCTCCAGCCCCGGGCCGGGATCCGCGATGCTGGTCGGCGGCACCGCGCGGATCACGACGTGCATTTCCGCGCTGAATTGCACGGCGACTGTAACCGCAGCGGACGTCGCTGCGGCGGGCAGCGTCGCCGTACAGATGCAGAATCCAAACGGCACAAAATCGAATGCCGTCGCCCTGATCGTCGCCGCGCCAAATGTTTCCGACGAAGTGATTGCGCTCAGCAGCAGCGCTCCCGCCGCCACGGGGAAAGACATCGTTGTGGTGGACCCGACCACGGCGGGAGTCACTGTGCCAGGCAACGACCTGGACTTGAATGTCGCGGCGCTGGGCACATTCAATACCGCGAACAATTCCTGCACGCTGGGCGGCAACGCGATTCCGCTGCCGCGGCCCGCGAGCGGCACTTCGACTGCGGACATTTGCCTTTTTTCGCAAAGCGGGCTGGACACCAGCATGACCTATACGGTGTCCGGGCCCGGCGACGTCGCGGTGATCGCCAAACTGCCGGCGGGGCTCGGGATTATCCACCTCACGCTGCAAGTTCCCGCGACTGCCGCAGCCTGTGCGCGCACGCTTTTCATTCAGAACACAAATCTGGACAAGACCGCCGCGAGCGGCGTGCTGGAGGTGCATTGAAATGAGCTTTGTGCAACGGCGGCGATTCTTGTGGATTCTTTTTTTAGCGGGACTGGCGTTGCTGGCGATTGCCGCGAATGCCACGACACTTTCCCGGCTGCGTTTCGAAGAGCTCGTGAGACAGGCGACGGCGGTGGCGCGGCTTCGCTGCCTCGGCGTGGAAAGCCGCTGGCAAGACGGAGAAATTTGGACGGAAACGCGGTTTGAAGTCGTGGAACTGAACAAGGGCCTGCTTCCGGGCATTGTGAGCGTGCGGATGCTCGGCGGCCGCGTTGGAAGTCTGCATTCACGAGTCGAGGGAGTGCCGGCGTTTCGTCCGGGCGAGGAAGCTTACGTGTTTCTCTGGGGGCGCGAAGGCGAACCGTTCCGCGTGTTGGGATGGTCACAGGGTACGTTTCGAATTACGCGGGATCCCCGGACGGGGGTAGAACGCGTCACGCAAGATTCGGCGGCGTTGCCGGTCTTCGATCCTGGCACGCGGCAGTTCCGGCACGGCGGGATTCGCAACCTGCCGGTGTCAATTTTTCAATTGAAACTGCGGAAGGCGCTGCAGCAGGAAACGCCTTGAGGGATTTTGACTTGGCTATGGCCGGAAGGTGCAAGCGGGGACGAGCGGATTTCAACACGGAGTTCACAGAGACCACAGAGACAAGCAAGAGGAACCAAAGCGATTCACGTGGCGGCAAATGTGTAAGTTCAGTGTTAGGAGAATGATGATGAAAGGAATGGTTAAGAAAATCGGCACGCGTGCCTTCGCGATGCTTTACGCGCTTTGGTTTGCGCCTATGGCGCAGGCCTATTCGTTTGACATGATTGTGCCGGATGTAAGGCAACCGACGTCGCTATCGGGCGGGTCTGCTTGCCCGGTTCGCGCTCATCAGTTGACGGCGGCGGGGAGCATCGCCGTTCAATGGAGCACAGCGCTGAATACAAATCCTGTCACCATCCTGACTCAGAACCAGGCCGCGAGCGGGCGGCTGACGGAGATTGAACAGGTGATTGCGCAGTCGCTGGCGGTGTGGACCGGCGTGAGCGGCACGACGCTCGTTCCTGCAACTCTCACACCACTGACTCGGACGGCGACGCAGAACGCCTGCGGCCCGGACGGGCTGAATTCCATTTGCTTCGACCAGGCGGACATGGCGTTTACGCCGGGGGTGCTGGCGTTCACGAGAGTGATCGTCACGGACCGCCTGGGAGTGCAAGTGGGCGGCAGCGCCGTTGCAACGCAGTTGGGGCAGATTCTCGACGCAGATATTTATTTTAATCCGAGCGATTCGAATACCACGTATGCGACTCTGCAAGCGCTGGCAACCAATCCAAGAGCTTATGATCTCGAATCGTTGCTGACTCACGAGCTCGGGCACTTTCTGGGCTTCAGCCATTCGGCGGTTTGGAGCGCGATCATGTTTCCCTTTGCACCGGCGCCCGGAACATTCAGCGGATTGCGGCCGACGACGCAGCAGCCCGATGGGCCGCTGGGCGATGATGACCGGACCGGGTTGCGCGTTCTCTATCCCGACCCGGCGGACGCCATGCACCAGGGATCGATCGCCGGGCACATTTCTCCTGCGAATCCGCTGGCGCTCCCGGCCTCGCCTCCGGGCGTGACGGGCGTTTTCGGGGCGCAGGTGGTCGCTGTGGATGCGGCGAGCGGCGCAGTTGTGGGAGCAACGATCGGCGGGTGGAGTTGCACGGCTCCAGGCCCGGCGCAATTTGACGGCGCGTATCAAATCGATGGGCTGGCGGTGGGGCACAGCTACACGGTTTATGGGGAAGCGCTGAATGGCGCGGTGGATCCTTCGCAGTTTGATAATGCGATTGCTTCGCTGTGCAGGAATGTAGTTACCGACGCGGGCTGGCCGCCGCTGCTAGGATGCGTGGTGCCTGCGGTGGGCGTGAGCTTTACGGCTCGAACTCGGCCTGGACCGTGAGGATGGAGTTTTGAGTTTTTAGTTTTCAGTCCGTCTTTTTCGCAAGGGTCTTGTGTGCAGCTGAAAAACGCAGCAAAACCGCTCTAATAAGCAAGGTGTTGCCTAGTAGTGGCGCAGCATGCTGCGCCACTACTGCCGGGCAGCAATTCTTTAGCATCGCCTGTGCCGCGACTCCAATCACAGCGCCTCGTCCCTTCTTTGTGAGAGATTCGGGCATGCCTCGGCACGGTGCCTTGTGAGTGTGGCGCACGCCGGTTGAATTCCGCGACGATCAGGATGCAGGGCAGACGGCTCAATCGTTGGGTGTGAGCCAGCCGCCGCCAAAGAGAAGGCCGGGGCCGAGCGAGGCAAGAAAGATGGGACGACGATGGCCGCGCGGTTGCTTCGAAGCGCTCCGCAAGATTTCGTGGAGGGCCGCGCCGCACGTGGACGAGCCGAGGTTGCCGGAAACTTGGGCGACCGGCGGAAAAGTGTCCGGTGAGACACCGCATTGTTTTGCGAGAAGAGTCACGAGGCGAGGATTTGGTTGGTGCGTTGCAAAACCGCCGACGGAGCTGCGCGGGATGCCGCTGCGCATCTCGACGGAAGTAAGAACTTTTTCCATGCGCGTGATTGCCGCGCGTGAAAGGGCTTCGCCGTCGAACTGCACGGTGAGTCCGCCGTTTCTTTCGTCGCTGACCTGGATCGCGGCAGCGTACTGGCCCGCGCAGCCGAAGAGGAATTCACCGAGGCGATAGCCTTCGCGGGAATCGTTACGAGCGGCACTTCGAAGAATAAAAGCGCTGGCGCCGTCGCCGAATAGACCTCCAAATTCGCCGGCAACCCGGCCGGGAGTAAGCGTGCGGCTGTGAACATCGGCAGTGGCAACGAGGATGGTCCGGGCCTGCCCGGAGCCGATGAGGGATTGCGCGACGGTGAGGGCATTGAGCAGACCGAGGCAGGCGCCGCCGACGTCCAGAGCGCCGCAATTTTCGCGGACGAGCAAGCGGGAATGAAGCTGCGCCGAGAGCGAAGGATAGTCGTGATGCGTTTCGCTGGTGGCAATGATCCAATCCATCTCCTGCGCCCCGCAGGAAGCAGCGCGCAAAGCTTCTTCAGCGGCTCTTGCGGCGAGTGTTAATTCGTTTTCGCCTTCGGCGGCGTGGGCGAGAGATTCGATGCCGGCGCGGCTGCGCAGTTTTCCGGCGGGCATGCCGAAGGCGCGATCGACTTCTTCGGAGGGCAGCAAGCGCGAACCAGGCACGGCAGATGAACCGGTGAGCACAGCCTGCGCAGGAGAAGAGGAGATTTTCTGGTGCAAGCCGGCGTCGTTTGTGCGGGACATTTCAGAGGCCGAATTCTGCAATGCCGCCAGTACTTCTCCGAGACTCGCGGAACGCTCGTTGAGGCCAGAACCAAGATCGGAAACGCCGCTGGCTGTTTCGACAGCGCGCAAAAAACTTACCCAGGCCATGGAATCGAGAATGCCGGCCTCGAGGAGATCGACGCTGTCGGCAGGAATGGATGCCGCGGAGCCGGCTTCGCGGCGGAAGCAGGCTTCCACCAGCGAGCGCCGGGAATCCGTTTTCGAAGCGGGCGGGAACCGGGAATCGTTCATCAAAATTCCTCGAGCCACTCTTTTTGCGGAAGCGGAAATAGCGTGTCCAGCATCAGCCAGCAAAGGCCGTTATAAGGACGAGTGAGGCCGAGGCGGATGAAATGGTGCGGGCAGGACATGATTTTGTAGTGAAAGTTGGAATTCAGGAAGCGTTCGAGGCGCGGCAGGCGATTCGCACCGCGGTCCGGGGCCAGCGCGGCGTCCACAAAATTGCGCCAGTCGTGATCGACGGCGGGAAGATCGCGGAGAACTTCGCCGGAGGGGAGCACAAGGCTGGCTCGCAGTTCGTTCGCGCAAATTTCGAGGCGAAGATTCTGCGTTTCGCAGCCGCAGATGGAGCGCTGGGCTTCCGATGGCATGGCGTAAAGGCCGCTGCCTTTTTTGTTTTCGTGGATCTTGCAGCCAAAGAGCTCAGACAAAGAGCGGGCGAGTTCCGCGCGGCGAAGATAGGGAACGATTTCGGCCTCGGTCAGCGCGGAAGATTTCTGGAAGGCGCGCGTGGAGACACGGTCCTCAATGTGCGGTTTCGCGCCGGGAAAGGGCGTGAGCGAAAATTCCAGGATGTCGCCGCGCTGATGAGGAAAGTGCATCCAGCCGTTTGCCGAGGAAGGCACGGGCCGGATCGAATGAATCCTATCGTTCTCGCGCTGGAGGCCGATGACGCAGAAGGCCGGGCCCATGCGTGTGATTTCGGTAATGAGCAGTTTGGTCAAGAGGCGTTGCCCACGGATTTGCGCCGGGGTTTTACGGGCTTCCGGCGCGGCGAGACGAGATGGCAAATTTCGACGGCGTCGCCTTGCTCGCGCCAGAAGGCGGCGAGCAGCTCGGCTACGAGACGGCGATGGCATTTCTCCGGACCGGGTTCGGAACAAAGAAGAGATACCTTGGAAGACCACGAAGACATGTCGACGCTTGTGGGAACATCACGTTCTTTCATCGCGGCGAGAAATTCCGTTTCATAGGAAGTCCAATCTTTCGTGCGACGATACGTCTTGAGAAGCTCCGGCGCTGGAGCGAGCAGCGGCTCATGCAGGTATTCGATTCCGGCGATTTTTTTTAGAAAGAAGGAGAGGTCGGGGTGCTTGGAAAAACCGGAGAGCTGGCCGCTGCGATTCTGGCGGATGTCGATGACTTGCTGGACGCCGGCGTTCGAGAGCAGGGTGAAAAATTCCTCGGCGGTTTTTCCCGTGAAGCCGATGGTGCAGAGAAGACGTTGCATGAGATTTAGAAATGCTCGGCCGCTTCAGGAGAAGCGCGGAAAGCAAAATCCTTCGACTGGAGCACCAGCGCGTCCCTGAGAGCGTCCTCACGACCGGAGACGAAGAGCGAAGTGCTGGTGACATCGTCGAAGCCGTGGAGAACGAGGAGGCGATCCTCGGCATCGCTTTGGGATTCGAGAGCGCCGCCACGCCGAATGTGGATGGGAGTGACGCCGCGTTCCAGGAGCGCCGGGCAGATCATCAGGAAACGATGGCATTGCAAGGGATCTTCTTCGGCGCACATGAGAGCGGCGACGCTGGCGCTGGACAAGACGAGAGCGCGCTCAAGGCCTGCGATAAAATCCGGCGCGCGGCGGCGGGCGGCGTAATCGACAAGCCCGTCTTCGCGGTAGACGCGGGGATCGGCAGGCCTGCCGCCTAGAGTTTCACCGAAAAATTCGTAGCGAATTCCCGCCGAGGGAAGGGCGCTTTCGAGCAACTCGCGATTGAATTGCGGAAAACGAAAACTGGCGGGACGGCTGCGGACATCGCAAAGAGTCCGGACGCCGTGAGCGGCCAGGACGGCGAGAAAATCGGCAATTTCGAGATTGGAATGGCCGATGGTGAAAAGCGGATTGGCGGGGCCGGAGTGGCTATTCATCAAAATGACTCCCGGGGCAAAGCGTATTTTGCCGGAAGGCTGGAGAGACGGCAAGTGCAGCGGCCGGCAGACGGTGTTTGCATTTTGCAAGCGAGGCCGGGCGGAGGCCGCAGGATGAAAGCGAGTCCGTGATAACGTGAATCGATAAGCCGGATGGGGCTGTTTCCACATAAAAGTACGAACAGCACGGCTTGAGCTGACTGCCGAGAGCAATCGATCGAAATGTTTTCGCCGAAAATAATGCGGGCCATCGGAATCATGGCACTTTTCCTTTTGTGTGGAATGAGCGCGCGGGCTCAGCGATTGCGGGGCGAGCTGCGCCTTGAAGTCCATGACCCGCACGGGACGGCGGTGGCGCCCAGCGGCGAGCTGGTCAGCGAGGCGAACGGGGTTCACAGGAGTTTTGTGGCGGGGCCGGAGGGGCGCTACGTTGCGCAGGATCTTCCGTTTGGAGTTTACCGGCTGAGTTTGCAGGCGGAAGGATTCGCGCCGTGGAGCGACTTGGTGGAGATTCGCTCCGAGGTGCCGGTGCGCGTGACGGTGACGCTGGGCGTTGCGCCGGTGACGACTCAAGTGCAGGTGAATGATTCGGCGACGCTGGTGGATCCGTATGCGACGGGATCGCTGTATTCCATCGGGCGGCAAGCCATTGAGGAACATGATGCGACGCAACCAGGGCGCGAGCTGCTGGACATGGTCTCCGAACAACCGGGATGGGTGTATGAAGCCAACGGCGTGCTTCACCCGCGGGGCTCGGAATACGACGTGCAATTCGTGGTCGACGGTTTGCCGCTGACGCAGAATCGCTCGCCGGCGTTCGCGCCTTCGTTCGATGCGGGCGACGTGGAGTCGTTGCGAGTGTTGACGGCAAGCTTTCCGGCCGAGTATGGGCGGAAGCTGGGCGGCATCGTTGAAGTCACCACCAAGAAAGATGTGCAGGCGGGATGGCACGGCCGGCTGGATGCGGGCGGCGGAAGTTTCTCGACGCTGACCGGGGCGGCGGGAATTTCCTATGCGCGGGAAGCAGAACGGTTCTCGGTGAGCGGCGAGGGATTTCATACGGACCGCTATCTTGATCCGCCGGTGCTGGCGAACTACACCAACCGGGGAAATGCCGCGGGTTTCTCGGCTTCCTACGAACGGGATTTTTCCACGAGCGACCGGTTACGCGTGAGCGTGACGCACAACGTCGTGCGCTTTCTGGTGCCAAACGAGCTCGTGCAGCAACGAGCAGGGCAGCGGCAGGATATCCAGAACACGGAAACGAGTGGACAAATCTACTTTCAGCACACGATTTCGCCGGAATTGTTTTTGAGCTTTTCGGGAAGCGTGCGGGATGCGAGCGCGACGCTAACTTCGAACGCGCAATCGACGCCCGTGATCGTTTCGCAGGACCGCGGGTACCGCGAGGGATATCTGCGGGCGGACCTCGCGGGGCACCGCGGACATCACGATTGGAAAACGGGTGTGGACGGTATTTTCATGCCGGTGCATGAGGCGCTGAAATATTCGATCACGAAGCCGAGCGTATTCCTTCCCGGGACACTGCCGAACTTTCCGTTTCCCTACCAGCAGAAATGGGACGTTGAGCCTTCGCTGTACGTGCAGGACCAGATGCGCCTGGGCCGATGGAATGTGAGCGCGGGACTGAGGTTCGATCATTACGGATTTGTGGTGCACGAGTCGGCGTGGAGCCCAAGAATCGGGGTATCGAGATTCGTGTCCGGGCTCAATTTGCTTCTTCATGCTTCTTACGATCGCGTTTTTCAAACGCCCGCTGTCGAGAACCTGCTTCTTGCGAGTTCGCCGCTTCTCGATGCCATCAGCCCTTCGGTGCTGCGGTTGCCGGTGAGGCCGGGGCGCGGAAATTTTTATGAAGGCGGCCTGACCAAGGCATTCCTCGGAAAGCTGCGGCTGGATGCCAATGTTTTCCGCCGCGATTTTCGTCAGTATTCCGATGACGACGTCCTGCTGGATACTGGTGTGAGCTTTCCGATTGCGTTCGCGAAGGCGCGCATCCTTGGTGAAGAAGTTCGAGTGGAAGTTCCGCAGTGGGGGCGCTTCTCCGGATACATCAGCTATGCAAACCAATCCGGCATCGGACAAGGGCCGATCACTGGCGGATTGTTCCTCGGAAGCGATGCGGCCAATGCGTTGACGGATACGAGCAAGTTCGCGGTGACGCAGGATCAGCGGAATTCCTTGCGTGCTCGGGTCCGATTTCAGGCGCCGCGGCGCGCCTGGCTGGCGATGGGCGCGCAGTACGGGAGCGGGTTGCCGGCGGATATTGGCAACGCCAAGGTCAGAGACCTGCTTGCAGCATTCGGACAGCAAATTTTGGATCGCGTGGATCTGGCGCGCGGGCGCGTGCGGCCGAATTTTTCTTTCGATGTGGCGGCGGGCGCGGAAATCTATCACAAGGAATCGAGGAGCGCGGCGCTGCAGATTCAAGTGGCGAACCTGGCGGATCGGCTCAATGTGATTAATTTTGCGAGCTTGTTTTCCGGGATCGCGCTGGGCGAGCCGCGGAGCGTTTCGGCGAGCTTGCGGCTGACGTTTTGAGTGCCAGGGGCGCGGCATCCCGACAAGGTCGGGACAGGTGCTGCGCCCCTACTTGGCGAGATGTTCTAGTTCGGTGACTACCCGGTCGAGTTCGTCGATGAGCGGATTTGAACCAGCTGTGCGGAAAACATTGACGAGCGTGCGGTAGTACCAGAGCGTGCCCTGCTTGCGGCCGGTGAAGCGGTGGAAAACGGCGTCGCCTTCCGCGCGATAGTCGGAGAGGATTTCGCGGGCGTTGGCCAACTTGTCGGCGGCGGAAACGAGGCGAACGTCTTCAGGTTCGTGCGCGACCTTTTCGATGTAGGCGCGCTTTCTTTCGCCCCATTCGCGTTTTTCACCGGAGACTTCGTAAGAATCCGTGCAGCCGTCGACGATGCGCGCGACGCGGTCGCCGAATTTATCGCGGATTTCGTCGAGGCGCGGGAGGCCGCCCTGGTCTTCGACGGCATCGTGGAGGAGCGCGGCGATGACTTCGTCTTCACCGCCGCCGTGTTGAATGACAATGGCCGCAACGCCGAGCAAGTGGCCGACGTAGGGCTGGCCTTTGCCCTTGCGGCGCTGGTGCAGGTGCAGCTCCGCGGCGTAACCGAGCGCTTCAACGAAACGGTTTGTTAGGACGGGCTTTTCGGTGATGGATTGTCCGCGGGTCAATTGTTTCGCTTATCTGCGGCGCATCTTGCCGAGCAGGCGGAGAATCTCCAGATAAAGCCAGATGAGCGTGACCATCAAGCCGAATGCGCCGTACCACTCCATGTATTTCGGCGCTCCACCTTGGACGCCACGCTCGATC
>Ga0209488_10002767_pt1 | contig 14316 bp, 11 predicted proteins | sample Rivendell_Oct201_8_FD_188349 | JGI IMG/M metagenome (GOLD analysis project Ga0209488, IMG submission 188349) | Vadose zone soil microbial communities from the Eel River Critical Zone Observatory, Northern California, USA -... | ecosystem: Environmental > Terrestrial > Soil > Vadose zone >... | reverse complement strand
CGCAGCGAAGTGGTGGACCAGAACTGCTCGTAGTTGCCGCATCCGGAGTCGAGACAGACCACCAAGCTCGGCTTGCCGATGCGCGCGGCCAGCGCTTCGATGTAGTAGGGCAAATCGTAGCTGCCGCTTTCCTCGCACGCTTCGATCAGCACGACGCAGCGTGCGTGCGGAAGTTTTTGCTCATGCAATGCACGAATGGCGGCGAGCGAAGCAAACGCCGAGTAGCCGTCGTCCGCGCCGCCGCGGCCATACAGTTTGCCGTCGCGCAGAACGGGAGTCCAAGGACCGAGACCTTCTTCCCAGCCGTTCATCTCCGGTTGTTTATCCAGATGCCCGTAGAGCAGCACGCAGTCATCCTTTGCATCGTTCCGCGCTTGGCCGACGCCTCGGTTCTCCATATCACCCGGGATCTCCATATAAATGAGCGGCGTGCGGTCCGTCGGCCGCAGTACTTCGACATGAAGTCCCGCAATCTGTTGTTCGCGGCACCAACGTTCGATCAATGCGACCGCTCGTTCGATGTGCCCGTGCTTGCGCCAGTCGGTATCGAAGTGCGGCGACTTGCAGGGGATGCGAATGTAGTCGATCAACAGCGGCACGATGCTGCCGGTCCACTGCGACTCGACGCTGCGAAGTACGGCTTGAGTATCCATGATGAGATTTGGCAATGTTCGCTAGCAACAGTTCTTAAGTTTAACGAAACGTCACTAAGTTTTCGCCATTGCGCATTTGACCGAGCGAGTGAAGATAGGAGTAATCGTTAAAGGACGCCAGCGAGATCCGTTCGCCCGAATGCAGAAGCCGCGTGATCGAACCGTTGAGCAACGCTTCGAACAACGGATAGGCGCCGCTTTTTGGCAGACCGATCACATGCTGAGTGATGGTCGCAATAGCGCCACCGGATGAAACAACGACCGTATTCGCGCCGCTTCCCGCGCTGCGAGCAATGTCTTGGATAGCCGTATGCACGCGCGCCGCAAAAGTCGGCCAGCTTTCCAAATGGGCGTAGTCGGCCGGCAGATCCTGCCAATGCGTAAACACGCGACTCAATACTTTTTGATAAGAGCGCGATGAAGTTTTCGCTTCCTCGGCCAGCTTCGCGATGTCGGCGTCAGCGGACTTGAGAATCGGCACCAGATGTTTGAACTGCGCATCGGCATCCACTTCATTCAAGCGTGCATCGACTTTTATCTCGGGTATCCGGCCGTCTCCGGTGCGCGCCGTTTTCGCGATGCCCTCGGCCGTTTCGAGATGACGTCGCGCGGTCCCGGAATAAATCGCATCGATCGCACCGGCCGCGGCTTGCAGGTATTCCCCTGCAACGTACGCCTGTTTGTGGCCCGTCAACGAAAGACGGTCGTAGTCGGCCGTACCGAAGGAAGCCTGCGCGTGGCGGATGAGGTAGAGGGTGGACATGGAAGGAGGTGACTCGGGACTCGGGACTCGGGACTCGTCAGAAAGAGGATTGGTTCATTGGCTCTGCCGATTCACGGATCCCGAGTCCCGGTTCCCGGCCACGCGTCACGGGCGGAACAACGTTCTGCCCATTCCCGCCGTCCGCAACGGCGCCGCGAGATTTGCAAACTCGCAGAGCAACGGACGAGTGTCGCGTGGATCGATGATTTCTTCCACACCGAATTTCTCGGCGGTTCGAAAGGGCGAGCGCACACGATTCAAGCGTTCCTTGATGTCTTCCAATAGCTGCGCGGGATTGTCGCTTGCGGCGAGATCCGCTTTGTAGGCGGCTTCTATCCCGCCCTCGATGGGCAGCGATCCCCAATCCGCCGAAGGCCAGGCATATCGATAGTGAAAGCGTGTGTGATTGCTGTTACCTGCGCCGGCAACGCCGAACGCTTTGCGAATGATGATGGTGCACCAGGGCACCGTCGCTTGGTACAGCGCGGCGAGTGCACGGGCGCCGGCGCGAATCGTGCCCTCCTTCTCGGCCTGTTTGCCGATACTGAAGCCGGGGATATCGACGAAGTGCACCACGGGAAGATGAAACGTTTCGGCGAGACTGACGAAGCGCTCGATTTTTACCGCGCTCGACGCCGTCCAAATCCCGCCGAGCACGAAGGGATCGCTCGCGACAATCGCGACGGGCCAGCCGTCGAGTCGTGCAAAGCCGGTAATCACGGAGCGGCCGTGCAATTTACCGATCTCGAAGAAGCTGCCTTTGTCGAGCACGGCTTCCAGGATTGGGCGCATTTTGTAAACGTGACGTCGGTCGCGTGGCACCGCTTCGATGAGCATTTCCTCGCGACGCGCCGTATCGCTTTGCGGTTTGGAGCGCAGCGGCAACTCGTAAACGGAGGACGGCAGATAGGAGAGAAATTTCCGTGCGTGCAGAAACGCCTCCTGCTCGCTCGCGACTTGGTCGTCGACAGCACCGATCTGTGCGTGCATGCGGCTGCCGCCGAGTTCTTCCTTCGTGAGTTTCTCGCCGATGGCCGCCACCACCGGCGGACCGGCGACAAACATCTGCGAGAGACCTTCCACCAACAATGAATAGTGACTCGTCACCATGCGCGCCGCACCGAGACCGGCGACGGGTCCGAGCCCCAAACTCACGACCGGCACCGTGCTCAAGTTATCGACGACCCAATTCCAGCCTGGGTTGGCCGGGATGTACGTAAAGCCTGCGCTCTCCAGCGACTTCACCGATCCGCCGCCACCGGTGCCTTCGATGAGCCGGACTATCGGCATCCGCAATTCATTCGCCATTTGTTCCGCGGCAACTTGTTTTTGCGAGATCGCGGCGTCTGAAGCTCCGCCTCGAACCGTGAAGTCGTCGCCGCCGACGACAACCGCGCGCCGATCGATCTTCCCGCGACCGAATACAAAATTGCCCGGCTGAAACGCGACCATCTGTCCGTGCTCGTCGTAGCGCGCAAAGCCGGCCGTGGCGCCTAACTCATGAAAGGAATTTTCATCGAGCAACGCGGCGATGCGTTCGCGTACGGTGAGTCGCCCCGCATCGCGCTGACGCTGAATTTTCTCAGGCCCGCCCATTTCGCGCGCGCGTCGCTCGCGCTCGCGGAGTTCTTCGATTTCTTTTTCCCAGGTCATGAAGGATGCGATGAATTTGAAAGTGTGTGGGATCGAGACGCGGGACACGAGACGCGAGACGCGACCGGAAATTGTGTTGCGGCTGGTTGCTTCAAGAGCGATTGCAGAAGTAGTCGGAAGGATTGCGAAGAAGCCCTCGTATGTCAATTCCTATTCTGACTCGTCTCGCGTCTCGTGTCCCGCGTCTCGATCTTGTCTGACTGCATCACTTCGTCACGAACTTATGCATTCTCGGCAACATTCCGCGCCGCAACTTCGCCATGCCGCCGATCCAGCGATCGTACTCGCTCGCTTTCTTTAGGATGTATTGCCCCACTTGCGGGTGCGGGAGTATGAGAAAACTTTCCTGCGTCAGCCCTTGCACGACGGCTTCGGCGACTTGCTCCGGAGTGAGCACGCCATCGACTGCCGCGGACTTGCCGGCGTCATTCTCGCTGGTGCCGAGCATGGCGGTGCGAACGGCTTGCGGACACAGCACGGAAACTTTGATGCCGTGATCCTTGTGAGTGATCGCCAAGTGTTCGGCAAAACCGATCGCAGCATGCTTCGATGCCGAGTAGGTTCCCGATCCGATTTGACTCAGCAATCCGGCGGCCGACACCGTGTTCAGAAAATAGCCCCGCTTGCGCGCGATCATGCCGGGCAGCAGCGCGCGCGCCGCGTAAACATGCGCCATCACATGAATACGCCAATTGCGTTCCCACACCGCGTCGGGCGCGGAGGCGGCATTTTCGAAATCGGGGTCGGATACCGCGATGCCGGCATTCGAGCAAAACAAGTCGATGGGTCCCAATTGTTTCTCGGCCTGCGCAACGAGCTTGCGAACATCTTCTTCGCGCGAGACATCGCATTGGACGCCAAGACCGCCCAGTTCTTTGGCGGCGGTTTGGACCTTCGCGCCATCGAGATCCGCAATAGCGATGCCTTTTGCGCCTTCGTGCTTGAAGCGGCGCGCGAGCGCCAACCCGATGCCGTTGGCGCCGCCCGTGACGACGATGGTTTTATCGCGGGGATGCATAGACTATTTTGAGTGTTTCTGCCGCGGCGAGCGCAGGTCAGTTTGTAATGGCGGTGGGTCGTGAGATCGGGAGATCGCGAGGTCGTGAAATGGTCAGAAGAAGATCGGCAATTGTTTTCTTGACGGCGTCTATCGCAGAGTATTTCTTCATCACGCTCTCACGCTCTCACGCTCTCACGCTCTCACGCTCTCACGCTCTCGCGCCTAGTGCGGTTTCGCCACCAAGTCTTTCTTCAACGTGAGCGACGCCAGCCAGAAACACAACGCCGACGGAATGAAGATGAGCACGTTGGTGACCATGGAGGAACGCAGACCTTCTCCATACGCGTGATTGCAGACTGCTTGTTGAACTACGGGTAGTTTCGCCAACTCGGCCGCGTTGCGGCACAGATGACCCGTGAGCACACCGCCATAACCGGCACTATCCAGCTGCATGCTCATATACATATCGCTCATGATGCCGACGATCCACGGCCCGATGCCGTTGCCGATGATGGCTATGAGTAGCAGCATGATGGCAACCGCCGCCGCGCGCGAATGTTCACGCACGACGCCTTGACTGATCGTGTACTGCGAACCCAAATACATGTAGTGACAGAAGACGGCTACGAACCACACGGCTCGGCCGACTGTGTAGAGCTGATCCGTCGGCCGATAGTATGCAAAAATGTAGAGCGGTATGGCAACGATCATTCCGATCGCCGGTACAACGGCAACCGCCTTGGGGAAGCGATGCGAAATTCGCGAAATAATCATGCCGCCCGAAAAAGTACCGAGCGCCGAGACGAGCGCCAGCGGTCCGCCAAACTCGATAGCGAATTTGCCCGTTTCGACGCCGTGAATGCGGTAAAGCATCGGCGCCTGGAACGCGACGAGACCATATCCCACCCAGGCCACCAAGGCGGCTCCGAGTGATAGCGTCCAAAATGTCGGCTTAGTCAGGAGTTCCTTGAACGTATCGAGCATTCCCGAGCGATCTACTTTCGACAGATTCGGCGGATCGGAAAAACCACGAGGCGGTTCTTTGACTGTGAAGAGCGCGATCAGCGCGATAATCAAACCCGGCGCGCCAATCACGACGAATGCGACGCGCCAGCCGGCGATCTGCGACCAGTCGGCCGCGCCCAACAGCGAGTTCCAGCCCCATTCTTCAAACAGTATCTTCAACTTCGGGCCGCTGAGGTTGCGCACAATCGGTCCGCCGAAATAATTCGACAGCGCCGTGCCGATCGTCACGCCCATGGCGAACACGCCAAGCGCTGCAGCGCGACTGCGCGGCTTGAAATAGTCGCCGATAATCGAATTCGACGCCGGTGTGCCGCCCGCCTCGCCAATGGCCACGCCGATGCGCGCCATCACTAGAAACAGAAACGAAGTCGCGAATCCACACAGCGCCGCCATCAACGACCACATGGCAATACAGAGGGTGATCACGACCACGCGGTTGTAGCGGTCGGCCGCGATCGCAATCGGGATGCCCATCGCCGCATAAAAGATGGCGAACGGCCAGCCGTTTAAAAAGCCAAATTCGGTATCGGATAGATGAAAGGCACTGATAATCGGTTGCGCGAGCACGTTCAATAAGTTGCGGTCGATGAAATTAAGCGTATAGACCAGTGCGAGGACGATCAGCACATAGTTTCGATACGTCGTCGTGCCGTAGCTGGTGCCGCCGACGCCAGTTGCGCCGGTGTTAGCAGTCGTTGTATTCAATTTGAACTCCCCACTTTTACTTCCAAGACGCCACTCGCCGTCTTGGCTGTCTGCAGCTGATTGTTGTATCGAGTCGTCAACAGGCATCGCGGGCGGCCCCGCGTGCATTTTTTCGGTCCGGTTTTATACTTCGGGGCCGTGCTGCGCACAACCCTTATCTTCGCGGCCGGCTCGCAATTTGCCAGGAATCTTGAAAATAAAGGTCAACTATGTTGAAACACAATACTTATTTCGACGGCAAGGTCCAAAGCGTGGCGTTCGAGCGCAACGGCTCGCGGGCCACCGTGGGCGTGATAGAGCCTGGCGAGTACCGCTTCAACACGGCGGCCGCGGAGCGAATGACCGTCGTGAGCGGGCAGTTGCGCGCCAAACTCACGGGTGGCGAATGGTTGACGTATCCAACCGGAACTTACTTCGAAGTGCCCGCCAACAGCGCCTTCGAAGTGGCCGCCAGCGGCGGCCCAGCCGCTTACTTGTGCGAGTTTCTGGGAGCGTGACGGAAGATTAGCGGATGGCGGATAGCGAAGCGGATCGTTCGGAATTTTGACGCGACTTCTTGCCAGCCGCTATCCGCGAACCGCTATCCGCTTCTCATGCGCCTGCAAGTGACAGTAAGCCGCGCGCAGTAGTATCGGATCGATTCCTGCGGCCTCGGCGCGCCTTAACATGTCGCCCACGATGTGATCCGCTTCGGTCGGTCCACGCGCTTCCAGGTCGCGCCGCATGGATGCCTCCAGCGGCGAACCGGTCTGCGTCAGGAGATTGCGAACGTTGTCGATATATTTGCCGCGCGGAGTGTGCCCGGCAGCGGTTGCGACGGCGGCGCAATCGTCGATCATGCGCGCAACCAACCGCGTGCCGTCTTTGGTCGCGGCAATTTCGCCGACATTCGCGCGCATCAGACAGGTCATCGCCGCAAGCGAAGTGAGCAGTACAAATTTTTCCCACATTTCCAGCATGATGTCGCGGCTTAAGCGCGCGTCGAACTTGCCGAGTTTGAGAATGGGTTCGAGCGCTTCGGCGGCGGGTCGTTGCGAGTCGTGGCGCACGCCGAAAAAAATGTTCTGCGTTTCCGTGAATTGCTTGATGTCGCCGTTGGCGTCGATCGTCGCCGACACTTGGGCCAATCCGCCGAGCACTCGATGGATGCCGAATGCGGCATCTAAAGTGTCGAGGTGCTTTATGCCGTTGAGCAACGGCAGCACGAGCGTCTGCGTTGCGACGAACGGCCGGATGGCTTCGATGGACTGATCTAGGTCGAAGGCTTTGCAACTCACGATGACCACGTCGAACGACTGCTTGCTCGCTTCGCCGGACACCAGTAACTTGGGTTCCTTGACATGCAATTCGCCGCGCACGCCGTGAATGCGCAGACCGCGTTCACGCAGCAAAGCGCCGCGCTTGGGCCGCACCAGAAAAGTGACATCGGCGCCGCCATCATGCAGACGCGCGCCGAAGTACCCGCCGACTCCGCCGGCGCCGAGCATTAGTAATCGCATTTGGAACTGCTCCCCTTTTGTCTGCGCATTGTTGCGCTAATCGGTGCAAATGACTAGCGCCGCCGCGTTTCGTTTGTGACACTACTTGTATGTTGAATCGTCTGTGGCTTGCATTCTTTCTTATCGCGTTCGCCGCCGGACTCGGGCGTTGGTTGCTCGGCAATGATCCGGCGGTATTTGCCGCCATCGTCAATAGTCTGTTCGAGATGGCCAAGTTGTCGGTGGAAGTCATGGTGCTTTTGTTCGGCACGCTGACGCTGTGGCTCGGCTTTTTGCAGATCGCCGAGCGCGCCGGACTCGTCGATCGCCTTGCACGGTTGCTCGGTCCGCTGTTCGTCCGCCTCATGCCGGAAGTGCCGCGCGGTCATCCGGCCATCGGATTGTTGACGCTCAACTTCACGGCCAATGCGCTCGGTCTCGACAATGCCGCGACGCCGATCGGATTGCGTGCGATGCGCGAGTTGCAAGCGCTGAATCCGCGGCCCGATACGGCCAGCAACGCGCAGATTCTTTTTCTGGTGCTCAACGCGTCTTCACTTACTTTGCTGCCGGTGACCGTGTTCATGTATCGCTTGCAGCAAGGCGCGAGCAATCCGACGCTCGTATTTCTGCCGATACTGCTTGCCACGAGCGCTTCGACGCTCACTGGTTTTTTGAGTGTTGCCTTCATGCAGCGTTTGAAAGTGTGGGACGGCGTCGTGTTGCTTTGGTTGGGCGGGACCGCATTAGTGTTGGGCGTCTTGATGGCGTTTCTAGCGACGCTGTCGGCGGCGGCCATCGCATCCTTTTCGTCGTTGCTCGGCAATTTGACGCTCTTCGCGTTCATCATCGTGTTTCTCATTGCCGGCGCGATAAAAAAAGTGTCGGTGTACGAAAGTTTTATCGAAGGCGCGAAGCAGGGGTTCGAGGTCGCGAAGAGTTTATTGCCTTACTTAGTCGCGATGTTCTGCGCCGTCGGCGTGCTGCGCGCATCGGGTGCTCTCGACTATGCGCTCGATGGATTGCGGTGGCTGGTTCATCAGGGCGGATTCGACACGCGCTGGGTCGACGCGATGCCCACGGCTCTCGTCAAACCGCTTTCGGGCAGCGCCGCGCGCGCGATGCTGATTGAGACCATGCGGCACTACGGCGTCGATAGTTTTCCCGCGTTGGTGGCTGCAACCGTGCAAGGCAGCACTGAGACGACGTTCTACGTGCTGGCCGTGTACTTCGGCGCCGTCGGTATTCAGCGTGCACGCCACGCAGTTGGTTGTGCGTTAGCCGCAGATTTCGCGGGTGTCGTCGCATCGATCCTGGTTTGTTATTGGTTTTTCGGCCAGAGTGCCACCTAGCGTTCCTACTAGAGATTTGGCTACAAATTCGTGAAGCCCAAGCGCGCATAGAATTGCGCGATCGCTTTAGCGGACTCCTCGGGTCGTGTTTTGAGAATCATGTGCGATGTACGGATCGCAGCCGACTGTACACTCGGCTTGATGCGCAGGATGCGTCGCAAGTTCGCAGCCGGCACGGCCCTATCCCGCTCGCCCTGCAAATAGAGAATCGGGATTTCGCAAGCACGCAATTCCTGCGCTACACTAACGCGAATGATTTCGCGAATGCGCCGAGCGAATACGTGCGGCGCCACTTGCGACAACGCCTCGAGCGATAGCGCGAAGTGTTCCTTCGTGGCATACCGGCCGAGTCGTGACTTCATCCTTGCGAACAGCGGAAAGGCGCGAAAGGGAAACGATGGAATGCAGTGTGCCGTCCATGCCGGAACCCATTCGAAGGGGCACGATACAAACGAGCCGCAGAGAATTAATGCCTTTAGTCCCGATGGCTGTTCGGCGGCGATGCGCAGCGACAGCGGTCCACCGAACGATTCTCCCAAGAGAACGTAGGATTCGATTCCAACGAGCGCTTGACGAACCAGAGGCAACAGCTCGTCGTATCCGAGGGCTTGTTGAGTCGGATAGCGGACGACAACCGGTTCAATGCCCGGCGGCAGTGCTGCAATGAACGGACGAAACAGTACGCCGGTTCCGTCGAGTCCCGGCAACAGGACAAGTTTCATGGGCCTGCGCTTTTGTTTGCCTTCATCACGGATAAGCGCGCCGGTCCAAATAAATTCGCCGCGGCTTTTCGGCAATATGCTAAAACGGAAACCACCGGCTATTCTCCTGCGAACGGGAGTGTCATGGCAACTCGCTGCACCCATTTGAATTCCGTCAAGACGGACCAAGCCCGCACCCGCGGTTGTGAGGAGTGTCTGAAATCGGGCGATACCTGGGTGCATCTCAGGTTGTGCCGAGAGTGCGGGCACGTGGGCTGCTGTGACGACTCAAAAAACAAACATGCGACCAAGCACTTTCACGCGACGCGGCATCCGATTATGAGTTCGCTCGAGCCCGGAGAAACGTGGAGTTGGTGTTATATCGATGCAATCGGAATGGAGTTGAGCTAAGCGCCAAGAGTCGGGGCCAACGTGATCGGGAGCGGGCGAGTTGAATGAACTTCTAGAAAAACGGCGCGAGCAGATGTTTCCCAAGCTCACACCGGCGCAAATCGCACGACTCGAAGCGCACGGCAAGCGTATCGACACGCGCTCCGGCGAAGTGCTGGTGGAGCGCGGCGATCGTACGCAGCGGATTTTCGTCGTCGTATCCGGAAGCCTAGAACTGCTCCTGACGGGGAGAACGGGCGAGGAGTCGTTCAACTTGCTGACACACGGCGACTTCAGCGGCGAAATGGGCGCACTGCGTGGTAGCGCGGGATTTGTGCGAATCCGCGTGCAGGAGAGCGGCATCGTGATCGCGATTGACACCGAGCAACTCCGCGCGGTGGTGCAGGCCGATGCGGAATTGAGCGAAATTTTCATGCGCGCCTTTATTTTGCGGCGTATGGGGTTGATCGCGTCGTCGAACAGCGAGGTGATGCTTATCGGCTCGCGGCACTCTGCCGATACGCTGCGATTGCAGGAGTTTCTCACGCGCAACACCTTTCCGTATGTGAACGTCGACGTCGACAGCGATCCGGACGTTCGGAATTTGCTCGAGCGCTTGCACGTGCAAATCGAGGACATTCCAGTAGTCATTTGCCGCGCTGCTCAAGTGTTTAAAAATCCGAGCAATCACGATATCGCCGCCTGTCTCGGCATGAATCCGGAAGTCGACGACAGCGCGATTCATGACCTGCTCATCGTCGGCGCCGGTCCGGCCGGTCTTGCGGCGGCGGTGTACGCGGCATCGGAAGGCTTGGACGTACGCGTCGTCGAAACGATGGCGGCGGGCGGACAAGCCGGATCGAGTTCGAAAATCGAAAACTATTTAGGTTTCCCGACCGGCATTTCCGGTCAGGCATTGGCCGGCCGCGCGCTGTCGCAGTCGCAGAAATTCGGCGCAGTGTTGAGTGTCGCCGCGCACGCCGTGAAGCTGCACTGCGAAGGCCGGCCTTACGTGCTGGAATTGGCCGATGGAAATTTGATCCGCGCGAGCATCGTGCTCATCGCGAGCGGCGCGCAGTATCGCGCCTTGGACGTCGAGAATGTGTCGCGCTTCTTGGGCGCGGGCATCTACTACGCGGCGACTCACCTGGAAGCGCAACTCTGCCTCGACCAGCAAATTGCAATTGTCGGCGGCGGCAATTCGGCCGGCCAAGCCGCCGTATTTCTTGCGGGCTCGTGCCGTCACGTACACATGCTGGTGAGATCCGGCGGACTGGCGGACAGCATGTCGCGCTATCTTATTCGCCGTATCGAAGAGAATCCGAACATCACGCTCCACACGCATACTCAGATCAGGACGCTCGAAGGCACCGATCGGCTGGAACGCATCCGCTGGCATCGCAGCACGGATGAAAAGTCGGAACAACACGACATCGCGCATGTCTTTCTGATGACGGGCGCATCGCCGAACACACAGTGGCTCCAAGACTGTGTGGCGCTCGATGAACATGGATTCGTCAAGACGGGACCTGACTTGCACGCGGATGAGCTCACCGCTGCAAAGTGGCCGCTGTCGCGCACGCCTTACTTGCTGGAGACCAGTTTGCCAGGTGTGTTCGCGGCGGGCGATGTTCGCTCGGGAAGCGTCAAACGAGTCGCGGCGTCGGTCGGCGAGGGTTCCAGTTGCGTGCAATTCGTGCACCGAGCGCTGCACGAATTGTCGGTGCCGTCGCAGCAGCGCGCTGCAGTTCGGGTGTGAGCGCCGATGCCGCGTGACTCGAACGAACCTATCGATGTCCTAGTTGCGGAGCTGGCGTTGGCGCGCCGCCGTTCGGATTCTATTTTCGAGCAAGTGCCGCAGGCACTTTTTTTCGATCGTCCAATTCCGGAGCGGCATCGCGTCGCTTTCTATCTAGGACATCTCGAGGCCTTCGATCTAAATTTGCTCCTGCGACCAACGCACGACTCGCCAGCGCCGCACTTCGACCGATTGTTCGCATTCGGCATCGATCCGGTCGGCGGCGCGCTGCCCACTGATTCCGCGGATGAGTGGCCGAAGCTCGACGAGATAAAAGCGTACGCGAGGGCAACGCGCACGCGAGTGGACCGTTGGTTGAGTGAATCGCCGGCATTGCTGGTCGACGGTGTTCCACTGGTTACGTTGCTCGACGCGGCCATTGAACATCGCCTCATGCACGTCGAAACGCTTGCTTATATGTTGAATCACCTGCCGACCGGCAAACCGCTTCGTGCAATCGCTTCCAGTTTCCGAGACCTCGATGACGACATGGTGTCGATTCCCTCCGGAACCGCAACGCTTGGGATGCGGACGGAAGCAACAGCATTCGGGTGGGACAATGAATGCCCATCTCATTCGGTGGAGGTTTCCGCATTCGACATCGATCGCTACACGGTGACCAACGGGCAGTTTGCTCGTTTCATAGGAGCCGATGGCTACAGCGATGCGCGCTGGTGGAAAGCGGCCGACTGGGAGTGGGTGAGTGAAAAGCGCATTCGTCATCCGGCGTCCTGGCGCCGCGCGAGAGATGCATGGCAATTGCTTTCCTTTGCCGACGTCATTCCCTTCCAAGGCGATTGGCCGGCCCAGGTGAGTCATGCGGAAGCCAGCGCCTATGCGAAATGGGTCGGCAAAGAATTACCTGCCGAAGCGCAGTGGCATCGCGCCGCCTACGGGACGCTGTCGGGCGTGGAGCGACGTTATCCTTGGGGCGAGAGTGCGCCGGCGAAACATCTCGGTAATTTCAACTTCGATCAGTGGGATCCGATGGCTGTCGATGCGCATCCCGCCGGCGCAAGCGCGTTTGGCGTGGTGGGATTGCTCGGCAATAGTTGGGAATGGACGAAGACGCCCTTCGCGCCGTTTGCGGGTTTTAAACCGTTCGCGTTTTATCGCGGTTATTCGGCCGATTTCTTCGATGGCCGGCACTTCGTCTTGAAAGGCGGGTCGGCGCACACAGCCGCCCGACTTTTGCGACGCTCGTTTCGCAATTGGTTTCAACCTCACTATCCTTATCCGTTTGCCGGGTTTCGCTGCGTGAGAAACCGATGAGCGATCGTGAGACGGACGAAACGGAAGCCTCGTTCGCGGCCGATGTGCGCGCCGGTCTTTTGCGCGCGCAAAAATCGCTGTCGCCAAAGTACTTGTACGATCCGCTCGGCTCGGCGCTATTCGAAGCGATCACGCAGCTGCCGGAGTATGGATTGTGGCGCGCGGAGCAAACAATATTTACGCGGTATGCCGAAGCGATCGCAGAAAACACCGGAGCGTCCAACATCGTTGAGCTCGGCAGCGGCAGCGCGACGAAAACAATTCACATTCTAAGAATGCTGTCGCGCCGGCAGTCGCTCGCCTACTGTACCGTCGATGTGTCGCCGACAGCGATCGAGTTGACGCGCCGGGCGCTCGACGGAGTAGCCGGTCTCAGTGTACGAGGCGTGCAGGACGAGTATCTGCCCGGGCTCGAAACGGCGCTGCAATCACGCGCGGCGAACTCTCGCGTGCTCGTGCTCTTTCTCGGCAGTTCGCTCGGTAACTTCGACGCGGCAACCAGTCTGCAATTCTTGCGGCGCATTCGCCGCTCGCTGGTTGTCGGTGACGATTTGTTGCTCGGTGCGGATTTGGTGAAGCCGCTCGAGCAACTGCTCGCCGCATACGATGACGCACTGGGAGTCACCGCCGCGTTCAATCTCAATCTACTGGTGCGCATGAATCGCGAGTTGGGCGCCAACTTTATGCTGCCGCAATTTCGACACCTGGCGCGCTTTAACGCGGCGACGAGCGATGTGGAAATGCATATCGAATCGCGCTGCGCACAGGAAATCTATTTCGCCAAAGACCGGTACTCTGTCTCCTTTCGAGCCGGAGAGACGCTCCACACCGAAAGCAGTCACAAGTATTCCGTGGACGAAGTCTCCACCTTGGCGAGCGACAGCGGGTTTCGTCGTATCGAGCACTGGGTGAACGAAGATTGGCCGTTTGTCACCGGCCTCTATCGAGCGATTTGAACGATGATCATTTGCTTTGCGAGCCAGTATGAGTAAATCACTCGATGTCGTCATCATCGGCGCCGGGACCGCGGCGCTATCGGCCTTGCGCGAGTTGCGCGGTCAGACCGACAACTTCGTCATCATCAACGACGGTCCCTACGGCACGACCTGCGCGCGTGTGGGCTGCATGCCGTCGAAGGCGTTGATCGAGGCGGCCAACGCCTTTCATCGTCGCGGGGCATTCGCAAACTTCGGGATCAACGGAGCGGAAAAGCTCGCGGTCGACATTCCCGCGGTGCTGCGACATGTGCGCTCGCTGCGCGATCGATTTGTCGGCGGCACCGTTACCGTCACCAATGAGTTGGGTCCACGCAGTATTGCGGGCCGAGCGCGCTTCGTTGCGCCGGATGCTGTCGAAGTGAACGGCGAGCGCTTGCAAGCGCGCAAAATTATTATTGCGACCGGTTCGCGGCCGATCGTGCCGAGCGCTTGGCGCGCCTTCGGCAAGCGCATCCTTACGAGCGACGACCTATTCGAACAGGATTCGTTTCCGTCGCGCATGGCGGTGATCGGCATGGGCGGCGTTG
>Ga0209488_10002766_pt1 | contig 14317 bp, 12 predicted proteins | sample Rivendell_Oct201_8_FD_188349 | JGI IMG/M metagenome (GOLD analysis project Ga0209488, IMG submission 188349) | Vadose zone soil microbial communities from the Eel River Critical Zone Observatory, Northern California, USA -... | ecosystem: Environmental > Terrestrial > Soil > Vadose zone >... | reverse complement strand
TACAAGCTCAGGATTACGAGCTGCGCCTCACTTTTTCAACGGCGGCGCCGGATAATCCGGCAGCTTGTCCTTGCTGGTGTCCGCCCGCTTCACTTCCAGCTCCCCGAAGAGCAGCGACGGACTAATAATTGTCGTCGGCGCGCCCCCGGCTCGATTGCTCACCAATGGATCGTTACCCACGGCGATCAAATCATTGCGGATCGCGCGAATATCCAATTCATTAAACACCGCCCCTCGCACCAACTCTTCATGCCCATCTTTCGCATACACGCGATACAGCAGCCGCGGCGAATTGCCCGGCCCCAGCGTCTCCACCCGATACCCGTAGGCCTTGCCCTGGTCCGTCACCATCTGGATGACTTTTTTCTTCAGCTCATCAGGCGATTGCGCCTCGGAACTCTTCACCAGCAGCACACCCAGGCTCGGTCCGGGAAACGATCCCGGCGCCGCGCGTCCGTGCCCATTCGAGGCCGAGAAGTCGCGAATAGGCACCCGTCCGATCAAATAATTCGCCAGCATCCCGTTCTCAATCGCATTGACCGCTTGGGCCTTCACGCCTTCGCTGTCCACCGCGTAACTTCCCACCAGGCTCTTGCCCTGGAAATCTTTCAGCGTCGGATCGTCCACCACCGACAGAAAATTCGGCAGCACGCGCGTCTTGTAGCTGGTCGCAAATGCGCCCGTCGTCCGGTTTGGTTTCCCAAGCTGCGGTTTTTGCCCCAGCACGTTCTGCCCGATCAGAGACGCCACAATGTCGTCCGCCGCGTCCGGCGCGAACAGCACCGGCCCGCGATATTCCTCCTCGACGATGGGTGCCTGCCGCAGCGCCACCACCGTTTCCAGCATCTTTTTCGCTTCGCCCATCAGCGCGTCGCGCGTCGGCAATTCTTCCTGCCGCGCCACCATAAACGCCGGGCTCCGGCTCAGCCGCATCCCATCGGCTGCTTGCGCCGAGCTGCTCAATTGCACGCTAAAGGTCGTTTTTCCGCACCGCGTGACCGTGCCTTCCGAATTCACCAGGTATTCGTTGACCGCCGAGAACCTCGCCGACGCCGTCACCGACTGCACGTCGGGATATTGCTTGTACAGACTTGTCACGTCTTCCAGCGTTTTCTTCCACCCCGCTTCATCGATTTTCAGCGCCGCCGTTGCCTCGACCGCGATCATGGGCGGCGCCTTCGCAAAATCATCCACGGGATTCGGGTCCGCGCTGAACTGCTTCATCGCCGCTTGTTTCTCGGCCAGTGCCTGCCCCGCTGCCTTATAAGCGTCGTCCGTCGCCAGCCAAATCTGGTGGCGCAGCGCGATTGGATCGTTGTCCAGCGGCAGAATGCTCGATTCGCCCTGGCCCCTGCCGAAATAGCTGTCTTGCTTGTAATCGCCGATGCGCACTACGACTCTCAGCACGCGAACGTGTATGCGCTGATTCTCGCGCAAGGCCCCGAAAGCCGCCTCTGCGCCAAAATCCTGCACTTCGTTCACCCGATACTCGACGTAATAAGGCGCCTGCACCTGATCCATTTTCAGTTGGGCCTTGGAGCGATCCAATTCCGTCAACAATGCCTCCAGCAGCCCGTCGCCCTTCGCCGCCGCATGCGCCGCAATCATGGCCGCATCCGGCGCAGACTCCGCCGCATCGCTTGCCGCCCGGCTTGGCGTGGCGTACATCGTCAGCAAACACGCAATCGCCAATCCCGGCAATCCTCTGTAAGCGCGCAACGTTGTCCCGCGGTGAAGTATTTTCATGGCTTCACCTCCGCCTTCATTTGTGCATCTTTGGCAACACCGGCATCTTCAAACCCCGGTGGCGGCAAGAGCGGCGGACGTTCATGCTCATGCGCGCGCTTCTGCACTTCCATCTCGGAAAACAGCATCGACGGCGCCACCGCCGCAACCGGAACCTGCCCGCTCTCGGCGCCACATACGCCGTTAAAGACCCGCGGCTGGTCTCCAGTTGTGAGAATCCGGGTCAACGCTGCCAGCGGCGTGCCCACAATGTCCACTCCGCGCACCAATTCATCCGCGCGCCCGTCGGCATACACCTTGTACACAATCACCGGCAGCACTTGGAACGACTGCGGCAACGCGCGCGTCGTCAGCGTAAATCCGCCCTGAATATCGTCGAAGTACAGCCCGTATGGTTTCCCTTGCTTCTTCACCTCATCAATCAGTTTCTGCCGCATGTCCGCTTCGGGCACCGTTTGTGTCGACGTGACGATCAAGTTTCCTTGGCGTCCCGTTGGCATCCGTCCCGGCTGGTTTCGCCCATGCCCATTCGATTGCCCGAAATTCTTGATCGGCATCCGCGACATGAGAAAATTCTGCAGCACGCCGTTTTTGATCACATCCACGCGCTGCGCCGGCTCCCCCTCATTGTCAAAGTCATACGCGCCCGCCAGGTTTGTCCCTGCCAAGTCGTGCATCGTCGGGTCGTCGCTCACGCTCAGGAATTTCGGCAGCACTTCCTGCCCGATCTTCTTCGTGAACGTCTGTCCTTCCTCTTCATCGCGCTGCCGGTGGCCTTCCAGCCTGTGCCCCAGCACTTCATGAAAAAAAACGGCCGCCGCGCGCCCGCTCAATATCGCCGGTCCATCGTAAGGCTCCGCCACCGGAGCCTTGCGCAATGCGCTCAAGTCCGCCGCCATTTTCTCGATCTTGCGCGCCAATTCCGTTTCGCTCGGCAAACCGCTCGCCGCCGGCGCCTGAAACGTTTCGACGCGCAGCAAATCCATGCCGTCCTCGGCGCGCGTCTGCGCCTCCATAATCAGCCGCGTGGAAGCGCTCGGCGACACGATGGCGCTTCCCTCGCTCGAAACCATCCGCGAATTCGAGCGCTGCACCTGAATCATGACTGTCGCGAAGTACACCTCCGGATATTTCCGGAACGCGCCGGAAAGTCTCTTGATCTCGCCTTCCCAAGCCGCGCGATCGAATGGCGCCGCCGCTGGCGCTTCCTCGATATGCGTTTGCGGCTTCTCCTTCGAGAAGTCCGGCGATTTATCTTCCTCTTCCGCGCGAACCGCCGTGTTCGTGCGCACGTTCAGCAGAGACGGCACCGCGCGCTTGTACTCCCGATCCGTCAGTTCCCACAAGACGCGCGCAATGGCGTCCTGGTCGTTTCCGAGAGGCAGGCTTCCCGAATTCACTCCGCTGGGACGGCTCTGTCCATGCGTGTTGTCCAGATCCGGCAGGCCCACGCGCATGGTCACATCCGCGAAGCGTCGCTGCGCTACCGCGTTGGTCAGCAGACTGCCGTAGGCGCCCACCAAAACGACAAAGTCCTGGTCGTACACCGTATAACTGAGGTAGTAAGGCGGCTGTTCCGTCTTTCCGAGCTCTGCGGTCGCGCGCGTGATCTCGTTCTGCATCGCCTTCAAAACGGGATCGCTCGCCGCGCTGGTGGCCGCTGGCGTCGGGGCAGACTTGTCGCCGGCCGCCGCCGCAAAAGGCACTCCCGCAAGCTCCGCGACGAGTATCCAGCACGCCGCAGCACGCAGGAATTCCTTCCCGTGGGAATACACATTTCCTCGTCTTGCTGAGGATTCAAAGATCTTCATGTGAGCTGAGCTCCCGTTACCACGGTCAATTAAAGAGTGATTACTTTCAAGTGCAAGGGGCAAATTTCAAGTATGTCCTAGTGGTCTGCGCCACGCAATCAACTGTCGCCAAAGCGTTCACCGTTTCTCAATCGCGCCCCGTTGGCAAAATCCGTTGCCTTGACCGGCTTGCGCCCCTCCACTTGGACGAGCCCAACGCACAAAACGGTTGTGTCGCCACACCACACAAACAATTCATTCTTTTCGCCGAACAAAGTTCCGGGCGCGGCACCGCCCGCACTGCCCGGCAAGCCAGCGCCTCCTTCTTTAGACACCGGCTCGCCCCAGACGTGGCAGCTCTGCCCGCGAAACGTCGTATAAGCGCCCGGCCATGGCGCGAATCCCCGCATCCGGTTGTAAATCTCGATTGCCGGCTGCTGCCAATCGATGCGCCCATCTTCTTTTTTCAGCATCGGCGCATAGCTGGCTTCCGCATCGTTTTGGGATATCGGAACAATGATTCCAGCGGCCAAACCGCGCAGAGTCTCTGCCATCAGCGGCGCCCCGGACTCAGACAGGCGAGAAGCAAGCTCGGGCGCAGTTTCCTTTGTGCCGATCTCGATCTCGCGCCGAAGCAGCATCTCCCCGGTATCCATCCCCGCATCGATCCGCATCGTCGTCACGCCCGTCCGCGTCTCGCCATTCACGATGGCCCAGTTAATGGGCGCGGCGCCTCGGTACTTGGGGAGCAGGGAAGCGTGCAAATTGATCCAGCCCAGTTTCGGAATCGGCAGCAACCTCGCCGGGATAATTTGTCCGTAAGCGATGATCACCACGCAATCGGGAGACAGCTTCTGCAACAGCGCCTCGGTTTCCGGCGCCCGAATCTTTTCCGGCTGATGCACCGCAACATTCGCCGCCAGCGACGCTACTTTCACTGGCGAAAAAGAAACTTTCTGCCCGCGCCCGCGCGGGCGATCCGGTTGCGTGATGACCCCGACGATTTCAAAGTCAGATTGTACGAGGAGATGTTTAAGTGAGGGAACCGCGAAAGAGGGCGTGCCGCAAAAAACGATTCGCATCTTTAACCCACTGCCGCCAGGCGGTCGGCTCCGGCACTTACCACTCGCCCTGTTTCCTGAGTTTCTTGATTTTCCGTTTAATCAAGTCGCGCTTCAGCATGCTGAGGTGTTGCAAAAAAAGTATCCCATTCAAGTGATCGATCTCATGGCAAAAAGCCCGCGCCAGCAAATTTTCCCCGCGAATCTCAAACGTCTCGCCCTTCGCATTCTGCGCCTTGATGGTCACAAACTGCGGCCGCAGCACGTACCCCCGAAAGCCCGGAACCGAGAGGCAGCCCTCTTCCTCGCGAACTTCGCCTTCCGCGTGAACGATCTCGGGATTCGCAAGCACGATCTTGGCTTCGGGGTTTTTTCCGCCGGTTACATCCACCACCGCGATCCGCAGGCTCAATCCGATTTGCGGCGCTGCCAGTCCCACACCCTGCGCCGCGTACATCGAGGCGAACATATCCTCGGTGAGTTGCTCCAGTTCCGCGTCGAATTTCTTGATGGGCGCGCCCGGCTTCTCCAGGATGGCGTCGCCGTACTTGACGATCGGATAGATCTTGCGTGCCGCAGACGGCGCTTGCGGCGTGTCGGTGGCCGTTGGCGTCGGTGCGTCAGAACTCGTCGATTTGTCGGGCATAGTTGTCAAAATTCCGTCGCATCTCAGCGAGCGAGTCTCCCCCAAATTTTTGCAGAAAAGCATCCGCCAGCACAAGGGCAACCATGGCTTCCCCGGCCACCGCGCCTGCCGGCACCACGCACCAATCGGACCGCTCGTACGCCGCCTTCACCGGCTCTTTGGTGACCATGTCCGTCGTGTGCAGCGGCTGGCGCAAAGTCGAAATGGGTTTCAAGTACCCTCGCACGACCACGTCTTCGCCGTTGGTGATGCCGCCTTCCAGTCCTCCCGCGCGGTTCGTCGTCCGCCGGAACCGCCGCGCCGATTTCTCGTAGAAAATCTCATCCTGCACTTCGCTTCCGAAGGAGCCCGCCCCCGCCACGCCTCCGCCGATCTCCACCGCCTTCACCGCCTGCACGCTCATCAGCGCCTGCGCCAGCCGCCCATCCAGCTTCTCGTCCCACTGCGCGTGGCTGCCCAGCCCCACGGGAACATTGTGCGCCACAATTTCAAAAATCCCGCCCACGGTGTCCCCTGCTTTCAGGACCGCGTCAACTTCCGCCTTCATTTTTTCCTGCACCGCCGCATCAATGCACCGCAAAGGCGAATCCAAGTCCGCGCTCGCGGCATGAATTTTTTTCCAGGTGGCCGGTTTTTCCAAACGCACGTGCCCCACCTGAATCGTGTGGCTCGCGATCTCCATTTCGAATTCGCGCAAGAGCAGTTTTGCAAAAGCGCCAGCCGCCACTCGCGCAGCCGTTTCGCGCGCGGAAGCTCGCTCCAGAATGTACCGCGCATCGTGGTAGTTGAATTTCTGCGACCCCGCAAGATCCGCATGGCCCGGGCGCGGCGCAACAAGCTTTCGCGCGGTAGCAGCGTCTTCCGCGGCTTCCACGGGCAGGATTTTTTCCCAATTCGCCCAATCGCGATTCTCGATCCGCAACGCAATCGGCGCCCCGATGGTCTTCCCGTGGCGCACTCCGGCAAAAATTTCCGCAGCGTCCTTCTCGATCTTCTGCCGCCCGCCCCGTCCATAGCCAAGCTGCCGCCGCCGCAGCTCGTGATTGATAAACTTCACATCGATGGGCAGTTGCGCGGGCAGCCCGGAGATAAACGCCAGCAGCGCCTGTCCATGCGATTCACCCGCGGTGTAAAACCGAAGCATCCCCGTTCATTCCTCGCACGAATTTGCGCGCAATCGATTCGAAACACGTGGAATTCAAACAGTGTATCCGCCGCCGCGCCCTGCGTCCAGCGCGTGCCGGTTTCCTTTGCGAGAATACTGATGAATTCGACTCGCTTTTTTGGCAAGAGGGAGCCGCTTGATCTGCTTCAGGTTGGTCTATTTCTTTGGGTAATCGGACTCAGCCTGCGGGCTCCTAACACTGACCGGATAAACTGTCTTGGTTCCCGATCAGTGCGCTTACAGGCATCGGCCGACAAGCCGTTCATAAGTATTGAGACGGTTTCTTCAGCGGCTTGGAAGAGATTCAAGGCTGGTATTCGGTACTGAGATTTTTTCCTTGTCGTCCACGGCGAAGAGCAAGTAGTTAGTGAAGTTCAAGCGTCGGTGAAATCGCTTTCCTTTCGGGTCGCTGTACAGTTCGGCCGTTTTTGGGAGCCACATGTTCACGCCCCGGCTGCTGAAATGTACTGGACCATACTCGATGGCTGCGTGATCAACTGTTAGGCGTATGTCGGGAAGGGTATCGATCAAGTCCGTCTGCAAACCCACGATTTGATAGCTGTCCGCAACAAACCAGGCCCGCCCTTTGACAGCGACCGGGCGAGAAGGGCCGTTTATGCCGATTTTGTAGGAACGAATTCTGTTCGGTTTATCCGCTCTTTGGCGGAAATAAATCTGCCAGGCCCGTTTTCCGTTCCGGTTTGCGAGCCCCTCGCATTTCATTGAAAAGGTTCCCGAGTAGTACGGATGGAAAATAAGTACGAGTGCGGGCAATCCCGTTGTATTGATCCCTCCTGGAGCATCCGCAGGACTTGAACCGCCGCTCCGATATTCCTCCACGTTGAAAAGTTCAGGCCGGATTTCCTCTATCGAAACGACGTAGTTGTATTGCCGTTTTTCCGTTGTGGAGACTTTCCCCGATTTATTGATGGCTTCATGCACCAGGGATTCCGTGGCCGTGAATCGTTCCACGCTCTTCACAAATTCTTGGACTCTCTGCCCAGCTTTTTGCAGCACTTCCTCGAGATTACATGCGGAGCCAGGTTCTACCGGCGGAACACTTTCGTCAACCTCAGGAGGCAACCAGCGGGACTCGCGCACGCGAGGAGCCGGCCTGGCAAACACCGTGGCTGCGTTCCTCTCCCCCAATTCGGCGTTCAGGGGTTCGACCCCATGGAGCTCAGCAGACGCGTTAAGACCTTCCAGTTGTTTTTTGGCTGCAGCATCTGCGGGATTGTCCTTCACGTAGGCGTTTAGTACTTCGGTGGCTTGTGCCACCAATGCGCGTGCTAGCAGTGGCGAGACGCTAGCGGCTTCTCCGCGCCCCAATTCTATTGCCCGTTCAGCGTGTTGGACAGCTTCAGATGTCGATCCCGTACGCAAAGAGACTTCTGCCAGCCCTGCTTGCGTGCGCCAGTAGGAAGGATCTATTTTTGCCGCCTGATGAAGATATTCCATGGCCTCCGTAATTTTATTCTCAATGAGCAGGGCCTCGCTCATCGAGACCATTGCTGGAACATCGTCGGGAAGAAGCTGCAGGGCTCTTGTCCAGTAAGTTTTGGCCTGCTCCCAATCGCCCAACTTCGAAGCGTACACACCAAATACGTAATTCACCTTAGGATCAGTGGACAGAGGAGGATAAGTCTTGTCCCCTCGCACCTGGGGCCGCAGCTGAACGATTACTTTGAACTCGCCCTTGCCGTGGGCGTCGATTTCTTGAACCGCGCGCGCAAATCCTGGAGCCACCACCTGGATTCCGTATTGCATCGGAGGTACTTCATTCCATCGCAGATGGCTGTTCCTGGTTGTTCCTTGCCGATAGAGGTCACCCCCCACGGTAACTAATGTCAGCGCCGCCGGTTCTTCCAAACTAACGGAGTCTGGTCCCTGAAGATAAATATCAAGGTCCACAGAGGAGATGGTTTCGCTGGCTTTGGCAGGTTCAGTTGTGTCCGCGGGGTTACTCGCACGGTCCGAAGAGGGCTGTTGCGCAAAAACAGGTTCGCCCAGGAAGACACCACAGAAATAGACCTGAGTGAAAACGAGATAGGCTAGGACGCGAACAAGCATTTTCGTCTACTGGTGCCAGCTAGACTTGAGAAGTTAAGGAATCATACACTCCCCGAGCCGGGAAAGCGAAGAGTAAAGTTTCCAGGGTCACCAGCCGCGAAGCCCGCATTTGCTCTTCCAACTACTTCAGGGTTTCTTTGCCGCCGAGGTAGAGGGGCATCAAAATCTCGACGGCAATGCCACGGCGCCCATTGCCGAGGTCATCGATGCGGACAACTTTGCCGAGAGATTCGCGGTTGATAGAACCAAGTCCATCCGAATAGGGACAGGTGACAAACAGACGCATGCCTTCCGTGTAGAACGCGTTCTTCGATGCAAAATAGACGCTGTCGCGCGAAGTGTTCAGTGTCGGCAGGATTTCGTCGAAGTCATGCAGGTGAGCGTCGGACGGCCTCACGCGAATTGTCTGTGGAAGCCTGAGCCGAGCTTTGCGGCGGCGCTCCGGACCAGTCAATCGTGCCATAGTTGACAGTGAGCATACCTCAGTTGGCCCGAACGGTTCCAACTCCCGGATGCCGTATCGTTCCTGCGGTTGGTGCATGAAGCGAAGTATACCGCGTGTGTCGGCAGCCAGCTTCGCCGAAATTGATTTTGTTCCGATGATGAGCAGGTAAATCGCTTACTTGACGTGTCCGCGCCGCACGGTTAGGCTTTCGTTGCTGTAGTTGTGCCGAGAAGTTCGTCGCGGAAAGCCAACGCGAACAGGTATACGTGGCAGACACGCCTCTTCAGGTCACCGGCCGCCAGCCAAAACAGGTAGAAACCGTCTCCGTTGCTGAGGTATTGGGAGGTGCGGCAAAGCGAATGGTGGCCGCCGTTCAGGATTACGCGCTGCTCTCCGGGCATGCCGTGGCCAACATTTTCACGAGTCCGCACTACTTTCAAGACACGCTGGAACAGATGGATTTTATCGGTGCCGGGTCGCTGCCGATTATTATATTGTCGGGGTTTTTTATCGGCGCGGTCATGGTGTTGCAGACGGGGTCGCAATTCATCCGGTTTGGACAGACTTCGCTGACGGGTGACGTGGTGGCGATTGCGCTTGTGCGCGAACTGGGGCCGGCATTTACGGGCTTGCTGGTGACGGGGCGGTGCGCGACAGGGATCGCTTCGGAATTGGGGTCGATGCTGGTGACGGAGCAGGTGGACGCCATGCGCGCGATGGGGACGGATCCCAGCCGCAAACTGGTCACGCCGCGTCTGCTTGCGGCGCTGCTGATGATGCCGTTGTTGACGGCGCTGATGGATTTTATCGGTTTGCTGGGAGGATGCGCCGCGTCGGTGTTTTCGCTGCGGCTGAGTGCGGTGGAATTCTGGCGGCGCGCGATTGATGCGCTGGATTTCGCGGACCTGATGCAAGGTTTTACGAAGCCGGTGGTGTTCGGTTTTATCCTTGCCACGATTGGGTGTTACAAAGGACTGACGGTGCGCGGAGGCACGCAGGGCGTGGGGCGCGCCACGACCTCGGCGGCAGTGGTGGGGTCGGTGCTGATCATCGTGGCGGACGCATTTTTGACGAAGCTTGCGCTGTATCTTTCCGACAAAATTTTTTGATCCAAAGACCAGGCCATTCGAATCTCGCGGGACGTTTCCTTTCCGACGTGCGGCGGATTTGCCGCTATAATCACGAACTAGCTTCATGAGCACACCGGCAAAAGAGGTGGCAGTATTCGGACCGGCCATCACGTTTGAAGACGTGTGGATGGGGTTCGACGATGGCGACGTCCTGCGCGGAGTGACGTTCCAAGTTCAGGAGCGGGAGACGCTGATCCTGCTGGGCGAAACGGGAACGGGAAAAACACTGACATTGAAGATGGCGGCGGGGTTGCTGAGGCCCAACAGCGGGAGCGTGATCGTGCTCGGGAATGAAGTCTCGGAGATGAAAGAGAGTGAGTTGCTAGCGTTCCGGCGAAAGATTGGATTCGTGTTTCAGGAAGGCGCGCTGTTTGATTCGATGCCGGTCGCGGAAAACGTGGCCTACCGGCTGCGCGAAGACGGCGTTGACGAGGAAGAGATCGAGCCGCGCGTGCTCGAGGTGTTGCGTTTCGTGGAGCTGGAGCACACGCTCGAGCAGTTGCCATCGGAATTGTCCGGGGGCATGAGGCGGCGCGTCTCGATTGCCCGAGCGCTGATCAATCGCCCGCCGATCGTGCTGTACGATTCACCGACGGCGGGACTCGATCCGGTGACTTCGCAGACAATCATTACGCTGATTCTGAGGTTGCGCGACGTGTATGGAGTGACGGCGCTGCTGGCCACGCACCGCTTGCAGGATGGTTTTGCGCTGGCGAATTTTCATTTCGATCCGGAAACGAAACGGGTCGTTGCCAACGCTCAGAATGGGAACGCCGCCAGAACTCGATTCCTGGTCTACCGGGACGGCGAAATTTATTTTGAAGGCGAACCTGGAGAAATCGCCCACTCCGAAGACCCTTATCTCAAGCGATTTCTAGTGTGAATTTGGAGTAGTCTGTTTCACGGTAGCGAGGGAGGGAAGCTGCGATGGCGTATCGAAAACAACTCACGTGGACGGAATTGCGCGTTGGCCTCTTCGTGCTGGTTGGCCTCTTCGTGCTGGCGGCGGGAATTTTCTATGTGACGGGAATGAAAATTCTGGGGCCGAAGTACCGGCTGAAAACCTATCTGCCGGAAGTGGCGGGCTTGTCGAATGGCGCGCCGGTGCGCGTGGACGGAGTGGAAGTCGGAAACGTGGAATCGATCCGGCTGCTGCCGCGGACGCCGGGCAAAGCGCCGGAGAAAAACAAGAACATCGAAGTGGTGATGCGCGTGGACAATCGGTATCAGACTGACATTCTGACGGATTCAACCGCGAGCCTAGTTACTGAAGGACTTTTGGGTAATCGATACGTGAACATCACCCGAGGTTTTACGGGAGCTCCCATCGGCGACGCCGGGGTAATTCCGGGCGCGGAAGAAAAAGCCATGAAAGAAGTGGTGGAGAGGAGCGCGGAGGTGCTGGGAAACCTCAATGCGCTGTCGGAGGACGTGCGACAACTGATCCAGGGCGTGAAGGAAGGGCAGGGCTCGCTGGGAAAACTGTTGACCGACGAACAGGCGTACAACCACTTGAACAGCATGCTGGCGAAGGGCGACGTGATGCTGGCGAACATTCAGGCAGGCCAAGGCACGCTGGGGAAGCTGGTGGCTTCGGACGAGATGTACACGAAAGTGGACGAGGGATTGGACAACGTGAATGTGATTCTTGCGGACGTGCGGGCGCAGAAGGGGACGATAGGAAAGCTGATGTATGACCCGACGCTCTACGACCAGGCGAAGCAGGCGATCACCAACGGGAATGCGATGATCGGGGACGTGCGCGCGGGAAAAGGCACGTTTGGCAAGCTAGCTACGGACGACACCCTTTACAACAAATTGCGTGACACGAGTTCGAACCTGGCGACCGCTTCTGCGAAATTGAATGACAACACGACGACCGCGGGCAAATTCTTCTCCGACCCGAAGTTGTACGACAACCTGACAAACTTGACTGGGGATATGCGCCTGCTGATCGGAGATTTCCGGAAGAATCCGAAGAAATTCCTGCACATCAAGATCACGCTCTTCTAAGCGAGCGAGCCAGCGGCTTTGCCGATAGGGGCGGCTTGTGCTGTAATGCCCCTGTAACAATAGGGGATTACTCTCGCAGGCAGACGAGCCTCTCTCAAATAAGATGACCGAAACACAAGACGTCGTCCAAAAAGCGCCGCGGACCGAGCCGGCGAAATCCACACTTCCGCAACCGGGGCGGCCGGTTCCCAGCCGCGCGTATCCGGGCGCATTGATCGTGGTGGAGGGAACCGACGGGTCGGGCAAGAGCACGCAGCTATATTTGCTCAAGCGGTGGCTGGAAATCGGCGGATACCGGCTGCATTTTACGGAATGGAATTCGTCGCCGCTGGTGAAATCGGCAACGCGGCGCGGGAAGCAGCGGCGGTTGCTGACGCCGACGACGTTTTCACTGCTGCACGCGGCGGATTTTGCGGATCGCTGCGAGCGGCAGATCATGCCGTTGCTCCAGGGCGACTATCTGGTGCTTGCCGATCGTTACGTGTACACGGCGTTTGCGCGGGATGCGGCGAGGGGCTGCCCGGCGCGATGGCTGAGGAACCTGTACCGATTTGCGCCGGTTCCCGACATTACTTTTTACTTTCGCGCGCCACTGGACGTAGCGGTGCATCGCATCCTGAGCGGGCGGCCGAAATTAAAATACTACGAAGCGGGCATGGATCTGGGAATGTCGTACGACCGCGCGGAGAGTTTCCGGTTGTTCCAGGCCCGGATTCTCGAGGAGTACGACAAGATGGTGGATACAGACAATTTCGTGGTGCTGGATGGCACGCTGCCGGTGAATAAGCTGCAAAAACAGATGCGCGACATCGTGGCTTCCAAAATCGATCTCAAGCGTTTCGCTCCACGAGTTCAGGAATCGGAATGACCATTCCGGACCAGGAAAAAGAGAAGACGGCAGCGGCGGTTCCACCGACGGAAACTCCCGCGGCGGCGCCTCCGGTAGCCGCGCCACCGCCGGCTGCAGCGAAAACGGCGACGATAACCGAAGAAGTTTCCTCTCAATATTTTTTTGGCGAGCCACTGGTCGGATTTGATCCGAGCGAGATTACCGGCAACCTGATCGTCATTGAAGGCATGGACGGGTCGGGACGGTCGACGCAAATTGCCTTGCTGCAGGAGTGGCTGGAATCGGAAGGCTTCGCCGTGCAGACGAGCGGACTGCGCCGTTCGAATCTTGTGGGGCGCGATATTGATGAACTACTGGCCAAGAACGCGGCGACGCGGCTGACCCTGGCGCTGATGTACGCAACGGACTTCTTCGATCAAGTGGAACACCGCATTCTGCCGGCGCTGCGAGCCGGCACGATCGTGCTGGCGGACCGGTTTATTTTCACGCTGATCGCGCGCGGCGTGGTGCGCGGAATCAATCGCGATTACATGAGCGGGCTCTACGCGATGGCGCTGCGGCCGCACCTGACGTTCTGGCTGAACGTGCGGCCGGAGACGGCCTTCGGGCGCGAATTCAAGAAAGCGCAGGCCATCAGCTATTGGGAAGCCGGGCGGGACATGTCGCTTTCGCACGATCTCTACTGGTCGTTCATCCGCTATCAGACGATGATCAAGCGCGAATTCGAAGTGATGGCCAAGAAGCACAGCTTCCTCGAACTGGACGGCGAGGCCAGCGTTCCCGCGGTGAACAAGCAGCTGCGCCACCGCATCGGCGAGCAATTGGGAATTCGCGCGACGAAGTACACTCCTTCCGCCGCGCTAGCGCACCTCTGGCGGTAGATTCTGGAATGTCCGAGCCGGTTCATATCGCCGCCATCGATGCGGGTTCCAACGCGGTGCGCTTGTCCGTGGCGCGCGCCTATTCCGCTCTGGATATCGAACCCGTGCACATAGAACGCTACCCGCTGCGCTTGGGAGAAAGCGTATTTGTGCGGCCGCGCTTCAGCGAAGAGATTTCCAAAAAAGCCGCGAAGGCCTTCCGGCATTTCCGCGAAGTGATGGATGAATTCGGCGTCACGCGATATCGCGCGGTGGCCACGAGCGCCACGCGTGAAGCGCGAAACCGCAAGGCGTTTGTGCGCCGCATCAAACAGAAATCGGGAATTACGGTGGAAGTGATCAACGCGGCGGAGGAATCGCGCCTGGGTAGGGAAGCGGTTTTGGCCGCGTTGGGACCGGAGGCGCCGCCCCACTGCATCGTGGACCTGGGCGGTGGGAGCCTGGAGATCAGCATCCTGCGGGACCACGCCGTGGAACAGGGCGCGCAATTGCCGGTGGGGACGGTGCGGTTGATGACCAC
>Ga0209488_10002765_pt1 | contig 14318 bp, 14 predicted proteins | sample Rivendell_Oct201_8_FD_188349 | JGI IMG/M metagenome (GOLD analysis project Ga0209488, IMG submission 188349) | Vadose zone soil microbial communities from the Eel River Critical Zone Observatory, Northern California, USA -... | ecosystem: Environmental > Terrestrial > Soil > Vadose zone >... | reverse complement strand
TTGCCGCCATCAACGACGATGCCGCCGATCGAGGTGCCGTGCCCGCCGATGTATTTGGTCGTCGAATGCATGACCACCGCGGCGCCGTGGTCGAGCGGCCGGCAGAGGACCGGCGCCGCCGTGTTGTCCATGATCAGCGGCACGCCCATTTCGCGGCCGATCTTGGCGACCTCGCCGATCGGGAACACTTCGAGCTTCGGATTGGGCAAGGTCTCGGCGTAGTAGCAGCGCGTCTTGGCGTCGGTGGCGCGCCGGAAGTTCTCCGGGTCCGATGGGTCGACAAACCGCACCTCGATCCCCATCGTCCGCTGCATCGTGTGCAGGAACAAATTCCAGGTGCCGCCGTAGAGATCGGTCGAGCTGACGAAATTGTCGCCGGCCTGGGCGATGTTGTTGACGCAGAACAGCGAGGCCGCCTGTCCCGAACCCAATGCCAATGCCGCCACCCCGCCTTCGAGCTGCGCGACGCGCTGCTCCAGGACGTCGCCGGTCGGGCTCATGATCCGGGTGTAGATGTTGCCGAGCTCCTTGAGCCCGAACAAGTTCGAGGCGTGCTCGGTGTCGCGGAACTGGTAGCTCGTCGTCTGATAGATCGGCACCGCGACGGCGTTCGTCGTCGGATCGCTGCGGTAGCCGGCATGCAGCACGATCGTTTCGGGATGTTTGCTCTCGGTCGGCATTAAAGATCTCCCCGGGCGGTGTGGTTGGGGGCACTTTGCCACGCGGGAGGCCGTGGCGTAACCCGCCTTTCGGGACGCCTCACCCGGCACCCTACCCAGGGAACGCACCGCGGCCGCCCGGCGTCCGTCATATTGAGGACAAGGGCGATGGCCGACATCGACGATATCGAGCAGCCGAGGGCCACCGGGCTTATTCCGAACGAGCCGGATCTGGAAGGGCTGCGCGAGGCGGCGGCGGAATGCACCGCCTGTCCGCTCTACCGCAACGCGACACAGACCGTGTTCGGCGAGGGGCCGGACCGCGCCGCGATCATGTTTGTCGGCGAGCAGCCCGGCGACTCAGAGGATCTCGCCGGCCACCCCTTTGTCGGTCCCGCCGGCAAACTGCTCGACCGTTGCATCAAGGAGGCCGGGATCGATCGCCGCCGCGCCTATGTGACAAACGCCGTCAAGCATTTCAAATGGGTACCGCGCGGCACCCGGCGTATCCACAGCAAGCCGAACTCGATCGAGATCGCCGCCTGCTTCCCGTGGCTCGAAGCCGAGATCGCGGCCGTCAAGCCGAAGATCGTCGTCGCGCTCGGCGCGACCGCGGCGCAGGCCCTGTTCGGCAAGGCCTTTCGCGTGACCCGCGAGCGTGGCAGGCTGGTCGCGTCGCGCTTCGCGCCCTATGCGATGGCAACTGTGCATCCGTCCTCGCTGCTGCGCGCCCCGGACGAGGAGACGCGGCACCGCGAGATCGCGCTTTTCACCGAGGATCTGAAAAAAGCCGCCGCGCTTCTGAAGGGCAGGTAATTTGCGGGATTAGTACGCCCACCCATGGATCCCGGCCTTCGCCGGGATGACGACTTTGGTCAACGTCCTGGCCATAAACCGTTATCCGGATAGCATGGCACGCAGATCGACCTGGATCGCCGTCGCCCTCGCCATTGCGGTTCTCGCCATCGTCATCGCGGTGATCGCGAGCGCGTGGAGCGGGCTCGGCGATACCGGCATGAGCGCGGGCGGCTGGGCGGCTCTGGTGCTCGGCGTCGTCGTGACGCTCGCGCTCGGCATCGGGCTGATGGCGCTCGTCTTCATCAGCAACCGGCGCGGCTTCGACGAGCCGGGCGGCAGCGGGCGTTGATGGGCGGGCGTTGAGGGGCGGGCGTTGATGATCGCCCGGCCCTGCACCACTTAGGCGAGAAGGCGCGCCCGCCGCCCCAATACCGGGCGCGCCGCCGCTCCGGGGGTGACCCGATGCCGACCAAGAAAGAGACGCAATACCACGCCTGGTATTGGATCGCCGCGATCGCAGCGGTGATGATCATTCAGGCGATCTTCGCCTCCTACACCCAGATCCAGACGATCCCCTACAGCGAATTCCAGGACGATCTGAAGGCCGGCAAGATTGCCGAGGTGCGGGTCAGCGGCAATTACATCCAGGGCAAGTTCAAGGAGCCCGACTCGAAGGGCTATACCGACTTCATCACAACCCGCGTCGATGCCCCGACGGCCGAGGAGCTTTCGAAATACAACGTCAAGTTCGCCGGCGCGATCGAGAGCACGTTCCTGCGCGATCTGTTGTCGTGGATCGTCCCTGTGGCGCTGTTCTTCGGCGTCTGGTGGTTCATGTACCGCCGCTTCGCCAACCAGCAGGGGTTTGGCGGCGGGCTGATGTCGGTCGGCCGCAGCAAGGCCAAGGTCTATGTCGAGACCGACACCAAGACGACCTTCGCCGATGTTGCCGGGGTCGACGAGGCGAAGGCCGAATTGCAGGAGATTGTCGCCTTTCTGAAGGATCCCGTGCGCTATGGCAGGCTTGGCGGCCGCGTCCCGAAAGGTGTGCTGCTCGTCGGCCCGCCCGGCACCGGCAAGACGCTCCTGGCGCGCGCTGTCGCCGGCGAGGCGAACGTGCCGTTCTTCTCGATCAACGGTTCCGAGTTTGTCGAGATGTTTGTCGGCGTCGGTGCCGCGCGCGTCCGCGATCTCTTCGAACAGGCGCGGCAGAAGGCGCCCTGCATTATCTTTATCGACGAACTCGATGCGCTGGGTCGCGCCCGCGGTTCCTATCCCTGGGGCGGCGGTCACGACGAAAAGGAGCAGACGCTAAACCAGCTGCTCTCCGAGCTCGACGGCTTCGATTCGCGCATCGGCATGATCCTCTTGGCGGCGACCAACCGTCCCGAGATCCTCGATCCGGCCCTGTTGCGCGCCGGCCGCTTCGACCGCCAAGTGCTTGTCGATCGCCCGGACAAAATCGGGCGTGTGCAGATCCTGCAGGTGCATGTCCGCAAGATCCGTATGTCGCCCGATGTCGATCTCGAAACAGTCGCTTCGCTGACCCCCGGCTTTACCGGCGCCGATCTCGCCAACCTCGTCAACGAGGCGGCTCTGCTCGCGACCCGGCGCGGCGCCGAGGAGGTGACGCTTGCTGATTTCACCGCGGCGATGGAGCGGATCGTCGCCGGTCTCGAAAAAAGGAACCGGCTGCTCAACCCGCATGAGCGGGAGGTCGTGGCGCACCACGAGATGGGACACGCGCTCGTCGCGCTGTCCTTGCCCGGCACCGACAAGGTGCACAAGGTTTCGATCATTCCGCGCGGCATCGGCTCGCTCGGCTATACGATCCAGCGCCCGACCGAAGACCGCTTCCTGATGACCCGCCAGGAGCTGGAGAACAAGATGGCCGTCTTGCTCGGCGGTCGCGCCGCCGAGCACATCATCTTCAACGAGAACTCGACCGGCGCCGCCGACGATCTCGTCAAGGTCACCGATATCGCGCGCAGCATCGTCACGCGCTACGGCATGAGCGCGGAGCTCGGCCAGGTCGTCTACGAGAAGGCGTCGCACAGCTTTCTCGGCGGGCCGGAGCAGGGGCCGATGGCGCCGGCCGAGCGCGGTTACAGCGAGGCGACGGCGCGTGAGATCGACTCGGCGGTCAAATCGATCGTCGAGGCGGCGTTCCGGCGCACCGTCAATTTGCTGCGGGCACAGCGCGAGGTGCTCGAACGCGGCGCCCGCCTGCTGTTGCAGAAGGAGACCCTTGACGAAGCCGACCTTCTGGCCCTGCGCCAACCCGAGGCGGTTGGCGCCGCCGAGTAGCGCGCCGGGAAATTAACCCTGGCAAAGATTGCGCCGTGTCGTTTGCTCACCGATGATGAGCGATGCAAAGCGCTGCAGGAACCACCGTGCGCAAATCAGCCAAACGGCCGTCCACGCCGGCATTCGGCCGCGGTACCGGCGTGCCGGACCCGATCGATATCCATGTCGGCAGCCGAATCCGCACCCGGCGCATCTATCTCGACATGCGTCAGGAGGAGCTCGGCCGAAAGCTCGGCCTGACCTTTCAGCAGGTGCAGAAATACGAGAGCGGCGCCAACCGGGTCAGCGCCTCGCGGCTGTGGGAAATCGCCGCAATCCTAAGGACGCCGCTCGCCTATTTTTTCCCGGCAAAAACCGGCGAGGACCAGGCCAGTAACTACCCGCAGGATCCGGAAGGCATCGAGCTGGTCCGCCTCTATTACCAAATCGCCGATTCCGGAATGCGGCAGCAACTGTTCGACACGGTGAAACGGGTAGCGGAGAAGCATGGCGGCGCCCGCCCGAGACGCCGCGGCGCTTGAGCCGGGTCCCGCCGTCACGGCGTTGCCGTGGCGTTCGCCTTCTTGAGGCCGTGATATTCCCGGTACCACGCGATAAAGCGCGGCAGGCCGACCGCGATCGGCGTGCGCGGCTCGAAGCCGAGATCGCGCCGCGCCGGTCCGATATCGGCATAGGTCGTCGCAACGTCGCCGAGCTGCATCGGCAGCATCTCTTTGATGGCCTTCCGGCCGAGCGCCCCTTCGAGCACCGCGATAAAGTCGAGCAGCGCTTCCGGATGGTTGTTGCCCAGGTTGTAGAGCCGATGCTCTCCGGGCGCGGCGGGCGCCGTTTCCGCAGCCGTGACGATTGCCGGCACGATGTCGTCGACATAGGTGAAATCGCGGGCCATCTGGCCCTGGTTGAACACCTGGATCGGCCGTCCGGCGAGGATCGCGTCGGTAAACAGGAAGGCGGCCATGTCCGGGCGGCCCCAGGGGCCGTACACGGTGAAAAAGCGCAGCCCGGTGCACGGCAGCTTGTAGAGCCGGCAATAGCTCTCGGTGATCAGCTCGCCGGCACGCTTCGTGGCGGCATAAAGCGATACCGGATGGTCAGCCGGCTCCTCGACACTGAACGGCTGCTTCGTGCTGGCGCCGTAGACCGAGGATGAGCTGGCGTAGACGAGGCTCGTCAGCTTCGCGAGTTTGCGTGCCGTCTCGAGCAGCACGACCTGGCCTTTGACATTCGCCTCGACATAGGCGAGCGGCTGCGTCAGCGAGTAGCGCACACCGGCCTGCGCCGCGAGATGAATGATCGCGTCGATATCGGAATGGCGGCCGGCGAGACCGGTCATCGCCGTCGGATCGGCGACGTCGATCTGGTGGAACTCGAACCGTGCCCGGCCCTGCAATTGCGCCAGCCGGGCCTGCTTCAGCGCGACATCGTAATACGCGTTCAGATCGTCGACGCCGATGACCCGCTCGCCGCGGTCGAGCAGGTACTGCGTGACATGAAACCCGATAAACCCGGCGCAGCCAGTAACCAAGCACAACATTCTTGCCATCCGAAGCGGATCCGCCTCTTGTCGCCGGATGCGCCGGGCGGAGGCTCAGCATAGCCGCCCCCGCCTGCCGCGCGCAAAGGCGGGGTGGTGCGGCGGCATATCCTGATCATTGTCAATCCCGCGGCTGGACGGGCGCGATCCTCCGAGCGCCGCCTCGGCCGTTTTGTCGCCGCCCTTGAACGGCAAGGCTGCACCGTCGTGCTGCGCCGGGCCGGTCCGTCACCTGGCCAGGTCGAACGCTTGGCGGGTCAAGCGGAGCCCGGTTTCGACGCGATCGTCGCGGCGGGCGGCGACGGCACCATCAGCGCCGTCGTAAACGGCCTCGGAGACCGTGCCGTCCCGTTTGGCGTGCTGCCGCTCGGCAGTGCCAATGTCCTCGCGCGCGAGATTCGGTTGCCACGCGCTCCGGAGGCGCTTGCCTCTCTCATTACGACCGGCCCGGTCTCGCCGATCTGGCTCGGCCGAGTGGGTGAGCGGGCATTCGTCATGATGGCGAGCGCCGGTTTCGATTCCGAGATCGTGGCGGCCCTCAGCCCGGAACTGAAGCGGCGCGTTGGCCGGCTCGCCTTCGCCTGGGGGTTTCTGGTCCGCCTATGGCATTGCCCCGCCTGCGAGTTGACCGTCCGGGCGGATGGCGTCGAGTATCGCGCTGCCGCGGTGGTCGCCGCAAAGGGCCGGCATTACGCCGGCCCGTTTGTCGTCGCGCCGGGCGCCGATCTGGCGGAGCCGGTGCTCGAGCTGGTACTGCTCGACCGACGCGGCAGGTGGGCAATGCTGCGTTATGCGACCGCGTTGTTCCTCGGCCGCGTTCCGCGCCTCGGCGATATCGCAATCGTGCGCGCGCGACAGGCGAGTGTCGCCGGGAATCGCGCGCTGCCGGTCCAGGCCGATGGTGAGATCGTCGGTGAGCTTCCGATCACGCTGGCGGTCGCGGACCGGCCGCTTTTGCTGATCCGGCCGGCAGGTTGAGCCGATACTGTTGGATTTTTGCAACAGTACCGCCGCAGCGCATCGCCGGTCGGCGTCAGCTCTTTGGTTCTGAGGCCGCGGCTTGTACCTTGCGCCGGCAATTCCTTGCTCAGGTACCGGTATGCGCGCATCTTTGCGGCATTCATGGCGCGGAAGGAGGCGGTGGCTTTGGGGCCGCTTGGGGCTCGCGGGCATTGCCGCCGCGCTCGCGTTCTCGCCTGCGGTGTTGCGCGCGCAGAATGTTGTGAACCTGACTTTCGGCGAGATCAAATTCGGGGCGGCGGCGCACGACGTCAGCTTCCTCGGCGGCAAGGAACATGGCGTCGATTTCAATCCCGAGCTGATCATGCCCTCGCCAGTGGCCGACGCCTGGGCCGCGAGCCTACCGGCCTATCTGCGCTGGCTCGTACAGCCGCGGCCGACCTTCGGCGCCGAGATCAACAGCGGCCATTACACCGACCAGTTCTATTTCGGCGCAAAATGGAGCTGGATGTTGGCGAACAACATCTTCCAGCCCGGTGACGGGTTCAGCGCCGGGATCTTCTTCGGCGGCGCCGCCAATGACGGCGCGATTGTCACCTCCAAGGCCGACCGGAAAAGCCTCGGCTCCCATATCCTGTTCCGCGAAGAGCTGGAGCTGGGATACTGGATCAATCCGGTCGTCCAGATATCGGCGTTTTTCGATCACGTCTCGAACGCCGGCTTCGCCAAGCAGAACCAGAGCATCAATGATGTCGGGGCCCGCCTCGGCTTCCGCTTCTAAGCCTTAGCCCCCGGAACTCGCCGGCTTTCCAACCCGTTCGCGACTAAGACGCCCGTGTGAAAACTGGTGCGGTTGCGCGGGCGACCGCTTACGGAGAAGGCACGGAGAGGGTTATGCTTTATTGGGCTCTGGTATTTCTCGTAATCGCCGTCATCGCCGGGCTTCTCGGCTTTGGCGGCGTGGCGTCGACCGCCGCCGGCATCGCGCAGGTTCTGTTCTTCATTTTCCTGATCGTGTTCGTCGTCGCGCTCGTCATGGGCCTGGTGGCGCGCCGGTCGGGACCGCCGGTCTGACGCTAGCTTCTGACGCAATTTTCTGACGCCGTTCCGGGAGCCCGAGCCTAGCGCGGGCTCCCGATCTTTTTGGGGCGACCTCGCGGCTTAATCCGCCGCCAGTACCCGGGCGAGTTGGCTCAGCGCTTCCTGATGGCGCTCGTTCGGGATCTGCGCGAAATTCCGCGCCAGTTCGAGGCACATGCGCTCGCGCGGGCTGACCGCCCGGGTGTTTTCCTCCTGCAGCCCATCGAAGAAATAGCCGACTGGAACGCTCAGGACCTGCGCGATCTCGTAGAGGCGGCCGGCCGAGACCCGGTTAATGCCGCGCTCGTATTTGTGCGCCTGCTGGTAGGTGACCCCGATCAAATCGGCCAGCTGCTGCTGGGTCAGCCCCAACATGATCCGCCGCTCCCGGACTCTCGCCCCGACATGGCGGTCGATATCCTGAGTCCGCCCGGTCGAACGGCGCACCGGGGCGGGGCCGCGAGCCGAAAGGGCGGTGCTGCTGCGCTCCGTCGGGCCGGGCCGGGTCGTTTGCTGCTGTTTCATGTCGGTCCACTCGATCGGGTTTCCTGAGGACGATATATCGGCGCTCCGGGCGCAAAAGTATAGCAGCGGCATCGCCGATCAACCGCTGCTTGCCCCAAATTCAACCGAGGTTGTGTGTCGAATTTGAGGCAAGCGCGGAGGTGGTTGCGGCCGACATAAAGCCGCAGGGGTGGCTTGCAGGGTTGCCGTTTGACAGCCCCCAATGGCGGTGATACCGACGCCCATTCGGGTCGGATTGGCAGGTCGATGCCGCGAATCGTTACCGGCGAGGGCGCGCTTTATTACGAGCGGCAAGGGGTGGGATTCCCCGTGCTGTTCGTCACCGGGCTGAGCGGTTTTGCCTCCTTTTGGCACGAGCAGGTCGCGGCTTTCTCGCGAAAATTCGACGTCATAACGCACGATCACCGCGGGATCGGGCAGAGCGATCCGACGCTCAGCGGCTTCACGGTCGACCGCATGGCTGCCGACGTCATCGGGCTGATGGATGCGCTGGAGATAGAGCGCGCCCATATCGTCGGTCATTCGACGGGCGGCGCCATTGCGCAGATCCTCGCGATCGAGCACCCGAAGCGCCTTGCCAGCGTGGTGCTCTCGGCGAGCTGGACCAAGCCCGACGCGTATTTCCGGCGGCTGTTCAATTTCCGCAAGGACATCCTGCTGCGGCTCGGCCCCAGCGCCTATGTCCAGGCGAATACGATGTATCTCTATCCGAGCTGGTTTGTGGCGCGGAACAATGAGCGGCTGCGCCAGCTCGAAGCCCAGCATCTTGCGGTGTTTCCGCCGACCGAGATCGCCGCCAGCCGGATCGACGCGATCCTCGCCTTCGATCGCACCGAGCAGCTCAGCCGGATCAAGACGCCGACCCTTGTTGTCGGCGCCGAGGACGACATCATCACGCCGGCTTATTTCTCCGAGGAATTGGCCCGCCTGATCCCAGGGGCGGAGATCAAGATCTTTCCGCGCGGCGGGCACGCGCTGACCCAGGTGCGGGCACGGGAGTTCAATCAGGCCGTCCTGCCCTTCATCGCCTCGCACACGCCGGAATAGTTAAGCGGTCATTCCGGGGCTCGGCGAAGCCGTGGCGCCGAACGCGTTAACATTCGCGAAATAGGGCGGCATTTAAGAGTTCTTCAACGTATCCGGCTTATGTTGGGCACGATCTTGTCGCGGTGGCTTGGGGGGCACGGCGAGCCGGTCGCGTTGGCCAAAGCAGAGTTGGGTCGGATGTCCCTAAGCGACCAAGAGCCGTCGAGCCGTCTGATCGCTGCCCTCGAGGCTGCCGGCGATGTCGCCTATTCCTGGGACCTCGACGGTGATCGCCTCGACTGGTCCGGGCGGTTTCCCGAAACCTGGAATGATTTCGCCGAGGAGCTGACGAGCGGGCGGCGCTTTGCCGGCCGCATTCATCCCGATGATCTCGTGCACCGCCAGCTGATGCTGGCCAATCATTTCGATCGCCAAGCGGCGTTCGACTGCGAATACCGGGTGCGCGGTTCGGGCGGCATTTTTATCTGGGTTCATGAGCGCGGCCGAGCTGAGCGCGACGACGCCGGCCGCCCGCAGAAGATGCTCGGCATCATCCGCGCGATCGGCGAGCGCAAGGCGCGGCAGAGCCGGCTCGAACAGCTCGCGAATTACGACGAGCTGACGGGGCACTTCAACAAGAGCCGGCTGCGCGAGGCGGTCGATCAGATCATCGCCGCCAATCAGCGCACCGACAGCCCGGCCGCTTTTCTGTCGGTCGGGGTCGACAACATGACGATGATCAACGACCTGTTCGGCTATCAGGCCGCCGACACGGTGTTGATCGAGATTGGCCGCCGCCTCGATTCCTGCCTCAGGGTCAGCGACTTGATCGGGCGGCTCGGCGGCGACCGCTTCGGCATCGTGCTGTCACTGTGCCCGCCGGATGACATCCAGGCCGTGGCCGAAAAGATCCTGGCCGTTGTCAACTCGGCATCGGTCATGACGAGTCGCGGTCCCATTTATGCCACGGTGTCGATCGGCGGTGTTTCCTTCCCCGACGAGGGCCTGACATCCTATGATGTGATCACACGGGCGGAGACGGCGCTCGCCGAAGCCAAGCGTGCCGGACGCGACTGCTATACGCATTACCGGATGACCCAGGAACAGCGCGAACTCCAGCGGCGCAGCCTCTCGATCGGCGAGGAGGTGCAGAAGGCCTTGCGCGAGGAGCGCATCCTGTTTGCATTCCAGCCGGTCGTCGCGGCCGAAACGGGTGACGTCGATTACTACGAATGCCTGCTGCGGATGCGCGGCCGGGACGGTCAGATCGTCGCCGCCGGCGATTTCGTCCCGGTCCTGGAGCAGCTCGGCTTTATCCGTCTGATCGACCGTTACGTGCTGGACAAGGCATTGGCCGAGCTTGCCCTGCATTCCGATGTCCGGCTCGGCTTCAACATCTCGGGCTTGACCGCCGCCGACCGGCCGTGGCTGCGCGCCCTGACCTCGCAATTGCGCAACCGCCCCGAGATCGCGAGCCGCGTCGTCGTCGAGATCACCGAAACCGCGGCGCTCTACGACATCGAAGAATCCGCCCGTTTTGTCTGCGCGCTGCGCGAGACTGGTTGCCGTGTCGCGCTCGACGATTTCGGCGCCGGGCATACCTCGCTGCGGCATCTGCAGACGCTGGCGGTCGACACGGTCAAGATCGACGGCTCCTTTGTCCGCAATCTCGGCGGCAGCCCCGACAACCAGGTCTTCCTCCGGCATTTGCTGGGGCTCGCCAAAAGCTTCGGATTCCATACTGTCGCCGAAGGTGTCGAGACCGCCACCGAGGCCGCGATCCTGCGCCGCGAAGGCATCGGCTACATGCAGGGCTACTATTACGGACGCCCGTCGCTTGAGCGCCTGTGGCTGCAGCCGCCCGTCGCAGCTCCAGCGAAGCTGAACGGCCACGCCGTCAAGCGCGCCGCCGCCGGCGACTAAAGGCGGTATTTGCCGCTCCGCGCAGCGGGCCCGGAGTCAGCCCTCTTTGCGGTCCCGGCCGAGCGCGTCGAGTTGCTCACGCAACGCCTCGATCTGCGCTTCGAGCCGCCTGAGGCGCGGGTCTTCGCCTTCCGGCTCGCCGCGAGTCTCCGATGCCGGGGGCGGCGTCTCGGCGCCCGCGCGCCTCGCGTCGCGACCATAAGGCGACAGCATCTTCAGCGCCTGCTCGAACAGCACCATGTTCTGCTTGCTCATCTCTTCGAACTGGCCGAACGGGAACATGCCGAAGGTCGCGCGTAGATTCTTGCGCATCTGCTCCTGGTTACGCGCAAAGGCGACCATCGTCTGCTCGAGATAGCCCGGCACGAGGAACTGCATGCTGTCGCCATAAAAGCTGATCAGCTGGCGCAGGAAGCTGATCGGCAACAAATTCTGCCCCTTCTGCTCCTGTTCGACGATGATCTGAGTCATGACAGAGCGGGTCAGATCCTCGCCGGTCTTGGCGTCCTGCACGACAAAATCGCCGCCCTCCTTGATCATCGTCGCGAGGTCCTCGAGCGTCACATAGCTGCTGGTCGCGGTATTGTAGAGCCGCCGGTTGGCGTATTTCTTGACGATGACCGGCGGCTTATCGCCCGGTTGGCCGCTGCTGGAACTGCTCATGCGCCCGGTATCCCGCGGAAGCAAAGATGCTGCTGTGCAACAATACCCCCTTTCGTGCCGCCTGCCTCCTCAAAGACGCGGGCCCGGCCTGAGCGGGGCTGGCGGGGTTTCCGCCCGGCCCTATACTCGCGCCCATGAGCGACACCGAGGACGTGGCGCGCCGCTTCGTCGCGCTGTGGGGCGACTACCTGACCGCGCTCGCCGCCGATCCAAAGACTGCCGAACCGGTCCGCCGCTGGCTTGGGCTCATCGCAGCGGCGATCCCGGACCCGCCAGCGCGTGAGCCAGATACAACCGGCCGTTCCCGATCGCCGTCTCGCGCCGCGGCCGCTGCCGGCACATCTCCTGAGCGCGATCGTGCTATGGCTGAGCTCGCGCGCCGCCTTGATGAGCTGGAGGGGCGGATCGCCGCTCTCGAACGCCCCCGCCGAAAACCCGCTGCAAGCGCTCGCAAAGGAATTCGAAAAACTCGGCGTTGACCGGGTCGCCGCGGCGCTCGATCGCGAGCTGCTGCGGCGCGCGCAAGACTTTGCCGCGGGGTTGGAAGCTTATCGCCGCCACCCCTTCCGTCGCGCCGCTCCGCGCACTCCAGTGGCCTGGCAGGAAGGTAATGTGCGGCTGCTCGATTACGGGTCGGCGCGCAAAGCGCCGGCCGTGCTCGTCGTCCCGTCGCTGATCAACCGCTATTACGTTCTCGACCTATTGCCGGAGCAGAGTTTTCTGCGCCATCTCGCCGCTTCCGGCCTGCGCCCCTTTGTCGTCGATTGGGGCGAACCCGGCGCGGCCGAGCGCGATTTTACCCTGAGCGACTACATCGCGGGCCCGCTCGATCGCGTGTTCACCAAAGCCCGCGACTTGACGCGCGGCCCGGTGACGATCATCGGCTATTGCATGGGCGGGCTCCTTGCATTGGCGCTGGCCTTGCGCCGCCCCTCCGACACCGCCGCGCTCGCCTTGCTCGCTACGCCCTGGGATTTTCATGCCGAGCGCCCGGAGCAGGCGCGGTTGCTCGGCGAACTGGGCGCGTTGTTGCCGCGATTTCTCGCCGCGGGAGAGCCGTTCCCGCTTTCGGTAATTCAGTTCCTGTTTCTGATGCTCGACCCTTTTCTCGCCGAACGCAAATTCGTCCGCTTCGCGGCACTCGACCCGAAAGGGCCGGCAGCGCGCGGCTTTGTCGCGCTCGAGGATTGGATCAATGACGGCGTGCCGCTCGCGCATAATGTGGCCGTCGAATGCCTGCAATCCTGGTACGGCGATAACGCCCCGGCGCGCGGCGAGTGGCGGGTCGGCGGGCAGGCGGTGCGCCCGGAAAATCTTCGCGCTCCCGCGCTGGTGGTTCTGCCGCGGCGCGACCGCATCGTGCCGCCGCATTCGGCCATGCCGCTCGCGGCCGCGATCCCGCAGGCCGAAGTCCTGCGCCCGTCCTTTGGACATATCGGCATGATGGTCTCGACTGATGCGCCCGCGACGGTGTGGCAGCCGATCGCCGACTGGCTCCACGCCCGGCTCGCGTGAGCGAGCGCCCGGGTGGACTTCGCCCGGTCGCGGCTTTTAGATGCCCCACCCGCTGCCCACATAAATTCGGCCCCGCCGCAACCCGCCTCAGGAGATCCCCCCGATGCCAGACACCGACATCGTCATCGCCAGCGCCGCCCGTACTCCGGTCGGGGCCTTCAACGGCGGCTTGGCGAGCCTCCCGGCTCACAAGCTGGGCGAGGTCGCGATCGCCGAGGTGTTGCGGCGCGCCAATGTCGAGCCGAAGGACGTAACGGAGGTGATCCTCGGCCAGATCCTTGCGGCCGGCGAGGGCATGAACCCGGCGCGCCAGGCCTCGATCGGAGCGGGGATCCCGGTCGAGACGACCGCTTATTCAGTCAATCAGGTGTGCGGCTCGGGGTTGCGTACGGTCGCGCTCGGCTTTCAGGCGATCCGCAATGGGGACTCCGAGATCGTCGTCGCTGGCGGCCAGGAGAGCATGAGCCTCGCGCCGCACTGCATCCATCTGCGCAACGGCGTCCGGATGGGCGACGCGCAGATGGTCGATACGATGATCAAGGACGGCCTCTGGGACGTCTTCAACGGCTACCACATGGGCAACACCGCCGAGAACGTCGCGCAGCGCTGGCAGATCACCCGCGAGCAGCAGGACGAGTTCGCCGCCCGCTCGCAGACCAAGGCCGAAGCGGCGCAGAAGGCCGGCCGTTTCAACGACGAGATCGTGCCGGTCAAGGTCACGACGCGGCGCGGCGAAGTCATTGTCGACGCCGACGAGCACCCGAAGCACGGCACGACGGTTGATGTCCTGTCGAAGCTCCGTCCGGCCTTCGACAAGAACGGCACGGTGACGGCTGGCAACGCATCGGGTATCAATGACGGCGCCGCCGCGGTCGTACTGATGACCGCCGCCGAAGCCGAGAAGCGCGGTGTGAAGCCGCTCGCCCGCATCGTCGCCTGGGCGACCGCCGGCGTCGACCCGGCGATCATGGGGACCGGCCCGATCCCGGCCTCACGGCTCGCGTTGAAGAAGGCCGGCTGGTCGGCCAAGGATCTCGACCTCGTCGAAGCCAACGAAGCTTTCGCGGCGCAGGCTTGCGCCGTCAACCGCGAGCTCGGCTGGGATCCCGACCGGGTCAACGTCAATGGCGGCGCGATTGCGCTCGGGCATCCGATCGGCGCGTCCGGCACGCGCATCCTCGTGACCCTGCTCCACGAAATGCAGAAGCGCGATGCAAAGAAAGGCCTCGCGACGTTGTGCATCGGCGGCGGCATGGGAATTGCGATGTGCGTCGAACGCGGCTGATCGAACGAACATGTAGGATGGGCTGAGCGCAGCGAAGCCCATC
>Ga0209488_10002762_pt1 | contig 14320 bp, 22 predicted proteins | sample Rivendell_Oct201_8_FD_188349 | JGI IMG/M metagenome (GOLD analysis project Ga0209488, IMG submission 188349) | Vadose zone soil microbial communities from the Eel River Critical Zone Observatory, Northern California, USA -... | ecosystem: Environmental > Terrestrial > Soil > Vadose zone >... | reverse complement strand
CACTAGTCCCTGACCGGATTCGCAAAGCGTATACGTTTTCGAGGTCCTCTGCCCGAGCATCCCAGGTTGAGATTTCACTGCGCCGAGTTCAGGAAACACCTGAATCCTCTCCTCGGTAATACGCACCCGAGTAATGATGCAACACCTGCATGTATAGTTCTATTCTAGTTGTATTTAGTTTCCACAGTATCTAGATCGATCCGTTAAGTGTTCTTGTCCGCGGATTTTGATATTATCATTCGTTGCCGCCGATGAACCCAACGGGAAACAGCATGCGCGATCCCTGGACTCGGTCCATTGTAGACCTTCACTATCAGCGGACTTGCTATGTCATTGGGAGACGCTTCTCGACACCGGGGGCCAGCATTGAGAAAGGGTCCAATGCGCCTCGTGCCGTGAGTGAAGGTGCCGAACGGTTACGAGTACGGGTCATTTCGACTCTTGATGGAGCCTGAGGGTGGTTATAACACTAGTGATTTCATCTGCATCGAAATAGCGGCAAGTTTAACAAGTCACCGTGTTGATTGCACAGCAATGAGGAGTGTTACATAATCAGATCAGAGCATGAGAGCACGTGAAGGAGACAGCGTACGCGTCGTCACCCGTGAGCCTTGAGCGGGAACAAGTCAACGATAACCACCATGGAGTGTTCATTCGCGATTACAGGAAAGGACTATGTTCTCATTGCTGCAGACACTACTGCATCGCGTTCTATCGTGAAAATGAAAATTGACGAGGACAAGATCAAAACTCTTAGTCCCCATCTTCTAATGGCCTACTCTGGAGAGTCAGGTTCGTCCACGCACCACACCCCATGGCATGCAACCTCGATCTCTCACCCGCATTTACTCGTGTAGGTGATACCGTCCAATTTGCTGAATACATAGAACGCAATATCCGACTCTACCACATCCGTAACCTCTATCCACTCCGCCCACAGTCCGCCGCGTCGTGGATCCGTCAGTCATTGGCAGAATCACTGCGCTCCCGCTCGCCTTACACAGTCAACCTCCTCATTGGTGGGTTTGACACGGCAGGCAACTTGCCACACCTGTATTGGGTCGACTATCTCGGCACGATGGCCTCGGTGCCTTTTGCCGCCCATGGATATGGAAGCTTTTTCGCACTTAGCTTATTAGATAGGTGGGTATCCCTTCTCCTGTATTGCCCTTTTTTGCGTGATGGATTCCGTCTCCCTCCTTCTCCCAATGGCCCAAGGCCACTTCAGTGCTCGATCATCGGCTAACTGAACGTTACACTTCAGATATCACAATCCTGACGGTTCGTTGGAAGAAGGCCTTGACGTTCTTCGACGGGCAATCAATGAGACCGCTCAGCGTTTGGTTGTTGCCCCAGGAAATTATATCGTGAAGGTTGTCGATAAGGACGGAGTACGGGAGATCAAGCTGTAGCTGTGTAACTGACTTGCAAAGATAAAATCATTGATGCCTATATCGTACAAGCATGAGGAGCCCGTTTACCAAGAATAAACACAGGTAATATCACCCACCCCACTAACTCAAGGTTTTATTTATGAGATATTACCTCGTCTGAGAGTGACGACGACGACCGGTACCGGCAACGGTCTAGCTGTCTTTTGCCGATCTCAATACCCCCGGATCACACTTTTTTTGATCTCCATACCCTAGGCAATATCAATAAATACCTCTAGTTTAGGGGTATGGACCGTATAAGAGGTCAGCCGCTCAGTGACTGCTGCATACTAAACAAACATGGATTTGTCCGATTACAAGAAGCTCACTGTCAGTCGTGGCCTCACTTACAATTACTACTACTCGAAGGCCGAGGAAGGCAAGCCTTATCTCACCCTTTTTCACGGGTTCCCATCTTCTTCCTGGGACTGGAAGAACCAGGTCGCGTACTTCAAAGCGAAGGGTTTTGGCCTTGTTGTCCCCGACTTGCTGGGCTATGGCGGTACTGACAAGCCACTTGACCCCAAGAAATACGTCCCATCGGGGATGGCTCAGGATGTAATTGACATCCTAGATGCCGAGGGCATCGAGAAAGCGGTTGCTATTGGCCACGACTGGTGAGCTTTTGCATTTCGAGCGCGGATCAAACCTGCTAATTCACATCTAGGGGCTCGCGTATTGTCTCCCGTCTTGCCAACGACAAGCCCGAACGATTCTCTGGTTTCGCCTTCATCACTGTTGGCTACCTCCCGCCACGCCCAGACTCGGACCCTGTAAAGACCGTTGATGTCTTTCAAGCGCTCGTTGGCCGCGATGTGATTGGGTACTGGACCTTTTTCTTCGAGGAGGGCGCCGACAAGATCATAGAGAATCATGTCTGTGAATCTTACCTCTTGATCGACCTTTGACTCACCCCCTTCCTTTCTCTCCCTACTCCAGTTTGACTCGTTCTTCAGCTTGTTCTTCCCTCACGACCCCATGCTCTGGAAAGATCATATCGGTGTGCGGGGGGCCACCAAGGCATGGCTCGAGGCTGATCGCCAGGCCCCACTTCCGTCCTACGTCACCCCAGAGGTTCGCGTTCTCAGTCTCATCTTCAGCACCCTTCAAACGTAGCTAACATTACGTTCAGGATAAGGAGCACTGTCGCAAGCTATTCATTTCCGGTGGTCTTGCTGGGCCTCTCCAATGGTACCACGTCATGTCCACTGGCGCACTCGCTGAGGACGACAAGCGTAAGAATCTCCTTAGCTTAGGATCGTTTGCCGTTGCTCACCATTTTCGCTAGTCGTGCCACCGGAGAGAATCCCGATTCAAAAGCCGGTCTACTTTGGAGCGTGCACGAAGGACCAGGTCTGCCTCTCGGCTATCCACGGGGCTTCTTTCAAGTCCCTTGCCAAGGGTCCTTTCACCCTTAAGGAGTTTGACACGGATCACTGGCCCATCCTTTCGCACCCTGATAAAGTGAACGGCTCCCTGCACAATTGGATCGACACTCTGTAGATCACCGTTCGTCGAGGGTTTCTCATGACAAATAGTAGGGTTGGGTTTGAAGCCTGTATGTTATGCCGCGCTGAATTGAAGTTGTTGGACCGTTGGACCGTTACTGTGGTGCTCACACCTGTGCCCGGACTGCCGTAATCCTTACCCCGAAATACGCTTCGCGAGCTAAGTGTAATTCCGAGTTTGCGTAGTGCTCATCCCGCCAGAGCCTTCATTCAGTTGTCACCCCAGATTGATTAGCTCAACTCTACTTCGTGACTCCCCCGTAATAAGTACGTTATAGAGACGGTTGGGCAATGTGTGCCTTTGCACAACGAATAGAGACACTAGCGTTTCGCTCATCCACTGAACAAGTCATCCCCATTCTCCCATTTGAGGTCCTGTTGTTTGAAAATAAGGTTGTGCGTGGTGAGAAACATGCAGCACTGTGATAACTTGGTAGAAAAAAGAAGCGGGCCCAACAGGGGTTCGAACCCTGGACCGCTCGCAAGCGTTTAGAAACCCAAAGCGAGCATCGTACCACTAGACCATTGGGCCACAAATGATGGCAAATGTTTGTGACTATGTGACCCGTGCTCTACCAGAAAGGTAGGGGAGATCGGCATGTTAACGCCACTTGTTCATTGGCCAAGTATGAGGTTGTGAACGTCGAAATGGACAAGTTTAAGGCCCTCGAACCGGTCAAACTCCACCAGGATTCAAAAAGTAGCACGCCAAGACCTGGATCCAGACTTCTTTCGACCCCCCATATTGGAAAACTTCCACTCTCGCTCCACTTGGTCATTCTGCAGTGCATCCCAGTACCGGATGTCTCAGCATACGCGCGTACGAATCGTGCCCTCGCTCGCCTCGCTGCCTCAGAAGAGCTTTGGGAGCACCACTACTCTCTTCTAGGCATCGACCGATATGGGTTTGGGTCCGTACTGGATGAGCTGGAGAATCGAACGGGCAAAGACGTTCCGCAGCAGCCTCCTACACTTACAGTGGACGTTGCGGACGATGATTTTGGGGACTTCTCGTCCGGGTCGGTCACTTTTGGTTTGGGATCCGGGAGAATTCCAACACAGAGCGAATTCTCTACCTTCTCAGCCGAAGTCGGGAACTTTATTGGCAGTAGCACAGTGATGCAGGGGACCAATATCCTCGGCGCTACCTCATTCCGCGCTCTCTACATTCGTGCGCATAACCTTCTGAGAAACCTTTCCCCAGCGTTACTGGAACCTCCCCACCAGATTCTCTCCTCCCTCTTCCCACCCACGACAGCATCGGCCCCTTCCCTCACACTGTTACACCGCTCCAAGACGCTCCATCTCCTCCACCGATTCCATTCCCTTCTTCTACCCCTCCGATCGTCACCATCCCTGCGGTCCGCTCTTCGTGCTGCCTCTGACCGGTTCGACGCTACCCTGCTCAGCGCCTTCGACGTTGCGGATAGCCGGGCCGATGAGGCAAGCATGCGCGATGCCGCTGAAGCGAGTTGGGAAATCTGGGATCCGCACGAAATCGGAAGCGGGGTAGTCGCGGAATGGGAAATGGGACGCGTGTGGGGCGAGAAACGGGAAATTTTCTATGTCTCGACTGGGCATAAACCCCTTGATAATTTCATGTATGTTCTGCATTCGTTTTCCACGCTGCATGGAGCTGCAGAATAACGGCAAACAGTGCGGACGACACTTTGAACTTCGAACCCATGGACGCTTTCATGGGCTTTGTACTACACGCGCTTCGGGAGCATGGCTCCCGCGCTGTACGCGTCTTCCCGCCTGCCGCAGGGGTTCTCGTATCATTTGCGGATCGCGTTTCGATGGAAGTCGTACGTTAGTCATACCTCATGTCTGGTCCACCTGCTCACTCAGTCCGGACTCTTGTAGGTCGCTGAATATATCACACCCCTTCTCACGCACGCCCGCTCTCTAACGAACAGCGCCCTGTTCTTGAGAGCAACTGCTGCCTGTTTTCGGGAAGCCTGGCGCATCGTGGATACCGTTCTCGAAATTGCTGACCAGCGGCATCCGCCTAGCACGGAAGCAGAAGTCGGCAAGGCGCAGGCAGAAGACGTAGTGTGCGTGTTTCTCACCCACCTTCACTTGTGTCCCCTTGTCACTTCTGATACGTGTTACGATCGACCCGATGCTCATATCTTGAATTTTTGCTCCACTTGACAGGTATCGGATGTTCGAACCCAACATGGACGAGTACCTTGATGAAGAGATAGACTTCCTGAAGCAAACCTTCGAAAACACCTGCCGAGATTGGGAGAAAAAGGTATCGTCTATTCCGTCCCGCCCATCATACCCAGTCTCCTGAGCTCATCTTAGACGATCGATACACGCAGACGAGTCTTCATCATACCGATGGGCCGCCGCCGATAACGACCCAACAGCCTACGTTCCTTGCTTCTTCCTCACCTGCCAATCTTAAGAGCAACGTTCTCTCGACTTTCACCAACCTCCTTCTCATTCCGGTTTCCACTGTCCCACGCACCGTGGAGACCGTCTCGGGTGCTGCCGTCCACGGCATCTCAATGCTCGACCCGCGGCGGTGGGGCGGAACAGGACAAGTGAACGGAATCGGGGCGAGAGAGGGGTACACCAGGGGAACGGACGGCACCAATGTCGTACTCTGGGACGATGAAGATCATCCTGACGACACTAGCGAACAGGGCGACGAGACTGCAATACCTGCGAGTACCTCCTCTCCACAACCTCCGCCGGTATATTCCTACGACAAACTTCAACTCCTTCTCTCCCTTGATCTCACTCTCGAGCTGATTCATGCTGCGCGGGAGTCACTCAAGCGTTTAGAAATCTTTGTCAATTACCCTAGGACTTACGGCGTCCGGGTTAAGGAGACGGTTGAAGAGGTGGCAAGTGAGCTGCTAGGCGTGCTTGGGGAACGACATGTACGGAATGGGTTTGAAGTGTGCGTTGTCGTGCTGTCACGAGAATATGTTCATCTCACCCGTACAATCCCAGGGCCATCACACAAATGCGAGGATATCAACCTCCAGCAATGTCTGATACAGCCCCGGACACGGAGAAACTAGATCTGACATCGACATCTGTCGCGCCATTGGTCCAATTTTTCGAGCTTGTTCATGTCGGAGATATGATCCAGAGCATTGTGCAAGTCTACTTTGATAAAGAACTGGTACGTCCCACGTCCCTTCCTTCCCCACATCAGCATTAAATCCCGCTCAATTCCGCGGTGATAGGCCATACACGTTGATGGTACAGACTTCCTGAACCCGGTAGTCAGAGAAAAGAAGCGTTTTGAGAACTTGCTCGACGATTCTGTCGCGAAGGGATTGAATGCTGGCATCGAGGTTCTCATGAACCAGGTTAGCATTTCCGGGACCTGTCTTTGAACAGCCAGCTGGAGACTGCTACAGGTAGATCACATCATCACGGCTCTTACCCCCCCGCGGACGTACTACCCGCCAGAAGAAGCCCCCCTCCTGCTCGGACCTTCAAAAGGTTGCACGGAAGCAATAAAATGTCTCGAGGAACACATAAGGCTTCTTCAGGGAAATGTCAACCGAGAAGTACTTGAAGTGTTTGAGAGCGAGGTTGGCGTGAGGCTGATCGGGTAACAAGCCAGGAGCTCGTTCTTTTTGATTGCGGTTAACGCCACATCTTTGAATTTCAGGATTTTGCAAAAACAAATTAAACGCCAAATTATTTCGCTGAACGGAGGGTTTCAAGTCATTGCTGATTTGAACGCTTACCACACTTTCATATCCTCGCTAAAGGTTCGTTTTATGTTCGTCTACCACGTTCTCTGTTCCGACACGTCCCTCGGCAGATCCAGTCGCTGACCTCTGACTTTGCTAACCTCAAAATGCTTGGCCATGTGTTCATTGTGGAAGACGCTAAGGACCTCGCGCAAATCGTTCGTGATGTGACGCGTTATGGGGGGGCATATCGGCCCGAGGTGAGCCGATCACGTTCGACAAACCATACGACACTTATGACGATGCACGCCCATCTCCATTGACAGGACGTTTATGAATTCATACAGCGGCGAAGTGACTGGAAAAAGATCGAGAAAGTTGTTGATAAGACAATGTATAATCTGAACCTGAGAGAAGACTGTGTTATCGTCTGACCTAACACATATAATATTTACCCTCACTGATCACGGGAGCCATTGCCATTCCCTCAGGCTCGCCCAAAATCCCCCGATGGACAACCGAATTGCAGATCTGGTGAGGGACTCAGGGGCGCTAGTTCGCACGGGAATTAGTTGGACCATTAAGTACCTGTCAGCTGCCTTCGGCGTCATTTCTCGGCGCCTAGTCGGCCTGTAATTAATCGCTTCTTTTGAGTCATTGGATCCCAGGTGATGTCTACACTCATACGGTGGTTACAGAAGCAGCATCAGGAAGGTGGAAATCACGCCATCGTGTGGATACCTTGCCTGGAAGCTTAACTAGGGCTGTTAAGTTTCCCTTGTCCCACGGGAACTTGCGATCATATCATGGCATCAGACTCAGACTCAGACTCCCACGAGGTTGCCGGCCAGCGCCAGCGATTGACGAGTCCATAGCGAGCGATCTCGGACTCAAAGGGCCTGACCCACAAGAAGGCGTGCCCGTGACGCATGTAGTTGGTTGTCGTTCAGGACGGAAGTCCCAGTTGGGAAGCTTCCGATCCACCCAACGCGCCATCATGATATCAGAGCTTGATATGGGGCCGGGAGGGACCCCGTGTGAGTCCCCACTGATGCGGGTGTGCGGGTGTGCAGACTCAATCCAGGCTCCTTCCCATGCTACGCTGGGGTGTGTGAAGGTTTAAAGGTTTCAAGGGCAAACCTCCCAGATTGGGGCCCATACAGTACGTAAGTCGGTGTGCCCTGTGATTGAAAGAAGCAGCTCGACAAACCGATTATGTGTCCGTCCCAATCCAGGAAGTGTGCATTTGAAAATCCTTTTGCCTTGCAAAGGGACCTGGGGGGCGTGCGAGGGGAGCTCCTGCCCCGCTTGAGGTCTCCCAGCGTCCCTCATATCGATTGACCTCGCCTCGTTGTAGCCCGGGTTGATGGTCCGCAAGGTACACGTATATGCCAATGTGAAACATGAACAAGTGATAATAGGATCGCTAATTTGGCTCGGCGATTATAACGGGGCTGGGACATGCACCCACCGCTACTTTTCACTCATGCTTGTTGCATGGATTACACGATGTTCAAGCACGCAATGTAGGGATTGCCGCCTGGACGAGCGGCTCCACCAACGGTTTTAGTGGAGTGGATAAGCCCTACAGTTGGAGTCTTTCATCTTATGTAACACAGAGACCTCGTTGGTTGGACCTTTCTTCCCTTCCCGTCCGGAAGATCCGATGAGGATCGGCGCATGTGAAGTGGCGTGTCCGGTGATGCCGCCATAATGACCTCGCCTGAATACTGTAGATACACAATGCGGCATCCGAAACTGGATAAATATCCTGGTTCTATCGTGGCTGTGTGTAACCGCGATGGGTTTTCTTGTGCCAATTTACGGGTGCGATGGCGTAGGCGGGAACTTGATGAAGTACTCTAGGACTAGGAGCAGGCTGAGCAGTTCAATGACACCGTGATTGATGGTGTCCATCCAGCTTTTCATTCGATGGGTGTAGTGCACGCACAACGTGCGCGTCATCCATCCACCACGCAATTCATTTTGCGTCAACAGATCGGCTGATGAGACATAGAGGACAAGCGATCCGCGGACAGGGTGTTTACTTTCCCAGGCGGCGTCCGACATGACCGATGAGTTGATTTAGCTGACTTTGATAGGGCGCCAAGATGGAGAGAGCTGAATGGCCGGTGACCAAATAAACAGCGAGACTGAATTGGAAGGATTTTCGCCTTCGAGCAACCTTATATGTCACTGTTGGAAAGGGGCAGCGTGACTGGCGGCTGTGTTTTCTGCGCATGAAACCCATGTGAATGCACACGCCGGCACTAATATCGTCGCATCGACCGGTTTCGGCCAGCTTTCGTGGCATTTCCGGATGTTCCTCACATGGCGGCGCTTGAGAGAAGCGCGGGCAGGGGGGGGGAAGGGAGGGGGAGGGGGATGATCCCGCCTGGGATTTGTGGCTCAGCAAAAGGTAAAAATAAATAAAAATGAACAGATTGGCATCGCTATCGCGCAGCACAGCGAGAAGGTTTGTGACGTGGAGAGACCGGAGAGGACAGGAGAGGGACCGGGGGAGAGGGATTGGGGTTGGTGCAATATGTGGCGGATGCGGGTTGCCGAAGATGGACGTCAACGTGGGATGGGCCATCATCGGCGTCAGCGCAAATCCTTGGGTGCATCATCTCCAGATCTGATCAGCGCAAAGGGGGCTTCTCCCACTACGGGTGTGTGACCTGACCAGACGGGCGGACCTCGCCTGCCTTGCGTACGACCACAGGCAGACCGGCGACCGGGCCCTCCCGCGGTGATGATCTGTCTGGTTTGAACGCTCGCTCTGCTGACTCGAACTGGCGTGGCGTGGTGCCAGTTAATATTCTCTTTGGTCCCAACTCGCCTCACCCAGCGCCAAATTATCGCTTTCGTCTATCTTCTTTCCAAAATGACGCGGGCACTTCCGTCGGCCTCATGTCCTCTCCATGTAGAACTTTCGTGGAAAACGCCACGCCAACGGGTGCTCTCTGGGCAATTATGATACCTCCTCCGAACGAGGGCGCTCGCAGATCCTTCGCTCCCTCTATATAGCGTCCCTTCCCTCTCTCCTCCCTTGCTCTCTCCTCCTCTCTCCACTTTCTCTCATGGATCGCTCATCAGACCCTTCACGTCATCATCCTGTCTCTTTGCCTGGGATCCGAACTTTATTCCCTGGTATCATATCTGGGCAACACGTCTTCTTGCATCCAAAACTCATCTACCCCACCAGATCATATCTTGGCTACTCCCGGCGGCAGGAATTATCAGCCTCAACCCACCCCTCCTCGGCATTTTACCGTGCGTCATTTTGCTTTGTTCTCTTCCATGCCAAAAAAAAAAGAAAACGATTCAATCATCGTATTACTAAACTATAGGAACAATCGGTTCACTCACTACCCGGTGGTGACCATCCTAGCATAGCCGGCCTCGCGCGGCCCAATTCCGGGCATATTGACAGGCGACTACCTGCGCCGCCTCCCTCCGATGCCTATCGCCCCATGGTTCCAACCTCTTCTCTCGGCTACCCTGGCCCTGCACCGGCTGCAGAGCCAATAAATCCCTCCACCTCACCCCGCGCTTCCCATCAGCCAAACCGACTCTTGATTTCCTCTCTCCAGTCCCCACAAGAAACGCCTCGCCTTCATCCCGTCGGCTCTGCGGCGTTGTTGCCTCGCCCGTCATCGCCTTCGTCGACGATATCAGAAAACGAGAGTCCGGGATCCGAAGCTTCATCACAGGGTGACCTCAGCCCAGACGATAGTGTGCCCCCGATCGCTGCTGACAAGCAGTCGGACAGTGGGAGAAGACATGCCTGTCCGCACTGCGCCAAGCGCTTCAACCGGCCCAGTAGTCTCGCCATTCACGTAAACACGCATACGGGCGATAAACGTGTGTTATACCTGCTTTACCCTCATTTTAATCCATGCTTACCCTCGTCTCGTTTTCTCTCCCAGCATTCAAATGCCCGTTCCCGAATTGCGGGAGAGAGTTCAACGTGAACTCAAATATGCGCCGCCACTACAGGAAACATCTCACCACGACCCCGCAAACACCCAGACAGGGGTCGACGTTCTATTCCTCACAAGGGGCGCCGAGCATACAGATCATACGATATCACGATCACCAACCAGAAGCACCACCGCCAGACATCGGTGGTGTTTCTCCCGCTGATTCCTCCGATACAAGAGGTTCTCGCACAACGAGTACCCGGTGGCGGGCTCATTAAGAGCCATACGACACACCGTTTCCACCCCTGAGCGTATGGTTCTCGAAACGAAACTGATAAGTCGAGTGGACCGTTTGTGCCCCCTTGTTAGTTCTGTTCTGGACTCACCCATGTACACCGGAATCACCATTACGTCTCGCTATGTCTAAATCACTTCGCTGCTTTGGGCACGTCGCTTTTTCCCCCTTTAAATCCATCAAATGTTTGTGACTGCTCCCTATGGTCCTGGAAATAATTGCGACAGCGGATCTGTCCCGACACCGACAAATTCTTTCGGCCCGGCTGTTGAGAGACGGTGCCGGTCACGCTCGTAGCTCACATTACGGCAAAAAGGCTATGCCTTTGAGCCCCCAATACCTCGACTCGGTTCAAAGGTGGCGGTATGAGAGAGGCAAAGGCTGTGCTTCTTCGAATCCGGATAGGCTTGACCCCAAAGTTGAAGGGAACAGCATTCTTCCTCACAGGTGCATTGTCCTGTCCTTCTGCGGCAGGCAGGGAAAAGAAGCACGTCGGGAGAGTGCCCCAATTACGCCGCATGTAAATGGATGCTACGTGGCTCTCGTAGTGCCGGCAGTACGCTATTTGACCTTGTCCAGAATCACGCTATCGGTTCTGTTCTTCCGTCCGAAGCGAGATGATGATGACTCTCTCGACGACTTCCGTGTGTGGGACGCGCACGACCCATATGTGCAAGATGGGTGCAGTGGATCGATCCGATCCTCGTTCTGGAAGCTTTGTGACCCCGAGTACAAAGCTCATCGACTTTTTTTACTTTGACTGTGAAGCTCGGGAGCTCGGCATTTCGCACCAACATCCGGGTTCTGGTTTATAAAGTGAAGCCGAAATTTTTTCACTTGTCGGCCGCCTCGTGGGGGTGGTGGGTGAGCGTCTTCGATCTCGTACATCGTATCAATCCCTGGTGGAGTTACGCTGCTCAGGGTTACACGTATTTGCCGGAAACAAATCTGACAGCTGTCCAACCACCACGCAACCCTACAACAGCCCCGTCTATCATATCCATGCGCTCACAAAGCATCGTCTCCTTTCTCTTCTGGATCTGTCATGAGCTTGTAAACGGAGCGGAGGCAAGAACCCGGCATCCACATTACTCCGCTCTTGCTCATACCCATGCCCCTGCCCCTACCCTCCCTGCCTACGTGCGTCCGTGTGAAAGGTCGATGACGGGGAGAACGGGCCGAAGGGGGGTGTATTGGTATCGTTGTTGTTGGGCATTGGCTCATATCGGGCAAGTGAAGTCCAGTTTTCGCAAGCAAGCTGTGTACAACGACTGTATGTGTCCATAATGTGGCGCCTCCCCAATCAAATAATCGGAATCGAGTACTGGATTAAGTGTCTGGTGGGGGTCTGTTTGCCGCGGCCCCTGTTATCAGGGCTTGCGTGTACGGGGCACATCATCATCATCCTCATCCGTTGCCAGACAGTGCGCCATCCGTCATATCAGAAATAGCACTGCATGCCTGCTCAGCATGGCCCGCCGGGGCCAACTCCATCCGCATGCGTAACAGGTGCGTTCTGTTCCGGATGCCGCTCATCGTTGCCGCTCCAAGAATAGTGAAACCGCTTCCTTTCGCCATACCCATACAACTGCGGGCCAGACATTTTTTATTCCTCGGGGAAGATCGTTCAGCCCATCAACCGATCCTGCTTCGCGAGGCAATGACAAAGTCATAAACTGACCAATCACATGTGTAACGTTGCTGGAGGGCGCTGTGCCTGTGCAGCTGATGGCTTGCCGGTGACCGCAATCAGGTTTCTATTGTGTACGTTGTGCGGCCTCAGACGCACTGGGGCCGCTCGTACGAGAGACGAGCGTGCGAGGTGAGGTGCAAAGAAAAACGCTTGTCACTCATTCAATAGGTACCCTGAGGGAGAAAGGTCCGCCCGCCAATACGTCGGAAGAGAGGCGGCGATTGCGATTGAGTAAACTGACGCAGCGCCGAACCCAGCTAACTCCCCCTTCCCTTCCTTTACCTTTCAGTACCATGTCCAACACCTTCGTCGCCGCTTACTTAGGTACCAGCACAGTACTAAAGTACCCTACCGCGGATTGCCGGACTTTGACAGCAGAAGGGAAAATAAAATATAATAAAAACCCTGTTTGCTTTGTTCCCCGTGAATGAGTTTCCCGATCCGTTCAGGTCGGGTGGTAACTCCACCCCAACGCCATGTTGTGGGTGCCCCCATCTTGTTGGTGCCGGTGCCACTGTATGTAAACTCGTGTTGTTGTCCCTGAGACACCGACATGTATCGACGTGCCATGCCAAGCCACCCCCACGCCACGCTCTTCGATCAGGACAGGTTCACTGGCACTGACAGCACGAGGGGACTTCATTTCTATCTGACGGATGAACGACCTCGGGTCTTGCCTAGTTCCGTGCGACAAAGACGTGTACAAAAAAAGGGCACGGGGAGAGGGGGGGTTGAATGATGCCTGTCTGCCCTGTCGCATGTCTATCGCTGTCTGTTTGTGGTAGACGGAGACCGTCCACGCCCACGTCTACGGACGCCGAACCAGTCCCAAGCAGAGCACAAGGGCAAGAGTAGATCACACACACACACCCCTCCAACCGGCACTTTGCAGATTCCGACTCCCCCGACTGCTAGCTGGACTCCGAGGCAGGAAACCCAACCGCCCCCTCCATCGAGTCTGCTGCGCTTCTGGTTCTGTTCTGTTCTATGCTGGTTCTTTTTTTTTTGGTTCGTGCGGCGGCACGCCGGTCACTGGCAGTCACGGATGGTCGCGGCGGCGGCGGCAGATGAGAGCCCCTCGCTGCGTCTACCCTGGTGGTGGTGGTGGTGGACCGCCCGTCTCTGCTTTCCGAGCAAAGCTCCTTCTTGCATAATGTCATAGACACGCATGCATACACACATACACATTCACACGACGCAATCAAGGACGAGGACAAGGACGTCCTTCGATGCACCGCCCATCTCCCCATCTAGCCATCCAGTGCCCCTCCCCCCTTCTCCCGGTGTTCTCGGTCTCTTGCTGTGCCTGATCCATGTGGTGTTTTGAACCACAGCGCGCGCGAGAGTGAGAGAGCGCAAATGATCCACCTCGTCCTCTATCCTCGTCACTAATCGCGAGCGCCTGGTGCTCCATCAAGGTGTACGTTCGCCTCGTGGGAGGAGACAGAGGGAGGTGTAGGGGTAGGGCAGGTGTAGCGAGCGTCTGAGAAGCGTTATTCACTCTCCGGGCTTATTGCCGCATCAACTGCGCCTTCCCCTTTCCCTCAAGCTTCCTTGGGGACAAAGGCGTGGAGGAGGGTGATGTAGGAGGAGCAGCGAATGCGTAATACAGAATTTACATACAGAACCGTTATACCTTGTGTTCCCTGGGGACCTGTTCCCGTTCCTCGGTGATAAGCCAACGCGTCAAACCCTGTCTTTTTTCTACACACCACGCCCCTTCCTTGGGCTCGCTCTGAACCTTATGTCCCCCTGGACCCTCCCCCCCCCTGCTTCCCCTCCTCCTTCTCTCCTCCC
>Ga0209488_10002761_pt1 | contig 14322 bp, 19 predicted proteins | sample Rivendell_Oct201_8_FD_188349 | JGI IMG/M metagenome (GOLD analysis project Ga0209488, IMG submission 188349) | Vadose zone soil microbial communities from the Eel River Critical Zone Observatory, Northern California, USA -... | ecosystem: Environmental > Terrestrial > Soil > Vadose zone >... | reverse complement strand
ACAAGACAACTAAGAGCAGCGTGAAAGATGGCGGAAAATCGACAGCGTGTATGTTGAGAGGACGTGGTGCATTTATTTAGCCCGCGGTCTTGGCAAAAAACGAAGTGATCTTCGGCGTCGTCGATGACGTCCCTGGTTTTTGTTTTTCTTGTTTCTTGCGGGGTGACGATGCGCCAGTGACGGGCTATAAGTAGGACGGACGTGGGACACACATGCACGTCGACAACGTAGAGGGAAAAGAAAAACGTCAACACAATCTGGGATGAGAGAAAGGAAGATGGGAGGGCGCGGCGCGGCGCGGACGGGACGCACGTTGGGCGGTTTCCTTGAGGGAGAAGAAGTCGGTTGAGAGGAGGGCTGTGACTGTAAAAATGACGGTAAAGGAAGAGGAGGGTGGTTAGAGAGTTGTTTAGCGACCCGACGGTGGGAACGAGACAAAGTTGTTTTGTGTGGACCCGCGATAGATAGATTTTGACTCGATGGGTTTTTTGGGATGTGTGTTTTATGAGCGACTCACCTGTCGCTGTTGTGAACTTGATGGGGAGACAATGTCGCCTTGCTCTTCCTTCTTCGTCTTTGGCTCGGCAGCCTTTAGAACGGATTGCAAAGGACCAGAGAGAATCTCGACGTCACTATGACTCCCCTGAGCAGAATCCTCGCCCGTTCCCGCGTTAACGTCTATTATGAGCTCCGGTTCAGCCATATCGCTCTCGACTTTGTTGGCACGCTTTTTGGCTGGTGAAGGCGAAGCGGTGGCGGTGGTGGGCACCAGTCCGTCCATATCCGTCTTCTCTGTGGGAGACGGGTCGCGTTTCCTCTTGCTACTGTTCGCCGCGGCTTTGGTCTGACGCATGAACATCGCCTCGATGCCGTCCTTGCGATTCTGCACAGGCTCGATGAACGTCGGCGACTCCACGCCCACTTTGCCGACCTCCAAGGGCACCGCATAGCTATACACAACCACAAGACAACAATCAGACAATAATGCTCGTGTATGCGCGAGATGTGCTGAGGAGGTTAGGGGATACGCACCATTCTAGAGGAGCGTCCGAGTCATGGTATGGTTCAAATAGACGGTTCAGTTTGGGGTCCCAGGTCTGCGTGGAGGTGTCAAGCCAGCGTTCGAGCGCCTCTTGGGAGGTGAGGATCACGGGCTGTCGGTCGTGCAGCCAGGCGGAGCTGCTGCTCGCCGCCGTCGTGACGATCGTGAACGTCCAGAGCGGCTCAGACTGACCTACGCGCGGGCGCCAAAAACATCATGGATCGGTATGCATGTTTCTATACGTCACACCGCTAGCTCCATACGGGGAACACTCACCGTCGAGCGTTGCCGAGTCATACAGCCCAGCAAAGAGCATAAGGCGCCTATCCTTGTGCCGCGTAAAATGCGGGATGCGCTGTGTGCCCTTCTTGAGCCACTCGTAATACCTGCGGGGCCGCGACGCGAGTGTATTAAGTCACTAGAGGGCATAGAGAAGGGGGTTGTTTGGGCACACGCACCCTTGCGCGACGACGACGCAGCGTTTACGCCCCTTGATGCCGGCCCACATCCCCCCGCCCTCCTCGAGGTTCTCTGCGCGGGCGTTGATCGTGTGGAGCGTCGGGGGCTCGCCCTTGCTCCAGTGCGGAACGAGGCCCCACCGCATGGAGTGCATCACGAGCGCGGGGTCCTCCGGCTGCGCGCGACGGATGACGGGCGCGTGCGTGCGCGGTGCGACGTTATAGCGGGGCACGTAGCGGTCTCTGTGTACCCATTGGTCTACGCGGAGTGCGGGATAGCCGGCGTCGTCGAGTTGCTCGACATCGTCTGCCTTTGTATTTTTTGGGGGGAAAGGAAAATGGTGAGATTGGAGAAGGGTATATTTATCTGCAAGATGCTCACTTGAAGGGCGAGTGCGAATCTCCCGCACATCTCTGTCCTCGTCGTTCGGGGTCTTGTTATGACCGGGAATCACGGTCCGGTGGGATATCCCCAGTTCTCCGAGTCCGACTGTTAGAGTTACAATACATTTACAGAAGCAGGGGGTAGTTGACACTGTATCATGCCATAACACAACCAGCTGGCCCCAGTTGTGTCCTCGGTCTCAACCGAGAAAGGGAACGAGCACTCGAGAAACAGTGCAGTCTGCCACGTCAACAGCGCTGTATAGAACCCCCCTCCCGCTGTCATGGGACGTGCTGGAGGCTGGCCAGCCAGGCAACTGGGCTGCAAGGTTTGCCTTTCCGCGGAATCGGAGTTGACGTCCGAATGGGCCGAGTCTCACGCGATGCCGTAAGGAAGCGGAGCGAGGGTGGTCCGCTCTCTTGGTTCCTTTATCGTGTCCTTACCTCTGCCCACCCTTATACTGTAACCTACATCTCGTCCACACAACTGGTGGGACCTTTCCAAGTATGACCCATTACATTCATCATTCAACTCCCGACGTTGTGCTTCACTGACATCAATCCAATCAATCCAATCTCAGGCCATGTCACCAGAACCACCACCGGTGGCAGTCGTATCTGACGGAACTCTAAACATTCCACACGACCCCCCTCCTCCCTATCCTTCTCGCGATCGTCGGCAAAGACGAAGACGCACGACATTAGAGGTCAGCAGCGCGGATTCCGACGATTTTACTTTCCCCGGCTCAGCCCATGCCGGCCATCATCCGGACGATGAAACCACCCCCTTACTCGGCGGCGTGTCGTCCCCCACACGCCGTCCTCGCACAATGTCGCTCTCGAGCGCCGCTAGCATCTCACCGAGCCTAGCGCAAACCGTCGTCTCCGCCTTCCGGATGGATCTCGACTCTGACATGGAGTATGCAGACGACACGTCCCATGGTCTGTCTGCAGAAGGTCCTCTCCACGACGATCACCACCTTTCTCATACACCTGGGACCACCCGACGCCGGTCACAAGGTTACCGAGCTCGTTGGAGAAGTTACTTTCGGCCGATCGGTCGCCGGGCGTATTGGTCTGCGCTGCTACACCTACTCGTTTTCAACTTTCCTTATGCACTTTTCGCATGGATTTACCTTTTCGTGTTTACTCTGGTGAGTAAAGTTCGCCGGGCCGTTTGTGGAGTCAAACATGTGCTGAAAACCTTGCTTTGTACGTACTGCGCCGCAGTTGGGTACCATCCTCCTCATCGCGCTCCCCCTTGGTGCTGTACTGTGCTTTTTCGATCTCCTTGGCGCGAGGGCACTCGCCCGCGGTGAGGTGCGAATCGTCTGTTTTGAATTTCCAATCATCTGGCTCAATCCCGTGGCCGCATGCAGGTGGCTCTTCAGGGCACCTTCCATGGCCCGCTAGCATATTCACTCGAAGGTCATGTATACCCCATATTCACGCGTCTTCGGATGCCGACGCCGGAAGAAGTCGAGGCGGGGTTGGGATCTCGGCACGAGCGGTCGTTCTATCGTAACTCGTTCTCCATGGTGAGTGCGACCATTCTCCAGCGCTGCGGCTCAAACACGTGGGAGCTCTGACGGGTGATGACCCTCCCAGTTCACGGATCCGACTTCATATCAAGCCCTGTTTTATTTCCTCGTAATAAAACCGGGAATTACGATACTTCTCTCGTTGCTCCTGATTGTGTTGGTTCCCGTCTCGCTTGTGCTTATCGTTCCCGCACCGGCAATGTTGAGGGTGGTCCGACGACTGGGAATCTGGCAGGCGAATGTTGCCGTTGAAGGACTATATCTGGGAGGCGGGTAGAGCGGCCGTGTAGTATGTACAGGTTAGATATATGATAATATGAGACTGGGTTAGGAACCAGGCTGTCCAGCCGTGAGAGAAGTGAAGCGCCGCCTAGCTCATGCGGTAAGCGCCAGGGGGATTATAAGGCGAGCGTTGGACCGGTTTGCCTCGTGGTCTCTCTTTGATCCCCATTGACTCATCGAGTGTTTTGCGAAGAGTCATAAACCCTTCACAGCCATCCTAATATCCCCCACTCTTCCCTTATAAGTCTCCTCTTCCCCCCCCATCATTCTTCCTTCTCTCCTTTTCCCTCTTCACTTCACCTCCTCTAGTAGCACTTGCATACCTTTTCAATGGAGGCGCTTAAGAGTCTCGTTCAGCCCCTAGTGGGCAACGTCGCAAGCAACTCTGTCGTCGACGGTATGAAGCTCGTCGTTCTCGGTGGGACAGTCGAGACCGCAAGACGAATGTCCAGCTCAGCGTGGTGAGTCACTGCTTCACCGACCAGCCGCCACATTCAACCCTTTCTGATGACACGTCGCCCCCCCCTACAGGTCCTCATTCGTCAACTGTGAGTTGAATGAATTCACCCCTCATTTGGGTCCACCCATGTGGTGTCTGACGTGCATTCCCCACCAGCGTTCTTCCTTACGGCACATTTTTCCGAAGAAGACTATCCGTACGAATGGCTAATGCTGTGGCTGTCCCGTCGGCCCGAGTGGCAGCGCTCTCGAGAATTCGAGACGACAACAAATTCATCGTCGCCGGGCTACTATGGCTACCGCGAGTCGGACGGATCATTTACTAACGAAGACGACGGAGTGGAGGAGGAAGTCTCAGGCAAGTCGCGCATGCGTGTCGTCTTCCAGCCCACGATGGACACTACGCACACCATCTTTTACCGCGGACACTGGCTCCGGGTAAAGCGCGGGAGGAAGAATAACGGATATGAAATGTTATCCATCAGGTACGCGCGCCGAACACGTGGCACTCCATTCCAGCGTCCCGGACTGACATGATTCATTCATCGTTGTCGTCCTTGATTTTTCCGATGACGGGCAGTGTCGTTGCGAGGAACAACTCGATCCTCAAACAGCTCGTCCTGCAGGCGAAAAAGGAATACGAAGTGGAGGCCGTGCATCGTATCCAAATCTACTTTGCCGATTCCTACGGTTCCTGGCGTTACACAGACTCACGGCATAAGCGTCCACTCTCCTCTATTGTGTTAAATCCGGGGGTAAAGGAGATGCTCGTAGCTGATGCGAAGGATTTCCTCAAGTCCGAGAAGGTCGGCACCCACGGGTTTCCTGTGTTTCATGTTGCGCTAGTCGGCTGACGCTTGTTTTGTATTCTATTACAGTGGTATGCGGATCGGGGCATCCCATTCCGCCGCGGCTACCTGCTGTATGGCGTTCCAGGCTCGGGAAAGTCGTCGCTCATCCACGCCCTTGCCGGGGAGCTCATGCTCGACATCTACGTCGTCTCTTTATCATCCTCGTGGATAAATGACTCGACCCTGACCACCCTCATGGGCCGCGTTCCCTCGCGCTGCATCGTTCTACTCGAGGACCTCGACGCTGCCTTCACCCGCTCGGTCTCGCGCGCCAAGGACAAGGAAAAGGACAAGGACAAGAAAAAGTCCGAATCAAAGTCCGATAATGAGGATGAGTCCTCCAGCGGCTCCAGCAGCCGAAGCCGGAGGAACAGAAATAAGGAGGGTCTATCAGATGTCAACACGCTCACACTAAGCGGGCTGCTCAACGCCCTCGACGGGGTTGCTGCAGCTGAAGGTCGCATTCTCTTTGCGTACGTGCTTACGATGACTGGCTTACTCAAAACAATAAGACTGATTTGTCATCATTACAGCACTACAAATCACCTCGAGCAACTCGACCCTGCGCTCTGCCGCCCTGGCCGTATGGACGTCTGGATTGAGTTCAAGAATGCATCGAAATTCCAGGCTGAGCACTTGTTCCGTAACTTTTTCCCATCTGCAGATGCGGACCCTCCATCGGCTCCCGATTCGGATGCCGAGTTGGAGGCACTCGATATGCCTTCTCCTTCCTCCCCGGCAACGAGCCAATTAAGCTCACTCTTCTCTGATCCATCCCTGGGTCTATCGTCTTCGTCCTCGCGCTCTGGTTCACTCTCCCCGTTGTCGTCGCCAACCCCACCGGGTAGTCGCGCTCACAGCCGTCGTAGTGAAAGCATCTGCTCCCGTGCTGGCGCCAAGAGCGAGATTTCGGAGATATCACCCTCGGTTGAGGAACATGTTGCCGCAATGACCCACGTCGTACCGCCACTCAGTGGCGAGCGTCTGGCACAGCTTGCAAAGCAGTTCGCGGACACTATCCCGGACGAGGGCTTCAGCGTTGCTGCGCTGCAAGGCTGTGAGTATTTCAATTTTTTTCGGATTTGGCTTGATCACTGGCTAGCGATCACCACCCCCCCCCCTTACGGTATAATTTACTTAACGGCTCGGGTTTTACGTGCTATGTGGTGCGTGGTGGGATCGTGGCGATTGCTGACCAATATGTCCACCCTGCAGACCTGCTGAAAAACAAGTCACGACCTGAGGCAGCAGCGGAAGGTGCGGCAGTATGGGTCGTAACTGAGCGAGAGCTACGCGACAAGCTGAAGAAGGAGCGTGAAGCGAAAGAGCGCGAGCAGGAAAAGGAGGTGCGTGTTGAGAACCACTTGTCAAAGTGACGAACGTGCACTAACCTCTATTTGTCTAGGAGAAGGAAAAAGAAGAGGAGGACAAGAAAGCAGCTGAAGCGGAAGCGGAGGCAGAGAAAGAAAAGGCCAAGGCGGATGATTCCGTAGTAGAGAGTGTCAACGATGAGAATGCTGCGCCGGCGGCAGCGGAAGGCTCGGACGCCAGCGGGGAAGAGGCCAGCACGGGCGAATCTAGCTCTAGCGAAGCCAGCGACAGCAAGAGCACTGATACCCCCTCAGACGCAGGCGTCGCATGGGTCCAAGTCACCGATAACGAGACTTCGACAGAGGCAGAGGCAGAGGCAGAGGCAGAGGCGGAGAGCAGCTGACTGCATGTGGACCCGCCGGAGCCGGAGCTGGAGAGGGTGCTGGAGAGAACTACTGAGACATCGCGGTCTACAAAGCCAGAACCTGAACCGAACGCGCGTGCGCTGATCCACGTTGACAAGACTCTTGTTGCGCCGGCTGCTCTGCTCCGTGTCGTGCATGCCATCCTTCCGCTCTATGCCGTCCTCATTCGCCTCGCGCAGTTCGCGCTGTGGCGCCGCCGCGCTTAGAGCGGTTGGAGCCATGCGTCGGCGAGCGAATGAATCACAAATTACAAACATTCTCGCGCTCGTTTTCTCCCTCTGTCTCTCAAGACTTTTTGATATGGTTTTTTTTTTTTTAAAACGAATCTCTCACTCTCACTCTTTGTCAGTAAAAAGGCCCGATACCTGTGCACATAATCTGCTTACGATTCCCTTCCCCTCCCGCCCACCCACGAGTCTCATGGATCACCATGACAATTTTTTGGCTGTATATCATTTGCTTTGGACCTCTGACGTTTCCCCACTTTCAATTCCCCTAATCCCTCAATCCCAGTCCCCAATTTCCCCAATTCCTCTTCCATAAAACGGTGCTTGCCCATCCATGGGTGCCTTTTTTTTCTGTTTCCTTTCTTACGCTTACTCCTACCCAACCCAGGCTTTTTGCTCTCCATGTGTCATAGCTCTCTCTAGTTCTTGGAATGTACAAAATTCTTTAGACGCCCAATTTTAACCAACTGCCCCGTTTGGGGAAATGAAAGCAATCTTAGGGGGGCCGAGTAGGTAGCGAGCGAATCGAATCCGACGTCGGTCTGATATTAATCGTGACGCTGTGACGTATATATGATCAATGATGCCGTGAGGTCAGAGAAGGGAGGGGGGTAATGTCCCTGCCAGATTGGGACGCTTTATTGCCATCCCTGTCGTTTCTGACGGCGTTGGCACTGGTACCACTACAGCCCTGACTGGAGTGCCCTTTAGGGTAATTTTGCCCATGATTGGGAGTTGGAACGCGCCCATGTCCGAATTCATACCCTTATCAATCTCGGAATGACCAAGGAAAGGTTCACGGAGTTATTCCCACCCCGGGGAGGAACGTGAACCTGTGCACACGGGTTGGACTGGTCCAGTCCATTTCGTTATTGTGCACCTGCCCCGCCCGTCGCTCACTTCTGCAGTAAAGGCGTAACTGCTAGTACTGTAATCAGGGGTACGGGCTGCCGGGCGTAAGGCGTACTCAGGCTGTTGCTTGCGTAAACGTAACAATAAGCAAACACCTGGTAAACTTAAAGAAAGAAACCAAAAAAAAAAAAAGAGGTGACGTTTAACCTTAAGCTTGACGCGCGCCCGGATCAAAGTACGAACCACTATTACTGTACTGAAATATTTTTTTTGGCAGGCACTGGCAGGCAGGCAGGCAGATGAATATACATACATGGCCGCTGATGATCGATGGATGAGCTAGCACTCCAGCACTCCACACTCCAACTAAAGTCCGACCCGGACCCGGCGCACCACCATTACGACAGCTCCCAAATGCGGGGGGGGTGCGCAGCGCAAGGGGTGGAAAACGAAACGTTTGTACCCCGACTGCGAAGGTTTCGTTACTTTTTCTGCATCGTTGGTACTTGTTAGTGGAAATGAGGACCAAGCTCCAGATCCGTGGCGGTGGCCGTGGATCAACGCACGGCACAAGTACTGCAGTGCTGTCTGTTCATGAGTACCACGATGGAAACGCTCCTGCTTGCTTATACCACATGTTGCACATGCGTGACGATGATCTGCTACATCACAATCCCCTACTAGTATAGGCCCACTCAAACCCGAAAAGATCGCCACGGTACCGACTCTCGGGCTCCGGGTCGTGGACACAGAATTAAAGTGAAGCCATATGTGTCTCTCTCTCTGTAACGCGTACAGCACTACTAGGACTAGGTGACTTGTTCTACCCGCACGTTTAGCAATCCCTCAAATGTCTATCCGTGCATCCAGTCATCGTGCTTGTTACTGGCAAATAACTGAAATGTCATTAGTGCTCTTTGCGAAACTCTCCTCACAGTGACTGGTGCTCCCCCCGAGCTCGAAGACGAGGGATGTCAACCCAGGGGCGACCGTACTCGCCCTGCAGCTCTGCTCGTGCAAGCAAACACTGAAGTGTGTGGTCTCTATTGCAGGTCAGGCGCGGCCCACGATGGGCCGGACGGTTTGAGCGTTCCGTGAATGCCAAACGTTCTCGGAACAATGAAGGGTTTCATTTATCATTCAAAAATCGACGAGCGGGACTGCTATTGATACCGACGTAGTTGAAGAAACGCGGCGATGACTAATCGGAACCGTTTCGGGAGAGAGGGAAGACTCTGAAAAAGCATAAAACACTTTTGTTGGCTCTAACATGGACTGGAAGAGAGCATCAACGTAATAATCCATCGCTTCGAGAATTAGAAGAGGCCGGACTCAGATCAGATCAATTCGAGCTTCACTTCAGTGAGCTAAATCACATTTCACGTTTCCGAAACGTGGTGGAGGCCCACACGCACCTAGAGGCTTCCATACGCAACCTGTCCATCCACGACGGTGGCGAGCACCCTCGTGTCCAATATATCCTTCAACGGAACGTGCATGATGTCACGGTCCAGCACGACAAAATCCGCCGCAAATCCGGGCGCGAGCCGTCCGCGCGTGTCCTCCGCGAACGCCGCATAAGCCGCGTCGACCGTCATGCCCCTTAGGGCCTGGGCGCGCGTTAACGCCTCAGCGGGGTACCTGCCAGTTTGTGGTTGCCAGTTTGATTCGTGATGACGATGACGATGACGGACGATGATACCCATGGAGGAAGGAAGGAAGGAAGGAAGACCGTCGTGCCGGTGACGGACAGATGCGGATTTCGGAAAGGCCAATGCGACGGCCGCCGGGTTCCGGTGTACGAATATGAATGAACGGGCGAGAGGTAGGTATGCATGCAGTGCGAGTACGAGTACGTACATAAATCACATAATCACTCGCACGACCCGAGAGGAAGGACGACGGACGCACCACCCGCCCGGTCCGTGTGGCGACGTGCCTCCGGGGCTGCACCGCGCGACGGCCGCGTAGAAACCCAGCAGCGGGTTGATGCCCTCCACAGGAAAGTCCGAGCCGAGAGGGAGGCGTTTCCCTGGAGAGGCCCTGCAGGGAGGGGAAGGACGTGCGGTCGCAGTCGCCGTCAGCATGGCTGCCATGGGTACGGAGGAAAAAGTGGCAGGTAATACTGGAGAAGCGTCTGATAAGCGTAAGCGCCTTTGATGCGTTGCGGACCCTGGAAATAAAGGGCGGTGTTAGAGGTGAGGAAAGTGGAGGTTAGGAGGGCAAAGACCAGGCGCGTTTCGGCGTAGCGCATATCGCTTGTGCTGTAGCATACACGCAGTTCATGTTGTCACTGGTAGGCAGCGGGCGCAAGGGGTAAGGACACGTACGCATGAGTTGGCTGTACGCTCGCAAGGACTAGCGGGTCGTAGGTCTGGTTAAAGACAGTTGATGTCAAATAAAGCGTAAAAACCACCTCCAAGTCTTCCAATACGCTCGAGGTCGCTCGGCTGAAGAATCTGCGCGTGTTCAATGCGCGGTCGCCAAGTATTCACGTCCGCCCCCGGCCTGTTTAGTACATCTTCGAAGATGTCAAGCACAACTTCATTTGCGCGGTCACCGATGGCATGAATGTTCTACGCGGCACCACAGGGTTGGCAGCCGGAAACGGAATAGGACCATGATGCGCGCACCACTTGAAAGTTATGCTCATAAAATTGCTCGACCTGTCTATGCAATACCTGAGGAGGGACGATGAGAAGTCCCTGCGTGTCCGGTTTGTCACTGTAAGGGGAGATGAGTGCGGCGCCCCAGGAGCCAAGAGCGCCGTCGGCAATGAGTTTCACACTGCGGACTGTGAGGCGTTTGTGGAGACCATAGTCGATCAGATGAGGTATTTGAGATCCCCAATAGTCATTGGAGGGGACTCTCCCCATCAAGTAAATCTTGATCTATCGCAAGGTGTGCACAGTCTAAGCACTATTGATATGAAGGGACTCACGGGTAGACGTCCCTCGTCGGCCATCCTATGACAGTACGGTGTGAGCTTATCTAACGGTGGATCTGCAGAACGACGTGCCCCTTGAAGAACGCTATGTCACTTGGTGATGACCACGCGTCATGGATGCTGGTCAATCCGACACGCAGCGCATCGCGCATCGCTACATTGAAGTTCTCAAGGGTCTCAGCCTCAGTTGGCGCAGGCTGGTCGATCAGGTTCATAGCTTCGTCGACGAACACGCCTGTTCGGGATTAAGGGATAAGATGCCGCCAAGGAGGGAAGGATCGGACGAACCGGTGGGATTCCCGGCTACATCACGTACAATGAGACCACCGTCGACCTCGCCTGGAAGATTCGTGAGTTTCGAAAGGACCGCATTGGAGACCCAGTATGCATGCACGTCTACGCGCGCGAGTAGGACTAGACGCCCGCGGAGGAGGGGTTCGCGATCAAGGTCGTCCTTTGCAAAACGCACGAGAAAATGAGGGAGATGCTGAGGGTAGAGCAGAATGACCGCACATACTGCGGTGGGGAATTCTCCACCCGGCCAACTGGTTTGATCCCAGCCCATGCCTATGATCCAACGGGTGTGATCGTGCAGTACATCCGGGTGAGCAAGGAGGTACGATTTGATCTTTAGGAGCACCTCTACAGAAGCAGATCAGACACAACGAGGGCATCCGATTATCGATTACCATCAATAGAACTAGAGCCCTCAAGAGGGAGCTGCTCCTTAGCGCCCCATTGAAGTATATGGCCGTGGGCATCTGCGAGACAAGGTCCTTTTGAGAGGACCCCATGACGGGGAATTGGGATGATAACGTCATACCGGCAAAGCCTGGAACGACTATTGAACCTGGCGGTGTCTGGAACATCTTCAACGACATGTTGGGATTATGAGCGCTCCAAAAGTTGCGAATCTGTTCTGATGTGCCCCCGATAGTTAGCCGAGAGATATCAACGAGGGGAAGGTATACGCACCAACGGTCCCTATGGAAAGGATGGCCCCATTTTCTGCTAACATGCACTCCGCAGTGGAGTCTTCCTCGTCGACTGTGTAGATGCTCCTGAGGGGAGTGCATATCGCGTACGTATTCAAGTCGGCTATTGAGAGTCCCTATTTCTGTCTAGACCGTTGAGTGAGTACTACGTACCAAGATTGACCATGACAGTTGATGAACAAGTTCAAGTTGAGCCCCATCTTGATAAGATAAGATAATTTGGACCTGTGACGTACGAACGGCAAATTGCGATATTCCTTCAAGCTAGCTCCCTTCGAACGCGCTACTCCTCTCTCACTCACTTCACTTCCACCTCAATCAATGGACCTCCCAGAAACAAATCACCATAAACGGATCCTTCTCAGCAAACGGTCTTTTGGTAAACCCCCTGGTCACAAAATTGACTCGCCAGCATACGATGCGTCCGTCTCTTTCTAGTTCGTCTCTTTCCTCGCAGGTCCCGTTGACCGTTCTTCAGTTCAGAGGAGGATAATGACCCGTTAACCGATGACGGCTCTTCCGCTCTTTCCGTTACATCGTCGTTGCGCCATACGGTTACTACCCAACATCGAGGTCAAGGACCGCTGACCGGACGTCCCCCATCCCCCTCATCACGGTCTCGTTTGAAGCATACGTTGTCGCCTGGCATGTTGTCTGACGATGGCGTTGACTCTCCAACATATGATGGCGACATCGAAAGCAGTACCACAGTTGGCCGCGATCGCGACCCTTCTCCTGTCCAGTCTCATTCTGCTGTCACATCCACACTCCCTTCCCCCGCTCCAATCGTTCAGAACCTCCCGGCAGTTGTCACGGTTATTCAGCCCCCATCAACTGCCTCGTCATCTGACGCAGAGATTGAACCTGCGCGTGTGATGGTATATAATTCGCATGCCACGGCCACCCAAGAACCTCCACCTGTCCGCGATACAGCTCAGGCGTTCAATCCTTCCGTACTCTCGCCGGAAGACATACGATCGTTCATGCGCAAAGCGATTAACGGCGAACCACACCGTGAATACAAGATCAACGAACCCCCAGTCGGGAGGCCTATGCGTGTTTATGCCGATGGTACGTATTTATTCCGATTGAGACATCTGCCTCGCCAACTTGGCTTCTCCTTCAAGGTGTATATGACCTCTTTCACTATGGGTAGGCGTTGACAAGTCTCTTCCGTACAATCCAGGGTGTACACTTAGGAGCCTTTCAGCCATTCACTGCAGCTTCGCCAAGCCAAGCTTTCTTTCCAAAACGTGTATCTCCTCGTTGGCGTGAATAGCGACGAGCTAGTGCAGCAACATAAATTCAAATGTGTCATGGAACACTCTGAACGCTGCGAGGCCGTTCGCCATTGTCGCTGGGTTGACGAGGTCGTCCCTGATGCCCCCTGGGTTCTCAACACGGCGTTCCTGGAGAAATACAACATCGACTATGTGGCGCACGACGATGAGCCGTACTCGAGCGCGGAACACGACGATGTGTATACCTTTGTCAAGTCAATAGGTTTGTCTGCTCTCCGTTCTTATGCTTTTGAGTTTCTCACTTGTCATTAGGTAAATTTATACCAACGCGTCGGACGCCGGGTATCTCGACAAGCATACTTCTTGAACGCATAGTTAAGGGCTACAGAAAGCGCGACTTTGACAAGAAGCTCGAGAAAATGGGATGCGCAGAGCTGATGGCACAAGGCTCCGATTACGACAACATAGGTGAGGTTGATAGCGGCTACGATGGGGAGCGTTCGCGGTAAGCCAGTATTTTCATATTTCGTAGGTAGCTAGTAGGTAAATGATATTCATGGAAAGTCTCTCAGCTCTTCTAAAGGGGGCAGATACATGACGGCCGTGTAAAGTGCCACGTGGTAGTGAAACCGGAAGTGTCGTCGTAGCAATCATGGCAGGGATCAGATGATGGTGAACTGGAGGCCCTTTCTGTTTTTGTAACACTAGATAACACAACTGACTACGATGCTGGACCGCAACCTGGTGAAGCAGATTGCGGATCTTGTGCATGAGAATTGGGGATCTGGAGAAAGTGTGGACAAGCGGCCCCATGCTTAACATCAAGCGGCCGTCGTTGCTCGAATAACTGACCCAATTGAGTGAACCCCGCCTACCCAGACCATCTTAACCACAACGATCTTCCGTTGTCACTGCAGCAATATTAAAGACGTGACTTGGTTCCATCGTGCCGCTGTCTGCCACGACGCCTCTTCTCACCAAAGCGGAACTTGCCAATCTTGGCTGGGCTGGACTTGGCGATGCCCCCTTCTCTGGACATTGTGATTGCCACAAGGTTTCTTCGGCGCCCTTACTACGGCAACCTTGTACGGCATTCTTTACCCACAGTCTAACCGTTTATGGTCTTCAAAATATTGTACCATCGCACCAGGTAGAAAGACGATTGGGAGAATCTCGTCCCACTGAACTGTTCCAGACAGGTCTCGCAACATCATCATCTGACGTACCGCTCTTCATTGGTGATAGGAATCATCAACTCAGTCCTCTATTAGTTCCCTCGACTTGGAGCCACTCTGGCTGCTGGGAGG
>Ga0209488_10002760_pt1 | contig 14324 bp, 9 predicted proteins | sample Rivendell_Oct201_8_FD_188349 | JGI IMG/M metagenome (GOLD analysis project Ga0209488, IMG submission 188349) | Vadose zone soil microbial communities from the Eel River Critical Zone Observatory, Northern California, USA -... | ecosystem: Environmental > Terrestrial > Soil > Vadose zone >... | reverse complement strand
TCGTCGTGGCGATTGGGATCGTGATGGTCGTGGTGATGCGCGGCGGCCGCGTAGGCCTCCTCGGCCAGCCAGCGCTTCACGTCGGGAATCTTCTGGTCGGGATTGTAAAGCCCGCATTCGAGGAGCCGCGCTGCGGTGGCTTCGCCTGCGGCCGCTTCAAGGACCGGGGCGGCCGGATTGAGCGCGGCAAGCCTGGCGAGCAATGCGTCCCTGACACGGCGGCGCTCAGCGGTGTCGGCGAGGTCGCTCTTGGTCAGGATGATGCGATCGGCGACCGCGACCTGCTTGAGCGACTCGATGTTGTCGTCGAGGGTCGCGGCGCCATTGATGGCGTCGACTACGGTGATCACGCCGTCGATCCGGAAGCGCATGACCAGATAGGGGTGTGCCATCGCGGTCTGCAGCACCGGGGCCGGATCGGCCAGCCCGGTCGTCTCCAGGATCACGCGGCGAAAGGAGATGCGGCCATTGTCGAGATCGCGTAGGAGGCTTTCGAGCGCGGAGACCAGGTCGCCACGCAAGGTGCAGCACAGGCAGCCGCTCTGCAGCAGCACCATGTTGTCGTCGATAGTCCGCACCAGCAGGTGATCGAGCCCGATCTCGCCGAACTCGTTGACGATCACAACCGTGCTGGCGAGCGCTTCGTCTTGCAGCAGGCGGTTGAGGAGCGTGGTCTTGCCGGCGCCCAGGAAGCCGGTGAGCACGGTGAGGGGAATGGGCTCGGCGGGCTTTCGCAGGTCGTCGCCGGAGCTCATTTCTTCTTGGCGTCTGTCTTGGTGTCTGGCTTTGCGGCAGCAGGTCTGGGCGCCGCATGTGCTGCGGTTGTCTGCGCCGGCGTCGCGGTGGAAGAGGCCGCGGTCGACGGAGCTGCGATCGCGCGCACGATCTTGGGTCGCGGCCGCGGTAACGGCACCGAGGAGCCATCGTCCGATCGTGAGGCAAGCTCGGGTCCGCCGACGGCCGTTGCGGCGATCACGCCTTTCGCCTTGCTGCCTTTGGGCTCCAAGGTCTTGGGTTCCGTGGCATTGGCCAGCTTCTTGGCGGGGCCAAGGTGTACCGGCACCGGCTCTCCCAGGCGAGCCTCCTGCTGCAGCACCGCCTGCTTGTTGCCAGCAGGCGCGCGCAGCGCCGACAGGAACACTGAATAGGCCGAGCCGGATGACGACAACAGACTCGCGATGGCAGCTGAATCGTCCTCGTCCTCGCTCGCCTGTTTCTTGCGGTGCTTGCCGCACATGTCGTCGCGCAGATTGGGCGGCTCGGCGTTGACCGGGGTGAGCGCCTCGACCGTCCCAAGCGGAGGCGTCAGCCAGCCAAGCCCGTCGGAGGCGAAGCCGCGCTCCAAGAGCTGCGCCGCCTTGATGGCGCGTCCGGCCGACGACGGCGCGCCGAGCACGACCGCGATCAGCCGCTTGCCGTCGCGCGTGGCGGTCGCCACCAGATTGAAGCCCGAGGCGCAGATGAAGCCGGTCTTCATGCCGTCGGCGCCCGGATAGCGGCCGATCAGCGAGTTGTAGTTGCGCAGAACCTTTTTGCCAAACCGGATGCCGGGCAGGTGCCAATAGTAATCGTATTCCGGGAATTCTTTGATCGCGGCGCGGGCCAGGATCGCCATGTCGCGCGCGGAGGTGACCTGCTCGTCAGCGGGCAGCCCGTTCGGGTTGACGAAGTGCGACTGCGTCATGCCAAGCCGCTGGGCGTGACCGTTCATGATGTCGGCAAAGTTCTCGATCGAGCCGCCGACGCCTTCTGCCAGCACGACCGCCATGTCGTTTGCAGACTTGACCAGCAGTATCTTGAGCGCGTTGTCGACCGTAATGGTCGTGCCCACCGGAAATCCCATCTTGACCGGCGACTGCGCGAGCGCGTTGGCCGAAACGGTGAGCAGCTTGTCGAGCGTGATGCGACCTTCCTTGACCGCGCGTAACGTCGCGTAGGTGGTCATGATCTTGGTGATCGAGGCCGGATACCACGGCATGGTGGCGTTCTCGGCATGCAGCACCTTCCCGGTCTCGACGTCGACCAGGATCTGCGCTTCTGCCGCTGCGCGCGAGACCGAGAGGCCCAACGTCACACAGAGGGCGAGCGCACAAGTCAGCGTCTGGGCAATGGTCTTGTCACGCGACAGCATCACATCCGCTATCCGGTTTTCTGCAGGCCTCGGGAATCACGCGGGTCCAAGCACCAGGGCGGCTATGTAAACCGAAGCGGGGGTCAAAAGCAAAATGGAACTCATCGGCATCTCCGATGAACAGGCGTTCAAAAAACGCACTAAATTGACAGTGATGAGTTCTATTTATTGCTTGACTGTGTTCGGAGCGCCATATGGGCTGCTGACCATCCTGCCGCAATACGCCGAGCGTCATATCTATACTTGTGATTATCGCGTCTGCCGAGGATGAACTCGAAGTATCATGGTTGAGGCTGGCACATTAAGGCTCGCCACGTTAAGGCTCGTCACGTTAAGGCTCGCCACGTTAAGGCTTGGCAAGGAGGCCGGATGTCCATGACCGCCTGTATCATTGGATGGGCCCACACCCGCTTCGGCAAGCTCGAGGGGGAGACCGTCGAAAGTCTGATTGTGCGGGTTGCGAGCGAGGCGCTGGCGGATGCCGGCGTCGGGCCTGGCGAAGTCGACGAGATCGTGCTCGGCCATTTCAACGCCGGCTTCTCGGCGCAGGATTTCACCGCCGCGCTGGTGCTGCAGGCCTCGCCCGATCTGCGCTTCAAGCGAGCGACCCGGGTTGAGAACGCCTGCGCCACCGGTTCGGCGGCGGTGCATCAGGGCCTCAACGCGATCGCGGCGAAGAGTGCGCGCATTGCGCTCATCGTCGGAGTCGAGCAGATGACAACGACGCCTCCGGTCGAGATTGGAAAGAATCTGCTCAAGGCGTCCTACGTGCGCGACGAGGCCGATATCGAAGGTGGTTTCGCGGGCATCTTCGGTCGCATCGCGGCGCTCTATTTTCAGAAATACGGCGATCAGTCCGACGCGCTCGCCCGCATCGCGGCCAAGAACCACAAGAACGGCGTTGGCAATCCATTCGCGCAGATGCGCAAGGATCTGGGCTACGATTTCTGCCGTCGCGAGAGCGACAAGAATCCATTCGTGGCGGGCCCCCTCAAGCGCACCGACTGCTCGCTGGTGTCGGATGGTGCCGCGGCTGTGGTGCTCACGGATGAGGAGACAGCGCGCGCCATGGGCAAGGCCGTGGCGGTGCGTGGCGCCGCTCACGTGCAGGATTTCCTGCCCATGGCCCGGCGCGACATTCTCAAGTTCGAGGGCTGCGCGCTCGCCTGGCAGCAGGCGCTCGCGGCCGCGGACGTCGGGCTCAACGATCTGTCATTTGTCGAGACGCATGACTGTTTCACCATCGCCGAACTGATCGAGTACGAAGCCATGGGCCTCGTGCCGGAAGGCCGCGGCGCTAGCGCGATGAAGGATGGCCTCACCGAGATGAACGGGCGCCTGCCGGTCAACCCTTCGGGTGGGCTTAAGGCCAAGGGCCATCCGATCGGTGCGACTGGCGTGTCGATGCACGCGCTTGCCGCGATGCAGCTCACCGGAACGGCGGGCGATTTCCAGGTCAAGAACGCGCGGCTCGGCGGCCTCTTCAATATGGGCGGTGCCGCGGTCGCCAACTATGTGAGCATCCTGGAGCGCATTCGGTAGTCGGGTCGTGTCCTGCGTTTGTCAACTATCGCGGTGCCGTGTGGCGACCGACGAGGTCGTGACCGTTTCCGCTGAAGCCGACGGCGCTCAGCCTGCGGCATGCGCAGGGTGACGCACCATGATTGCCTCGCTCACCAGTTCTGGGTAGGTTCCGACCCCACGTCACGAGGGGGGAACATGGCCACGGTTCTGGAGCCAACCATCGATCGCGGACCGGCGCCGGAAAGCTCAGACCGGAGCTTCGGCTTTGTGTTCGCGGTGGTGTTCTGCATCATCGGCTGCTGGCCGCTGGTGCACGGGGAGCCGCTGCGCTGGTGGGCGCTGGTGGTGGCGGCGGTGTTCGCCGTGCTGGCGCTGGTTCGGCCGCAGCTGCTGCATCTGCTCAACCGGGTGTGGCTGGCGTTCGGACGGCTCCTGCATCGGATCGTGAGCCCGCTGGTGATGGGGATGTTGTTCTTCGCCGCGGTGACGCCCACCGGCTGGCTGATGCGGCTGCGCGGCCACGACCTCCTGTCGATGAAGCGGCGGCCCGAGCTCAAGAGCTATTGGATCAGGCGTGAACCGGGATCGCAGCCGGCGCCGGAGACGATGAAGAACCAATTCTAGAGCATGATCCCGAAAAGTGGAGGCCGGTTTCGGAAAAGATCATGCTCAAACAAAAAGTCTAACTCGGTCAAATCAGATCACAATCCCACCATGCGACCGAGATAGTCAGAGTTCATTGGAGTTCAGGGTTCCATCATGTCGATCTTGTCCGAGCTGTGGGCGTTCATGCGGGTGCGCAAGAAGTATTGGCTCGCCCCGATTTTGTTCATGCTCCTGATCTTTGGCGGCCTGGTCATCCTGGCCCAGGGATCCGCCGTGGCCCCGTTCATCTACACGCTGTTCTAAGCCGTGCGAATTCTGGGCATCTCGGCGTTTTATCATGACAGTGCCGCCGCGCTTCTGGCCGATGGCCGGATCGTGGCGGCGGCGCAGGAAGAACGCTTCACGCGCAAGAAGCAGGATGCGCGCTTTCCGGCGCACGCGATCGCGTATTGCCTGGAAGAAGGCCAATGCACGATCAGCGACGTCGATCATGTGGTGTTCTATGAGAAGCCGTTTCTGAAGTTCGAGCGGCTGTTAGAGACCTATGTGGGCTTTGCGCCGCGCGGCTATCAGTCGTTCGCGATGGCGATCCCGCTCTGGCTGCGTGAGAAGCTGTTTCAGAAAGACATCATCCGTCGCGAGCTGCAGGCGTTCGCGCCTGACTTTGACTGGCAGAACAAGCTCCTGTTCACCGAGCACCACATGAGCCATGCGGCGAGTGCGTTCTACGCCTCGCCGTTCCAGGAAGCAGCCGTGCTCACGCTCGACGGCGTCGGTGAATGGTGCACGACCTCGTCGGCGGTCGGACGCGGCAACAATCTCTCGATCGTGAGCGAGTTGCACTTCCCGCACTCGCTCGGGCTCCTCTATTCAGCCTTCACCTACTATACCGGCTTCAAGGTCAATTCGGGCGAGTACAAGCTGATGGGGCTCGCGCCCTATGGGCAGCCGAAATATGTCGACCTCATCCTCGACAACCTGATCGACCTCAAAGATGACGGGACGTTTCGGCTCGATCTCGACTATTTCAACTATTGCACCGGGCTCACCATGACGAGCCCGAAATTCGCCGAGCTGTTCGGCGCGAAGGTGCGCGACTCGAAGACAGAGCTACTCGGTCCGTTCCACATGGACATTGCGGCCTCGATCCAGAAAGTGACCGAGGAGGTGATGCTGCGGCTGGCGCGCTCGCTCAGGCGTGAGCATGGGCTCGACAATCTATGCCTGGCGGGCGGCGTGGCGCTCAATTGCGTCGCCAATGGCAAGATCCTGCGCGATGGCGCCTTCTCGAACATCTGGGTGCAGCCGGCGGCCGGCGATGCTGGCGGCGCGGTTGGGGCAGCGCTTGCGGCCTGGCACCAGTTCCTGGGCAAGGAGCGCAACGCCGACGGCAAGCACGACCTGATGCAGGGGGCGCTCCTGGGCCCAGCGTTCGCGCAGGGCGACATCGAGCGCCGGCTCAAGGATGCGGGCGCGCATTTCTCGACCGTTTCTGATGATGACGTCATCGAGAAGACCGCGACATCGCTCGCCGGTGGCGAGGCGGTCGGCTGGATGCAGGGCCGCATGGAGTTTGGCCCGCGCGCGCTCGGCGCCCGCTCGGTGCTTGGCGATCCGCGCTCGTCCACCATGCAGAAGACGCTCAATCTGCGGGTCAAGTATCGCGAGAGCTTCCGGCCGTTCGCGCCCGCCGTGCTGCGTGAGGACGTTGCCGACTGGTTCGAGCTCGACACGGATTCGCCCTACATGCTCCTGGTCGCCGACGTGAACAAGGAACGCCGGCGGCGCATGACCAACGAGGAGGAGCAGCTCTTCGGCATCGACAAGCTCAACGTGTCACGCTCCGACATCCCGGCCGTCACTCACGTCGACTATTCGGCGCGGGTGCAGACCGTGCACGCCGACACCAACCCGCGGTTCCATGCGCTGATCTCGCGCTTCAAGGAGAAGACCGGCTGCGGGGTGCTGGTGAACACGAGCTTCAACGTGCGCAGCGAGCCGATCGTGTGCACGCCCGAGGATGCCTTCCGCTGCTTCATGGGCAGCGAGATCGAGCTGCTCGTGGTCGGCAATTGCATGCTGCGCAAGGCCGAGCAGAATCCGGCGCTCAAGGTCGACTACAAGGACGAGTTCGAGCCGGATTGAGCGAGCGGGCACAGCCTCAAGAGCCGGTTGCCGGCATCGGAGCGCTCAGGTCAGTCGCTGATTTGGCAGTGTCGGACTTGGCGGTGTCGGGCTTGGCGGTGTCGGGCTTGGCGGTCTCGGCCACCATGAACTGGGTGCGAGCGAGCTCGGCGAAGCGGCCGCCCTGGCGCACCAGCTCGTCGAAGTTGCCGGATTCCACGATGCGCCCGCCCGCGAACACCAGGATGCGGGTGGCGTTGCGGATGGTGGCAAGCCGGTGAGCGATTACAAACGTGGTGCGCCCCTTCATGACCTCGTCGAGCGCCGCCTGCACCTTGGCCTCGGTCAGTGCGTCCAGCGCGCTCGTCGCCTCGTCGAGGATCAGGATCGGCGGGTTCTTCAGCAATGCGCGCGCAATCGAGATGCGCTGGCGCTCGCCGCCCGATAGCAGGCGCCCGCGCTCGCCGACCTGCGCCAGGAAGCCCTCGGGATTGTGCTCGATGATCTCGAGCGCCTGCGCGCGCTGGCAGGCCTCGCGCATCTCCTCGTCGCTCGCGTCCGGCTTGCCGACCTGCAGGTTCTCCTGAATCGTTCGATTGAACAGCAGCGCTTCCTGGAACACGACGCCGATATTGCGCCGGAGCGCCGACAGCGTCAGCGCGCGGATGTCCATGCCGTCGATCTTGATCTTGCCCGACTGGGGGTCGAAGACGCGGTGCAACAGGCCGAGCGCGGTGGATTTGCCGGCGCCGGTCGCGCCCACCAGCGCAATCGTCTCTCCCGGCAACGCAGTGAAGTGCAGGTCTTCGACCGCGGGGCGCTTGCCGTCATAGGAATAGGTGACGTTGTCAAACTCGATCAGCCCATGCAGGCGGCCGGCATCCATGGCGTCGGGCCGGTCACGCACTGCCGGGACGGTATCGAGAACGTCGAAATATTCCTGCAGCCGAGGCGCATCCATTACTATGTGATTGGTGAAATAGACCACCGACTCGAGCTTGCCGATCAGCAGGGTGGCGAAGCTCATGAACATGACGATCTCGCCGACGGTCGAGAGACCGGCCAGATAGAGAAAGATGCCGACGACCAGGATTGCCAGCATCGTCAGGGTCGTGGAGGTCCGGCTCAGAACCGCCGCCAGCGCCCACCACGAGAGCACCGGCATCTGGGCGCCGAGCAGCTGGTCGCCGACGGTGCGCATCAGTGACACCTCGGACTCGACGCGCGCGAAGCTCTGGATCAGGGCGATATTGCCAAACGTGTCGGTGGTCCGCTCAGCCATGTCGGTGTAGTGCGATTCAACCTGGCGCTGCAGCTTTTCCGTGTGGTGCAGCACGAATGCAATAAGAACCGCGAAGATCAGGCAGAGCAGGATCAGCAGCAGTCCGAACCGCCAGTTGATGAACAACGTGAGCGGCATCAAGATGAGCAGCGACACAAAGCTTGTCAGGTTCTCGCGGAAGAAGGAGAGCCACAGGGCCCACAACGTATTGGTGCCGGTCAGCATGATCTTCATCAGACGGCCGGAATGGGTGCCGGCGTGATAGCTCAGCGGCAGTTGCAGCACATGCTCGAAATAGTCCGTGCGCACCTTCTGGGTATGGCGATGCGCCAGCCGGTCGGCGTGAAGCGCCACCATCGTGCTGGCACCGATAATGAACAGACCAAAACCTACCCACATACCGACAAGTACGATGACATCGGACCATGACACCGTCCGACTTCCACCCTGCGCGTTCGCCAGGGCGTCCACGATCCGACCAAACAGGAGCGGCTCGACAAACTGGGCCGAGGCGAGGGCCACATTGGCAACCGCAAGGGCCCAGCCCAAGCGTGCTTCCGACCCCAGCAGTGCTAGTACCCGGATATAGAGTCGCAGGAGTTTCATGATATTTGGCGAGCCGCTAGTGCCCCGTTTCCGAAGCTCGTGATACACCTCAGCATGCTCTGGCACGAGCTTCGGAAACAAAGGGGCACTAGCAACTCTATGATTCCAGTGCCGCTTTTCGATTTGAAGTTCCTAACAGAGTTTGCTGCAGGTGATGTAGGAACTTCAAATCGGCGGCACTGGCCCACTCTAACGAAATGGCGACCGCCTGCAACGAATGGACGCGCCAAACAGGTGGAGAAAGACTTACTACAAACGTGCAATTGTGAAGGATTTTAGTATTGTCAGGCGTGCGGGGTTGAGTAGTTGCTAGCAAAATGCGCTACGTTGTGGTGGAATCGTGTTAAACCTGCTTGAATTTCGCGTGGCCGGCGCAAATGATCTGCTCGCGCGGAGCGGGGCTGCCGACACTGCGGCATGTTGGAATCTTGGAATCTGGTTCGAAACTTGGAATGTCGACCAGCTTGATAATTGAAACGGCGTGAGCGCAATGCTGAATATTCCGACTGACCTCTTACGAACTCTGACCACCGTTGTGGACCTGAGCAGCTTCACCAAGGCTGCCAGAGGGCTGGGAATCACCCAGCCCGCGGTAAGCGCCCAGATCAAGCGCTTGCAATCGCTCTTGGGATACGACCTGCTCGATAAGCGAGCGCCCGGAGTGATCCTCACTCCGCGCGGAGAATTCGTTGTCAATCAGGCCCGCCGGCTGCTGTCCATCAATGACGATATCCTGCGCTCGACCAGCGGCGGTCGCATCTCGAAGACTCTGCGGGTCGGAATTCCTGGCGATTATGCAGGGTCGCGTGTTCCGGAAAAGCTTGCTCGTTTCCGCCTGCGCTGGCCCTCGATCAACTTCATCGTGAGCAGCGGCTCGTCCGAGCAGTTGCTGCGCGATCTGGCGCAGGGCGATCTCGACGTGGCGATGGCGGTGACCGAGACGCCCCCACCTGTGATCGAGCCAAGACACACTTGGATGCGTGAGGCGGTGTGGGTGGCGAGCCCCGCGACTCGGATCGATCCAAAGGGCCCAATCCCGCTTGTTTGCTATGGCGAGGATTGCGCGTCGCAGCGGGTCGCGGTTGCGGCGCTACGTCAGGCCGGGCGTACCTGCGAGTTTGTCTATACGTCTCGCAGCCTGGTCAGCCTTGCGGCCGCCGTCCAGGCCGGTTTCGGCGTCATGGCGATGCCGCGCGGGCGGGCATCGAAGAAGGGACTTGTTGTGTGGGAGGGTCCGCCGCTGCCGAAGCTGCCGGAACTCTATTGCGGCATCTATGTGCGTGAGGGCGGGACTTCGGCTGAGATCAACGATCTCGCCGATTATCTCGAAGACTTGCGCAACGAGCCGATGGAACCGGGTGAGGAGCAGGCCAGCAGCGGCACGATTGCCGTGATCCGGCCTTCCAAGGTCGGCTGAACCTTTGCCACCCTGGCGTTGCGGCCTGCGCGGCGCCGGAACCGATGCCGTCGGCCATTTCCGTTTTTGCCGATGCGCGTTACCGTGGTATGGGTGATCCGTCTCTCATGACGGCGGTTCGTCATCAGGAAACAGCATGACCAACCGATCTGGTATCTGTGCCCGCGTTGTTGCTGGCTTTGTTTCGATTGCGCTGCCCGGTCTAGCCGCACCTCCCGCGCTGGCTTCAGATGTCCGCGTCTACACTTCCGGCGCACCCGCTGACATTCAAAAAGGGCTTGCGCAGAGATTCAACGAGGCGACCGGCCATCGGCTCGTTATTACCTCCGGAACGCTGGGCGCGATCCAGGACCGGCTGCTGGCCTCCGAAGCCACCGATGCGGTCGTGTTGCCGGTGCCCACGGTCGACAGATTGGACAAGGCTGGGAAGCTGCGCGCGGGCAGCCGGATCGGGCTCGCGCGAGTAGGAATTGGTGTCGCGATACGGCAGGGCGCGGCAGTGCCTGACGTCTCGACTGTGGAGGCGCTTCGCAAGACGCTGCTTGCGGCGCGCTCGATCGTGCACCCCGATCCGAAGGGCGGCGGCTTCACCGGTGCACATATCGACAGGGTGTTCGAGCGCCTGGGGATCGCCGACGCGGTGAGGCCCAAGGTTACGCTGATGTTCGCGATCAGTGGTGGCACGGCAGCGGTCGCGAAGGGCGACATCGAAATCGGTCTCTTCAATGTCAGCGAAATCCTGCCGGTCTCGGGCGTTGCTCTGGCAGGTGTGTTTCCTGTCGAGCTGCAAAACTATATTACCTTCGCGGGCGCCGTGTCGGTCGACAGTCCTGCTCCCGATGCGGCGGCAGCGTATTTGCGAGTGCTGATGGGCGCACGCGAGGCTTGGGCCGCCGGCGGATTCGAGATGCTCGCGGGTGCGCGCTAGACTTTGATCAGATTGAATCGAGATCAAGGTCCAACTTTTTTGTTTGAGCATGATCTTTTCAAACCGTCGCGGTGTTAACCATATATTACCCTTAACTCTTCCAACCCGATGGTTGTACCGCTAGGGTGCAGCAATCGAGCTTGGCCGGTAGCACGGGACGTTGCTGCTGGATGTGGCCGGGCTTCAAGGCGCAGGTCGTAGCAGGGGAGTCATGATGTTTCGGGCATTGTCGGCGGCGGCTTTGCTGCTGTGCGTGAGCCATCCGCATGCGAGCGCAGCGGAGATCACCCTCTGGTCACCGGGTGCAGTCGCCAGCTCGCTGCGCGAGCTTATTCCGCAATTCGAGCAGGCCTCTGGCCACAAGGTGACAGTCCAATATTCGCCGGCGCTGGCGCTGGTGGACAAGCTCAAGAGCGGTGAGGCTGGCGACGTCGCTATTGTGGGCAGCTCGGCTGCCGACGAGTTGATGAAGCTCGGCAAGTTTACTGCTGGAAGCAAGGTCTTGATCGCGCGGGTCGGTGTTGGCGTATTCGTGCGGCGCGGCGACCCGAGGCCGGACATCAGCACGGGCGAGGCGTTCGTACGCTCCGTCATGAACGCCAAGGTGATCTCGTATTCCGATCCCAAGCTTGGCGGCACCGCCGCCAATTATGTCGGGCACCTGATGGACTCACTCGACATTACCGGATCGATCGCGCCGAAGACCAAGCTCACGCCGCCGTCGAAGCCGCTCGCCGACTTCGTTGCCAGCGGCGGGGCTGATTTCGGGCTCAACCAGATCACCGAGATTCTGCAGGACCCCCGTCTTGAACTTGTGGGGCCGCTGCCGGCGGACATCCAGTTCTATACGGAATATGCAGCCGGTGTGATGGCCGCAAGTGCGCAGCGGGACTTCGACAAGGCGCTGATCGCGTTTTTGTCCACGCCGGCCGCTTCAACCATCATGAAGTCGAAGGGGTTCACGCAGTTTTAGAGCATGATCCCGAAGTGTAGGAACCAGTTTTCGGAAAAGATCATGCTCAAACAAAAAGTCAGGCCGCATTTTGAGGTTAAGCCGCTTGGGCACCACGCGATGAGCCTGATCGCTTGAATGTCAGCTCGCTGAGCGGAACGGGGCGGCTGAACAGGAAGCCCTGCGCCAATTGGCATCCGGCACTGCGGAGACGCGCCAGCTGCTCGGTCGTCTCGACGCCTTCCGCAGCGGTTTCGATGTCAAGCTCGCGCCCGAGGCCCGCGATCGCGCACACGATCGCGGCGCTGTCCGGGTGGCTCGTCATGCTTTGAATGAAAGTCTTGTCGATCTTGATCTTATCGAACGGGAACATCTGCAGATACCGCATCGAAGAATAGCCGATCCCAAAATCGTCAAGCACGATCGAGACTCCGAGATTCTTGATCTCATGCAGCACGGCCAGGTGTTCTTCGTTGTTGTCGAGGAGCACGGTCTCGGTGATTTCGAGCTCCAACCGGCTGGCTGGCAGTCGGCACTGCTCAAGGATCGACTTGAGGACGCCCGGAAGATCGTGCTGCTTGAATTGCGCCGGTGAGATGTTGACCGCGAGCTTGAGATGTGACGGCCACTGTGCCGCGTCGGCGCAGGCTTTGCGCAGGATCCACTCGCCAAGCGGAACGATCAGCCCGCTTTCCTCCGCCAGCGAGATGAACTGGTCAGGGGGTATGAGGCCGCGCTCGGGATGACGCCAGCGAACCAGTGCTTCGACGCCGCAGGCGTCGAGCTCGCCCGCATTGACGATCGTCTGGTAGTGCAGCTCGAACTCATTACGCGCGATCGCCCTGCGCATGTCGTCCTCGAGCTCGCGGCGCTCGCGTGCCGTCGCCTCCATGGCGGGCTCGAACAGGCAGTAGCGGTTGCCTCCGAGAGATTTGGCCCGGTAGAGGGCGAGATCGGCATTCTTGAGCAGCGCATCCGGATTGTTTCCGTCCTGCGGCGCGAATGTGATGCCGATGCTGGTCTCGATCGTGAATCGCCGGTTCTCGACATCATAGGGTTCGGTTACGACTGCGAGAATTCTCTCGGCAAGGCTGGTCGCGGCCTCCTTGCGACCTTCAGGCAGCGACACCAGGATGGCGAATTCGTCGCCGCCCAGTCTTGCAATGGTCTCGATATGCGGGATCGCCGTGCGCAGCCGTTGCGCAACGACCTTCAAGAGCGAGTCGCCGACGGCATGGCCGAGCGAATCGTTCACCGTCTTGAAGCGGTCGAGGTCCAGCATCAGGATCGCAAACGGCCTTCCGTGGGTCCGCAGCGTCTCGATGGCCGCGCATGCCCGGTCCATGAACAGCGTGCGGTTGGCGAGCCCGGTCAGGCTGTCATAACGCGCCATGTGCGCGAGCTCCGCCTCGGCTCGTTTCTGTGCCGTGATGTCCTGGTGGACTGCGACCCAGCCTCCGTCGTGCATGGGCTGGTGGGTGGTCGAAACGATGCGGCCGTCCAGCAGCGTGTGGACTACGCAGGATGGCCGGTTCAGGCTGATCTGCCCCGCGGTCTTGGCGATGAAGTCCGCAGAATCCTCCGGCACCTGTCCAGCCATGACGCGCATGGTGATGATGTCCTGGATCGAGGTGCCGGGTTTGGTCTGTTCCGGCGTGAGCTGGTAGATATCGTTGTACTGCCTGTTGCAGATGATCAGCCGACTCTGCCCATCGAACATCGACAGGCCCTGCGACATGTTGTTCAGCGCGGCATCGAGCTGCTGTGACTTCTGCGTCAGCGATGATTCAGAACTACTGAGACGACGAACCTGCCGTGTCACCGAGAGGAGCAGGTAGATCGAGCACAACAACAGTGCGGCGCTGCCGATGCCGATGGTGGCGGCGCGCTGGCGCCAGCCGTCGAGCGCCGCCCGATCGGTGACCATGATATCGACCACGAGCGGATAGTCAGGGACGGTGCGCACCGATACGAAGTTGGTGCCGCCGTCGGGTTGGCTGGCGGTGCTGTAGCCGCCGCCGCTATTGGCGACCGCCGCATGCCATTGCGATCCGGCGCTGTCAGTCTTGCTGGCGAGGCCGGGCGCGTCCGGATGGCTGGCGAGAACCGTTCCATCCCATTTGCGCAGCCTGAACTGGTGGCTATGAACCGATTGGATGGAGCCGTAGATGTTCTCAAAATATTCCGTATTGACGCTGCAATAGATGATCCCGGCGAACTCGCCATTCACGGTTTCCAGGCGCCGGGCGAAGACAATCGTCTGCTTTCCGTCGATCCGGTTATAGATTGGGAGCGACGTGCTGATTTGCGCGTCGCTGCGGTCGCGCGCATCTTTGAAGTAGTCACGGTCGGCAATGTTGATGGCGGGGGTCGGCCAGGCGGCGGTCGATACCGTCAGTTGGCCGTTGCGGTCGGCAATGGCGATATTGAAAGCCTGCGGCAGGCGGCCGAGCTTGTCGATCAACGCGTCGCGCATGCTGCGGCGATTGAATGCGTAGCGGAAGCTGACCGGCGTATCGATATCCAGATCCTTGGTCGCGCGCTTGGTCTCGATCAGAACGGAATCGATGCCGTAGATCGATCGCGACAATTGGCTTGCGAGCACCGCGGCGATATTGCCGGATTCCGCGATTGCGGCCCGGAATGCATCGGACCGGAGCTCCCAGATCGTCCAGCCGACCGCGCCTGCTGAGACGCCGAGCAGGACAAAAGCGGCCCACCACAGATCCCGCAGCGGAATCGATAGCCGCGTGG
>Ga0209488_10002757_pt1 | contig 14342 bp, 15 predicted proteins | sample Rivendell_Oct201_8_FD_188349 | JGI IMG/M metagenome (GOLD analysis project Ga0209488, IMG submission 188349) | Vadose zone soil microbial communities from the Eel River Critical Zone Observatory, Northern California, USA -... | ecosystem: Environmental > Terrestrial > Soil > Vadose zone >... | reverse complement strand
CGCCCTCAATACGGCCTCCTTTGTGCTGGAGGCGGAGAGTTGGGCACGTAGGTTCGCGAGCAGCTCGTCCTGCTCGGGAGACAGGTCGAAATTGGCGCGTTTGGTAGTTGTGGTCATGGCAGTGCAGCCGGTCTAGGGGAATGAGTATATTATACTCATTTTCCGAGCTGTCACTATCGCCGCCATCCCGCGGCTGCCACCGAGCAGCCATTACGAGGCTGCCAAGGGAGCCTCAAGGGTCTTTCTCAGTCCTGAGAGAACTCGTGCGATACAGAGCTAAGTGCTTGTTCTTACGGGATAAATTGGCAAATCCAGAGTTGGCTGGGGTGGAAGGATTACTCGGCACCGCTTCGCTGTGTGCCTCGCCCGCTGGGCCGACCTCCGGTCGTTATCCTTCCACCTCGCCACAAAACGCGAAAAGCCCGCCTGCCGGCGGGCTCTTGCGTTGTGTGGCTGGGGTGGCAGGATTCGAACCTACGAATGGCGGGATCAAAACCCGCGATAGTGACCAGCATAATCAACAGGTTACTGATCCTATTCACCCGGCTGGTCCCCTCGACTCCCTTCGATTCCCCATCGCTGCCACCAAAGCTGCCACCAGCGTTCGAGGAAGCGGCCGTCGCGCTTGGCCCGGTTCGCGGCGGCAAGAACTATCTCCTATCCGCAGTACTGAGGCGCCCCGCCGAACCTTGTCACGTCACACCAATTCGGCCGCAGGCGGATCAGCGTATCGCCCGAGACGATTCGACAGGGTCTCGGAAAGTCGCACTTCGTCTCATCAGTCGAGGATTGACGACGACGTTGGGAAAGTTTCTCTCGCACCCAGGAATCCGACTTCTTGCGGCATGCACCAGGCACTAAGCGCTCCACGCGTCGGCAAGGTCGGCACTAGAACCCGCGACCCCCGGCGTGACAGGCCCGTTCCGACGTCAGCGAGAATGACCGAAGAAGAGCGAGCACCACATGAATCAGGAATTTACCCCATTCTCGTTGGCCTTCGCACGTACCCGCTTTTGCCCAGACATTAGAAAATCGTTAGAAAATGAGACGCCTCTGGTCTACGCCTCAAGCTCGAGCTGGCGCAACCATTCGACAAAGCCCTCGTCCTGAATAGTCGTTCCCACGTGGCGCGATAGCATGAATCTCACCGCGAGCGCTCATCCTGACTTGTGCAAGAGCCCACAACCGGCACCCTGAGCGCCTTGTCTGTTATCCAGGTAGCACACTTTGATCTCGGTTGCAGATGTGACCTCGATGCTGGCGCGACCCGTCGCGTCAACGCAATTCCACAGACTCTGGCTGAGTTGTGCACAGACGAATCTTTGTTTGAATGGGCCTGCGTTCCAGGTCCCTACCGCAAGACCCTTTTTGTGCGTCTCGAAGTCAATCTGCAACGTAGTGTCTACAAACCGCGGGCCCTGGACTGTCCGCGCCTCGCCACTCTCGTAGCCAAATGGGCCGGCCTGCACCGGTATCTCAACCTGCACTCCCGTGAACGGCCCGACCCATTTGCCGGTCAAGTCGGTCTGCGCGCGTGCGGGCACGTTGGCGGCGACGGACAAGAGAGCTCCCACTGCCACGGAATAGTAAGTTCGCACGATGACCTCCTCGGTTCACTGGGTTGGTTCAGAGAAAACTGCGACATCCAAGAATTGGGTTCGATGACACGTAAGCAGCGGTCAGCGGAACCACTGCGCAAAAAGCGGATCCAGGACCTAGTAGTCAAACCACACCTTGAGATCGGCATTCTTCGCGGCCGTGTAGGGCGGGAAGAGGTGCTCGATCGCCACGTCCGGCGGCGAGATCAACATCGACTTGGCGTGCGTCACCATGTCGAAACCGGCCTTGCCGTAATAGTGGCCCATGCCTGCAGGACCGACACCTCCGAACGGCATCGATTCGATGAATAGGTGGATGTTCACCTGGTTAACACCACCGCCGCCGAAGGAGAGTTCGCCCACGAAGCGATCAATTGCCGCCTGGCTGCGGGTGAATATGAAGGCGGCCAGTGGGCGCGGCCCTTCGGCAATACGAACAACCGCCTCGTCCAACGACTTGTAGGTGAGAATCGGGGGGATTGGACCAAAAATCTCATCCTTCATAATGGGATCCGCCCAGGCGATCGGACCTGACGCGCCAAGCTGCAAAATGCGCAGCATGCTCGCGTCTATTTCAGTATTCGAACCAACCCTTAAGCGCGTTATTCTTCTCGTCGGTGAAGGGCGAGTAGAGATGCTCGATGGCGACGTCAGGCGGAGAAATCAACATTGACTTGGCGTGGGTGAGCGCATCGAAGCCATACTTGCCGTAGTAGTGGCCCATTCCGGCTGCGCCGGTGCCGCCGAACGGCATGGTCTCAACAAACAAGTAAACGTTCACCACATTCACTCCGCCACCACCGAAGGACAACTGGCCGATGAATCGGTCTATGGTCTTCTGATCGCGGCTGAAGATGTAGCCAGCGAGCGGCCGGGGCGTCGCCGCGATCCGCTTCAAGGCCTCGTCGAGGGACTTATAGGTGAGGATCGGTAGGATCGGTCCGAAGATCTCGTCCTTCATGGACTTGTCTTCCCAGGTGACGGGATAAAGAAGCGTGGGGTCGAGGTAGTGCGCATCCGGATCCGACTTTCCGCCAGCGATAACCTTGGCGGGATCAATCAGCGAAGCGAGCCGTTCCACCGCGCGCCCGTTGATGATGCGCGAATAGTCAGAATTGGATTTCGGATCCTTGCCAAACAGCTCTACCAGTGCCTTCCTGGCCTCGGCGACGAAAGCTTCCGCAACAGACTCGTGGACGTAGGCGTAGCCCGGCGAAGTGCACCACTGGCCACCCCACGCCATCTTGCCCCAAACGATTTTTTTTGCCGCGTCGGGAACGTTCGCCGTAGCGTCCACGACCGCCGGGTTCATTCCACCGAGTTCGAGCAAGACAGGTGTGAGATTTTCTGCGGCAGCCTTCGCAACGATCTTGCCGACAACCGTGCTCCCCGTGAAAAAGATGAAGTCGAATGGAAGTTGCAGTAGTTCGGTGTTCGGTTCCTTACCGCCCGCCACTGCAGTCACGGCGCTCGAATCGAAGTATTTCGGAACGAGCTCGAGCAGAATGCTGGTTGTTGCCGGGAGCGATTCGCTCAGGGTGAGGATGCACGTATTGCCTGCGGCCAGCGCCGCCAGTGCAGGCCGGATCAGCAAAAGCAGCGGTCCGTTGAACGGGCCGATAATCAGCGCCACGCCATACGGCTCGCGATAGACCATACCTTTGTGGCCGGTCTTAGCCAGGAATCGCGGCACTGGCGCCTCCACCGGCTTCATCCACTCCTTGAGTTGGCTCTTTTGGACCTCCGTTTCGCCCGCCGATGCCTGGGTCTCAAAGATGTATTCCTGCGACGCGGTTTTAAAGTCCTTCGCCATCGCTTTCTGGAAGCGCTCTTCGTTCTCCCCAATCATGCGGGCCATACGATCGAGCTGTTCCACGCGCCAGTCGTAGGTGCGAGTGACTCCGCTGGCGAAGAGTGCCTTGTGCGCGTCGAAGATGTTCTGGAACTTGTTCATTGGGTTTCTCCAGAATCGCTCACAAGGCGCTTGCCTTTATGGCGTTGATAGCGGTGTTGTCCCAATAACAATCCAGGCGCGAGATTTTTCCGTCTCTGTCGTAGCGGATGATGTAAGCGTGAGCGATACGTCCAACCTCTCCTTTCTTTACGAGGCCTGCGACATCCGCCGGCATCGTCCCACCGAGCAGTGCCTGCACGACGATAGTGTTCTCTTCACCTGGGATCATCTCGATTATTTCAACCCCAAAATCCGGTACGGCCTTCGGAAAGCCGCGCCAGATTTTTTCAAGACCACCACGGACCGGCATGACGCTGTTCTTGCCGTAAGGAAGGTAACGTCCTTGTGCGCCGTCAGCGCAAAGAGCCAGCATGCCATCAACGTCATGAGCGTCGTAGGCGGCAAAAACTCTTTGGGTGATCGATTTCACATCGGGATTGCTGCTCAAGGGACCTCCAGTGAGGCTGCAGTTGGCTACACTGCCGGCTACACCATGGTGAGAACCATCCGGAAGCGCGCCTTGCCGGACATCATACGGGCGTAGGCCTCCGCAGCCCGTTCGAGCGGTAGCGTCTCAACCATTGCGGCCACTTCGCTCATCGCGCTGAATTTCAGTGTCGCGTCGCCGGCAGCCGGAGTCCCGGTTAGAGCGCCTTCGACACCAAGCTCTTTGAATAACAACTCGAATGCCGACAACTCAATCGGCTCGTCAGTGGCACCGAGCGAAATCACGGTGCCACCCCGTCGCAAGCCGCCGAGGGCGGCTGCGACCGCTTTGCCCCCGGAGGCTGTCGCCAGCACCACTTGTGCGCCCCCGCGCTCCTGAAGCGCTTTGGCGACGTCGGTCGCCGAGCTGTCGACATAATGATGCGCGCCGAGTTTTTTTGAGAGCTCGGCCCGGTCGTTGCCGCGGTCGATCGCGACAACCTCGAATCCCATGTGACGCGCGTATTGCACGCCGAGATGCCCAAGCCCACCCACGCCAAACACCGCCACTAAATCTCCCGCCCGCGCCGGCGAGTTCCGCAACGCGCTGAAGGTGGTAAGGCCAGCGCACAACAGCGGTGCCGCATTGACCGACGAAAGATCGTCCGGTACGGCGATCAAACCGCTCGCTTTGGCGATCATCACCTCGGCATAGCCACCGTCGCGCTGCACTCCGCTATACCCTTGGTTGATACAGTTCACGAGGTCGCCATCGCGGCAATACGCGCAATATCCGCAGTTGCCGCCAAGGAACCCGACCCCGACGCGTTGACCAGCTTTCCAGCCTTCGACGCCCTCGCCCGTCGCGTCGATCCGTCCCACCGCCTCATGGCCCGGAACTCTAGGCCACTGGATCGGCAATAGCCCCTCTACAGTCGCGGAATCCGAGTGGCATACGCCGCATGCTTCGACTTGTATACGCACGTAACCCGGCGGCGGATCGGTTAGGGGCTTATGTACCAGCTCCAGTTTGCCCTTGCTGACGGCTTGGACTGCGCGATATGTTGATGCGCGTTGAACCATATAGCCTCCGTTACTGTCGCAAACAAATGGCGGAATTTCGCAATTCACTCGTGCAACAGTGTTTGGCGGCGCACCGAAGGAACAGGATTCGAACGAATGTCTTCCGAAACAGAACTATGGTTTTCTTTGTTGACGTTGCCATGATCGGATTCGGTTCCCTCAGCGCCAAATTAGGTTGGAGGCCTGGAAGGGTATCAATGCGTTTTCCCAAGCGATTGTGGGAAACCCGCGGTTTTGTTGTTTCTTCTTGAAGACCACCGCAGAGTCGTACTGAGATGGTCATTAACGTGTCAGCGACCGCAGGCCGCTTTCGCTAGACTGCTCGGAGTGTCTTCAGCCCTTCAGGACCATCTCCGTGTGCTCGCCCATGCTGAGGCCGCTCGTGCGATTGACTACAGCGGGATGTAGAGACGAATGTCACCCGCCTTCAGCTCAGCCAAATGCGATACCTTTTGCCCGAAGGAGCGGGCTTGTTGGAACTTGCGTACCCTGCCCTCAGCGATTGGTGCTCTTAGTCCCCGCCAGCTTGTTTAAAGAGATATGGCACGATGCCGAGCTTCTTCATTTTAGATTCGAGCGTTTGCCTCGGGATGCCCAAGACTGCAGCAGCGCCCTTCGGACCAGCGACGCGCCCTGAGGCCTCGCGTAGGGCATTCTCGATCATCGCCCTTTCGCGATCGGCAATATCAGCTGCGAGAGTAACACCTCGCACCGAAGACTTTGGACTAGCAGTACCCAACCAGCTCGCTTCGACCGAGAACGTGTCGCCATCACAGAGGATTACGGCACGCTCAATCACATTCTGCAATTCGCGGACGTTGCCTGGCCACGAATATCCTCTGAAGAGCTCCACTGTTTCCTTGCGGATACGGCGAAACTTTTTTCCCGCCTTCTGTGCATAGCGCTCCACGAGATATTCAACTAACAATGGGATATCGCCAGACCGGTCACGCAGCGCGGGCAGATGAATGGGGAATACGTTCAGACGGTAGAACAGATCCTCGCGGAAGGTGCCTTCGGCGATCGCCGCATGCAGGTCCCTATTGGTCGCGGCTAATACACGAACATCTATGGCAATGGGGCGTTGTGCACCGACCCGATTGAATTCGCGCTCCTGCAGCACGCGCAGTAGAGCCACCTGTGTCTCGAGCGAGAGCTCAGAAATCTCGTCGAGGAATAGCGTTCCGCCTTCCGCCGATTCGAAGCGACCCACGCGCCGGTGAATTGCGCCGGTGAACGCGCCCTTCTCGTGCCCAAAGAGCTCCGAGGTGATGAGCGACTGTGGCAGCGCGGCGCAGTTCACGCAGACGAAAGCGCGGTTCGAACGCTTGGATCTGGTATGAATCGCTCGTGCGATCAACTCCTTGCCGGTTCCGGTCTCCCCAAGGATCAATACCGTGGAATCCGTGGAAGCGACCCGCTCGACTTGCGCCAATACGCGACGCAGCGGGGGCGCGGAGCCGACGATTTCTTCGAACATGGAAGAGCGCACGAGATCTTCACGCAGCACCACTGTCTCGTTTCGCATGCGGTCTTCTGCGCGCTTACGATCTTCGATGTCTGTGGCGGTGGCGAACCAACGTACAATCCGCCCCGCATCATCGACGACAGGCTTACAGCGAAACAGGAACCAACGATACTGACCGTCCTTAGCAAGCAGTCGTTGCTCGAGCTCAAAGGGTACCCCCGCCGCGACTGCGGCCCTTCGTTCGGTTTGCACTCGTTCCACGTCGTCCGGATGCATGCCGGCACGCAACCACGCTCCCGCAGGGCCACCTTGTATCTCTTCCAGCGTGGAGCCTCGGTAGTCGAGCAACGTCTGATTGGCTTGCAGCACAGACCCGTCACCATCGAGAACGAGCACATGCTGCGGCAGAAAGTCGATGAGTTGGCGTAACTCCCGCTCATCCTGCCGAAGCTTGTTCTCGGACCGTTTGCGGTCCTCGATGTCCGTACCAGTGGCATACCAGCGTATCGGACGACCGCTGTCGTCGAGTAAAGGCCTGTATTGAATGAGGAACCAGCGGTACTGGCCCTCTCTACCACGAGCCCGTTGCTCGTTTTCAAAGGGAACCGTGCCGGCCAAAGCGCTTTCCCGTCCTGCACGAAGTCTCTCGACATCGTCGGGATGGAATACACGTTTGCGGAAGCCCTCGTCGCGAACCTCTTCGAGGGACAAACCGGTGTACTCCAACGCGACTCGATTGGCATAGATTGCCTTTCCATCGGGGTCCAGCACTATGATTGCCTGAGCAATCGCATCGGTCGTGCGTCGCAGGTCCTCCTCGGACTTGCGGATGTCGTCTAGCGCTCGGGTTAATGCTTCATGGGACCGTTGGCATTGAATCGCGAGTAGCGCGATATGGCTGGCGGATTCGGTCAACGCAAGATCCGTATCGCTCGGAGCCCCGGGCTCCGGAGAGTAGACCGCAAACGTTCCGAGTACCTGATTATCCTTCGTCAGGATCGGTCGGGACCACGCCGCGCGTATTCCGCTCCTGAGCGCCAATTTGCGATGCTCCTCGTAAAGCCACAGAGGCTCGGTCGCAATGTCCGGCACGATGACAGGCGTCTTCAAGCAAGCAGCGGTACCGCATAGGCCGACTTCTGGGGCGACGGGTAGCGGCGCGATCGCGCGCATCCACTCGGGCGATATCTTCGGACCCGCGCCTGGCCACAGCCATTTTCCATCCGGATCTAACAGCAATATCACCGTTCTCGAGGGGGAGACTTGGCAGTCGATAGCCGCGCACAGTTGATTCAGAATTTCGGTGAGACTTGCGCCGTCGGTGATCATTTGCAGCGTGCGCATCTCCGCGGCATGTAGCGATTGCGTTCGCTTTCGATCCTCTATATCCGTGGCTGTTCCGTACCAGCCCACCAACGCCCCATCTGGGCCGCGGTGGGGCTCCGCATGGAACAAAAACCAACGAAATACGCCATCGAGTCGTTTGAGCCGGGCCTCAAAGTCTCCGGGTCCCTCCGCACGCCGCAATGCTGTCCAAGTGTCCGGCATACATTGCGAGTCTTCCGGGTGAAGTGCTCGCCAGCTTCCCTCCCCGCCTTCGGCTAAGTCGCCGGTGTACTCGACCCAACGGCGATTTACGAGCTGGTGCCCTCCGTCGGCATCGGCTGTCCATGCCAGTCCAAGAGCCCTATCAAGGAATTCGCGAAAGTTGTCTTTAAACTCGCCTAGTGGCGCAGCACTGAGCGCGTCGGCCCTGTTGGACTTCCGGCCCGTGCGTTCAGCCGCCGTTCGTGTCTTGCGCTTGGGTTGGTCCACTCTTCTGGCTGCCGCCATACAGTCCTCGATCGATGGGAGCGCTCGCCGGGTTAGTCGCGATCAACTCCTCCGCATCATCTACCCAATTGCCGGCCCGCGCCGAATTTTCGGCAATTGCCGAACATTCGGCATAGCTTCGAACGAAAAATCCATTTTGTTCAGTATCTTGCGGCTTGGTGTAGATCTTGCCTTCTCTTGGGGGCCCGCGATACAACACGTGGAGGGATCGTGAACAATGAAGCTGAACGGGCTCCTGCCTACGGAGCACAGATGGCGACGTATTTCCGGCTGCCTCAGGCGCCGAGCCTCATCATTAGGCCCGCCGCCAAGCCCCCAGTTGCGATCACTCGATTGGTGTCGGATATCGGCCTGCCGGAGCGCACACACGGCATTCCCGCTGAAAAAGCCTTCGTCGTTTCGATGCACCTCACGCCCGCGTGTCTGCAAGGGTGCGAGATCTGGGTCGATGATCGCTATTCCAACGTTGCGAGCTGGCCCGCGGGCGGCGTGGGTATTTACGATCTTGAGTCCAATCCTCGGGTCCGTAATCGCGGTCCTGTCGACTGGGTGCATTATCACGTTCCCCGCGCGACGCTTGCGGCTTTTGCAGACGATGTGGGCATGTCCCGAATTGAAACTCTTGAAAGCGTACATGGCACGGTAGACCCGATTCTGCACCAGCTGACTCAGGTGATCCTGCCGTCCCTGAGCGCGCCGCGAGCGTTCTCTCAGCTTTTCCTCGACTATTTTCGTCTGTTGTTCTGCGCCCACGTGGCTCAGAAATACGCACCTTCGGTCGAAACTAACAGTCGTCCCCGCGGCGGTCTGGCGCCTTGGCAAAAAAGGCGTGTGATAGATCTTTTCAGGCAGCATTTGGACGGATCACTGGGGCTACCTACCTTGGCCGGAGAGTGTGGATTGTCCGTCAGCCACTTCGCGCGTGCCTTCCGTCAATCCTTCGGCACACCCCCGCACCATTACCTTGTACTGCAGCGCGTGGCACGGGCGAAGGCGATTCTCTCGGGCTCGACCCCCGCCCTCGCTGAAGTGGCGCAACAGGCCGGGTTCTCTGACCAAGCCTCATTCAGTCGCACGTTCAAGGCCATCGTTGGAACAACCCCTGGTCAATGGCGTCGGCAGCAGGTGATCAACAGGCACATCACTTGCCGTAGATGATCCTAGGGACCTTTTGGGCCGGTCTTGCGTTCGAGCGCCATCCACTCTGAGATATATGGGGAAGCGTTTTTAATCGCAATCCCGTCGTCCTCGCAAGAATTGAGCAACCGGACACCTTCCACGCTGATCAGCGCAACGGCGCCGACGTCCAAAACCATGTCCGGACCCGCGGCCTTGATCTGCTGCTTGAGTTCATCGAGATGTTCGCTTCGCAGGTTACCGACCAACTGCAGAACTACCTGCTTCCCGAGTGCGTGCCTATCAATCCTAAGTGTCATGATTTCGGACTCCGCGCTACGGCGCGGCGCACTGCGAGGTCAGGGCAACAAGTGGGTATACATCCGCGACGTCGTTGTGGGTCGCTGTAGTATTCGCCACCGCGCACGGCTCGAGCCCGTGCGCTGCTGCTGGCGGGGGTCTTTCGAATAGATGCTGCGCTTTATCGCGCCCTGGGAGAATTGTCACTGGCGGCCCGCATGCCCTTGATGAGTCCAGGGACCCGCACACCCTAATTGCTGCCAAGACAACCGTCTTTGCGAATTCGACCACCTTTGACGATCTTGACTCGGTGGTGAACAGCCTCGCAAGATAGGGCCGCTTGATTTCGGCGCCAGCCGAATCTGGGTGCGTTGTCTAACGACTGACCTTGAGCCACCGATCCCACGGCGGCCTTTCACCAAATTCCGCAGCGAGTCGATCAATCAGATGGCGTACCTTCGTGGACACAAATCGCGACGAAGGCACGACGCTGTGTATGCCTAGGTCGGCGGCCGAGTACTGGGGCAAGACTCGCACAAGCCCCCCCTGATATAGCGATTCGCCGAATACGAAACTAGGACCGAAGACAATACCGCCTTCTTCGAGCGCGACGGCCAGAAGCAGTTGCACATTGTTGGTCAAAAGCTGCCAGGGACCATCTATAACATGCGACCGCCCGCGGGAATCCTGCAGTGTCCAATCGCCCGGGGATACCGCTTCGCTATACGCGAGGCGCGGATGCTTCCGGAGCTCATTTGGAGTCTTCGGCTCACCTACGCGACTTAGATAGGAGCGAGCCGCACACATCACCATTCGACAGGTTCCAATCCGACGTGCCACTAAATTTGAGTCCGGTAGGCGGCCGATGCGGACCGCTATATCAATGCCCTCCTGTACGACATCGATGAAACGGTCGCTCGCCATGACTTGCACCCGCATTCCTGGGTGATCGTGCATATAGCGGGCAAGGGGACCCCCCATCTGTAGCGCCGCAAAGCTTTCTGGTACTGCAATCTTTAGCGAACCCTGCGGGGAAGTCTGTAACTCTCCGGCTTCGCGTTGGGCTTCCTCGAACTCTTCGAGAATGCGCCGACTGCGCTGGTAATACGCGCGACCGACATTGGTCACGTGCAGCCGACGCGTTGTGCGCTGTAGAAGTCGAGCCTTCAAAGCCTGCTCGAGTGAATCAATGTGCCGCCCCGCCATGGCCGGGGTGATCTTGTGACGACGTGCCGCGGCGGCAATGCTGCCCTCCTCCACCGCCGAGGTGAAGATCGCCAAGCTAGTCATGCGATCCACTGCAAGTCCTCCATTCGATACCGTTAGTATCGAATGTATAAACGAATCGCTGGATTATCAACAACCCCTTCCGGTCATACGCTCACCAGGACAGTCGGCGAGCACGACGCGCGTGAAAATCCAAGCCAACGGCATTCACATCAATGTTCGCGATCGGGGTCGGGGCGAACCCACGTTGGTGCTGCTCCACTATTGGGGCGGCTCTTCTCGCACCTGGGCGGAACTCATCGACCAACTCGCAGATCGGTACCGATCGATTGCCCTCGACCACCGCGGCTGGGGCGAATCTGACGCGCCGCCTCAAGGCTACGGCATTTCCGATCTCGCCGATGATGCGCAGAGCGTCATCAGCGCCATGGAAATCAAGCGGTACCTGGTCGTTGGGCACTCGATGGGCGGCAAGGTCGCCCAATTGGTCGCATCACGACGGCCGGTAGGCTTAGTGGGGCTTGTCTTGGTCGCGCCGTCTCCGCCGAGTCCCACCGTGCTCGATAACGAACAGCTGCAGATACTCCTCCACGCCTATGACTCTCGTGAATCGATCGCTTACACGCGCGACCACATCCTCACGGCGCTGCCGTTGACTAACGCGCAGAAGGAACGGGTGGTCGAGGACAGTCTTCGCGGCGCTCCTGCCGCAAGGCGAGCCTGGCCCACTCAAGCGATGCGGGAAGACATTCGTTCGGACGCCCGACGCATCAACGTCCCCACGCTCGTGCTCTCGGGAGAGCGCGACCAAGTCGATCCCACAGCGAGACTCCGGGAAGAGCTGCTGCCCTGCATTCCAGACTCGCAGCTGCAGATTCTGTCTCAAGTCGGACACCTACCCATGCTCGAGGCCCCTGATGTTGTCGCTCGAGCGATCCGGGCGTTTGTCCTCAACCTGTAAGCCACATTCGTCCGGATTCATTGAGCGAACCCATATGCCATCTCTACTGGAAAGAACCCTGTCTCAACATCCCACCTTGCCGCGCGAGATCGCCAGCGTCAGGATTCCGGACAGCCCACTAGCGCAGAAGGCGGTCGATCTGGCCTATCGCGTCTCGCCGGCCGTTGTATGGACGCACGTGCTTCGGACCTTTGTCTTTGGTGCCCTAGTCGGGCGGGCGCAGAATCTACGCTACGACGAGGAACTCTTCTTTCTGGCCTCTGTACTGCACGACCTTGGGCTTACGACCGAGTTTCGGGGCACTGAGCGCTTTGAAGTGGTCGGAGCTGATGCCGCCGCGGCCTTCCTGAAGGATCAAGGCGTCAACGACGAGCGGCGCGCAATCATCTGGGACGCCATCGCGCTCCACACCTCCGTCGGCATTGCCTCACGCAAGCGCCCCGAGATCGCGCTGGTCCATATCGGCGCGGGCATCGACGTCTTGGGGCTCGAGCTCAACAAGCTTCCGCCGACCCTCGTCGCGCAAACGATCGAAGCACTTCCGCGTCACGATTTCAACAAAGCGTTTTTCTCCGTGCTGGTCGACACGATCGCCCACGCGCCGCAGAGCGCGGCCATGACCTGGATGTGCGAGACCGCCAACGAGCACGTACCGGGCTGCCACTGCCCGAGCTTCACCAGCCAGCTGCAAGCAAGTCCGTTCAAAGAGTAACTCGAGACCTCAACGGTACCATGGTCCTTTTTCTCAAAATCGATCGCTATTGTGCAATTCCATCCGAATACGCGGCCCCTCCCGTTGTAGACATCGATAAAGCGATTCATTCTCCGAGCCGCCCTGTCCCGTAGACGACTCTTCATCGTAGATATTTCAGCGTGAGGCAAATCTGATGACATCCTCAAGCGCCGTCGCGGCGAACAAAGCGCTGGTCAGCAAAGTGATGGACGCCGTTTTTGTTCGGCGCGATAGCAGCGTTGTGGAGCGGTACTTCGCCCGGGCATACATCCAACACAATCCAGCGGTCCCCAACGGTCGAGATGCCATTCCGACCTTAATTTCGCATCTGGCTCCGGGGTTCCGCTATGAGCCAGGAATGATCGTCGCCGAAGGCGACCTGGTAATGATTCACGGTCGCTACACTGGTTGGGGCCCGGAGCCGATGGTAGCGGTAGATATATTCCGCGTCGTTGACGGCCAGCTCGTTGAGCATTGGGACGTTCTGCAGGAAGAAGTCCCCGCTGCCGCCACCGCGAGCGGCAATTCGATGTTCTGAAAAGCTCATCATTCGTCCCTGCTCACGGAGAACCGCTCCTGTGGATGCTCACGCGACAGCGCCTAACCGCTACCTTGAGGCAAACGGTATTCGCTACGCTTACCGACGCTTCGGTTCGGATAAAGGCGTGCCGCTCCTTTTTCTGCAGCATTTTCGTGGAGGTATGGATCACTGGGACCCTCTGGTTACAGACGGCCTAGCCGAACGTCGATCAGTAATCCTCGTAGACGGTGCAGGCGTCGGCGGCTCAAGCGGGGCCACCCCCGACACGATTGAGGCAATGGCGGAGGATCTCCGCCACTTTCTGACGGCTCTGGATGTGAAGTCCCTGGACGTCCTAGGTTTCTCCATTGGGGGCACGATTGCGCAAAGCCTTGTCCTCCAGTACCCCGAGCTCGCTCTATCTGACATCGATCTCGTGCACGGAATAATCAGTATTAACAAAGCGAGAGTCTCTGGCGTCGACCGGGATAAGACCAAGACGAGCGAAGATCGCCGTGTTCAGTTGTGTCCGCGTGCGCTGTCCGTGTTGAGACGACATCTTCGCCTTCGAGCATCTCTCAAGGCCACCGGGAAGATCGATCACGATCACGTCTTCTTCCTGGAGACAGGCGCGCTGTTCCGGAGTCTGCACCATCCTCAAGTTCGATGGCGCAAGACACTCCAGTCGCTCAAGGTCCGTTACAGACGACCGTACACCGCACGCCAAAACTCGGTGAGTTGGAACTTGATGGTTGGCAAGAACGCGCTGTGGGTCGCCAAGCAACATAGCCACAGCATTGCGACCATGCTGCGCGCCTACGCGGCATGGGCGGAAGGGACGGCGGAAGTCGATATCGGCGCGATTAAGCGATCAATGAACGTGAGCGAGGCCCCGCCGGTAATTAATCTGGCAGTAGATCTGTCAGTAGCCGAAGCCCTTCAGGCGCGGCGCGCGTCCACTATCAGACCCACAGCACTTCGCAGACATGCGCTAACCGATTGTTCCACAATGGGAATTTGACAGGCAATCCACTAGATGAAGTTGGCTGGGGTGGAAGGATTCGAACCTCCGAATGGCGGGATCAAAATATGGGTCAGGATAATCAACAAGTTGCTGAAATCA
>Ga0209488_10002756_pt1 | contig 14344 bp, 11 predicted proteins | sample Rivendell_Oct201_8_FD_188349 | JGI IMG/M metagenome (GOLD analysis project Ga0209488, IMG submission 188349) | Vadose zone soil microbial communities from the Eel River Critical Zone Observatory, Northern California, USA -... | ecosystem: Environmental > Terrestrial > Soil > Vadose zone >... | reverse complement strand
GCTGACGCGGCTTGCATCTACGAAAACGCGCAATGTGGCTGCCGCTGCGGCTGCGGTAATGGTAGGCACGATTTTTATTTCAGGATCGCGCGGGGGCATGCTCGCGATTATTGGCGAACTCGTGATTCTGTCGGTCTTGCTCGTCAAGCAGAAGCGGGGCTTGCGTACGGCCGTGGGCCTCGGCGTGTTCCTGGCAGTTGTGGTGGGATTACTCACATGGGTCGGTGGAGGCGAACTCAGCCGGCGCATCGCCACCGTGGGGCCGTCACGTTTCGAACTCACCAGCGACATTCGCTCGTACATCAATCGCGATGGGTTTCGGATGTTCCTCAAGAAACCGGTCCTGGGCTGGGGCTTGGGAACCTTTCCCGTGATCTATCCGCAGTTCCGCACCTTTTATACAAATTTCTTCGTAAATCAGGCTCACAACGATTATTTGCAGCTCCTGATCGAGATGGGGCTACTGGGGTTTGCGACCATGATCTGGTTTGTGGTGACCGCATATACCCACGCTATCAAAAAGATCGCGGATTGGACCTCAGATATTAGCGGAGCACTAGCTCTGGCGTGTGTGCTGGGATTGAGTGGCATCCTGATCCATAGCGCGGTCGATTTCAATTTGCAGATTCCCGCCAATGCTGCCTTGTTCTATGTAATGTGCACCATCGCAGCCTCGGAGCCCTTCGCGCAAGCCGCGCGCAAACGCCGGGCGGCACGAAGCAACCCTCCCGAAGAGGTTGTAACCGCGCAGGAGCCCATGCAACAGCCCGCCACCAATTTCTGAATGCCGCCGCAAATCGATCGAGCCCTCCAGCCAAGCCGGAGGGCTCCAAATACTTAGACTAAATACGACCGTGTCTTAATTAAGGTTTGTTTGGACTGATGGGATCATCATTCTTGCTAAGTACCCAGATGGTGACGCCGGCAACTATGCCTGCCCCTACGCCGATGGCAACTGGAGAGTTCAACACGCCGCCTCCAGCCGCTGGAACCGCCCCGGCTCCACGTTTCTTTTTCTTTTTGCTATCGGACGACTGATCGTCCCGCGTAGTCTCTTGCCCTTGCGCCAGAGTCACCGTGCCACTGTCATCGGTGACGGTCAGATCCCCTTTACGAGCAGCGATTCGCACCGTTCCGTCAACGTCAGTCACGTTGAATTCAGTCCACGCACCGGAAGCTGGCGCCACATGCACATCGCCCGCAGTGGTAGCCACACCTTTGGAAGTGGAAACCGACACGCCTCCATGTTCCACCTCAAGCGACACGCCTTCAAATTTAACCAGAGAATCACCAAGAACGGTGATGGAAGAGCCCGAGGCATGAATATTAGCTGCCCCGCCGGTGCGGGTTTGAACCAAATCGCCGGCAAAAATTGCGGAGGAGTTTGGCACGTGACTGCCATTCACCCAGGCAGCCCCATTGGCGTACAGCATCGCCGCCCCGGAATCGGCAGCCAACAGTGAAGCGGGCACAATCAGCAGCAGCAAACAGCTTACTGTTCTGCGGAAAGCAGCCATGCCCATCTCACGCTCCGTTAATATTAGAGTTAATGACCGTTTACGCATCGTAATCTTCGTGCTGGTGTCAGTCAATGGTTTTTGTTTCGCGAAATGGGTCCAACGGTGGAAAACTTTTTCAAACGTCCGCGCCGCATCGGGCTCCCAGAGCCATCTCACCGCCATTGATCCACGCTCTTCCACCAGATTATTCGCAGCCATTCGTCTACAAAAGTTTTCGCCCATTGACGATGTGTCCACCATCGAACGCCAAATTGTTCGTGGTCCGTGGAAGCCGCTACCGAATATTCATGTCCTGGAATTTCACGCCTGAGGACGCTGAGCGCACGCCGGGTGTGGAAATCCGAGGTTACGATCAGCACTCGTTTATCGTTATCTTGCGCAAGGCACTTCTCCGCATCTTTCGCCTCATCCCGGGTCGACAGTCCGTCGATGGGACAAATGCTGATCGCCGTTACCCGCGGCAGATCCTGAATATATTTCTCTGCCAAGTGAATCTGTGTGAATTCGTAAATCTTCGCGTTGGTCGGAACATCCAGCACTATTCGCCGGCCAAATCCTTGGCCTAGCAGTTGGAGCGCGCGTTCCGTCCGATGTTCCGTTTCTCCCGCCAGCACCAGAATTACATCGGAGGGGCGCGGCGCATCCAGCACGAGAAAGCTTCCTGCCTTGGAGCCTAGAACAACTAAAAAAACTCCAGCCAGAACCAAGACCGACACTCGGAAACGATTCAGCACGTTCTTCCTGTCCATAAGTTCGCAACTCCTCAAGATCCAGCCAATCGCCAGTCTGCTTAAGGCTCCCACGCCACGAGGCTCCGTAACTGCGTGCTAGAATCAAAACGCATTACACTTCACGAGGGGAAACCCTGTCGCAACGATGACCGATCACTCTGCCGGAAATCGCTCAGTCGATCAACTCAAGAATAAGATCCAGCAGCGTAAAGCCCGAGTCGGCATCATCGGACTGGGCTACGTGGGGTTGCCGCTGGCTCTGCTGTTCAGCGACCAAAAATTTGCCGTCACCGGTTTCGATATCGATCAGCGCAAAGTTGATACCATCGCTCAAGGCGGATCTTATATCTACCGCATCAACGCGGATGAGATCAAATCCGCCAAGGCGAGGGGCTTTTCGGCTACCTCCGACTACTCTCAGATCGTTGATATGGACGCTGTGATCATCTGCGTCCCCACTCCGTTAAACCAATATCACGAACCCGACCTCAGCTTCATTACCGATACTACCCATGCTATTGCGCCTCATTTGCAGCCCGGCCAGTTGGTGATCCTTGAGAGTACAACCTACCCTGGCACCACGGAAGAAGTCATGGTTCCAATCCTGGAGAAGGAGAATAAGAGCGGACTGAAAGCTGCCCGAGGTTCTTCCGAGAAGGATTTCTTCGTGGCATTCTCTCCCGAGCGGGAAGATCCGGGCAATACCACAGTGGCGCGCCGCGATATCCCCAAAGTCGTGGGAGGTGTAAATCCGCGAGCCTCGGATTTGGCCGGAGCTTTGTATGGATCCATTTTCCATCGTACGATTCCGGTCTCCTCGCCGGCCGCGGCGGAGATGACAAAACTGCTGGAGAATATTTACCGCTGCGTTAATATCGCATTGGTTAATGAATTGAAGCTGCTCTGCCTGCGCATGGGGATTGATATCTGGGAAGTCATTGAAGCCGCCTCCACCAAACCGTTCGGTTTCCATCCTTTTTACCCTGGCCCCGGGCTGGGAGGGCACTGCATTCCTGTCGATCCCTTTTACTTGTCATGGAAAGCGAAGGAGTGGGATTTCCGTACCCGCTTCATTGAGCTCGCGGGAGAAATTAATACCAATATGCCGTATCACGTGCTCGCTTCCGTGGGCGGGGCCTTGAACGGCCACAAGAAATCTCTGAACGGCGCTCGCATTCTGATCCTGGGCGTGGCTTATAAACGGGATATCGACGATTTGCGCGAATCGCCGGCACTAACTATTATCGAACTTTTGCAGAAAGAAGGCGCCCAAGTCGGTTATCATGATCCCTACTTCCCGTTCATCGGGAAAGGTCGCAAGTACGATTTGCAGATGAAGCGGACCGAATTGGACCACCTGGGGCAGTACGATTGCATCGTGATTGTTACCGACCATTCCGATTACGACTACCGCAAGATTGTGAGCGAAGCTCAGCTGGTGGTCGACACCCGCAATGCGACCAAGGGGATTGACAGTCCCAAGGTAGTACGGTGCTAGTCAAGAGTGCTAGTCGAAGGTTCTGGCTGGCCTAGACGTAACGGCATGATTGCCCGGTTGGATTCGTCGCTGGACGAATTTTGCTTACGGTAAAATTCCCGACGGGAATTTGTACCCTTCCGCATGCAAAAGACTCGCATCGGATGTAAATTCTTGCTCTTTCTTGTCGGATCCCGTTCGGTTCTCTGGGAAGGCAAGCGTATGTAACTGAAACAGCAACTGGATCGACTTCCAGGTCGCCTGCGAAATGGCCCTCGCCGTGCACATTTTTTGCTCTGTAGTAGTAAAATGGCGGCTCGGTCGCTGTGTCCAGAATGAACCTGCTTACCAGGTTTAGAAACTTTTAACCCCGAATCGGTGTTTGCAGCAACTAATGATGTGGATATGAGCTATTCTGCCTCCCAAGAAACTCTTTTCTCCCTGCTGCCGAAGGTGCGCACCCCTTGGACCGAATTCGCATTCAGCACCGGCACGCAAGCCTTGGCTATTGTGTTTCTGGCATGGGTACGCCTGTTGTATCCCACGGTGGTTTCGCCCCCGGAGCACTCCTTTCGTTCGGTCCAACTGGTAAGCACGCCGGTTCCGGTTAATCATCATCCGCAGCCTTTGCCCGACCTTCCGAAGCCCGCGGTGGTCGCCACGCTGGAGACGCCCAACAATGCGTTGCGGCTTCCCGCACCACAGCCCAAGGCTCATGCGAAAGTCGAGGATGTTACCGCACCCACGGTGAGTATCTCGGCCAGGAAGTTAGAGCCCTTGCCGCTCAACGCTGCGCCTGTCATTCCCAAACCGGCAGTGAAGACCAACGTGTTTTCCACCGGCAGTTCTGCCACTCCCACAATCGCGCGCGCGCCTTCCCAGGTGCAAACCGGAGGCTTCGGCGACCCCAATGGAATTCCTGCGAAAGCGGGTCAGGGTAAGGCGGTCAACATCGCGGCGCTCGGCTCCTTCGATCTTCCCTCGGGACCGGGTTATGGCAATGGCACTGGTGGCGCCAAGGGCGCGCCGGGCGTGGTAGCAAGTTCGGGGTTTGGTAACGGTACGGCCACGGGAAACGCCCGGGCCCACGTTTCCACCCCCGCCGTTCAATCGGGCGGTTTTGCCAGCGCTGATGTTCCCGCTGCACCCACTGTGAGGTCTCGCTCTGCAGAACCGGTTTCCCGCGCGGTGCCTGCGGAGATCCTTTCCAAGCCAACTCCTATCTACACTCAAGAAGCTAAGAACTTGCGCGTGGAAGGCGAGGTTTTACTGGAAGTGGTTCTCGAAGCCTCTGGCAGTCTCAAGGTGGTGCGGGTGGTGCGCGGACTGGGTCACGGCTTGGACGACAATGCCGTCAAGGCCGCAGAACAGATCCACTTCAAGCCGGCGATGAGGGATGGCCAACCAGCCGATTCCACCGTCGTCTTGCATATAATTTTTCAATTGGCGTAGTTCGCTCCCAGAAGGGTGTTATGCGTATTTTCCAGGTAGGTTTTCTTGCGTTTACTCTGTTCCTGCTCGGGGCATTGCCTGCGTTGCCACAAGGTTCAACTTCATCTGTACCGCAATCCGCGGTAATCGACGCGGCGCCGCCGCCGCAAAGCGCAGGAACGTTTTCTCCCGCTCCATCGTCCTTCAACGAGGTAATGGACCGCGTGGTCCAGCGGGAGCATCTCTTCCTCGCCCAAATGCGCCATATGCGTCCCATGGTTGAGACTTATCTGCAGAACTTCAAAGCCGACCGCAGCGGCAACGATGCCGTGGTGAAGGATAACTATTTCCTCGGCCGCCTCGACATGAACGACGGCCCGGAAGACACCTCTTTCATCGGCCAGCCTGGGTTCGGCCATCGCATGTTGAATCGCCTGACCGGGCTTTATGCCATGCACTTCCTTCCGCTCGGCTTCGCTCAGATGGTCGTCCTCGACCCTGATTTCCAGAAAAGGTTCTACGACTTCACTTTCGTACGCCGGGAATTTCTGGGAGAAGTGCGCTGTCTGGTGATCGATGTCGCTCCCAAGAAAGACGCTTCAGCCGGACGTTTCGTCGGACGCATCTGGGTGGAGGATCAGGACTACGATATCGTCCGCTTCAATGGCACTTACTCTTCGCGGCCGGGTACCGATTTCTACCTCCACTTCGACACCTGGCGCCTGAATCTTCGTCCCGGCATGTGGGTACCCTCCTATATCTACAGCGAGGAATCCGACTTCAAATATGGCGTTTCGAAGAGCTTGCACTTCCGGGCGCAGACCCGTCTTTGGGGATACGACCTGAAGGCACTCAACAAGAATTCAGAATTTACTCAGATTCTGGTGGACTCTCCGCAGTCGGTGAAAGATCAGAGCGACGTAGCCGCCGACGCGACTCCCGTGCTCGCCGAACGCATGTGGGAGCGCCAAGCGGAAGATAATGCTGTGGAGCGCATGCAGAAAATCGGCCTGCTGGCGCCGGTCGGCGAAGTCGACAAGGTCTTGCTTACAGTGGTCAACAATCTGCTCGTGACCAATAACATTGACTTGCAGTCTGATGTGCGCTGCCGGGTCCTGCTTACTTCGCCTCTCGAATCATTTACCATCGGGCACACTATCGTCGTCAGCCGCGGACTTCTGGATGTGCTGCCCGACGAGGCTTCACTCGCCATGGTCATGGCCCATGAACTCAGCCACATTGTGCTGGGTCACAAGTTCGATACGAAATTGGCTTTTAACGACCGCATGTTCTTCCCCGATGAAAACTCCTTTCAGCGACTGGATTTCAGGCACCGGCCCGCCGACGAAGAAGCAGCGGATACGAAAGCGCTGGAATTGCTGAAGAACTCGCCCTACAAAGACAAGCTGGGGGGGGCGGGATTGTTTCTGACAGCTTTGCATGAGCGCGCTCCCAGTCTTCCAAATCTGATTCGCCCTCATCTGGGAAATGGCCTGGCCGAGGGCAAGAGCCTTAGGATGTCGGCATTGTTGGCTTCCGCGCCGGCGATGGACCCTAAACGTACCGACCAGATTGCAGCGCTTCCGCTGGGGGGACGAATCAAGCTCGATCCCTGGACCGATCAGGTGGAACTCTCAAAAGCAAAGCCGGTGGCACTGACGTCGGCTCGAGAAAAGATGCCGTTCGAGATTACCCCGTTCTTCCCTTACCTGACCAGGCTGTCGATTCCTGGCAGCGAAAAGGTAGCCCTTACCGTCCCTAAGTGAGACCAGCACTTTACAACAAGATGTGACAAGACGAAGGGCGCGCCGGTCGGCGCGCCCTTCGTTGCAGCATTAATTATCTTGACCTTTACTTGATGGCGCTGCCGACATTGGAGAACACATTGTTCGCGTTCGATCCAATGAGCCGAACCGTGCCAACTACGATCACCAGGATCACGGCCAGCATCACCGCGTATTCGGCGATATCTTGACCACTCTCATCATTCCAAAGCTTCTGTAGAATTGCCACGGGCTCCATCTCCTTCGTGTTCGTATTACTCTGTCCCTTTTGTTCCAATCGGGCAGATAGCCAACATATTGGTGACCGGGTCAGTCTTTTCCAGAGGCTGCTCTTAGGTCAATAGTAAGTGCGCGGCCAAAGCCCGCCAATGGCTCGTAAGTGCCATATCTCCTTCCCTCGCCCAAAATCCGCTAAGTCCTTATTAGCCAATAGTTTTGAGAGGAAGCGATTGATTCACAGCGAACAGCGCCAGCTCCAGCCGCGTCGACACGCCGAGCTTATCAAAAATATTGCTCAGGTGATGTTTCACCGTGTCCTCGCTGATTTTAAAGTACTCCGCAATTTCTTTATTCGAGTATCCCGCCACGACTGCGGCAACAATTTCCAACTCGCGCGGGGTCAGACCAAATTTCTTCTGCCGCGCTTCGTCGCTCGAAGACTGAACCAGCGTGCGCAAATATTGCACCAGGTTGGAGACACTTTCCCGCCCTACCCAGTACTCGCCCGCCATCACGGTTTGGATGGCTTTCAAGAGCAGTTGCGTTGCAGAGTCTTTCAATACCACGCCGCGCGCGCCCAACTGCAGTGCCTCGACAATCTGACTCTTCTCCGCCGCCGCGGTCAGAAGGATCACGCGCACGGGGCTCGAACTCGCCCCCACGCTCAAATCCCGCAATGCTTCCAGCCCCGGATGTTTGGGCATTGCCAGATCCAGCAAAAGAATATCGGGCCTCAGTTGCCGCGCCAGCTTGACTGCTTCGGCGCCGTCTGAAGCTTCTCCTAACACTTTCAAATTGGGTTCAGATTCAAGGAGCCGTCGCAATCCATCCCGGAATATGGGATGGTCGTCGGCGATCACGATACGAACGGGCTGTGACTTCTTAAAGTTCATCAGAAACTTCTCCGCCCTTCGGAACTTTAATTTCCAAACGCGCTCCCACACCGGGATTCGATTCTACAGTGAGTCCGCCTTCAATCAAACGGACACGTTCCTTGATGATCGACGGCCCCTTCCCCATCTGGTCCAGCTCATCCTGGCTGAGCCGTCCGGAAAATGGAAAACCCTTGCCGTCGTCTTCCATTGTCAGGCACCACTCGCTGGAACTCGAACTCAGGCGCACCAGAGTGTGGCGCGCTTTGCTGTGCTTGCGCACATTGACCAGACCTTCCTGCACAATCCGCAAAAATTCCCTGCAAACTTTATCTGGCATTTCCAGCTTCTCCGCGTCGGTCACGAAACGTGCGGAAATCCCGGTCTCCCGCTCAAACCGTTCTACCGCATCCCTTACCACGCTGAGAAATCTTCGACCATCGACATCGATCGATTTCATTTGCTGCATCAGTTCCCGCAGCTTCAGGACTTCCTCGCGCAACAGGCCCTGGATCCGGTCCAGTTCGGAGCCCACCACTTCGGGGGCAGTCTCCGCCTGGCGGCGAAGCACATCCACCTGCATCTCCACCGCGATCAGCGATTGCACTGCGCCATCGTGCAACTCTCTCGCAACCCGCGCGCGCTCGGCGGCCCCCGCCCTTCGTCTCAGCCGGTGTAGCAGGTAGACGTTGTAAACCGCCGGCCCCACTTGGCGGAACAAATCCATCAGGAAGCGGAGCTCTTCTTGCATCTCTCCACGCCATGAAGGGTCGAAAACAAAAACCCTCCCCCGCCACTCGCTTCCGAAAACAAATGAGATCGCAATCAGCGACTGGAACGATTGCCGCGACTGCAGCCGGGCTACCGCATCCCTGGACTGAGAAGATAACTGGTTGCCTTCACGGTCCAATGCAATCAAGGACCAGTGATCTCTCTCGTGGGCCGCGTAACACACTTCCCCCGGAAAATCGTCCAGATAAATCCTCGCGTCCCGCGGACTGCAGTTCAGCCACTTGAAATCGGACGCGATCTCCTCATTGCGCAACTCGCCGAGGAATGTCCTTCGGCTGTGAGTCTCCTGGGAAGCGACCAGCAGTCGATGCGCTCCATACATGCAGACAATCTGCTGGCAGAGCTGCTGCAGGGTTCCCGTAAGTCCCGCTTCCACACGTACTTTGGCCAGCATGCTGGTCACTACGGCCTTTTCTGCCCGTAACCGCTTTTGCTGCTCCGCCAGATAACCCAACAGAAGTCCCATCACCAGCAAATAAATGGATAACATGAACAACCGCTTGGGCTCGAACTCCGTCACGTTGATTTGCAGCCCCGATAACGCATGCCAGGGCAGACTCTTCCCCCGGATTGCCCACGCGTGAAGCAGGACAAAGCTCTCGACCCAAAGTAAAGCCACTTCCGCGGCGGCCGTGCTCAATGTTTCCCACAGTCCCCAGCGGTAGGCCGCCGCCGCCAGAACAAAAAAGAAGAATAGGAAGAACGGGCTCCGGGGTCCTTCCGCAAATACCGAGATGAATGCCGGCCATACAATATCCGCCGTGTGCACCAGCAGTCGAAACGCCACCGTCGACTGTTGTCTTCTCCTCAACAGCGTAATCACCAATACGCCATGAATCAGATACGTTCCCAGCAGACCGTAGGCTACCGGCGCATGTCCCAACTGCGTGGGATCCATGTAGATCGCTGCCAGTGCCGAAACTGCCAGAAACACACGTGCGGTCGCCAGCCAGCGTTCAATGCGGCGGATCTCACCGGGGTCGGCGGTAGCTTGCGGCCTTCCAAAAAAACGGTGATTGGTCCCAGCTTCCAAATTCGAATCACTTTCCTCTAGCCGCACTAATTGTTCAACTGACACGAGCGCCTCGCATACTATTGATAAGAAAGACTGGGAGCAAGCAAAACTTTATGCTGGCCTTTGCCTCGAGTTTCGGTCCGATTCTCTCGTAGATTACTTTCGTAACCAGAGCCCTTTCTAAGAGCAGTCTAAAATAGCGGCGAGGATTGTATTTTTGCGCGCTCTTCCCAAACTATGGACTGCGGTAGTCGCAACTTGTCTGGCGACTCTGCTGCTGGGTGCGTTATTCCTCTCCAATTCCTTCCGCCTCAGCGCTCTCAGTGATGTGATCCAGTGTGTTCTGCTCTTTTCCGGCGCCATGTCGTTTATCCCTCACGTGGTCCGATCTCGCGGCCGCTTGCGCCTGTTCTGGACGCTCATAACCACGGGCATCACATTCTGGTTTACTTACCAGTTGTATTGGACCTACTACGAAGTCTGGCTGCGCACCGATGTGCCGGACCTGTCCGCCGCCGACATGATTCTCTTCCTCCATATTGTGCCGTTGATGGCCGCTTTGGCCCTCCGTCCTCATGCTCCACAGGATGAGTATGCCGCGCGACTGCGCCGGCTCGACTTTGCTTTGATGATGACCTGGTGGGCCTATCTCTATGTACTCATCGTCATCCCCTGGCAGTACGTGGTGACCGATATAAGGGCTTACAACAATAATCTCAACTCCGTATATCTCATCGAAAAGGCGGCCTACCTGGGCACGTTGTTCATGGCCTGGAGAGGCAGCAAGGGCGGATGGAAAACATTCTATGCCAACCTGTTCGGCGCAGGACTTACCTACGCCGCCGGCTCTTACTTCGCCAATTGGGCCCTGAACCGGCATTCCTACTACAGTGGAAGTTTCTACGATATTCCGTTGGCGCTTTCCATGGCTTGGATTAGTGTAATCGGGCTCTTGGCCATCCAGTACGAACCGCAAGCGGGTGTGCGCACTACGTCCACCTTGCACGGCGTATGGCTGGCTCGCCTGGGCATGATCGCCGCTTTTTCACTCCCTCTTTTTGCGGCTTGGGCCGTTCTGGATGGCACCGTTCCCTCGCGCATACGTTCGTTTCGCCTGGTCTTGACTCTGGCCGCCGCCCTTCTGATGGGCGTCATGGTTTTCGTCCGCCAGCGGCTCCTCGACGCGGAACTACTGCGCCTGCTCACCCACTCCCGAGAGTCCTTTGCCAACTTGAAGCGTTTGCAGGTACAAATCACGGAGTCGGAAAAGCTGGCCTCGATTGGACAACTGGTGGGCGGCGCGGCTCACGAACTGAACAATCCCATTACCGCCATGCTGGGTTATTCTGATCTGTTGTCGAGCACCTCGCTTACGCCGGAGCAGAGCGATCTGGTGGGAAAAATCGGGCAGCATATCCGTCGCACCAGGTCGCTGGTGGCCAGCCTGTTGGGCTTCGCAAAACAAGGTCCGGCGGCGCTGACGCACGTGGATCTCAATATTGTGCTGCGCACCGCTGTCAAACTCTCGCAACCTCAGTGGCAAGCGCTTCATATTGAAGTGCGCACGGAATTTCCCCAGCAACTGCTGATCCGCGGCGATTCCAATCAGTTGCTTCAGGTCTGCGTGCAGGTCATCAGCGATGCGTTGCACGTCATCGATCAGCAAGGCACGCATATCCTGATGGTTACCGCGAACCATAAAGATGGCATGGCTGTCGTCAATATCTCCGATGCGGATTCAGCCGGCAGTTTCGTCGAATATGTCGAAAATAAAGAGCAGGCACTGGCATCTCCCGATACCCTCTCGGGCCTGGCCCTGAGCGCGTGTCAGGCCATTCTGCGTCAACATCACGGAAAACTTCTCTGGCAGCACGACCGGAATGCGGGAATCAGCATCCGCTTGGAGATCCCAGTTATCGCTCCGCCGGAAAAATCGAATGCATCTGGGGTTCCAGCGATGTGGCAACCTCAACCGTTCGCTTAAGCTGGCCGCAAGCCGCGTAAATATCCCGGCCCCGCGGACGCCTCACAAATGCGGGAATTCCCGCTTCCCGCAAGATATTTTGAAAAGCCGCCACCCGCCCGGCACTTGGAGTCGTAAAATCAATTCCTGGCCCCGGATTCAGCGCGATCAAGTTCACTTTGCAGCGCAACCCGCGCAGGAGCTCAGCTGTTTCCCTCGCATTTTCCGGTTCGTCGTTCACGCCGCCGAGCAGCACATACTCGAAAGTGATCCACTCCCGTGTGCGCAGCGGGAACTCCCTCGCCGCCGCCATCAACATATCCAGATTCCACTTCTTGTTCAGCGGCATCAGCCGCGTTCGCAAGGCATCGTTCGAAGCGTTCAACGAAATTGCCAGCTTAGGCCGGATCGATTCCCCGCCGAAATCATGGATTCGCGGCACAATCCCCGCCGTGGAAACCGTCATCCGCCGCTCCGCAATCCCCACGGCCTCAACCAGCAACCGTGCCGCCTTAACAAAATTGTCATAGTTTAAAAACGGCTCACCCATACCCATAAAAACTAAGTTGATGCGATCCTCCGGCGGCGACACATTCTGATCTTTGAGCACCGCGCAAACCTGCCCCACAATTTCGCCCGCCGTCAGATTGCGCTTCACGCCCAGCAGCGCCGTCAGGCAGAAATGGCAATCCACCGCGCAACCCACCTGACTGGAAATACAAATGGTCGAACGCCCCTGATTTTGTCCTCTCGGTTTTTGGGTGGCGCAGCGCTTCAGCGCTGCGATTGCCTCCTCATTTTCGGAATGGGCTTTAGCCCCCGAGGTGCCTGACTCCGCTTCCTCCCCGGCTTCTGATCCATCCCCCGCCTCCCCTCCATCCCCCTCTGGCATCCAAACCGTCTCTACACTCTGCCCATCCCCAAACCCAATCAAATACCGCACCGTCCCATCCACAGACTCAAACTTCTTCTCAATCCGCGCCGCCCCAACCATTACTCCACTCTTCTCCAACTGTTCTCGAAACTCTTCCGGCAGCGTGGAAATCTCCCCCAGCGATTCCACCCGCTGGCGATATATTCCATCCATGATCTGCTTGGCGCGATAGCCGGGCTGCCCCGCGTCCGCCACGAGCGCAGTAAGCTCCTGCCGGTCCATTCCCAGCAGCAAAGATTTCGAATCTTTGTCCATTATCGAAACTATGAGATCCTCATAAGCTTATGATTATAAACGACTAAGCTAATAATGAACAACACTCTCCAGGCAGCACGCCTATTGTGTAAGAATGATGCGGTACGTCCTCTTGGCAAGTTTTGCATCGAATAAGAGTAAACCGCTTCAGGACTAGCTTATTCACCATGGTAAAAGAAGTTCGCAACATTCGCCGCCAGGTGTTGCCCCACGGCCTCACCGTCATCACCGAGCAGATGGAGCACATCCGCTCGGCTTCCATCGGCATCTGGCTCGAGACCGGTTCGCGCGATGAAACGCCGCAAGCAAACGGCATCTCCCACTTCATCGAGCACATGGTTTTCAAAGGAACCACCCACCGCACCGCCGAAGAGATCGCCCGCCAGGTAGATTCCATCGGCGGCAACATGGACGCTTTCACCTCCAAGGAATGCATCTGCTTCAACGTAAAGGTACTCGACGAACACGCTCCCGTCGCTCTTGAAATTCTCACCGACCTGGTTCTGCACCCAACTTTCACAGCCGAGGACATTGCCCGCGAGCGCGGCGTCATCCTCGAAGAAATTAAAATGGACGAAGACAATCCCGATTATCTCGTCCACGAAATCTTCACCCAGAACTTCTGGAAAGATCATCCGCTCGGCAAACCCATCCTGGGGACCAAAGAAACCGTGAAGAAATTCGAGCGCCAGTCCGTGCTCGACACCTATTCCCACCGGTTCGCGCCCGGCAATATCATCGTAGCCGCCGCCGGACATCTCGACCACGACCAATTCGTCGATCTCGTCGTCAAGCACTTCGAGCATCTGAAGCCCGCCAAAAACGGCTTCCACTCGGCCGAACCAAAAATCGTTCCTCGCATCGTGCTGCGCAACAAAAAGGCCCTCGAACAAGTGCAGCTCTGCATCGGGGTCCCGTCCCACCCCATCGCCCACGAGAAACGCCACGCCGGCTACATTCTCAACACCTTGCTCGGAGGAGGCATGAGTTCGCGCCTCTTCCAGAACATCCGCGAGCGCCAGGGCCTGGCGTACTCGATCTATAGCGACCTCAATCCCTACCGCGATACCGGATGCATGGCCGTCTACGCCGGCACATCGCTGGCATCGGCGGCGAAAGTAGTGCGCTCAGTGGTCAACGAATTTCGCGATCTGAAAAAGCAGCCCGTACCGGAAGAAGAACTGCGCCGCTCCAAGGATCAGCTCAAAGGCAGCTTGATGCTCTCTCTCGAGTCGAGCACCGCCCGCATGTCAAATCTGGCTCGCCAGGAAATGTATTTCGACCACTTCCAGGATCTCGATGAACTAATCGAAAAGATCGAAGCCGTCACCGCGGATGACCTGCAAAATCT
>Ga0209488_10002755_pt1 | contig 14348 bp, 11 predicted proteins | sample Rivendell_Oct201_8_FD_188349 | JGI IMG/M metagenome (GOLD analysis project Ga0209488, IMG submission 188349) | Vadose zone soil microbial communities from the Eel River Critical Zone Observatory, Northern California, USA -... | ecosystem: Environmental > Terrestrial > Soil > Vadose zone >... | reverse complement strand
TGCCGAGCACAAGCAGCGATAGCCACGGCAAGGTGACGAGTACGACCAGCAGCACCTCGCGCCAGTAGCGTGTAACGCCATTAGTGCGCGGCATGCGCGGCCTCCCGCGAGCGCGCCTGGCTCTTGGCCTGCCGCAACCCTTCCGCCAATCCGGTCGCAAAGGCGCGACGGACCTCATCAGTCGGCGCGGTCTCGCCGCGCCGGCGATAGCTCAGCCACACGCAAGCCGCCTCGCCCAGCCCGGTGGTCACCGCGAACGCGGCGGCTGCATTGAGCGCTCCCGCCGCCGCCGTGCCGATGACCGGGATGAGCTTGACGAGCTCGCGCGCGCCATAGCGCAACGCCCACCAGGCCATAGCGCCGCCGCCGATGGCGCCTGAGAATTGCGCAAACGTGTTGCGCGTCCAGGTCACGCGGTAGCGCTCCGCGAGCGTGTGCAGCATCAAGGCCAGCACGCTGGCAAGGCCGCCCACGCCAACCAACGGGATCGGCACCGCGCCAGCGCCAGCCGCCGCAACGCCGTAGCCATAGATCAGCGGGCGAACGCGCTGGCGAATCCGGTCACTCTCGGCATCGCTGCGCGCGCGGTGCAGCGCCTCATAGGCGGAGAGGCCTTGCGCCTCGAGAACACGCTGCAGTACCTCAAGGCCAAAGTCCTGCGGCTGAAAGCCATCCTCCGGCAAAGTAAAATCGAGCGGCACGAATTGGGGCGGCGCGCCGCGCAGGTCCGCCAGCAGTTGACGTTGATGCGACAGCGCCAGCCTGAGCGCATGCGGCAGCAGCGGGTTGGTCGCGTCCTCCGGTCCGCCCGTGAAGGGATAGGGATCAGGGTGGCGAGCGCCGGCCGGATAGAGCCGATGCAGGCCGGTCTGCGCGACCACCACAGGCCAGTCCGCATGGCGAGCACGCGCCTGGCGCAATACCCGCAGCACGCGATCCTGCAACGGGTCGGCGACCTGCATGACGACCAGAAGCAGATGCGACTGGTCCTCGCACCAAGCGATGTCGCTCGCGGGATCGTAATCCGCCTCGTCGAGCCCGCGCGTATCCAGAAACCGGATGATCGGCACCTCTTGCGGCACGTCGTAGAACGAAGCGGTGCGGGTGCAGGGCTCGAAGCCCGCGCCCACCACGGCGCGCGGATCACCCGTCAGCGTCGACACGATTGCGGTCTTGCCCGCGCCGGTCTTGCCGAGGAGCCAGACCACCGGCGCGGTCGCCTGGGCACGCTGGCGCGCGTCCTCCTCGCTGACGGCCGGAGGACCAGAATCGCCGAACAGGCCTTCGCTGATGGCGCCCCATAGTCGGTCAAGAATCTTCACGCGTCGGCACCTGCCCTCAATACCAACCCGGAAATGGCCCCAAGGAAATGGCCCAATGGAGACGTAGTGGCGGAACATCCCGAGACAAGACGCCCAGCCGACGAATTCAACCCGTCGATCTGGAAGCCTGACCGCATGGACGTTGCGGCCATGGAAGGCTACCTTTTCGGGAACGACAATGAGCCTCCAGCTGTTCCAGCCCCTATGTTCGAGTTTCAGGTGTTCCAAATGGATATGATGATGCTTTTCGGCCAGCTTCCGAGATTGGCGCTTACAGCCGCAATCCTGCTCGGCAGCGCCATCGCGGTGTCGGCGCAAGACCAGCCGGCCGCCCCTCTCTACGCGGCGGCGCAGGCAGAGCGCGGGCAGGCCGCCTATCGCCAAAGCTGCCAGGACTGCCATGGCACGACGCTCGACAACGGTGAGTTCGGCGGGCCGCCGCTCAAGGGCGGCTATTTCCGCACGCGCTGGGGACAGGGCAACGTCGCGGCGCTGTATGGCTATGTCAGCCTGGCCATGCCGCCTGATCGGCCCGGCCAGCTCAGCCCGCAGACCTATGCAGACCTCGTGGCCTTCCTCCTGAGCGGCAACGGCTATCCTGCCGGCGAGATAGAGTTGCCGACCGACCCGAACGCGCAACAAGACATGAGCCTGAAACGATAGGATGATTCGCGTTTCGCGGTTGTCGAACAGGCGGGGCTTGATTGGCCGATTTCACGTTGCAGCAGATCGTGCTGCGCTTCTGCGCCATGGTGCTGATCGTGGGCCTGCATGGCGCGGTGGTAGCAGCCACGGCGTGTGCGCTGGGCGATCCGGGTCCGCGCTATGACGAACGCCTGAGGCTGAGCCCGCTCGCGCATATCGATCTTCTGGGTTTTGCATCAGGCGTGCTGTTCTCGATCGGCTGGATCAAGCCGGTCGCGATCGATCCCGCCGCCCTGCGCATCGGGCGTATTGGCCTCGTCGTCGTCGTCGCAACTGCCGCGATTTCGGTTCTGGCCTTTGCCGTTGTGTTGCAGCTGCTGCGTCCGCTGCTGCTGCCGTTTCTCAGCGATACTCCATCCACGTTGGCATTCGGGCTGATCGAGACCATCGGCCAGCTCAGCATGTGGTTCGCGCTGGTCAACCTGTTTCCCGCGCCTCCGCTGACGGGCAGCCATCTGCTCACCGCACTCGTTCCAGCGGCGGGCAAGTTCATCCGGCGATATCACATCTACTTCGCGTTAGGGCTCACCGTCCTCGCCGCCACGGGGATCATCACACGCACGCTCGAGCCCGTGTATCGCATGGTCGCTGAGATCATTTTGCGCAGCTAGCCCTTGCGGCTGCCTGCTCGCTCGCCCCGATAGCGCGTCATGATCTTCGCCATCTCGCCGCTCTTTTCGATCTGGGCGAGGCCGTCGACGATGGCGCGCTTCAAGGTCAGGTCGCCCTTCCACAGACCGAACACGACCGGAAAGCGCGGCAGCTCTTCCGGCGCCCATTCCGCACTGAAGCCTTCGCGCGCCGCGATCTGGTCGGCGAGCAGCATCTCGGTCACCCCGAAGTCGGCACGGCCGTCGCGCAGCGCGCTCACGAGCTCGGCGGCATTGGGCGCGATGGTGAATTCGATGCTCTTGCTGCGCAGAAAACGCGACAGCGCGAGACGGTCGAGGCCGGAAATGCCAGTGAGCACGATGGCGCGGCTGCCCTGCAGACTGCTTATCGGCTTCGGCAGCAAAAGGCCCCATCCGGTCTCCGCATAGGACGGGCTCGTCTCCAGGAACGAGCGCGTCACCGGCGAGGCCACGACCCCACCGGCCAGCACCTCGCACTGCGCGCGGGTGACGCGCCAGTTGCGCGGGTTGAAATCCTGCCCGATCGCCGGGTTGGGCGTGATCGCAAGCTTCAGCGCAAGCTTCTCCGCCAGCGCCCGCAGCAATTCGACATCGATGCCGGGCGCGCTGGGATCACTGGTCACCAGCGGCGGATAGACCGGCGGCATGCAGGCGCGCAGCAGCCCTCCCCGGCGCACCTCGCTGAGCGACGTATCAGCCGGCAACAGATAGACGCCCGCCAGCAGCCCGAAGATCATCAGGTAGGACAGCGGCGTGCGGACCTTGGCCAGGATCAGTGCCATGCGATTCAGGCCTTCTGGAAGTCGCGCAACGCAATCAGGAAGAACACCGCCGCCATGACCACGAGCACGATCGGGCCGAGCTTCGGGTCGAACTGATAGAAATGGATGAAGGCGCCGCGCAGCGCATCGACCGCATAGGTGAGCGGGTTGATCTCGACCAGCATCACCAGCCATTCCGGATAGACGACCTTGGTCTGCGCGCTGGTGAGCGAGGGATCGAGCGGAAAGATCGAGCTCGAGGTGAAATAGAGCGGCAGGATCACCGCATTGGCGAAGACCCCAAAGCCCTCGAAGCTGCGCACCCGGTTGGCGATCACCACGCCGAGCGAGGTCAATCCGAAGGCCAGCACGAACATGAGCGCAAGCCCATGCAGGATGTCGAGCGGCGTCAGCGTGATGTCCGCAAAACGCGCAAGCGCGAGCACCAGCGAGCCGTGGAACAGCGCAACGGTCGTGCCGCCCAGGATCTTGCCGAGCAGAATGGTGGCGCGCGGCAATGGCGACACCAGGATCTCGCGCAGGAAGCCGAACTCGCGGTCCCAGATCGTCGACACCGCCGACTGCACCGAGGTGTACATGATGTTGAGCATGATCACCGCGGGAAAGATGAACTGGAGATAAGTGTAGGGCACGACGAAGCGCACTTCGCCGTAGATCTCGCCGCGAAAATACGGATTGAGGCCAATCCCCATGATCAGCACCCAGAGCAGCGGCCGAGAAACGCCGCCGATGAGCTGGCCCCGATCGCGGATGGCGCGCTTCACCTCGCGCAGCCAGATGGCATAGACGCCGCCGAGCTGCAGCATGATCGCAGACGGTGGCTTCTCAGGGATCTCGATTGCGGGGTTCGTCATTTGGTGTGCTCCCCTCCCCGTTTGCCGAACTCATAGGTCAATTCGCGCGCGCCGGCTGCCTGGTCACGCAACTCGCGACCGGTGAGCGAGAGAAACACGCTCTCGAGGCTCGGCTCCTCGACCGCGAGGCGGCGAATACGATTGCCGAAGCGCGCGAACAGCGCCTCGGTGAACGCGTCGCCGCTCGACTTCAACACTAACTCCTTGTCGTTGCGGACCACGCGGTCCGCGTAGGCGGCCGCGATCTCCGCCGCAGCCGCCTCCTCGCGCGCGACCAGACGAACAAGCTGCTGGCCATGCGCGCTCTTGAGCCTGGCCGGCGAATCTTGCGCCAAGATACGGCCGTGGTCGATGATACAGACGCGGTCGCAACCCTCGACCTCCTCGATGTAGTGGGTCGTTACGATGACGGTGAGCGCGCGCTCGTTGCGCAGCCGGTGCACGTATTGCCAGAACCGCTCGCGCGACTGCGCGTCGAGCCCGACCGTCGGCTCATCGAGAAAGAGAATACGCGAATGATGAATGAGCGCGCGCGCGATCTCGAGCCGCCGCTTCATGCCGGACGACAAGGTGCGCACCAGGCGCTCCCGCCAGTCGGCGAGCTCGACCAGCGCAAGCATCTCGTCGATCCGCTTGCGCCGCAATGCCCCCGGCACGCCATAGACCAGGCCGTGGAAATTCAAGTTCTCGAAGAGCGTGAGCCGGTCGTCGAGGCTCGGCTCCTGGAACACGATGCCGATGTTGCGGCGGCCCTCGACCGGATTCTTGATGACATCGACGCCGTTGATCAGCGCCCAGCCGCTGTCCGGCCGCAGGATGGTGCAGAGGATGTGCAGCAAGGTGGTCTTGCCGGCGCCATTGGGGCCGAGCAGCGCGAACAGCTCGCCCGCCGGCACCTCGAAGCTCACATTGTCGAGCGCAAGCGTGCGACCATAGCGCTTGGTCACGCCTTCGATCTTAACGGCGGGCACAGGAGCTGTCGTCAAGGTCCGCTGTCCTTTTCACTAGAGCGGGATGAATTTAGGTTTGCACCGCCGTTGAACCAATCTCCGTTCGTCCCCGCGGAAGCGGGGACCCAGGAGCCGAGAACTCGGCCAAAGAACTGGGTCCCCGCTTCCGCGGGGACGAACGGAAATAAGAGGCGATTCAAGCCCAGCTCATCTCGCTCTAGCGCCGCCCGTCGCATCATTTCACGGGCGTCGCCGGAAACTTGCTGCCCTTCAACAGCGCCTCCATGGTGCCGTCCGCGGTCAGCGACGCGATCGCCCGGTCGACGGCGTTGCGCACGAACGGCTCGTTCGACAGAAGCGCCGCGCCGACATCCGCGGTCGACACCGGCAGCGGCGTCGACGCGATCAGCCGCAGCTTGGTGAACTCCTGCTCGCGCGCCTGCAGCGCCCACAGCGCGGGCGCCCAGATGAGCGCGGCGCCTGCCGTGCCGCGCAACACCGAGCGCAGCGCGGCCTCGTCGGTGCCCATTGGAAAACGGCTCCAGCGCTGGTTCGCCGGCAAAGCCTGCAGATACTGGATCAGGCGAAGGTCGGCGCTGGTCCCGATGGTCGCGCTGATCGCCTGCGATCGCGGCATGTCGGCAAGCGACTTCCAGTCGGGATTGGTCACTGCCAGAACATAGGAGACCCGATAGTAGGGCCGCGACACCGTGAGCCAGTCCGGATAGGCGTCCGGGATGAGCTTGAAGCCGAGATAGATGTCGCAGGTCTCGAGGAAGACCCGGTAGAGATTGTCGATATCCTCGGTGACCAGATTCTCGCCGATCACATGCTCCTTCGCTTGCAGCAGCAGCGCCGAGGCGATGGCGGCGCCGATCTTGCGCGCGACCGGAAAATCCGGATCGCGCGCATCGACGCAATAGTGCAGCGTGTTGGGCTCCTGACGCTTGCCGAACTTCCAGTCGTCAGGCACGAACGGCGGCTGGGCCAACGCTGGGCCTGCCATGAAGCAAGCCCCAAACAGTACCAACAGCCGTAGACACCGGCCTATCCCCATCATCCTGAGATGCCCGCGCCTCTTTGCGCGGGCCTCGAAGGATGATGGGCCACAACTTGCGGCAAGAAATAGAGCCGTCGCCCTTCGAGGCTCCCCCGGCTGAAGAGGCCGGGGTCGCACCTCAGGGTGACGGATATGAGTCATTGCTTGCCGCCGCTGGTGTAACGCCATCATCAGCCCAAGAACTCTCCTACTTTTCCGGCAACGCGAACACCCACAGCATGGAGCCGCTTTCCGGATACTTGATCTCGGTCGCGAGCTGGGAGACCGAGCGCAGGAAGCCCGAGCCGCCGCCGGTCGACACCGCGACATATTGCTTACCGTTCACGCTGTAGGAGATCGGGAACGAATTGACCGCATTGTTGGTGCGGACCTGCCAGAGCACCTTGCCGGTGTCCTCATCGAACGCCCGGAAGTAGCGCGCGATGTCGCCCGCGAACACGACGCCGCCGCCGGTCGGCAGCACCGCGCTGGTCGAGGGCGCCCGCTGGCGATGTGACCAGACCGTCGTACGATCGGTGAGCCTGATCGCGTCGACGCGTCCGAAATTGCCGTCGCTGTTGGCGACCGCCATAAACTTGAAGCTCGCACCGCCACCGCCCGCATAGGCCTGGCCGGCCGCCACCGGCTGCGGCGTGATGGTCGAGCAAAATTCATTCAGCGGCACATAGAGATTGCCGGTCCGCGGACTATACGCGCTCGCGGGCCAGCCGCGCGCGCCCGGATTGGACGGGCACGTGGTCACGCCCTGATTGTTGCGCGGGATGAGCGCGGTGTTGATGGTCTTCGCGCCGCTCTTGGGATCGATCGCGGTGACGAGATTCTGCGCCACCATCTCCTTGTGCCAGAGCCATTGGCCGTTGGTGCGATCGATCGCCTCGAGAATGCCGAGCTTGCCCGAGGTGACCAGCGCCTTGCGGGTCTCGCCGTTGACCGTCAGGTCGATGAGCAACCGCTCATAGACGTAGTCCATGTCCCAGGTGTCGTCCGGCAGATGCTGGCGATACCATTGCAGCTTGCCGGTCCTGGGATCGATCGCGAGCGTCGCATCGGAATAGAGCGCGTTGTTCTCATAGCCTTCTTTCTTTGGCACCGTGCCGCGCATTTCGGCAATCCATGGATAAGGCTGCCCGGTGCCGTAGAACACGACGTTCTGCTGCGGATCGTAGCTGCCGGAGATCCACGCAGTCGCGCCGAAGCGGCTTTCGAGCGGCAGGCCGTTCCAGCTGTTCTCGTTCGGATCGCCCGGATGCGCAATGGTCCAGACGCGCCACTTCTCCTCGCCGGTCTTGGGATCATGGCCGGTGATGAAGCAGCCGCCGGGCTGGGCGTTGCCGCAGCCCTGCATGCCCTGCACGATCATGCCGCCGGCGACGAACGGCCCGCTGGTATAGCGCCAGCCCTTGGTCCAGTCGGCGGTGGTGTGATCCCAGATCACCTTGCCGGTCTTGGTGTCGAGCGCGACGATATGCGCGTCGGCGGTCGCGGCGATCAGCTTGTCCTCAAAGATCGCCATATTGCGCGAGGACAGATTGCCGCCAGCCGACACGATCTTCGCCGGCAGATCGCGCTTGTATTCCCAGATCAGCTCGCCGGTTGCGCCGTTGAGCGCCTGGATCCTGTTGGCGTAGTTGAACAGATAAAGCACGCCGTCATGCACGATCGGCGTCGTCTCGGTGGCGCCGTTGGTCATCGACCAGGTCCAGGCGACCTGCAGATCCTTGACGTTGTTCTTGTTGATCTGCTCGAGCGGGCTGTAGCCCCAGGCATCATAAGTACGACGCCACATCAGCCAGTCCGATGCCGGCGGATTGCGCAGCATCTCGTCGGTGACCGGCGCGATGTTGCGGATCGGATCAGCGCCCTGCTGCGCCTGCGCCGCGGCGCCAAGCAGCAAGACGAGCGGCAGTCCCAGAACGGTCGACTTCCAGAATCGATTCACCGGCATTGTGACCCTCCCGTGGTCGTATTTGTTAGGTCTGTTTTCTCGCGCTTCTTGTCTCGTATTGTTGTGGGTGTTGTCGCGTGTGTTGCCTGGTCGCAGAGTCGGCCGCCGCTTGCGTGCAAGCGACGGCCGCAGTCGAAGTTCAGAGCTTATCAGTCCGGCAGTGCGAACACCCAGAGCGCCGAGCCGCCGTCCGGGTTCTGCAGCTCGGGCGTCAGCGTCGCGAGCGAGCGCGCCTGGCTCGAGCCGTTGCCGGCCGAGACCGCGACATACTGCTTGCCGTTCACCGTATAGGTGACCGGGAACGAGTTGACGGCGTTGTTAAGCCTGATCTGCCAGAGCACATCGCCGGTGGTGTCGTCGAAGGCCCGGAAGTAGCGATCCCAGGCGCCGCTGAACACCAGCCCGCCGCCGGTCGGCAGCACCGCACCGGTCTGCGGCGCGCGCGTGCGATAGGACCACGCCTTCGACTGATCCGAAAGCTTGATCGCTTGCACGCTCCCGATCTTGCCGTCGCTGTTGGGCACCGCCACGCGCGCGTAGACCGCCCGGCCGCCACCCGTATAGGCCTGGCCCGGATCGAGCGGGGTCGGCGTCGTGTTCGAGCAATACTCGTTGAGCGGCAGGTAGAGCATGCCGCTTTTCGGGCTGTAGGCGGTCGCCGGCCAGCCCCGGCTGCCCGGGTCGGCCGGGCAGTTGACGGTGGTCTGCCCGATGTGAGGAATCGCCGCCTGGTTGATGGTCTTGGCGCCGGTCTTGGGATCGATCGCAGACACCACGTTCTGGTGCACTGTTTCCTTGTGCCACAGCCATTGCCCGTTGGTGCGGTCGATCGCCTCGATGATGCCGAGCTTGCCGGTCGTCACCAGCGCCTTGCGCTGCTCGCCATTGACCGTGAGATCGATGAGGAGCCGCTCATAGGAATAGTCGAGGTCCCAGGTGTCGGTCTCGAGGTGCTGCCGGTACCATTTGAGATTGCCGGTCGAAGCGTCGATCGCGAGCGTGGAGTCGGAGTAGAGCGCCGTGTTCTGCGCGCCTTCCTTCTTGGGCAGGAGGCCGTTCATCTCCGCGATCCACGGATAGGGCTGGCCAGTGCCGTAGAAGACGAGATTCTGATCCGGATCGTAGCTGCCCGAGATCCAGGCCGAGGCGCCGAAACGCGCCTCTACCGGCAGGCCATTCCAGGTATTGAAGTTGGGATCGCCAGGCTGCGCGATGGTGTGCACGCGCCACTTCTCGGCGCCGGTCTTGGGATCATGACCGGTCACGTAGCAGCCGCCCGGCTGCGCATTGCCGCAACCGGTCATGCCCTGCACGATCGTGCCATTGGCCACGAACGGACCACCGGTGTAGCGCCAGCCCTTGCTCCAGTCGGCGGTGGTGTGGTCCCAGGCCACCTTGCCGGTCTTGACATCGAGCGCAACAAGATGCGCGTCCGAGGTCGCGACCAGCAGCTTGTCCTCGTAGATCGCCATGTTGCGCTTGGCGAGCGGATTGCCGGCTTCCGCGACGAGCTTCGCCGGCAGGTCGCGCTTGTACTCCCAGATGAGATCGCCGTTGGCGGCATCGAGCGCCTGCACCTTGTCGGCATAGTTGAAGATGAAGAGCACGCCGTCGTGCACAATCGGGGTCGTCTCGGTCGCCCCATTGGTCAAGGACCAGGTCCAGACCAGCTTGAGATTCTTGACGTTGCTCTTGTTGATCTGCTCGAGTGGGCTATAGCCCCACGCGTTGTAGGTGCGCCGCCACATCAGCCAATCGCCAGGGGGCGGATTGCGCAGCATGGTGTCGGTGACCGGCGTGATATTGCGGGGCGCTTGCCCGCCTTGCTGAGTCAGGCCCGCGGTCGCCGACAGGGCGAGAAGCGGCAATCCCAGCGCGGATGCCTTCAAAAGACGCTTAAGCATGTGCGTAGTCCTCCCTACTCTGGCTACTTGCTCGGCACGAGGCCTGTCGATTGGAAGATTATGGAAGCTATGGAAGATATTATGGAGGTCATTCAGTCCATGCTAGCCGGGGGCGCCCGCACGTCAACCGTGTCCGGATGGTTTTCGGATCACACCTTTGCGGGGCTTAGAACGACCTCAACCCGGGTCGCGCTCGACATTCGCCATCAGCCAATCGCGGAAAGCGACGAGAGCCGCATCATCCTGCCGAAACGGGCGGTAAACGAGATATCAGGCCTGCCCCTTGGGCACCGCATGTTGAACCTCCAGCAGGCATTCCCTGAGGAACGTCCTTCCGTTTCGACAATTGAACCTTTGACACCGACCGACGACCAAGGCGAACGACCTGGAACCCGTGAGGATGATGGCCATGACTGACCTGTCGCAGCGAAACGCAAGCGTGGATGTCGACGTTCTCATCGTCGGCGCCGGCCCGACCGGCCTGATGCTCGCAAACCAGCTCGCCCGGCGCGGCGTGAAGCCTCGCATCATCGATCGCCATTCCGGCCCGGCGCAACAATCGCGCGCGATGGCGGTTCAGGCGCGCACGATGGAAATCTACTCCAGGATGGGCCTCATCGATAAGGCGCTTTCGCTTGGCGAGCGCGCCACCGGCGCCAACATATGGGCAAACGGACGCTGGACCGCGCGCATTCCGGTCGGCGACATCGGTCAAAGCATGAGCCCGTTTCCCTTCGTCCTGATGCTTGGCCAGGACGACAACGAGCTGATCATGGGCGAGAAGCTGCGCGACTACGGCGTCACAGTCGATTGGAATACCGAGCTGGTGGAGATCGAGCAGCACCCGGACCATGTCGATGCCACGCTCACGCTGCCCGACGGAACGATCCAAAGGGTCAAAGCCGCATGGGTGGCAGGCTGCGACGGCTCACGCAGCCCGGTGCGCGAGCTGAGCGGAATCAAATTCCCGGGCGCGCCCTATGAGCACACGTTCTTCGTCGCCGACACCGAGGCGACCGGCTCGATGAAGCCCGGCGAGCTCAACGTCTATCTCTGGAAGGACGGCTTTCATCTCTTCTTCCCGATGCGCGGCAAGGATGGTTGGCGGGTGATTGGCATTCTGCCAAAGCACCTTCGCCGGCGCGACGACCTCACCTTCGAGGATGTCGTTCCCGCGATCCGGCAGGAGGCCGGAACGAATCTGAGCTTCAAGGCCTGCCACTGGTTTTCGACCTACCGCATCTCTCACCGCGCTGCCGAGCACTTCCGCGACCGCCGCTGCTTCCTGCTCGGCGACGCCGCGCATATTCACAGCCCCGCTGGCGCGCAGGGCATGAATACGGGCCTGCAGGATGCCTACAACCTCGCCTGGAAGCTTGCGCTGGTGGTGCAAGGCCGCGCCGATGCTGCGTTGCTCGACACCTATGAGCAGGAACGCATCCCAGTGGCGAAGCGGCTCCTGGAAACCACCGATCGTGCCTTCCAGCTTATCGTTGCCGACGGGTGGCTCGGCAGCCTGTTCCGCACCCGCATCCTCGCCGCCGTCGCGGCGCGCGCGATGAAGTTCGAGCGGGTGCGGCAGCTTGCTTTCCGCACCATTGCGCAGATCGGCATCAGCTATCCTGGAAGCTCGATGTCAAAGGCGCTGCCCGGCCTGCCCAAGGACGCGCCGGCCGCGGGCGACCGCTTCCCCTGGATGCGGCTCAAACTCGAGTCGAACGGTCCGGCCGAGGATATGTTCGAGCATCTCGACGACACCAAATTCAACCTGCTCATGATCGGACAATCGCCGATCGCTCCGCAAACGCTCGACGACTTTGGCGGCCTCATCCGCATCCACACCATTGCGCCCGATCCCGCGAACCAGGCGGAGCTCGCGCGCGCGAAAGTCCCGCAGACCTCGTTCTATCTGCTGCGGCCTGACGGCCATGTCGGCCTGTGCGGACCTCGCCTGGAGATCGCGGACGTCAAGCGCTACCTCGTGGAACAGGCGCATCTGACAACGCAAGGCACGCGGTCGAACGGCGACCGGCTCACGATGGAGGATCCAACCGGAGCTACGGTTACGCCGATCAGAAAATTCAAACCTGCGGCTTGAGCATCCGATAGCGGGATAACAAAGACTAAAGCGCCATCACCACGGCCTTGACCTCGGTATAGAGGTCAAGGACCTCCCGCCCCTTCTCACGGCCCCAACCGGACTGCTTGTAGCCGCCGAACGGCATCGCCGGATCAAGCGTGCCGTGCATGTTGACGCCGATCGAGCCCGCCCGCAGCCGGCGGGCCATCTTGTGGGCGGTGCCGAGATTGCGGGTCCACACGCTCGCCGCCAGGCCATAGGTCGTGCGGTTCGCTTCCTCGGCAATGCGATCGAGATCGTCGTCGCCGAACGTCATTGCGCACAAGACTGGACCGAAGATCTCCTCGCGCACGACCGACATCTCCGGCTTGGTCTCGGTCAGGATGGTCGGCGCAAGAAAAAAGCCTTCGTTGCCGACACGGCTGCCGCCGGTCACCACCTTGGCGCCATCCGAGCGGCCCTGCGACACATAGCGGGAGACGCGATCGAGCTGCTCCTGCGAAACGAGCGGACCCATCTGCGTGTCCGGGTTGAGACCGGGTCCGATCTTGAGCTTGCCCGCCTCCTGCGCGACGCCCTCGATGAGGCGATCGAACACGCTCGCATGCGCATAGAGCCGCGAGCCCGCCGCACAGACCTGTCCGGAATTGTTGAAGATCGCGCGCGCGGCGCCCGGCACTGCGATGCCAAGATCGGCATCCGGAAACACGATCACCGGCGACTTGCCGCCAAGCTCGAGCGACACCTTCTTCAGGTTGCCGGCCGCCGCCTGCACGATCAAGCGGCCGACTTCGGCCGAGCCCGTGAAGGCGATCTTGTCGACGCCGGGATGGGCGGCAAGCGCCGCCCCCGCGGTCTCGCCGAAGCCGGTCACGATGTTGACCACGCCGTCGGGAATGCCGGCCTCCTGGATCAGCCGGGCGAGCCGCAGCGCGGTGAGCGGCGTCTGCTCCGCCGGCTTGAGCACGACCGTGCAGCCGGTCGCCAGCGCCGGCGCAAGCTTCCAGGCCGCCATCATCAGCGGCGCGTTCCAGGGAATGATCTGCCCCACCACGCCGATCGGCTCGCGCAACGTGTAGGCGTGGAAGTTGCCGGGCTGCGCGAGACTCAAGGTCTCGCCGGTCAGCTTGGTCGCCCAGCCGGCGGTGTAGCGCAGCACCTCGCAGCTGTTCGGAATGTCCGAGTTGCGGATATTGACGATCGGCTTGCCATTGTTGAGCGACTCAAGCTCGGCGAGCTCATCTCGATGCGCCTCGATCAGCTCGGCAAGCTTCCACATCAGCTTCGCGCGCTCGCTCCCGGTCATGCGGCTCCAGGGCCCGGACTCGAACGCCTGCCGCGCAGCCGTCACCGCCGCGTCGATATCGGCCGCCTCACCGGCGGCGACCTTCGCAATCACGCGGCCGCTCGAGGGATCGTACGTGTCGAAGGTCTTGCCGGCCTGGGCATCGACGAAGCGCCCGCCGATGAACAGCTGATGCGCACCGCTTAGGGATTGCAGGGCCGCGGGCCCAAGGTGCGGATGGCTGAATGGTGCGTTCATCGTTGATCTCCCCTGACTGCGCGCGGCCTTGTTCTACTCCGCGGCTTCCCTGCTCGGCAGGGGCGGCAGCGTCTCGAGCTCCTTGCGATAGGCTTCCTCCATGCGCGAGGAAAGGCCATGCCTGGCAAGCGCTTCCGCAAACATTGCGCGCACGCGGGGGCTTTCGTCAGCATAGTCGAGCTGGTCGCCGCCGAGCCGCTTGCTGATCCAGCAGGTCATGACGCCTTGCGCGTTGCGCTGCGAGCCGAGCTTGAAGGCGAGATAGCGCGCCGGCGTCGGCCCGGTGTTGAAATGCTGATGCAGCCACATGTTGGGCGGCACGATCAGCGTGCCCGGCTGCCACTCATAGCGACGCGGCGCATCGCCGTCCGGCCACATCAGCGAATAGCCCTCGCCGGTGAGGATGACCACATGGGCGCCGGGCGCGTGCGCGTGCGCCTTCTTGTAGGTGCCGACCGGGAACTGCGAGATATGGCCGGGGATGTTCCCTCTGGCGAGATTGAAGCGAACCATGCGGCTGCCGGCGCCGCGCTCCGAGGTGTCGGCGACCGGCACGTTGATGCCATCCGGG
>Ga0209488_10002753_pt1 | contig 14354 bp, 11 predicted proteins | sample Rivendell_Oct201_8_FD_188349 | JGI IMG/M metagenome (GOLD analysis project Ga0209488, IMG submission 188349) | Vadose zone soil microbial communities from the Eel River Critical Zone Observatory, Northern California, USA -... | ecosystem: Environmental > Terrestrial > Soil > Vadose zone >... | reverse complement strand
TCGCGCAACACCGTCAACTGCATGCGTGAATGAGGAATATGTCTTTCCTTGTCGGCTCTATTCCCTCGCCGCGCGCTATGATAACCGCGGCTGAATCCGCCGATATCCAACAGTTAAGCGGAAGAAAGGGTCCGGTTCGCAGAGGGGGCTTACATATGAATGCGATCGCTATTCGTTCGACTCATCCTGCCGTCGTCGGCGTGGCCGCCGGCCTCGTATTGGTAGTTCAATTATTGCATCCGGATTCAGCATTGGCCGCGGATGCTGCTCCGGCACACGGTGACTGTGCTCAGTTGACTGCTCTCAAGCTGCCGGAGGTGCAAATCACCGAGGCGGTTGCCGCGGCCGCAGGGGGTGCAGCAAAAGTTACGCACTGCCGAGTTGCGGGCGTCATCGGCAAGGAGATTCATTTTTCGTTGCTGTTGCCGGACGAGTGGAACCACAAATTCATGATGGGCGGCGGCGGCGGATTTGTCGGCTCGGTGCAGAATCAAGCCATCGAAAGTGTGAATTTTGGATACGCAACGGTGGGCACCGACACCGGGCATCAGGGCGGCGGCACCGAAGCGAAATGGGCATTGAACAACCCCGAGCGGCTCGTGAATTTCGGACATCTCGCCGTACATCGCACCAGCGAGGTGTCCAAAGCCATCGTAAAGAACTACTACAGCACCGCAGCGCGACGCTCGTATTTCATCGGGTGCTCGAATGGCGGTCGCCAGGCAATGATGGAAGCGCAACGTTACCCGGAAGATTTCGACGGCATCGTCGCGGGCGCGCCGGCTTTGAACTTCACCGCCATTGGCGCGCAATTCATCAAGGATTCGCAAGTCTCGTTCCCGGATTCGCATCAGCTCACGACGCCGTTGTTGCCGCCGGAAACCCTCAAGTTCGTCGAGTCGCAGGTGCTCGCAGCTTGCGATTCGCTTGACGGAGTGAAAGACGGCGTCATGGAAGATCCGCGGCGTTGCAAATTCGACCTTGCGACTCTGCCTGCGTGTGCCGGCGATCAGGCGGGCGCGCAATGCGTCACGACGCCGCAGCGCAACGCGCTTAAAACAATTTACGGCGAGACGAAAAACAAGAGCGGCGTGATTTATTCCGGCCAGCCGTTTGGCGGCGAAGGGTGAGGGAGCGGGTTGGCAGCTGTGGGTGTCCGGCGTCAATCCACCCATGCTGACGGCGCAAAACACGCCGAATCTGCGCTTCGCGTTCGGCACGGACATGTACAAGTACTTCGTGTTCGGCGATCCCAATTGGGATTACGCGAAATACGATTTTTCAACTTGGCAGAAAGACACGGCGAAGATTGGCGCGACCATGAATGCGATCGATCCGAACTTGGATGCGTTCAAAAAACAGGGCCACAAAGTTGTCGTATGGCACGGCTGGGCCGATGGCGGCCTCACTGCGTTGGGAACCGTTAAATACTACGAACAAGTTGCCGCGCGCGATCCAAAACTGAACGAGTACCTGCGCATGTTCATGTTGCCGGGAGTGTTGCATTGCGCCGGCGGTCCGGGACCCGACTCGGTCGATTGGGCGACGGTCATTTCCGACTGGGTCGAAAACAACAAAGCGCCCGAGCGAGTGATCGCGCGAAAAATGACTGCGGGCAAGGCAACCTCCGCCCGACCGCTCTGTGCCTATCCGCAGCACGCGGTATACACCGGCAAGGGCAGCACGGACGAAGCGGACAACTTTGTTTGTCGGTAGTGTTCTTGCCAAGTTGACTCATGCGTCTACGAATCGCGATTCTCGCAGCAACGCTGGGATGCGTGTCGTCCGCGCACGCGGCGATACCGCTGCCCACCGTATCCGCACCGGTTCCGTCGACAACTGATTCGTATCCGTTTGGCGCCGCGGATCACACTCGCATCCCAACGGATCTGACTGCGATCGGATACGTGGAAGAGGAAGTTTTCGTCAGCGGGAAGGCAAACGTCTACGACTGGCCGACGGGCAGCGCGAGCGCTGTCGTGCGCACAGCGAATGCACCTTACACGACGCGCGTATTGATTCGCAGGCCGGCGAAATCCGCGAAGTTCAGCGGCAACGTCGTGGTTGAGATGTTGAACCCGTCGAATCTGTTCGATCTCAACTTGGCGTGGGCAATCTCGCACAAACAAATCGTACGCGACGGTGCTGCGTGGGTTGGTATCACGGCGAAACCGGTATCGGTTGTTACGCTAAGGAATTTCAACGCGACGCGCTACGCTCCTCTTTCATGGGCGAATCCGTTGCCGCTGGATGACGCGCGTAACTGCGGTAACGTCGCGGCTGACAGCTCGCGTGAAACCGAAAACGGTTTGGTGTGGGATATTCATCGTCAAGTCGCCCACTGGCTGAAAAGTAGCGACGCATCGAATCCCTTTCGATATGGCGGCAAAGCGACGCGAGTTCAGCGCCTGTACGCTTGGGGTTACTCGCAGACGGGCGGCTATCTCTACACTTATATCAACGCGATTCATGCGCTGGATGTACGCGAACTCGGCAAGCCGTTGTTCGATGCGTACCTGGTCGCGGTTTCAGCCGCTCCGTCGCAGATCAATCAATGCGCCGAGCGGCTGACCGGCGACGACCCGCGCCGACAAATAAAAAATGTCGGCGTTCCCGTTATCCACATCATGTCGCAGTCGGATTATCTCGGCGCTATCGCAATGCGCCGCCCCGATAGCGATGCGGCTCCGGATTTCTATCGCAGCTACGAAATCGCCGGCGCCGGTCATGCTTCGCCGGACGAATTGAATTTCGCGGCCGCCCCCGCGGATCTTGAGAAAGGCGGACGCGCGGTGCCGCCGATGGCGTGCAACGAAGGGCCACGCAGCCGTTTTCCCAGCAGCCTTGCATTTAATGCGTCGTTGCGGAATTTGGATTTGTGGGTGCGCAAAGGCATCGCGCCGCCGCATGCCGACTCGATTGCGGTCGTCGACGGCAAACCGGTGCTCGATGACTTCGGCAATGTGCGCGGCGGAGTGCGCTCGCCGTTTGTCGATGTGCCGACGAGTACCTGGAACGGCAATTCCACCGGTCCGTCGTTTTGCCGCATTGCCGGTCACGAGATTCCATTCTCCGCGGCACAACTCAAAACTCTTTACGCAACTCATGACGCCTACGTCAACGCCGTCAAGAAAAACATCGCATCGTTAGTGGCTGCTCGATTTATCGTTAAAGAAGATGGCGATGAGTTAATCGCTGCGGCGCGGAAGGCGCCGGCGTTTTAGCGGCGGAGAATTTCATGCAGCGACGACAATTCATGATGGTACTCGGCGCCGGCGGCGCGACGCTTGCGGTTTCGGCTTGCGACCGCATGCCCGCTAGCGCGGTGGCGTTATGGAATGGTCCAAGCTCGAACGACGCGGATCCGCGTTTGCGAGCGCTATCGTGGGCGATGCTTGCGCCCAATCCACACAATTTACAATCCTGGATCGCCGACGTACGCGAACCCGGGCTGATCAAGCTGCATGTCGACTTGCAGCGCTTGCTGCCGAAAACCGATCCACCCAATCGGCAAGTGCTGATCGGTTGCGGCGCCTTTCTCGAATTGCTGCACATGGCGGCTGCCCAGGAGGGTTTTCGCGCCGATATCGATCTGTTGCCGGAGGGCGAGTATCGCGTTGAACGTGTCGATGAGCGGCCATTTGCGCAGGTTCGATTTTCGCAAGATGCCTCGATCAAACCGGACAAGTTATTTTCCGCCGTTCGCTTACGACGCACGAATCGCCTTCCGTACGACAACAACGTCCCGGATCTCGGCGAGCTTCGATCGCTCGCGCGCATCGCGGAGCCATCCGGCATCTCGCTGATCGCAACGGACACCGCGGAGAAAGTTCAGCGCATTCGCGACCTCGCGATCGAAGGGTATCGCGTCGAGTTCACGACGCAGGACACTTGGAGCGAAAGCGCGGACCTCTTGCGAGTCGGCGCGCAAGCAGTCGCCGACGAACCCTCCGGTGTCGCCGCGCTGGGAACCGATGTGTGGTGGGGCCGCAAGTTAGGTTTGCTCAATCGCAATTCCCTTCGCAAGACGGATGGCATGGCGGCGCAGCGGGCCGTGAAGGATTCGATCGCGGCCGCCAATGGTACGCGCGCGTGGCTCTGGTTGGCGAGTGCGGACAATTCGCGTCGTTCGCAATTGGAAGCAGGCCGTGCGTATGTGCGAGTCGATCTCGCAGCCGCAACGCTCGGCGCCGCGATTCAACCCAACTCGCAGGTGCTGCAGGAATTCGCGGAGATGCAACCGCTCTATCGCAAATTTCACGGCGAGGTCGACGTGGTCGAGCCGGCTCGCGTGCAAATGCTCGCGCGCATCGGCTACGCGACGCGGCCTGATCCTGCGCCTCGACGCGCTGTCGAAAAAATCGTGCGCGCGTGAGCGCATAGTCATCGATTGATGACGCCTACCGACCGGGTGCACTAGGCCACTCGTATACGACAATGTTTGCAAATACGCAGACGGTCTTTTATGGTGCTAGGTCGATCGAGTCCGTGGGCTGAGGGGCCCTCGCAATGACAGTTCTATCGCAAGATTTATCCGGTTGGCCGCGTATCGCCGCGTATTTGGATCAGGCGTTGGATCTCAATCCTCGCGAACGCGAGATTTGGCTAAGCGAACTCACCGCGACGCAATCGGAACTCGCCGGCACCCTTCGAGCATTGCTTCGCGAGCGCGAGCAACTCGACGCCGCGGGATTTTTGAGCGGCTCGTCGCCGCTCGCATCCGCCGTCACGCTTCAGAATGCGCTGCAAGAAATGCTGCAGCGTCGCACCGGCGTCGAGTCGGGCGAGTGGCTGCAAAAATTGTCCGGTATTCCACTGCCGGATCTCGCTCGTTTTCGACAGCAGGGATTTGCGGTCGACACCGTCTTGGGCGGCTATCGTCTGCTCCGGGAAATTGGCCAGGGCGGGATGAGCAGCGTGTGGCTCGCGGAACGCGTGGATGGACAGTTGAGGCGCAACGTTGCGTTGAAGCTGCCCCACACCGATTCCAAACGCCTGCGGCTGGTGGAGCATTTTCAAACCGAACGCGACATTCTCGCCACACTGACGCATCCCAACATTGCGCGCATCTACGATGCGGGCGTCAGCGAATCCGGACAGCCGTATCTTGCGATGGAGTACGTGGAAGGCACTTCGCTGCTGCGCTACTGCGACGCCCATCTTCTCGGGCTTCGTGAGCGCTTGCAGGTCTTTCGACAAGTGCTGGGGGCGGTGAAATTTGCACACGCGCATCTCGTTATCCATCGCGATCTCAAGCCTTCGAACATCCTCGTCACCGCGGAAGGGCGCGTGGTGTTGCTGGATTTCGGCATTGCCAAGTTGTTGAGCGAGGACCCGCGCGATGAGCCGCAAGTCACGCAGCTCGGCGTGCGGCCGTTGACACCCGATTATGCGTCGCCGGAACAAATCTCCGGAAAACCTTTAGCGACCGCGTCCGACGTGTACTCGCTCGGTGTCGTGCTGTACGAGCTGCTGACAGGTGAACGGCCGTATCGGCCGAACCGCGAATCGCCCGCCGCGCTCGAAGAGTCCATCCTGGCTCAAGAACCGCAGCGGCCGAGTCAAATTGCAATCAGCGCAGAGCAAGCCAGCGCGCGCGATAGTAGCGCGGGAAAACTTTCGTCCGCGCTGAAGGGCGATCTCGACACGATTGTGCTCAAGTCGCTGAAGAAAAGTCCCAACGATCGTTACGCTTCGGTCGAGACATTCGCGCAAGATATCGACAACTTCTTGCAGAGCATTCCGGTCACGGCGCGACCGGATAGTCACTGGTATCGATTCAATCGCTTCGTGACGCGTCACAAGTTGCCGGTAACCGCGGCCGCGATCGCATTGCTGGCGATTGTCGGCGGCGGAGCCGCCGCGATTTGGCAGGCCCGTGCCGCCGCTCAAGAGCGCGATCGTGCGGTGGTTCTGGCCTTGCGCGATCGAGCCCTTAATGAGTTCACGGACATGTTGATTGCGGAAGCGGCGGCGTCCGAAGAACCCGTCACGGTGAGCGACATGCTCGCGCGCAGCGAAAAGCTCGCGCTGGCGGCCAGCAGCGGCAACGAGGAAAACCGAGCTGCAATCCTGCAAATGATCGCGGGTCGCTACTACTCGTTGGGGGAGCCCGACAAGGCCGCGCGCTTGCAGGAACAGGCGCTGGCGTTTCTCGAAAAGTCGAGCGATAGCGGCCTGCGATCGCAGCTCGTCTGCGAGCATGCACTGGTCATTTCCAACCTGGGACAATTCGACGCGGCGATAAAGGCGATCGATCGCGAACTCGGCAATCCCAAGGCCGATCCCTTGAGCGAAATTAGATGCCTCGAGGATCGTTCGTACATAGCGTCGCTCAGCGGCGATGCGGAAGGCGGCGTGCGTTTCGCAACCCTCGCATTGCAACACTTTCACGAACTGCCACACACGGAGTTGATCAGTGAGAACGCGTTGTTGATGGCGCTAGGCTACAGCTATCAAGTCTACGGCGACAACGGACAGGCCAATCATTATTTCGAACTGGCCCTGAACGAATTCCGCGCAACGGGCCGCGAGCGCAGTCCCGACGCGATTTCGGCCCGGAGCAATTGGGCGATAGTGAGCACGAGCGCCGGCGTGCCACGGCGTGCTCTGGAACTCTACGATCAAAACACGAGTATCGAATCGGAGCGAGCCGGAACTCGTCCGACCGCCGCGACGACCTACAACCGTGCACGCGCACTCGAGCTACTGGGCAGATACGCGGAAGCGAAAGCAGCGTATGAATTGGCGTACCAGCTTGCAACCAGATCGAAAACGGTCATCGGACAAGCACTCACGCTACTGGGTCTTGCGTCGATCGCCGAGGAGTCCGGAGAAGCGGCGGCCGCGACGCGCTATCTTGCGCAGTTCAGAGAGTTGTTCGGTACTTCGCTGCCCGCCAGCAACGCGGTGCAGATGAAGCACGATTTGGTACAAGCAAGACTCGATCTTGGGGCGGGAAAGGTTGCCGATGCCGGTCGAATATTCGATCAGCTGCTCAGCAACAATAAGCGCAATCAAAATGAAATTGCCGCCAGATTGGGCAAAGCGGAAATCAGCCTGCTAACCGACGACGCGAACGCCGCCGCGAAGGATGCGCAATCTGCGCTGGACATCGCGAAGGCTTTGCAAGGCGACCTGCAATATTCCTGTCATACCGGCCTTTCCTGGCTGATGCTCGGCCGCGTACTGCAAAAGCAGAACAATGTTTCGCAAGCACATAAAGCATTCAAGACGGCGGTCGACAATCTAGCCAACACCGTCGAGGAAAATCACCCTGCATTGCTGGCAGCGCGTCGCTTCGCTAAGGATACGGCGTAGCGTTGCGCGCAAGGCGGCTAGCGGCATGCGCCGATCAAGAGCGCGCGTTAGTGCCCGCAGAAAAGTGCGTCGAGATAAATCGGCTGATCAGATTCGCCACTCCGCTTGGATCTTCGCGAGCGACGAGATGACCGGTTGCCAGCCTCTCGAGCTCTCCATGCCTGATGTGCAGGCGAAACTCCTCGCGTTGCACCGGACCGATGCCGCCGTTGTCGCCTGCTATTAGAAGTGTCGGAATGGTGAGTCGAATTGCCGCGCGACGCCAGCGATCGCTATCCCGAAATACATCCTCGATAAAACCGCTGCCGATAAAGCCGGGATCGATACTGTGCATCGCTTCATGAGCCGCCGCGTGCGCATTCTGTATGCGCGATCGCTCCACCAACACACGTTCCATCAGCGGAACCGTCGGAACGTCCAGCAGTATCAAACCGTCAATGGCGGCGCCCTCACCGGCCATCACCATTCCCAGCGCGCCACCGATCGATCCGCCTGCAACGACCAGCGGCTCGGCCGCTAACGCGGTCATCCACTGATGGAAGTCGACGCAGAATTGATCGAATCGGTAGGTGGCGCTTCGCCCGCTGTCGCCATGACCGCGATGATCCGCCGCGACAACGCGCCACTTTGCTCGCAGCGGCTCGGCTAACTCATCGACTACTCGACGCCAAACCAATCGCGTTTCCGCGCCCGCAGGCAAGAGCAGCAGCGTCGCGCTTGCACTTGAGTTCCAAACGTCTGCGACCAGCTCGGTCCCGTCCGTCGAGCGAGTTGTGAGCGTGCGCGGTATCTCCGACATGATTTCTAGTCAGGGGCGCGAGCCTTTCTCGCTAGGCTCTATTTTTCTTGAACGAAATTTCACTCGAATTGCGTTTTTTCGATTAGCTGTGACTCTTCCTTCTATGATGCATCGATCGTCTATGTGCCCGTGCGTGCGCCCTGTGCTTGCGGGCGTGGGCGCGTACCGAATTGGCGTGCAGCTTAGATCTCGATGCCGTTGCGGAAACAGGAGACGATGAACGCGTATGAGCCCTGTGCCTAGTGCTCGATGCGTGCACCTTCGTGTCGGAACTTCTCTCGCGAGATTCCTGGGCAAATGCCGGCGCAGATGCTACTCCAACCGCAAACACGGCCAGCGACAACAGCAAGACGGATTTCTTCATGAGAATTCCAAAGCGATTGAGTTGAACTTTAACGGCACTCTACAGGCTACACTCGCGCCCGGCAAACCGCTACCGTCGGCACACAACTTCGAGGAGCATCTATGCGACATCTCACGCTTTGCTCGTTGACGCTACTCGCAGCCCTCGGCGGCTGTCATTCGAATAACGTGAATCCGGACACCGCCTGCGATGCGGCCGGATGCATTTCCTTGCAGAAATTCTCAGCCGGCATCGACGCCCAACTGAACGGCAAGGTCGCCGGCTACGTGTCGATGATCGGCCCGTTGCCGATCGTTTCCACTTACGGTGTCGCTCGAACCTCTGCCGATCCGCCTGCTCAATCGATGGATACGACGAGCCGGACCAACGTAGCCAGTGTCTCGAAAGTGTTAACGACCATTGGCGCGCTGCAGTCGCTCGCACGACACAACATCGCGCTCGACTCGCCCATTCAGCCGTACTTGCCGCTCGACTGGACTCGCGGCATGGACGTCGATGCGGTCACGTTTCATGAACTGCTGACGCATAGTTCCGGATTCAACGCGCCTGTAAATGTCGATTACGCGGGTCTGCAACAGCTGATTGCGACCGATATCAATCCGACGTTCAAGGCAGGCTGCCAAGGGCTCACGCATGGTTGCTACAACAACTTGAATTTCGCACTCTTTCGCGTGCTGCTTTCTTATATGGAGGGATTTTCGGATCCCGGACCCGCCACTCGCGCGAGCGCGACGGACGCTTTCTACATTCAAACCATGCGCCAAAATGTGTTCACGCCGCTCGGCATCAACACTGCCTGCAAGCCGGTGACCGGATCGAATCCCAAACTGTCGTACCACTTTCCGCTCGTCGCGGGAGAGCACGGCAACGACTGGGGCGACAACACCTCAATTTGCGCCGGCACAGGATGGTCGCTGTCCGCTTATGAGATATATCGAATCCTGCTGTCGTTGCTCGGCGGCACGACGCTGCTCACCGATGCGCAAAAGACGCAAATGAATTCGCTATGCCTCGGCTGGGATTGTTCGGTGCAGCCGCAAACGGGTTTCGTGGGCAAGAACGGAATACTTCCCTTTCCCGGTTCGCCGCCAACGATCGGACTGTGGACGTTCGCCGGAATTTTTAAGGGAACCGTCCCCGTCGTAGTGATCATCAACTCCAATTATCCGGACCCGACGTTTAATATTACGGGGCTCGTGGGAACCGCCTTCAACAATGCCGGCGTGCCGCATCCGTGAATGGAGAATTGACTCGGCCTTTCTCCCGCGTCATCCGCTTGCCGCTGGCGCAACATTGTCGATTGTCGTGTGCACTGCACTGTCCAGTCGTGAGATCTGCATGGCGTGGAGCCGCCGCACGATCAGGAGAAAAATGACGCTCAAGGGGATGCTCGCCACATCGCAAATTTGCGACAAGACGTTCACGTAGAGCATCTGATCAACCTGATCCGCGTGTAACGACAATCGGAAAGTCGCGTTGCCCAATAGATTGGTGATAATCCAGAAAAACCACCACGACGGGATCAACCCCGGCACTTCTCTGTCTGGCCAATTTTTTGGCTCATCGCTTGCCTGCCAGATTTCCTTCATTGCCTGATACGGCTTCCAAAGGTTCGCAAACGGAATGAAATACCAGCCAATGGACCACCCTGGAGTGAACCTCATGTCCAATGCTCCGAGTTGATGAGCATTGAAATTCGCGCGGTGTATCCACCTCAGCACCAGGACGCCGGAGGTCACAGCGCTTAAGAATTGAAACGCTGCGACGATTGCTTGCCGCAAATCGCTTGCCTCCGCTTGCAACGTGGCTTCAGCTTCCGACGCAAACGCGCCGTTACTCAAGTCGGAGAGCAGACGATGCTCAAGTTGGCCGGACATCAAAGCGATGACGGCAATCGCTATCTCTATATACAAGAGGCGACAGGTCCACTTGGTCAAGTTCTCGGCATCTCTAAACGCGGAGGCTTGCATCTGTGTCATTTTTATTCTCCTCAAATCTTCCGATCCTGGAAAACTGTCTCGCCCTCACACATTCCGCCGGTACTGTCCCCCGGCGTCATAGAGAGCGCGCGAAATTTGGCCGAGGGAACAAGAGCGCACCGTGCGGATGAGTTCGGCGAAAATATTGCCGCCCGTCGTGCAGACTTGTTGCAGGCGATTCAGTGCGTCCGGCGTACGTTGTGCGTTGCGGGCTTGAAAGGCCTTGACGGCCGTCACTTGAGCCTGCTTCTCTTCTTCGGACGAACGAATGAGCGCGATTTTGTCGAGTTTCGAAGACTGGTTCGCCGCGGAAAGGAACGTGTTGACGCCGATGAGCGGCAGCGAGCCGTCGTGCTTTTGTCTTTCGTACTGCATGCTCTCGTCTTGGATCTTGCCGCGCTGATACATCGTCTCCATCGCGCCGAGCACGCCGCCGCGTTCGGATAGCGACTCGAACTCTTTGTAGACCGCCTCCTCCACCAGGTCCGTTAGTTGCTCGAGAAAGTACGATCCCTGCCAGGGGTTTTGATTTTTGTTGAGGCCGAGCTCGCGGTTGATGATGAGCTGGATCGCGACGGCGCGCCGCACGCTTTCTTCCGTCGGCGTGGTCAGCGCTTCGTCATAGGCGTTGGTGTGCAAGGAGTTGCAGTTGTCAAAGAGCGCATACATCGCCTGCAGTGTCGTACGAATGTCGTTGAACTGGATTTCCTGCGCGTGCAGCGAGCGGCCGGAGGTTTGCACGTGATACTTCAACATCTGGCTGCGGGGCCCGGCCCGGTAGAGATCGCGCATCGCTCGCGCCCAGATGCGGCGCGCCACGCGGCCAATCACCGCATATTCCGGGTCCATGCCGTTCGAGAAGAAGAAGGAGAGATTCGGCGCGAAGGCGTCGATCCGCATGCCGCGCGCAAGATAGTACTCGACGATCGTAAAACCATTGGCGAGCGTAAAGGCCAACTGACTGATCGGATACGCCCCCGCCTCCGCGATGTGATAGCCGGAGATCGACACCGAGTAGAAATTCCGCACATTCTTCTCGATGAAGTACTGCTGCACATCGCCCATCATGCGCATCGCGAACTCGGTGGAGAAGATGCAGGTGTTTTGCGCCTGGTCCTCTTTGAGGATATCCGCTTGCACGGTGCCGCGAACCAACGTCAACGCATCGCTACTCACGCGCTCATACTCTTCTTGAGTCAGCACGCCGGGAGCAACCAATTCCTCGCTCGTAAACCCTAAGAATGCGAGACCCGATGCGTCGTGCCCGTCCGGCAGAGCGCCGCGATAGGTCGGCACGATTTGTCCGCTTTCAGTTAAGCCGCGCTGCAATTGCGCGATGCGCTTTTCCACATTCGCCCAGCGTCCCTCGGCCCGCAGAAATCGTTCCACATGCTGATCGATCGCCGCATTCATGAACATGGCCAGAATCATCGGCGCCGGACCGTTGATCGTCATGGACACGGAGGTTCGCGGCGCACACAGATTGAAACCGGAATACAGTTTCTTCATGTCGTCGAGCGTTGCGATCGATACGCCCGAATTACCGGTGCGTCCGTAAATGTCGGGTCGTGTGTCCGGATCCTCGCCGTACAGCGTGGTGGAATCGAACGCGGTCGAAAGGCGCGTCGCATTATGGTCGCGGCCGAGATAGTGAAAGCGCCGATTGGTTTGCTCCGGTCCGCCTTCGCCGGCGAACATGCGGATCGGATCTTCCTCTTCGCGGCGATACGGATACACACCGCCGGTGTACGGATAATTTCCCGGCAGATTTTCCGTCAAGATAAACGACAGCATTTCGCCCCATTCACTGGAACGCGGTGCTGCAATCTTCGCGATGCGGTTTCCGGATTGCGATTGCGTGTAGTTCTCGACCTTGACCGTTTTGTCGCGGACCTGATACGAGTATTCCAATTCGGCGACTTGCCGCGCGCGCTCCGGCCAGCGCTTGAGCTCGGCACAGCCTTCCATGCCGATTGCGTCCAGCGCCTGGTTGTAGGCAGCTCGAAGTTCACGACGTGTTGCATCGTCACTCGCGGCGCTTAAATCGCTGTCGGCATAGTGATCGAGAGGCGCCGGTAATTTCGGATCGTGCAGCGTTCGCAGCGCCGCGTACAAACCGTGCGCCGTGCGTGCCGCTTCGACGGCTACTGCAGCATCTTGCTGGGCGCGCCGGCCATTCGCCGCGATCTCGGCAAGATAGCGCGTCCGCTGTGCCGGAATCAGCGCCTCGCGCGACACGAATTCCGTCGGTCCGACGACCGATGGACTCCACTTAACCGGTGCACCGCCGCGCGCGACCGGCCTCCAGAAACTATCGTCCTCCACTGCGCTCGAGCTGACCCCGCAGCCGGTCTACGAGCAGTTCCTCCTGGTTACGCTCGAGGACGAGTTCAAGGGACGCGGCGATAAACGCTCCGTCACGCAAGCGGTCCTGGAGCGCATGTCGAAGCGCGGCATGATCAGCACCGCGGATCTGGAGCTGGTGTCCACCGGCGAGACGAAGGCGGAGAACACGATCTCCTGGGGCCGCAATGCATTGAAAGAGCGCGGCCATCTCATCCGCAATTCTCCTCGTGGAATCTGGGAGTTGACGCAGGACGGACGGGCCGCCGCCAAACGCATCCAGCTTCCGATCCGCAAGGCCTCCTGAAAGGCTAAACTGCACCATGCCTAGTCTATACAGCGGTTTCTTCGATCTTCCCTGGTGGGGCTACGTGCTCGCCGGCCTCGCCCTGACGCACGTCACGATCGCCGGCGTCACCATCTTCCTGCACCGCTACCAGACGCACGGGGCGCTCGAGATGCATCCGATCGCGAGCCACTTCTTCCGCCTGTGGCTTTGGCTGACCACCGGCATGCGCACCAAAGAATGGGTCGCGGTGCATCGCAAGCACCACGCCAAGTGCGAGACCGTGGACGATCCGCACAGCCCGAAGATCTACGGCATCAACCGCGTGCTATGGACCGGCGTCCTGCTGTACGTCACGGAATCCTCCAAGCCCGAGACCACCGAGCGCTACGGCCACGGCACCCCGGACGACTGGCTCGAGCGCAACGTCTACTCGAAGCACGTGATCTCAGGCTTGACCCTGATGGCGCTGACGGATCTGATTCTGTTCGGTTACGTCCCGGGCACTCTTATTTTCCTCGCGCAGATCGCCTGGATTCCCTTCTGGGCGGCGGGCGTGATCAACGGCGTCGGGCACTGGTTCGGCTACCGCAACTCGCCCACCGAAGACGTGAGCACCAACATGGCGCCGTGGGGAATCCTCATCGGCGGCGAGGAGCTGCACAACAACCACCACGCCTTCCCGACCTCGGCGAAGTTCTCCCTCAAGTGGTACGAGTTCGACCTGGGCTGGGTGTATCTCCGGATCATGTCGGCGCTGGGCCTGGCGCGCATCAAGCATCTCGCCCCGGTGCCGAAGTTCGTCCCGGCCCGGCCCGTCGCCGACGAAGCGACGCTGCGCGCCGTCGTAAAGAACCGCTATCACGTGCTCGCGAGCTACGAGAAAGCCCTCAGGCGCGTCGGCGACGCAGAAGCGCGCGCGATGCACGCGATGCGCGACGAGCTCGTGTCCCTGTGGGAGCGCTCGATGGCCACGCGCGAGCAGCTCGTCGCGCGCTTGCAGGACTGGTGTCACCGTGCCGAATCGAGCGGCGTTCTTCCCCTCGCGGAGTTCTCGCAGCGGCTTCGCTGCTATGCCTAGACGGCGCTAGCGCATTCCCGGCAGCATCCCCTTCATGCCGCGCATCATGCGCTGCAGGTTGCCGCCTTTCATCATCTTCATCATCTTCTGCATCTGCTCGAACTGGTTGAGGAGCTGGTTGACCGCCTGGACCGACACGCCCGCGCCAGTCGCGATGCGGCGCTTGCGCGACGCCTTGATCA
>Ga0209488_10002752_pt1 | contig 14358 bp, 11 predicted proteins | sample Rivendell_Oct201_8_FD_188349 | JGI IMG/M metagenome (GOLD analysis project Ga0209488, IMG submission 188349) | Vadose zone soil microbial communities from the Eel River Critical Zone Observatory, Northern California, USA -... | ecosystem: Environmental > Terrestrial > Soil > Vadose zone >... | reverse complement strand
CCGCCTTCGTCGGCAGCATCGTGCTGCTCGTGACGTTCTTCCTGATGATCTACCTCGTGCCGCAGATGGCGGGCTTCATCCGCAACATGGGGCAGGAGCTGCCGCTGCAGACGCGCATCCTGATCCAGGTCTCGGCGGTCTTCGTCGCCTACTGGTGGGCCATCCTCGCCGCGCCTTTCGTCCTCTGGGGCGCGCTCAAGTTCGCCATCAACGGCAATCCCACGCTCGAGAACGCCAGCGGCGACATCACGTTCGAGACCGACTTCCGGTCGGCCTATGCGCGGGTGATCGACAACTGGCTGGGCGGCGACTCCGTGAGCCTGCTGGGCGGGAACTTCAAGAAAGCCTCACTGACGTTCGTCTAGGCGCGCGTCCCGTGATGAGCGTTCGCGCAGCCGGCCCGCGATGGCTTCGGCGATCGCACGCGCTGCCTGCGCGTCGGGGTGGTGATCCCAGGCGATGTGCCAGCTGGGATCGATCTCGACGATAAGGTAGGGAATTCCGCTACCGTCGAGCACCGCCTCACGGAGCGCCCGTTCGGGCGCCGCTTCCTTTCCAAACCGGGGAACCACGACGAGCGGCGCCGCCCCACGCGCCCGGGAGACATCCGCGACGGCGCGAAGCACGTCGCGTGTGGCAGCGATGCCGTCGTCTACCGTCGACTGACGGCGGAACGGCACAAGCAGACCAGCGAGTGTCATGAGGCGCCCGTGTTGTTCGGCGGGACGCCAGACGAGACCGGGCCCGAGGTGCGGCCGATCGTCGTCCAGGTTGCGGCCGAACAGCGACGTCATGAACAACGCGACGACGTTGACGGGATGGCGCAGGCGCGGCAGCTCCTTCTCGAGCTTCAAGTACGTCTGGTCGGTGCTGTATCCGTACACCGCGGCGTTGATGCTTGGCGTTCCCAACATCGCTTCGAGGCGCGCCGGCACGCTGTCGTCGTAGGACAGGCCGTCGCCGAACATGACGGATTCGCCGACGAACAGATTGGACGGCTTCAGCAGATCCACTGGCTGCGCCGCGCTCCGCACGCGATAGCCGTTGGCGTCGAACGCATATTCGATCATCCGCCCGGCTCTGTTTGCGGCGTACGCAGTACGCGCGGGCTCGAAGATCCAGCCGAGGCGCGCGTCCGGACGCCGGTGCGGCTCCTCGTGTTCCGCGCGCCATTCCGCCGGCCTGAGCCGTACGCGCTGAAGCACCAGCTCGCTGGCGACCAGCGCAAGGACGATGGCAATGACGATTTGAAGCGCGCGCACAAAGTGTCGCGCCGTCAGACGCGCGGCCACGGGCCGCGCAAGGACGATGAGCAGGGCGCCGCCGGTCCCGAACGCCGCGCGAACGGCTGTTTCGATGGCGACATACCACTGGCGGGAGATCATGAAGGACGGGAGCAAATGACGGTCGAGCCAGGCCTGCCGCGCCGCCAGCGCGGCGAGGACGAGTCCGACACCAGCAGCGGCAATGGCTGTCTCGGCCGTTCTGCCTGAGGTCCGTTGTGACGCCATCCTGGTCTAAGCTTTGCTCAGGAACCCGCCATGCGCTCGGCGATCGACACGCTGCTTCGGCCGGTCCACCAGTGGGTCTGGGGCGATTTCGATCGGCGCGTGCGCAAGCTGATGGCGTTCGCCGACGTCGAAACCGACGGCGGGCGCGACATCCTCCGGGCCGCCGAGCTGACACCCGATCCGCTGCTGCGACGGCTGTATCTCGAACACGCCATCGACGAGCTGCATCACGGCCACCTGTTCCGCGAACGGGGCGCGGCGCTGCTTCGCCTCCGCGCCGCCCGATCCTCGACGAGGTTCACGGGCACGCCGCTTCCGGGCGGACACGGCCTCGATGACCTTCGCATTAAGGGCGAGCCGGACCACCGGCTGCTCGCGTTTCTTCATGTCGCCGAAAAGGCCGCCGCCGGCCGGTTTGCCGTATATCGTGAGCTGGTCGACGACGACCCGCGAACGCGGGCGATTTTCGACCAGATTCTGCGCGACGAGGTGTTCCATATGAACTACACGTACACGCAGCTGGCACGCGTGATGCCACGCGCCTATCGCCGCCAGATCTGGTTCGCCCGGGGCAGCCGCCTGTGGAAGCGGTACCTGCGCGTCGCGGCCGCAGTGGCCGGTATTCTCGGGACGACGATGATCGGCGTCGTGTACTTCGTCGTCCTGCCGCCGTTTGCCTGGCTGGCCAGGAGGGCGGAGCCGCGCGAACGCGAAGGCTGGACGCCCATCGAGCGGCCGCGCGACGGGTCGGCGGCCAGCCAGTACTGACCATGAAGATCCTCGGCATCTCCGCTCATTATCATGACTCGGCCGCCGCACTCGTCGTGGACGGCGTGCCGGTCTGCGCCGTGCAGGAAGAGCGGCTGTCGCGCCGGAAGAACGACGCGGCGTTTCCGCTGGACGCGATCGAATGGTGTCTCGACCACGCAGGTCTCGACACCGGCGATCTCGACGCCGTGGTCTTCTACGAGCGCAGCATGCTGAAGTTCGATCGGATTCTGACGACCGCGCTGCGCGCGTTTCCCCGGTCGTGGCGATCGTTTCCGCACGCGATCAAGAACTCGCTCGGCGAAAAGGTGTGGGTCCGGGGCATCATCTCGGCTCGGCTCGGCGTGCCTCGCAGCCGGATCTACTTTACGGATCATCACGCGTCCCACGCGGCCGCGGCGTTCCTGACCGCGCCGTCGCGCCGCGCCGCCATCCTGACCGCCGACGGAGTGGGCGAGTGGGCCACGCTGACAGTCGGCCAGGGCGAGCGCCGCGCGGACGGCGCCGCCACCATCACGCTCGACCGTGAGATCCGGTTCCCGCATTCGCTCGGCATGCTGTACTCCACCTTCACCGCGTACCTCGGTTTCGTGGTCAACGAAGGCGAGTACAAAGTGATGGGGCTCGCGGCGTACGGGCGGCCGACGATGACCGATCGCGTCGGGAAGCTGATTCGCCGGACGGCCGACGGCGCGTTCACGCTGGCGCCGGAGTACTTCGAATACCAGACGACCGCCGATTCCTCGTACTCGTCGCGGTTCGTCGATCTCTTCGGGCCGCCTCGCAACCGGTTCGAGCCGATCGATTTCGAGACGCCGGACGGCCGCCGGTTCGCCGATTGCGCGGCGAGCGTGCAGCGCGTGCTGGAGGACGTGCTGGTGGACATCGCTGGCCGCCTCCGCCGCGACACGGGTCTGCCGGATTTGTGTTTCGGCGGCGGCGTCGCGCTCAACGGCGTCGCCAACGCGCGAATCCTCGCCGAGTCGGGTTTCGAGCGCGTGTTCGTCCCGCCGGCGCCGGGCGACGCCGGCTGCGCCCTTGGCGCGGCGCTCTACGCGGATCGCATCTATTTCAAAAACCCTGACCGCGACGTCCCTGATCACCCGTTCTGGGGGCCGGAGGTCGACGGGGAAGAGCTCGCGCGCGCGGGCAGAGAAGACAATCATCCCGTCGAGACGCTCGACGAGGCCGCGATGATCGATCGGATTGCGGGCGCACTCGCCGATGGGTGCATCGTCGGCTGGATGGACGGACGCTGCGAGTTGGGGCCGCGTGCGCTCGGACACCGGAGCATCCTCGCGGCGCCACACTCGCGGGAGACGCGCGACCGGATCAACCGCGATATCAAGTTCCGCGAAGAGTTCCGCCCGTTCGCACCGGTGGTCACGCGCGAGGAGGCCGATTCCTTTTTCGAACTGCCGCCCGGCGGCGCGCGGCTCGCGCGGTTCATGTCGGGCGTGTTTCCCGTCCGCCCGGAATGGCGCGAGCGGCTGGCAGCCGTGACGCACGTTGACGGGTCCGCGCGCGTGCAGGTGCTCGAGCGCGACATGGCGCCGCGGCTGTACGCGCTCCTCGAAGCGTACGGACGCCGCACGGGTGTGCCGGTGCTCCTGAACACATCGCTCAATGTCGCGGGCGAGCCCATCGTGACGAGCGCGCTCGAGGGCTACTCGACGTTCCGGCGCTGCGGCCTCGACGCGCTCGTCGCCGGATCGACACTCGTGCTGAAGCGGGCCGCGGCGCAGGCGAAGTCGATGGAGGAGCGCGTCGCCTCATGGGCGTGAACCGGGGCGGAGGCCTCCGGCGCCGCATCGTCATGCTGGGATCGGCCGCCGGCGCCATCGCCGACCTGACTCGCGGCCTCTGGCGTCGCGAGTCCGGCAAGCGCTGGCTCGTGCCGCTGGCCGTGTTCCTCTGCGTCATCGGCCTCGTGCTGACGCTCGCCACCGCCGTCGAGGCGCTCGCGCCGTTCATCTACGCCATCTTCTGACCGTGAACGCGCGCACGGACGTCGTCCGGCGGTTTTATGAACACGCGCCGTTCCCGGGCTACCCACCCCGCGACAGCCTGTCGGCGCTCCGGCGGCGCGCCGAGCGCAGCGCGTTCGCCGCGCTGCTCGATCGTGCGATCCCCGGCGACGCCCGTGTCGTCGACGTCGGCTGCGGCACCGGACAGATGTGCCTGTATCTCGCGCGGGCCGAGCGCCTCGTCATCGGCGTCGATGTGACGCGCGCGTCGCTCGGCCTCGGCGCGGCCGCCGCGCGCCGGTTCGGCCTCGATCGGGCTCGGTTCGTCGAGATGGACCTGCAGCAGGCGGGGCTGATGGCCGGGGCGTTCGACGTCGTGTACTCGTCGGGCGTCGTGCACCACACGCAGAATCCGCGCGCATCGTTTGCCGGACTGGCCCGGCTCGCCAGGCCCGGCGGCGTGATCGTGCTGGGCGTGTACAACAGGTTCGCCCGCGTGCCGACGCATCTTCGGCGCCTGATCGCGCGGCTGACGGGGTTCCGCGTCATCCCGTTCGATCCGGTCCTGCGTGAGCGCGAGGCGGAGCCCGAGCGGCGGGCCGCCTGGATCCGGGATCAGTATCAGCATCCGGAGGAGCACTGCCACACGCTGGCCGAGGTGCAGCGATGGTTCGCGGAGAACGGCGTCGAGTACCTGCGGTCCTATCCGAGCGCGGTGTTCGACGACGAGCCCGAGGATCTGTTCACGCCGGCGCCCGACGACTGGTGGCCTGAAGGCGTGCTCGCCCAGATCGGCTGGATGACGTCGCTCGGCCGCGAAGGCGGACTGTTCTTTGCCATCGGCCGGCGGAGCTGAGTCGCGGGGATTCTGTGAGCGTGCGGGGCGGGAACTGCAAGAAGCATGAATCGGGGGCGGCGCTTCACGCGCCGCCCCCGAGGCTGTGACGCCGCTTACTGCACGTGATAGACGCGTATGAGTGGCTGCCCGCTGTTGGCGGGATCGCCGCCGACCTGCGACACGAACAAGCGGTTTGTCGCCGGGTCGTATGCCGCACCCTGGATTTCCGCGAACGATGAATCCAGAGTCCACGTCGCGTACGGCTTCACGTCGTAGCTGTTCTTCGTGCCGGCCTTTACCGACGCCAGGTCGTTCGCGTCGTAGGCCCACACGTAGGAGACGTACGGATAGTTGTGGACGCCCTTCGATCCGTTTTGCGGGTCGTAGCAGTAGTGATCGACGCCGCCGTCCGCCGGCTGACCGGCCTGCGACTGGCTGCTCGTGCCCGGCCCGTAGCAGTACGCGCCCTGGCCGTGCAGCCCGAAGAACAACACTGATCGCGTGCCCGGCACGAAGACCACACCGGTAACCACATCGGACTGGCTCCAGAGGGTGTTGGCTGCGTTCGGATCCGCGAGCGGATGCGCGATTGGGTAGCCAAGAACCACCGTCGCCGGAACGCCGTTGCCGCTGAGAACGCTTGCCGGGTCGAATACCGACACCGACGGTCCCCACGATTGCAGCGCGTTGATGGCGCCGCCGGCGCCGCCGGCGAACGCCGGACCGCCGAACGCCGCCTGCCACTCGGCCGGAATGAGCGACGCGAACTTGTCGACCCATCCCGGATACAGGCTGCCGATCTTGATCGGGCCCACCACTTGCCCTGTGCTCGTCAGCTCCATGGGACGCGTGAACGTCGACTTGCTCTGCGTGCCCGCCCCGTCGTAGTAGCTGTAAGCGCTGACGATCAGCTGCCCGTTGTAGACCAGCGTGCCGCCAACGATCTTCGTGTTGGAGTCACCCGGGTTGATGCTCCCGATCTTGCCTTCGAGCGGATCGATCAGGTTCGACAGCGCAGTCGCCACGGGCGAGCCGCTGAGCGAGGACGGCACGGCAATCTCGGCGAGCCGCTGCTCGTAGGGATGGCCACCGACGTAGATCGAGTTGCGATTCGGGTTGAACGTCACGCCGTAGGTGCCCAGACCACAGCAGCCGGCCGAGGATCCGAAGCCCCACGTGCTGCCCAGTTTGCCCGAGGGCAACTTGAAGCTGCCGAGTGCCACGAGATTCGACTGCTGCAGCAGCGACCCGCTCGGCAGCGGCGGTGGCGGTGCGGCGGCACTCACCGTGACGTTGGCCGTCGCCGACGTGGCCGTCACGCCGGTGCTGCCCGTCGCCTTCGCGGACAAGGCATAGCTGCCGGCCGACACGTTGCTCCAGCTGCCGCCGAACGGCGCTGTCGTCGCGGTGCCGATCAGCGTGCTCCCGTTGAAGTACTCGACTTTGCTGATCGAGCCCGACGAGGCGGACGCGATGCTGGCGAGTGTGATCGTCGCAGGCGCGCTGTAGCTGCCGCCGCTGACCGGCGACGTCAACAGGATCGTCACCGTCTGCGGTAGCGGCGCAGTCGTGACGGTCACGGCCACCGTGGCCGACGTCGCGGTTACGCCGGTGCTGCCTGTCGCTTTTGCAGACAGGGCATAGCTGCCGGCGGCCACGTTGCTCCAGGTCGCCGCGAACGGCGCGGCGGTGGCCGTCGCAATCAGCGTCGGGCCGTTGAAGAACTCGACCCTGCTGATCGTGCCTGAGGAGGCGGACGCGCTGGCCGCCAGCGTGATCGACGCGGATGCGGTTGCCGTGCTGCCGTTCACGGGCGACGTCATCGAGACCGTCACCGTCTGCGGTGCCGCGACGGTGACGTTCACCGTGGTCGACGTCTTGGTCACGCCGGTGCTGCCTGTCGCTCGTGCGGACAGGGCATAGCTCCCGGCGGCCACGTTGCTCCAGGTCGCCGCAAACGGCGCGGCGGTGGCGGTCGCAATCAGCGTCGAGCCGTTGAAGAACTCGACTTTGCTGATCGATCCGGACGTCGTTGTTGCCGTGGCGGCGAGAGCGATCCCTGCGGGCGCGGTGTAGCTGGCCCCGGTTGCGGGCGAGGACATCGACACCGTGACGACAGGGGCCGGCGGAGGCGGCGGTAAGGCCGCGCCGGTGGTGAAGACCACATCGACCCAGTAGTTGCTCGCGTTGTATGACTGGTTGGGGAATCCGCCATTCGCGCCGTACAGATACACGCCGTTCCCGCCGGCCGCCGCGCTCGCCAACGCATGCAGCGGCCCGTTGTCGACCGCCGTGGTGAATCCCGGCGAGTTGGCCGCGTAGAAGCCGGTGTTGGTGTGATATGACACGATGTAGGTCGTGTTGGCGCTCACCGCTACCGGCGCCGAGAACATCATCTGCTGCCAGCCGGAGCCGGTCTCAGGGGTGAAGGTGACCGTTGCCAGACGCGTGCCCGACGACGACCAGAGGCTGCCGGTATGCGTGCCCGTGTTCTGCGCGTACTTGTAGAACCGCACACCAGCGATCGAACCAGCGACGTCGGTCCTGAACTTCACCCCGAGTTCCACGGCGTTCCCGTCGTTCTCCATCTTCGACGGCACTGCCGATGCGCTCCAAACGCTGCACGGGCACGGGCCCGTGTTCGACGCCGTCACCGTCACGCTCACCGTGGCCGACGTCGCGGTGACACCGGTGCTGCCGGTTGCCTTGGCGGACAGGGCATAGCTGCCGGCGGCTACGTTGCTCCAGGTCGCCGCGAACGGCGCCGCGGTGGCCGCCGCAATCAGCGTCGAACCGTTGAAGAACTCGACTTTGCTGACCGTGCCTGAGGACGCCGCCGCACTGGCCGCGAGCGTGACTGTCGCAGGCGCGATCGCGCTGCTGCCGTTCGCCGGCGACGTCATCGAGACCGTCACCACCTGCGCGGGCGGCGGAGTTGCGACCGTGATGGTCAGTGCGGCCGAGCGCGTGCTTGCGCCGCGGGCGTCGGTCGCTACGGCCGTCAGCGAGTAGGAGCCCGCCGACTGCACGGTCCACGACACGCTGTACGGTGACGTTGCGACCGTCCCGATCAGCGTGGCTCCGGCATAGAAATCCACTTTGACAATGCTGCTGCCCGTTGACGCCGCGCTGGCGGCGACGGTGATGGTCGCCGGCGCGATGAACGTCGCGCCTTGCGCGGGCGAGGTCAGGCTCACAGTCGGAGGCGTAATCGCCGCCGAGGTGAAGTTCGCCCCGGACTGGTTCGCGGCCAGCGCGCTGTAGGTCCGGCTTGCCGGCGCGAACGTGAGGCCGTTCATCGACGGAGTGACGATGTAGGTGCCGCCGGCTGCCAGGCCCGCGAAGCTGTACGCCCCGGCTGCGTCGGTGGTCTGCGTCGCGCTGCTGTTCCCGTTCAGTGCGACCGTGACGCCCGACTGGGCGGCTCCCGAGCTGGTGCTGACGGATCCCGAGATCAGGTACGTGGGCGCCGGGACCGTTCCGCCGAACTCGTCCGCGCCGATATCCGGCGCCGTGCCGTTCGGCCGCGACTCGTCGTCCCAGTCGGTCGTGACGCCGGCGACCGTCAGTCCGCGGTCGATCGCGGCCGTCGCCGTTGCCATCAGATGCAGATCTCCAGCCGCCGCGTTGACAAACATCGCCGAGGTGGCGGATGTGACGTTGTTCAGCACCGTTCCGGTCGCGCCATCGCGTGCGAGCGGGGCCCCGTCGAGCAGGTTGTTCTCGATGAGCACGCCGGTCGTGCCGGCAAAGCGGTATTCGATCGGATACGGATAGGTTCCCGACATGAGCACGGTGTTGTTCAGCACCTGCGTGTTCGGGGAATCGGCGACCTGAATGGCGACATCGCCGGGCTGCGCCGAGGAACGGTAGAAGAAGTTGTTGCGGATGATGCCGCCCGAGTGGTCGTTGCCGGAGGCATCCAGCAGGCCGTACGCGATGCCGCGCGCGCAGTTCAGGAACGTGTTGGCTTCGCTCACGGTGCCGGTCGTGTGGTTCCAGGCAAGAATGGCCGGACCCGCGAGCTGGCCGCTCGGCCCCACGATGTTGCGAAACAGGTTGTGCCGGACCATCCAGTTGGTGCCGCCGTGAATGTCGACCGCATTCGTATAGCCGCTCGGCGCCGTCGTCGTGTACTCGAAGATCGAATACTCGACGTCGCCGTTGCTGGCGCCCACGCCGGACGAGTCAGGGTTGCTCTTGAGGAACTGCTGGCCGGCGTCAATGAGGTGGACGTTGTACACGCGAGGACTCTGCGTGCCGGCGTTGAAGATAATCGGATGCTGGTAGACATTGCGCACGGTGAGGTTCGCGATCGTCACACCCTGCACGTTGCCGCCCGTCCATATGCCGAACGGCACGTTGCCGTAGTTGGCGTTAGTCATGCCTGGTCCGACCAGCACGACATCGTCGCGATTGGTGGTCGCACCGCGAATGCCTACATTGGAAAAAGTCCCGCTGATCCACAGCGTGCTCGTGAGCTGATAGGTGCCCGGTGCGAGCACGATCGTCGTGTTCGACGCGAGGCGCGAGACCGCCGCCTGCAGCTGCGACTCCGTCGAGACGTTGACCACTGTCCCGGACGGCGCCGGCAGAGGCGGCACTGGGATCACGGAAGCCGCGAACGCCGCGCCAGGCGCGAGCGCCGCAATCATTAAGCAGATGGAGAGAACTCTTCGGGCAGACATGTACAGATCCCTTCTGACTCCGACATCGCGGAGAAATTTCTTGCGGCGCCGCGATGCGGCGTCACTGAAGTTGGTTACCGTCCGTCCGCAACGGCCGTGCGGCGGCGACAGACTTGTAATCGACTCATCAACGAGCTGCTTGAGTCTGGGCAGCTCGTGCGCGAAGAGGGCTGCAGTTGGGGTGTGACTCGCCCGCCTCTGCCGTTCGGCGACAGTCAACTTTCGTGCCGTCGGCGCGTACGTGAAGGCGGCTGAGTTTTAAGTGGCGGGCAACGAATGATTTGTGAACTGCATCGCGCGGAGACGGGCAGCGCGAGGACGAGCGGCGGGAGGGCGATTGTGTAGGACTTGCCGACAATTCTCGAAGCGCTTACACATCGGCTTCGAAAAAAAGTATTCGTTAGCTCAGCAAAATGATTCGCAGCTCAACAAAAAGTATTCGTAGCTCAGCCAAATCATGTGTAGCTCAACAATCGTGCGGATCAGCTGGCGGCTTATGCTCCTTCGGGAATGCAGCCGTTCAAGCGAGCCCACGCGAGCGCGTGGCTGTCACAGAGCCAATCCAGACTGGCCGTCGCTCGAGAGAGAACGCGGTGCGTTGCCTGCTCCTGGCACGGGCTCCACGTGCATTGATGTTCGATGAATGAAGGACAGGGCATCACGCTGAAGTACCGCCCGGTCAATTCCAGTGGGAGAGCGGGAGTCGGGATCACGATGACCAGTGTGCGCAATGGCTTCGACGCTGGCGAGCGTCTTCGCGGTGATGTGCGGGTCCAGACACAACTGCGTCCCAAATGACACTGTGCCGCCGCTCGACGCCGGCCAGAGGCCTCGAAGTGTGTCGGCCGCACTGCAATCGTCTCTCTCTCAGCACACATCGTCTTTTCGCGTTGGCGATTGCGCCGGCGACCGGCACACTGCGCGGCAATGGCGCTCAGTGGAAAGGATCCGGACGGCAGGCGTCCACTCGATCGACGGCCGGGCCGGCTCCCGTACATCGTGTCGGTGAAGGGCAACCTTATCTGGAGCTGCCGCGTGCAGTCTCAGCCTTCAGACACTCGTTTAGTGTTGCGCGCCAGCGCCGACGGGCACGTATGGGCGTCGATTGGCGCAGCGGACAACAGCCTGCCGGGTTCGACGCTGCGCGAGACTCCGACTCGAAAGAAGCGAGACATTTAGCCTCAACCTATCTCGACCGTGGCCGATTACGTCTGTGAGCCGCGGACTCCCGCTAGACCTTCTGCTCGACTGTAAATACGGCGATCCTCGCTCGTGCGAATGGCTGAGCGTGGAAAAGCGCTTTGCCTGAGCCATCGACCGTGTGGAATTTACATGGGTCGAGTCTCGCAGTCGACGTTAACTGAGGCATTTTCGGAAGTTGGTCTGTGGCAGACCTTATGAACAGGCGATCTCGACGAACGTCGGAACACCAGGAGGCGCACGGATGAGATTTCAAGCCCGACAAGGCGACGTCTTCATCGAGCGAATGGCGTTCACCCCTCCACTCGGTCCGCGTGCCAGCGGCGCCGATTCGGTGATTCTCGCCTACGGAGAGATCACCGGCCACGCACATCGAGTCGTTGCTGTCGATCAACGAACCGGTACGGTGCCGGCCGCGCAGCTCTTTGAACAGACGAACGGCCGCCGGTTGCTCCTGGTCGAACAGACGTGTGAAGTCAGACATGACGAACACCAGGCCATCGCGCTCGCGCCTGGCGCCTACAGCGTGACCATTCAGCGCGAGTACGCGCCAGAAGGCGTGAGACGTGTCATCGACTGAGCTGACGCTCGCGCAGGAAGATCGGTTGATCGCGATCGGTGACCGATGGATCGCGGCCGGTCTCTCGACGGAGCGGGCCGATCGGCCGCGGGCCGAGTCCGCCGTCACCTGCGCCTATCGTCGTGCGGGCGTGCCGGGTGCGGTCCGGACGATCTGGGCCTCGTCGCCGATGGCCGGTGCGCGCATAGCGGATTCGCTGATGCAGCGGGCGAGCACGCCGCGGGCCGCGGTCGATGTCGTGACGCCGATCAAGCGGCTGGCGGCGCAGCGTGTGTCGGAGGCCCTCGATCCCGCCGTGTCGTCGCGCCTGGCCATGCTCGTCGAGCAACCGGTGGAGACGCGGGTGGGTGGTGAGGTGTGGGGACCGATCGCGCAGCAGGTCGCGCGGCTGATCACGCGCCCGATCCCGGTCCCCGCGTACGGGCAGCACGACGCGAGGTGGCTGGCGCTGTACGACGGCCTGAGCGAGTTCGGCCTGAACATCTCGGATCTCGATTCGCTGATGGAGATCGCGCAGTCGTGCGGCTGGTGGTGGTCGTTCGACGACGTGTGCGTGCTCACCGAGCGTCCGGTGCGGCTGGCGCGCGACGAACGCGGCCGCCTGCACTCGGCAGATGGTCCTGCCGTCGCTTATCCCGATGGCTGGTCACTCTATGCGTGGCACGGCACCATCGTCCCGGCGGACATCATCCTGCAGCCGGCGATGATCACCGTGGCGCGGATTCAGCGCGAAGCGAACGTCGAGATTCGACGCGTGCTGCTCGAGCGCTATGGTTTCGATGCCTACATTGACGACAGCGGATCGATTCCCGTCCATGCCGACGATACCGGCTCTCTGTATCGCTGCGAGATGGCGGGCGACGAGCCGCTGGTCGCTGTCAGTGTGATGAATCACACGCCTGAAGTCGACGGCTCGCGCAAGCGCTACGTGCTCCGTGTCCCGCCCGACATGACCGAAGCGCACCAGGCGGTGGCGTGGACGTTCGGCCTGCAGCCCGGGGAGTATTGGCCCGTCCGCGAAACGTAGCGGGGGCTCGCCCTTACAGACTCGGGCGGAGGTCGGCAGCGCGTCGTCCGCCGCGAGACAGCCGGCGACGATCAAACTGCATGGCGTCGCGCCGGTCTTCTGCCGGCAGCATCCCCCTGACGTAGGCCGGCAGTGCGGCCGTCAGCCGCGCGCGGGTCTCGTAGAAGGCGCCGGCGGCGCGGATCTCGCGCGCCTGATCAAGGTCGACGGTGTCGGTATGGACGATGCTCCTCGTCGGCAGCCCTGCCGCCGCGGCCAGGTAGACCAGGTGCAGCCCGTTGTACTCGTGAAGCTGCAGCGCCGTGACCATCAGCGAAGGCCGCTTGCCTTTGAGGCGGGCGCGCGCCTTCGAAAAGTCGGTTTCGATGGTCACCGCCACCTCGGCCATCCGGGGGGCGATAGCGAGGGCGAGATTATTGGCAAGCGCGTCGGCCAGCGGCTGCGCGCGATCGACCAGAAGGAGAGAAGTCACCACGTTGCTGTACCGTTACGCAAAGACATCGCCAGCGGCGGCCGGGGCGGCCAAGTTCACCCAGGTTCGCGCAATTCGGAACAAAACCCGCTGAGTTAGGGACGTGCGCCCGTCCTCTTCCGCGTACGCGAACCCAGGAACTTTCGGGATGTCTACCACGCCAGCGACTCTTGGCTCCGCCGCAAATGAGAACCCACACGTCAATGTAACTCTCGCGGCGGCGCGGGGAAAGAGGATTTTGTCCTATAACTCGCCCCTCCGAGGATCAAAAGGGCTCACTCGGGGTGTCTTGTCAAGGGGCGGTGTAGGGCGTGTTGCCGCCTTTTGGCCAAATCCGGCCTTCCTTATCGGCTGCGAAGGTGGCGTCTGTCTTGCCGATGTACCAAGTGCGATGTCGTGGATGCAAACGTTCCTCGTGAAAACTCGCCGCTGGCCGTGGAAGGCGTCGCGGGCGACGACACCTGTGCAGTTGGCGCGCGTGAAGGAGACCGTGATCTGCATCGGTTGCGTCGAGGACGGGTCGATTCTCGACCGCGTGCTCGAGGCGGGCAGCTACGACGTCTCGTTCATCGCCTCGAGCGCCAATGCCTATGCGCAAATCGTCCGCACCCTGCCCAGTAGAGTGATTCTGTGCATGCGGTCCGATGACGAGCTGAGTCTCCGGTTGCTGTCGATGCTGACGCTCGATTCGCGGACCAGCGCGATCCCGGTGATTACGTGTGTGGCCAGCGTGACCGCCCCCGACGAGGTGATCGACGACGAGGGATCGGGCGGTCACGTCATAGCGGGACACCGCCTCGTGATGCACTGATGGGAGGCCTCGGCGCTCAGGCGGCGTACGTCCCGGCGGCACACCGTGTGACGTTCCGAGGCCCGGTCACCACGCCGAGAGTGACCGCGTCGCTCGCGCCCGACCAGACCTGCCCGCTCTGCGGCAGCTCTGCGCAGGTCAGCGAAGGCACCGCCGAGCCGAAGCTGTCGCTGCTCAGTTGCAGTCATTGCCGCACCTTCGTCATCGAGAAGCCGGTGCTTGACGTCATCATGAATGCCAGGGCGGGGAACCTGCTGCCGGTGCTTCGCCACGTGGCGTTCCTGTGGCGTGCGGCGCAGTCAGCCGCCGAGGAGGGCGCCGTCCTCACCATCACCTCGACCAACTGGATCCGCCTCGCGATGGAGCAGCAGCGCGTTGAGGCGCAGCCTCTGACGGCCGGACCACAGCGTATCCTTCACGCGACACCTGCGTCCTTCTGACATCAGCCCCGGAGCGGGCATCGCCGTCGAGTCAGAATAAACCGCCTGGCAGCGGC
>Ga0209488_10002750_pt1 | contig 14359 bp, 8 predicted proteins | sample Rivendell_Oct201_8_FD_188349 | JGI IMG/M metagenome (GOLD analysis project Ga0209488, IMG submission 188349) | Vadose zone soil microbial communities from the Eel River Critical Zone Observatory, Northern California, USA -... | ecosystem: Environmental > Terrestrial > Soil > Vadose zone >... | reverse complement strand
GACGGGAGCTGGTACAATGCGACGATTGTCGGACATGGTATCACTTGGAATGCCTCGGGATCACGGATATTGCGTCACTCGGACGTGAAGAGGACCCTTGGTATTGTCACAACTGCGTCGCCTTGATGAACGGGTTGTCAAACTCTGAACCGACTTTTGCTCTGGCCGAAGAAGAAGGCCCCCTGCGCCGACGGCGCGACCCACTCTTTTTCGAAGCGCTGCAAGACTCACCGGCGGTCACAGACTGGAGAATTCAACCCCATGGTCCCGGTCCAACGACTCCAAAGGCCAACCTAGCGCGCATGGCGACAGTCGAAGCGTATACCCGTTCGTCCTTGGGATCCCGGAATGGCCCACAGACACCGCACGACAGCAGCGCGACGTCCGAGCGCGTGCGCGTGTATACGACGCCGGGGGCGGATGAGCGCATATTCCAGGACGACTCACCTTTCGACCCTGCGTCGACGCCGTCGCGTGGGATGCGCGTTGGCGCCAGCGTCAGCTCTGCCTTTGCGACGCCCAAGTGGCAAATTCGCCTTCCCCCAACACTCTCGCCGTCGCCGTACCGCAACGGTCCGGGGGGCGTTGTGCAGTCCTCGGGTCTTTCCCGCATGCTCTCTCACGAGGATACGCCGGTGGATCGATCCGCGCCGCGTCCATTGGTCTTCCCATCGAAACGTGCACAAGATTCACCATCAGTGGGGCGAGGCGGTGTCGGCAGAGGAGTTCCGTATCCGCAGGAGTCTCCGATACCACTTGGGAGGAAGGGAAAAGAACGGCAGGGGAGGAGGTGACCAGATCCTGAGCCGCCGTTGGTGGGTTTGGGAGGTTGCTTTGTGTATCGCGTTAATCTTGACGTTGCATCTTGTGCTGTATATGCGTAGAAATAAAGCTTGCTATTGATGTACTATGTAGTACGTTGTGCCTTTCGCTGTCTGATTGGACCATAGCAGGAAAGTGCACGTGACTCACTATGTCTAGGCTCTCGCCGCACCTGAACTGAAGCTGCGGGCGTGTCGTAGGTGTGGAAGTCAGAAAAAAACAAGACGGAAAAGAGATCAAACGCGTCTCTGATGTGATGTGGGAGAGGAAAGAAGAATGCACGCGCTTGTCACACACACGACACGTCGTGTCACAGTCTAGCGTATCTCGGCACTACGGCTACGTCCGGGGTCACTCAGGATTTGGGTCATCTCTTTTTCCTCCTCGGCGTTGTGCTCGCTGACCTCTTCATTCGAGACCTACACAGCTTAACTGTTAGTGCAACCTGAGGCGAAAAGCAATAAAATAAGCATCAGGAAAATATCCATTTACTCGTTTACTTGTCTACTTTTCGAAAAAAATAGAGGGTTTTTTTTGTGCTTCACTCCTCCTGAAAGTGCATTTGGGAATCAATTTTTTTTGGATTCTAGGTTCCTCGTCGACTTTTCGACTTTTTCGCTCGTACGAGTCCAAAAAAGTAAGTGGCAGGTTTCCTGATGAGTTCACCACATCCGTGCCAGTGGAGCACAAGATTTTATCTATTGAGGACGTCCTCGAAATTACAATGAGCTGCCTTTATTCAGCACAACTGTCGTTTTAACAGAATGGTCCAGATAACCGTCCAACGGTGACGAGTGCCACAGTCCATACAATACAAAGAGGTAGTAAACGTACCCTAACTGGGGTTCTCGAAATTAAAACGGCAGGGAATTACAAGTAGTTGAAAACCGAAACAGAGAGAGAAGTCAATAATCGTCGACTAGGTTGTGGACAGCAACAGGGTTACCAGAGAGCTCTCTCGCTGTAGCAAACCGCCCAATTACTCTCTGGAGAGGTCCTGATGGCTCGACTCTCCATAAGAAAACGTTTTCTAGCGTGGGCAGCACTTCGGCGACTCTTTCTGGAGAAAGCCCGTACAGTGCGCGCTCGAGGCATTTCACGATCACCTCGGATAGGTACAGTGTCTTCACAGAGATAAACAATTCCAGAAATTCCAGCCATTCGGCGCTGTCTGTTAAAGCTTCCAGTGAAAAATAATAGCTATCATCCTTGACGTCGAGCCGATCCAAAGAGGAGAAGGGGAGCAACGACGAACGACAGACCCGGATCATGGACGGCACCAGCTCGTCTGTCCACTGTCTTCCCCCTACTTGTAACATGAGTTCCGTGTGATTGATCGAGGTAGTTTGTAGAGTCAACGTAATGATGGCTGCGAACTTCCAAAACTCGACAGTCGCATAATCGAGTTTCCTAAGCTCTTCGGCGCAACTGATGAAGCGGTGGAGTTGTGGGACATCAGAGTCGACGCCGCCAAAGAATATTATGCGGGCTTTGCGGAGAAAAGGAGCCTCGACCCAGGCGATAACGTCCTCAAAGTACTCGTGACCGCCCTGATATTCCAACTGAGTGAGAGCGGGGAGGATAGAACGTGTGGATGGAGGCGGACGTCGACTTTCTGGGTCGGGTCGGGATCGAGTGGATAGAAATGTGAGTTCAAATTTTTCGAGCCTAGCCATCGCGGCCAGACCAGTGGCCATCGCCTCAGGTGAAAGGTATCCAGAATACGACTGGGAGGTATCGGATATTTCAAGAGTGACAAGATTATTGGCAGAGGAGAGTAGTTTCGGCAGTGCCGGAATTGGGATGTGATCCAACAGGAGTGATCGCAGATGTTGGGCAGATCCACCAAGGAACGAGTCAGGAATGACAGGTACTCGTGCTCCCACACCGGTACCGATAGACAGATGTGTCAGCCCTGGAAACGGCTTCTTCATCGCCACTGCGATCTTTTCGAGAAGCGGATGTGCAACATTGAAAAGCTTGATTTCACATACGCGGTCGTGGTGCTCCGAGTCGAGTACGGCGATTATGTTACCCGCCTGTGAGATTCCATCGTCGTTAAGCTTCAAGTAATCTACTGCTATCATAATGGGTAAGCGTGGCCAATCGTCCAGCATTTTTGTCATAGATTTTTCTCCTGTGTATTCAAGTCGTAGGCCCAGATGACGTGGTGATGCAAACACGAGGTATCGCCACCTTTGGCAGACGTGGACGAGGGTATGCCAGTCAGTTACATACGAACCCTCGTCATTGACGTAAAGATGGAGAATTTTAAGGAGGATATCGTCGGAAAGTATGTCGATTGTCACTTTGCCTACGTTCAATTGGTTAGAGGGTGTTGTGCCACTGCAAAAGACAAACGTTAACCTTGTTGGGTCGATCCTCGGTGACGTGTACGACGCTCTCTCTTCGATGGCTCTTCATTAATCCCAGTTGACGAGTGGTAGGAGCTAGGTAGGAATGGTAATACAAAGCCAGGGGGACAATGCGAGACACGGTCTGTTACTTCAACAATGATGGGGTGAATGTAGCTCGACGCACAGGTGAGAGGTCATAATTAAGTCTCAGGCTTTGGTGCATACGGCGGGGAACAAACCAAGCAGGAAGCTCGAGAGACAAGTCAAGTCGAGCACAGAGCGTTGGCCTCCTATTTATCTTTAGCGGCAAATGCCGAGGGATAGGCTCCTACCACTGGCAATCGTGGCATGGCATGGCATGCCTCGCCGACTCGCATTGGGTGATCTGAATGAAATGAAAAGAAGGGCTTTAACGGCCAATTATGCGGTTATGGCCCGCCTGCAGTCTTGCAGTAACCCTTGTGCTCTGGTACGCCCTTCCCAGTTGCGCGGCGGCTTTTGCCTTCAACTTGAAGGAGCTTCATCGTGATGTGAGATCGGGTCTGATAATCCTGCGGTAGGAGCAGTGGCTATTGGTCTACATACACGTCAAAGAAATTGAAATTTCAATGATGAACAAACTTCAGCCTGAGGATGTGCGCCGGATGTGCTGATAGACGCACCAGCATCGTCGGAGCTCTGGATCCCCCGACAATGCTTAGGCCCAGAGCGACAAGATGCTGGCATCTCTGTACTGTGGTATCACAGTGGTAAGGACGTTACCCGACCTGGACTTGATCACCGACACACTTTCACGCACGCGTGTTCTATCCCACGGAATGGTTGAGATCATGATGAGCGCCCGCGATTATAGGTTCAGTAGCCTATAGCATAGATAGTATGGCAGGAACAGACAATTCACAGTTTGGTACGTACTAGAACTGGTGTCTCGGTAGTAAAACGACGGGTGTAACGGGAAACATTATGGTAGGTAGTAAGCGGACGAAACCAAACCTTACGATAATGGGTGTTTGGTCATCAAAGAAACATGGCCCTCTGTTGCCTTTATCTCTTCGACTTGTTGACAGCCACAGGGTGACCGAAGAACTGCCTCGCAGTGACGAAGCCATGAATGGCTTTTTGAACAGGTCCTAAGGGCTCGAGGTCCCTTATGAAAAGATTTTGCAGGGCAGGTAACACTTCAGTTGGACCTCCAACGGCGAGGTTCTGCCGGTCACCCGCGTTCCATACATGTAGCGCCGCTTTCTGGGGTAGATCTAGGTTCTTCACAGAAACAAAGGGGTCTAGAAATTGCAACCATTGGGTGCTCTCTGTTTCGTCAATCCAGTGTGGTGGTGGATCGCCATTGTCGATTTTGAGGTGTTCCAAAGTGGGGATTGGAGGTAAGGACGAACGACAGACCTGGGCAATGGACGGAAGCAGTTCAAATGGTCTGCGCCAGATTATTATCGAGAGTTCGCTAGAACCGATTTCTAGTGTTCCTTGAGCAAGGGTAATCTTGAAGTTGCATTGCGAAAAGACCACCGTCGCTCGATAGAGGTTCTTGAGTCCTTCTGTACGACTAATGAACTGGTGGAGCTGTGGGAGATCAACTGCGAAGCCTAGCGGTAGGAGTTCTATGCGGAAGTTTTGGAGAAGCGTGGCATCGATTCGGGCCACGATGTCCTCCAAGTACTCGCAGACACCTCTAAATGAAAAGGAAGTGAGAGCAGGGAGGACAGAACGAGTAACTGTTGGTGGATATCGGCTTGCAAAGTCAGGGCTAGGTTGAGGAGGGCTAGATTGAGGGAGTTGGAATCCAAGTTCCAGTTGATTGAGTTTGGGCATGACGGACAAGCAAGTGACCATCGTCTCGGGTGAAATGTACCCAGAATCTGAAACGTGCCAAAGGCGAAGGGTGACGAGGTTATTGGAAGATAAAAGTAGTTTCTTTATTGTTGGAAACGGAGTGCGGTTCAAGTCGAGTTTTCGGAGTTGTGGGGCAGACCCACCCAGAAATGCAACAGGGAGGATGTGTTTTGCGTTATAATCAAAGTCAAGGTGTAGGTCTGTCAGTTCCGGGAAAGGCTTCTGCATCGCCGATGCGATTCTTTCCAAATGGCAATTTGGAATATCAAAGAGGTCGATTTCACATATGCGATCGTAGTACTCCGAGTCGAGTACCTCAACCATGTTCCACGCATGCGAATTTCCGGAATCATGGTCCCAGATGTCCCACCGACGTTGTGCTATAGCTATGGGCAAGCGTGGCCAGACGTGTAGCATCTCCGTTATAGGCCTCTTTCCGTTGTACTCAAGCCGCAGGTGCAGGCGACGCGGCGATGAAAATACGAGGTGTCTCCATCTCCTGCACACATGGACTAGCGTATGCCATTCACTTCTCTCTGCGGGCGAGGAGAACAGATAAAAATCGAAGATTTCCAGGAGGGCATCGTCAGGGAGCATGTCTATCGCTAACTGGCCCAGCACTGGATCGGTCAGCGGTTGTTGTGGGCATTGCAAAGCCATACGTTGATCTTTTTCTCCACAGGACTCTTCCTGGAGATGTACAGAGCACTGCTTCCCTATCACCGAGCCTTCAGAGGAGCCGTCAATATCAATTGAAGTCGACGAGCGGCGATGGTCAAAGCTGGAGAGTGGTGAAGAGACTTGATGGTGAGTATGACTACGTAAGACATTAAGTTCCGTATAATAAGGAGAATTAACGACGCCAGACGTACTTGTAAGAGCTCATCTGTGACTTGTTGGTTGCACTGCACAGGCCATCACCGAGACGCCCGTCGAAGTTTTCAATGTAACGACGTTCAGTCACGTGGGAACCGTGACAATCTCCCCCCTTTGCCTTTCAGATCTACGACGGCGACGGGAGGTTGTAAAGACGAACCTCACTGCCCTCACCACCAGCCTGACTTGAGCATCCTCGGCCGGGCTTGTAACCCTTGCTACGAAATTTGAGATGCCCGTGGTTTCACGACCTGTCTTCCCCTGTTTATCCATGACAATACCTCTTATCCGTTATCGATGAGACGGAAGTGGAAAACGCCGCGCAGGGTGTCCCTCACACGTGGTTTCAAGCTCTGGTCGCTTGGTCTAGTCACGGACGCTCAACTTAAAAACGGGCTGCCATCGGGTTCGCATGGTTGCAACTTGGGAGTCAATCCTCCTTTTTGTCTCCATTTGTCGACAGGCAGACAAAACAAAACCCTTGCTGTGTTTTGCGTCACAACATTATGTACCTTGACCGTGGGGCATCGATGTAAGCGAGTGCTTGTTCACCTTGTAACTTCTTGTTGGGTAGGACAGCGAGTTCCAGGGATACCCTCCTTCGTGCCCCCGGGGCTAATCCTATTGTCATGATGCCAATGGTCATTATGTATGTATTTGTCGCAGGAAAACCATTTGCGGGACATGTTACCTATACGTTAGCAAAAACGCTGTCCTCCTCGTTGTCCCTGGTCTAGTTCATCCTCCGACACATCCCTGACAGGTTAGCTCCTAGACATTTTCGACCTTCTCGAGGCGTACTGTATCTGGAAATCTCTCGAGCGTTTCTCCCTTGTCCGAAGCGCTTTTGGTCACATCCTCCAGCCTGAAACCGCCTCCTGCAGGTATCAGCATCCTGCCAACTCCAATTCGGTCTTGTCTAAACTTCCGTCGCTCAGCCCCGTTCTTCTCATGACTCTTCCGCTCGTCCTCTTCCTCGGTACATATTCTTTCTCATCCTCCGAGTCATCTGCACTAACGTGTGCCATCCCTACGATGTCGGGGAATCTATGGATGGCATCACATGCACCAAAACTTGCATGCAATTGCAATGGTCATGCGTCCCGCCTCTAACGGGAATCTGAGATGCTGGTCAATGAAGTACGGTCGCATATCATCCCGAGCGGTGACAGTGGTTATGGCCCTGGATCGTCGGCGGCGGAGATAGAGACGGAGATGGAGCGGCAGTTGCAGGTTGTAGTGTGGTGCGCGGAACGAATGGGCAATGTGGTGCCAGCTTCGACACAACCATCGGAACCGAAGGTCCACATTCACCAAGAGCTTAGGTTGCGCCTTCTCGACTACAACAACTCACCGTGCGCAGGCTGCCCGACAGCTAAGTCGATCTCATACATGTGTCAAGCTTTTAAGGTGCTGCGGTCATGGTGCTACAGTCGACTCCCTCATAACCCATACCCATTCGGAACGTCCAGGGAAATGGGTTCCAGCAAAATATGGTGCGGAAATGATACTAACCATGAACAAGGCAAGGCTCTTCGCGAATGCGAAATTTTCCGCCCGTTCAAACTTATGTGACTTGTCAAGCAAAATGCATTTTATGGGGTATGGGTTATGAGGGAGTCGACTGTACTGGCTGCCACGTGGTACTGCAATCTCACTCGTAGTCCAGCTGTCCTCGGTAAAATGGAAATCGGACGGTCGTCAGTGGAGATGAGTAGGCGCTGTGATGTCGTAAGGTGTTTTCCAAACACCGTCATTGCGCCTTGCCAGTGGTTCCTTGGCTTTAACTAAAGCTGGGAACGGGGCAGTTATTGAACATGGTCCCATTCTAGTTGAGTTCACGTTAGGCGAGGGTAATTCAGTCACTTTTCGCGTTTTTTACAGTCGTCTTCAACGGATCTGGACGCATTAGTATTAGTTGACTTGGCCCGTGAGAGAAATTTGAATTTGAGAGGACGAATTCACTGGCAAGCGAAACACTGAAGCGCGTTAAAACTTCAGTGTCCGGGAGAGCTTGCTTGCTGAGGAGTTGGATATGCTGTACATTCGATAGGCTCTACTATGATTATGAGTGCTGAGTGTCATTCTGAAGTCGTTTTGTGAATCCAAGTCCGACGAAAGCGCGCGCCAATGGATTACGTCACTGTGACGGTCTTCAAGATCGAGATCGGATGTCAGCTCAACGGGACGGAACCCTCCCTCTTTCACACAGAACTTGACCCTGTCTCGAGACTCATGGCGCGCCGTTTTCAGTCTAGTGCCAGTTTGAATCTGTGTGATCTGGATATCCCCCTCCCTGAATTTCAGAGACGGAAAGGTTGTAAACTGAAAGCATCCTTCAGTTGGGCCCGATCGTCCGTCTTCGTACGAGAGATCTGAACCGTTGACGATTTGTCTGTATCCACGGAATGCCAGTTGGGCGCTGCCGGGGCTTCCAGACTTGGATTGGCAGGTTTCCAGGTTCGGTACCTTCAATTTGCGCGGTGTCCTTAAATTTGTCCATGTCAATGGTTTCTCTTCTCTTCTTATCATTCCGTGGTCTCCTTCGATTCCTTCTCTGCCTTGCGCACCCTGTCTTGACTACATTGAGTCAATATGGCTGCTTCAGCTGTTGCGGACATCCGGAGCACGTATGGGTCCTCCCTCATAGGGCTGCTCATCAGCGTGATGTGCGTATTCTCGTTTTCTATGTCGACCTATTTCCTAAGTTGGCCGACAAATAGCCTATTCGGCATGACGATAATTCAAGGGTGAGTTAAGGAATACTCCTTCTCAAGCTATTTATTGACTTCCCAACTCGGATCGTTCAGGTGGATATACTTTCGGTAACGAATTCGGTTCTCTCCCATTGCTACACGAAGTCGCTTACCTACAAGCACAGGCGCAAGACAGATCCAATAACGCTCAAAGTATTCGTTGCAGTTTTAATGTACGTAGAAGCTTCCGTCTATCGATGCGATTTACGAACCATGACTCTCTTAGCGCTCTTGATACCCTGCACACTGTTTTGTGTACTTACGGTGTCTATTGGTGAGGCTGAGCTATCCACACCGACTTCCGAGTTCTTTCTCACCGTATCAGGACCTTGGTCTTGAATTTCGGAAATGTCGAGAGCCTGGACATCAACATGTGGTGCGTAGTCGCGTTCATCTGGAAATCGTCTTTGATGCGACACACTGGCAGGGCAACGAACGTACGTCACTCATCAACGTATTCTGCCGCCACGACGCATTACGCTCATAACTTTGCATAGAGTCAACCCGAGATCAATGTGTGCTCTGCTTCTCGGCCGATGATCCGTCAGACAACTTATTCATGGCTACCATAGATTCTCGTTGGATATATGGTTCAACTGTTTGTTCCCATGCCTACCTCTCGGGTTTTCCAGTCGCGCTGATTCGGGGCAGCTTTTATGCGAGACGAGTTTATATCAGTTTGTTTTCCTTTTATGATCTTCCGCTGCTCGATTTATGACGCGATTGCTTAACAGTAAGCCGCAACATCATCATCCCGATACTCGTTGTAGGTGCACCAAGCTGATGTGTGGCATACCTAACGTCTATGTAGGCAGTTCTTGGTGGCCTTTGCTTCGGTAGGTACCTTTATTGGCACCTCCAAGTCAGTATCCAATGACCTTCGTGGTCGACCTGTAGTGATGGGGATTCGTGAGCTTCTCTTTTTCGCGTCTTATCTGTGCATAATGTTCAATCTCTTGTATCTTAAGTGTTCACCGTCAAGTCGTATGTGTGGTCTAGCTGGGTTATCACCTGAAATCTGACACTCAAATATAAGATTTTACCTCAAGCGATACTCTCGTTACGATTCCTTGGTCGTATGTCCCCACCTTGACTCTGTTTCATGGCCGCTGATGGCCCATTAGTGGGTGACCGTCGTAGGAATGGGTGGAGCGGCCTCAGCAGATATCCTGATTGCCGGGTCGATGTGTTGGTATCTCTATCACAAAAAAACAGGGATTGCAAAGTGAGTTTCTCGTCTTGTGATATTCAAAGCAACAATGTTCAACATCTGTTCGCAGAAGCGACTCCGTCATCTTGACTTTGATGACCTACAGTATCAACTCCGGGTTGTTAACGAGGTGAGTCTATGTGGCGTTAATTAAGAACGTGAATGAACCAAAGTAGTATCCTTGCCACTCTTACGCTCATATTCGTAAGACATCCCTCGTTCGGCTCGATTCCTGTAATACTTATGCCGCGATTAGTTCATAATCGTACCCACCACTTCTTTAATCTGGCAGGCCATTTTTTGGACGTCGGGTAAATGTACGTTCCCAGTCACTCCATTTAACGAAGGGTGGTGCACTGACACCTTCCAGGCTATGTGAACTCTCTCCTTGCTATGTGAGAGGCGTCTTCACTTTCAAGTAGATTCTGACATGCGCTACCTTCAGGTTGAATAGTCGCGAATATCTCCGAGAGCGATCTAAAAATGATAACACGTACAACATGACGTCAGTCCTGCAGAGTAAAGCATTCTACAGGTCTAATACGACAAGAACAACCGCTGTCACTGTCGATGTTGACCAGACAAATGCTACGGACTTCGCAGGGGAGAGCGATTACGACACGAAGCCAACTACGTTGGAACTGGGAAAGTCGGTACGCATCTGGCACCTATTTGTGGTGTGGCGGAGTTGAAATGCGTCTTGTCCTTAAAGCAGGGAATCGTCACTTCTGAACACGCAACTTCTGAACACGCAACTTCTGAACATGAGGTCTGAGGGGTCATGCGAATTGATTGTACTATAGGGTTTTGGCGAAATTTATGGTGTGGGCCAGCCAGAGTAGTGGGGCGCAGAATAATTTTGATACCACTTGAGTTTGTTTCCTGGATACAATATATCATCCGTTTTCCGCCAGTGCCAGCGGCTGCGGCGGAACTTGCCGGTGTCACGACTGCAACCAGACGTTCAAGTTGTCCTTGTCTTCGGTCTGTTTTTTCTCTTGACGTTCAAGTTGATTTCGTCCCCTTAGTCAAGGAGCCAAAGAAAATGCCAATATTGTCAGCAGCAATGTATAGTCGCACGTCGGTACTACTAGGGGAGTGGTGATCCGCAACCAATGCCAGTGAGAGAACACGAGACCGAGTCGACGCATACCTTGTGTGGCTTTCGTCATCCTCTGGTGCCCCGGTCGAAATGAAATCTCATCTGAAGGAGCTTACACCCGTTCAACTTCGCCATCATGATATCGCAGACGAATGAATTCCCCAAAAATATAAACTGAACTGCATAGGAAGCGCTGAAACCATAACTATTGGGAAGCTCGCGACCCATAGTACGCAGCGAAATGCCAGACCAAGACGAATGAACGAATTTCATAATTACGCCGGGCCTCAGACGGGATCAGCACTCAGACGTGACTTAGCGGCGAAATCCTGCGCGCCAACTCTTCGTCATCGATTAACGGTAAATTACAGGTGGCTCACCTTTTGTGATGCGGGGTCGGTGGTACTCAGGTCACCGACATCAGTAACCGATTCTGGGTGAGTGCCAGTACCACCCGTTCCAGAGCGAGTGATCCTCGAGATATTGATCAACACTCCATTTTCTGCATCTGTGGCGAGCTTGTTGCGAATATGGTCACGGGAGTTAAGTCTGTGGTCAAGCGGTGGCCCTCATGAGTGAGACGGGTGTGGAAGGGGAAAAGCAGGGACGGACATGGCCATGAATGAGCAGAAATAGATGCGCACAAGGACGAAGAAAAAGGGTGTGTAGAGGAGTGTATCAGAGAAGCGTATGAACTGGTGAGCGGAATAATCAGCAAGTGTGAATACCACCGTTACAATGTAAACTGACAACGATGAGGTTTGCGATTGACAAGACACTACAAGGAAGTCAAGGCGAGTTGTTCGAGACAGCAATCGGATCACGAACAGCGTGAGTGCTCCACTGGTAATGAAGTAGAGCGCGAGGATGGTGGTCGCGGCCATTGTCCTGATCAAGGTCAGTCACATACACGATCACTAAGGTCATTCAAGGTCAACGCACCGCTTCATTGCGGTACGTGTGAGTAAGTAGTACGCCATGGTTACGGTGATGGTCAGGTCACATGCCACTTGTAAGGACAGGGAGGCGACTGCGGTCGGCTGGGAATTGCAAGCGCATCGTGTCATGGAAAAACGCATTGCACAATGACAATATCGTACAATCTGATTTGTCACTTCCTGATAAGAAGGGTTACGAGAGCTGGGAGAACATAAGGCACAAGACCATAGAAATACAGATTAGAACGTACGTATTGACGAAGAAGACTGATCATGGCCGTAGAGATGAACAAAAGTTTGATATCCGGAGTCAAAGAAGATGAATACTGCGCACCGATTCCAAAGGCTATGAGATCAGTTAGTTTTCTTATAGTTCATGTGGATGTTGAAGATCAGGGTACCTAGCTCAACAAGGGATAGCCCCACCTAGGAGGTAACAATAAATGGTTGATATCTATGTTGCAAATGTGATATTTACGATGAGGCTTGGGATGTAGACTTTGCACATGCTCACTGTTCCAAAGCAGTCATTAGTGACCAAGTCCTTACCGCAGATTCCGAGTCACCTACATTTGTAAATTCTCCAAGCATAAAGTCTGACACGAGATTCGACGAAAACCCAAGTGTTCAAGTGAGACGGCGATCAGACCTCGGGGTGTGAAACATACTGCTGAATTGCACTGGAAATGAAGACTGGGATATCCATCATTAGGCATGCGCGCGGCTTTGGTACGGAAGGCATTGAAGGACATGATTTACATACTTCCCGTAAAACTCTGGGCCTCGAGGCTCCTGCAATATTTATCAAGTCCAAAAGTCGAGTTTCATAGGATCTTTTGCATACCATGGTATTACAAGATCTGAAGCGAAATCGCCGAAGTTGGTTACTGCAACTATATAGTGACCATGTATTAGGAACGTCATTTGTAGCGATTCAAGTATCCTGTTTAGGTGTTTTAAAAGTGAGTTTTTGTCGGACGATGATGCCTGTGAGGTCCTACAGGAGTGTTGCGACCTGTGTATCGAACAATAAGATAATCCGGAAGGGATAAATAGAAATACCCACGAAATATTTTAAAAAGGGCCTGTCCCCCTTACAGTTCTGGGAATAGTACCAGTAGACCTGAAGACATGTCACCCCGTACAACCTGTTTCTGTCTAGTCAGTTTCCTAACAGAGGCGAGTGAGAATCACATCGCACATCGATGATAGTACTACCCCTATGAAGCTTGCACCCAAGGTATTATCAACAGGTATCAGAGAGGGCATTGATAGGACGGCAGGGGAGCTATAAGAGGGCCTTCAGAAGAAAACGGAACTTGAAGGTCAAAGATGGGGGTGACCTGTTGTAGAGTGAGAGCACAAGGTCGACACATCCAGATGGCGGCTTATATTGACTTCTTCGTTTATCAAATTTGAAATGGTTAACAAAGCACCAGGGGGGACCAGATGGATTAGATTCACGAAACATCTGGCCAATGACAGGTGTCACAGACGATGAGAATATAATAATAGAGGATTGTCTAAGATTCAACTTGGTGCCGACTTCTAATTAAGGAATCGAGTATTGGCCCGGGTAATGGCTATCCATGACAGGCTACAAACGCCCATCGGACTCATGATTACCCGGACTCAATATAGTATGGGACGTGTGACGAAGTGAAACGTGATGGGTGGCGGCGCAATGAACAGGCACCAATCACATTGCGTCTCCCCTTGAGCAGATTGCTCGTTATTTCTTTCAGAATGATGCGGTGTTGTGTTGTCAGTTGGAACCCACCAGCCGGTGACGGCAAGGTTGAACGGAATGTCACTTGTTATGGTTGGACTCGGAGTTCGTTAACATTGCCTGTGTCGCTTGTGAATCGCGCATCATATCAGCTTGTCCATATTTCGCTTAACGGACTGTGAATCGTCAATACTGTATGCATTAATTGCCATGCGCACGGCCGCTTGGCACAATCGTCGGTGTCTTAAATCGGAGGCCAAGAAATCGATGTCACGCGCCACATTTCACCAGCTCTGACAAGTTCGGAGTCTGCAAATGAGAGTGGCTAGTGGCTGAGAACGAATTTCATTTGGTGACCTTCATTTTTTGATCTCATATTGGAAGTCCGAAACGTGTACCATCAGTACAAGTTGTGTCATAACTATAATCCTGTTTCATTCTCGTTCTGGGTGTGTGAGAGAAAGTCCATAGTATAAGGCACCACGTGCGGAGAGCGTGAGCGTGTGTGAGAAAGTGCCAATTTTATGCAACGCACACCATATTGGGGCGGTCACCTGGTGATCAAGCACTCAACATTTGTCCCACCAGCTCCCCGTGCGCGTCCCTTCAAATGACAGAAAGTCACAGACTTTGAATCTGTCCCTTCAAGTGTCCCCTTTTTTATGATGTTTTATTCACATTGGACATGGGAAGATGGGCCTCAGGCCCGAAGTTGGGATGC
>Ga0209488_10002748_pt1 | contig 14366 bp, 16 predicted proteins | sample Rivendell_Oct201_8_FD_188349 | JGI IMG/M metagenome (GOLD analysis project Ga0209488, IMG submission 188349) | Vadose zone soil microbial communities from the Eel River Critical Zone Observatory, Northern California, USA -... | ecosystem: Environmental > Terrestrial > Soil > Vadose zone >... | reverse complement strand
ACGCGAGCGGCTGCGAGCGCAAGCCCGATAGGGCGAAGCAATCAAGAGATTTCGGGTGGCGCAAAGCGCCGGGGTGGTAGCCAAGTCGAAAAATTTCCCCTGGTACAGCTACCACCCCTCGCGGGATCCGCTTCGCGATCCCGCTGCCAAACATTTTCTGAATGGCTGCGCCCTATTGTCTTAATGTTTCGCGCTGTCGCGCTCACGCTTCGCGCGGGCTAGCACTCGCAGCCGCTCGTGTCCCAGGAGGGCAGTTTGTTTCATCCTCACTTCAAATTGTTACAACATATGTATGCCCTTGCATATTTCGTCGATGGGCATCGGTAGCTATCAGTGAGGCATGATAATTGAGCAGGAGTACCTAAGGAATATGATATCTATAGCCAGTTTCGAGCCTCCATATATGAAGTTCTGTTCCACAACATGATTCACATTGAGATCGAACCCGTCTGGCGGTTCAAGAGGGACGGCGACTCGCATTCCGTGCGGATCATGCTGGGTTTTCTAAACGAAATCCGCATTTCCGGAAAGATCGGCCGGGCTGCCGAACTCGAAGGCATGTCCTACCGGCATGCATGGAATTTGATCGAGGGATGGTCTGCTTTCTTCGAAACGCCATTGGTGGAAAGAAAGCAGGGACGCGGTACCAGCCTGACGCCTTTCGGAGCGAAGTTGGTATGGGCGGGTCAGCGACTGCAAGCTCGGCTTGGGCCTCAGCTGCAGAATCTAGCTCAGGAACTGGAAACCGAAATAAAACAATTCCTCCCTCACGCGCCGACAGTGATTCGTGTTCACGCCAGTCACGGTTTTGCGGTTTCTCTGCTACGGGAGTTGCTTGGGCGGGAAGCGGATCTCGGCCTGGATCTTCGCTACGTGAGCAATCAGAACTCACTGGCATCACTCGCTCATGACAGTTGCGATCTCGCAGGATTGCATCTGCCTCAGGGGGAGTTGAGAACCCGGAGCATCGATGCGATCAAGGGCTGGCTGAGTCCGGGTACTCATCGCGTCATTGGGTTTGTCACTCGCGAAATGGGCCTGATGGTGAAGCGCGGCAATCCGCTCCGGATTACTTCTCTCGCGCATTTGCTCGATCCCGTTGTCCGGTTTGTGAACCGCGATCCGGAATCCGGAACCCGCCTTCTGTTCGACCAGTTCCTGTTGCAACAACACATCGACAGCTCACGGATCAACGGATACCAACAGGTCGAGTTTACCCATGCGGCAGTCGCGGCTTATGTTGCAAGCGATATGGCCGATGCAAGTTTCGGTGTCGAGGCGGCCGCGCGGCAGTTCGATCTGGATTTCGTTCGATTGGTCACCGAAGACTATTTATTTGTCTGTCGCAAACAGCTATTGGAATCGGATTCGATGAAACGAGTCCTGGCGGTGATGAAAGGCGAAGAATTCCAGTCCGCAGTGTCGCGGCTTCCAGGGTACAGATCGCAAGATGCTGGAATTGTCAAAACGGTGAAGGAAGTATTTCAGCAGTTGTCGTAGATCATGTGCCGACCGACGAACGCACGTCGCAAACGGCTCCAAAGCGATCGCGGCGCATAGCCGCAGTTTCTGCGAACCCCGTATGCGCCGCGAAATTTTCGGATATTTGGATTGGGAAAACTGTTCTGGTCTCAGCAGTCTCGTCCTGTCTGCCCTTCGAACTCATCGCAATGAGCTCGACCCTACCAGATACTCTGCATCGTCGTGATGAAGTAGCTCAACAACCAAACGATTCCAATAACCAACCCTGCAACTACTGTTTTCACTTGGGCTACCTCCCCTCTTTCAAAATCTGACGTTTCATTTGCACGTAAAACACCATAGGTGAAAACCCCAATGTTCAGGGTACGGAGCCAGATAGCGGGAGCGCGGCGGACCCCAATTCAATCAAGTTCGTTGAATCATTGAAAAATACTTTAATCTGCGTGGAGCAAAACTTTCAGGATTCCCGCTCTCCGGGCCTGCGCGAACCCACGGCGGGCCTCCGAAAGCGGCATGGAGCCGGAGATCATATCGGCGACATTGATGGCTCCCCGGCCTAACAGGCGAAGGGCGGGCTCGAACCGGCCGCACCGCGATCCGACCAGCGTAATCTCATTCACAACGATCGGCGCGGTATCCAGGGCGACCTTGTCGTGGATCGTCGATTTCAGGAAGACCGTGCCGCGGGGCCTCGTCATGCGGACCGCCTGACTCAGGCCTCCGCTCGATCCGGTTGCGTCCACCACGTACCCATATGCAGCCAAAGGCACCGCCTTTCCCACTGTTTCTGTTTGCACACCCATTCGCTGTGCAATACGCAATTTGTCCTGGTGACGGCCAAACTGGTGTACGACATGCCCGGTGGAATGCAGGACCTGCGAAATCAGCAGGCCGAGCTTTCCATCGCCGAGAACCGCAATTGTTTCGTATTTCGGAATCGAAACCTGATCCAGAATCTCGCACGCTGCGGCGACCGGTTCGCTGAAAACGGCTACTTCGTTGGGCATCGACTCGGGAACGACATGAAGGTTCACGTCCGGCAACGTGAGGTACTCGCGAAACGCCCCGGGATGTCCGACAATTCCCAGTACCTTTCGAGTCGGGCAGTGGCGGTCGAGGCCGCGTTTGCACCAATCGCACTTCCGGCATGCCAGATTGATCTCGCCGACGACTCGCTGTCCGACAAGACGGGGATCGTCCGACTCCACGACCTCACCCACGAACTCGTGCCCTGGTATTCCTGAAAATCCGTAGTAGCCCTGGAGCAGTTCCAGATCGGTGTTGCAGATTCCGCCGCAGAGAAGACGAATCCGTGAATAACCCACGGGCCGCCGGGGTTTTGAAACATGAATGATCGAAACGCGGCGATTTTCTAACTGGACCGCAATCATGCGGGTTAGCGTATCATTTTCTTTTCTCTCGAGGAGTCCACGCATGAAAGCGATTCGCGTCTACGAATTCGGCAGTCCCGACAACATGCGCGTCGAGGAAGTGGCCGATCCCAGCCCGGGACCTCGCCAGGTGGTTGTCGCGGTCAAGGCTGCCGGAGTCAATCCGATTGATACCTACATCCGTTCCGGAAGCTATGCCCGGAAAAAGCCGCCGCTTCCCTACACTCCAGGCTTTGATGCCGCGGGAATTGTCGAATCCGTTGGCGCAGACGTGCGCCAGTTCAAGCCAGGTGACCGCGTCTATGTCAGCGGTAACGTCACCGGCGCATACGCGGAAAAAACACTTTGTGACGACGAGACGGTTTATCCGTTGCCCGCGCACCTGAGTTTCGCGCAGGGATCGGGTATCTGGGTTCCGTATGCGACAGCTCAACAGGCGTTGCGTCATGTGACGCGGGCGATGGCCGGCGAGACACTGCTGGTGCACGGGGCCAGTGGAGGTGTGGGAAGCGCCTGCGTTCAGACAGCGCTTGCAATGGGGTTGCGCGTTATCGGTACGGCGGGATCGGAAAAGGGATTGCAGATGCTGCAAGGTCTCGGCGTCCACGCCGCCCTGGACCACCACGCCTCGAATCTGACGACGCAGGTATTGAATGTCACCGAAGGACGCGGCCCGGACATCATCATCGAAATGCTTGCGAACGTGAACCTCGCTCGCGATCTCGGCATGTTGGCCCATCGCGGACGCATCATTGTCATTGGCAATCGCGGGACCATCGAAATCAATCCGCGGGACGCCATGAGCAAGGATGCCGCAATTCTCGGCATGCTGTTGCTGAATGCCACGTCCGACGAAATCATTCGGATCAGTGCAGGAATTGCCGCCGGTCTGTCGAATCAATCGTTGAAACCAATCGTCGGACGGGAACTGCCGCTCGATCAGGCGGCACGAGCCCATGAAACCGTGCTGGCTGCGGGTGCCCTCGGAAAAATCGTCCTCATCCCCTGACTTTCAAAATATTTTTCAAAAGGAGATTGCTCTATGAATCTGAATCAGACTTTTCTTCAGGAATTGGAAATGGAAATGGCCAACACGCGTAAAACTCTCGAGCGCGTGCCGGAGAAGATGGACTGGAGACCTCATCCAAAATCCATGACGATGGGACGGCTGGCTCAGCATCTTGCCGAAATTCCGGACTGGGTCTGCAAGACCATCGATGCCGACGACATCGACCTGGCGCCGGTTGGCGCGCCCTCTTACAATCCTCAGCCGGCAAAGACGCCCAGGGAAGCTCTCGCGATGTTCGACAGGAATCTGGCCGCCGCCAAGGCCTCGCTGGCGGGAACCAACGATGCGCATCTCATGAAACTGTGGAGCCTGAAAATGGCGGGCAATACGTTGATGACGATGCCTCGCGTGGCGGTCCTGCGCAATTTCGTACTGAACCACAATGTGCATCATCGGGCACAGATGGGCGTCTATCTGCGGCTTAACGATGTTCCGGTACCGTCTATTTATGGTCCGTCGGCGGATGAAGGAAAGATGTAAACGCTGATTGCGGAAATGGGGGCATCGCAGCCCCCATTTCCACGTTCACAGACCAAAGGTGATCATACCGAAGCGAAACTAGTTCAGGCGGAAAACGCGAATTTCCACGCGGCGATTCGGGGCTCGCGTTGCTTCGTTCTTATTTTCTGAGACCGGCTTGTCGACTCCGAGCCCGACAATCGACGTCCGGATCAGCGCCACGTTTTTGCTGACCAGATAACGCTGCACGCTTTCGGCACGTTCCTGACTCAAATCGATGTTCTTGGTTTCGTTGCCTTCGGCTGAGGCGAAACCCTGGATCTCCACCTGATAACCGCCCGGGAGATTCGCAATTGGACCGGCAACGCCGTCGAGCGTTCGCTTGGCATCGTCGGAAAGCTTTGCAGAACCCACCTTAAATGTCACCGTCTGCATCGGACCTGCCGTGTACCTGTCGATGTTCAGGTTATTCAGCCGCGTCTCAACGGTCGTAATGCGGCCGCCGGCTGCCTGTACGCCCTGATTCGCAGTATCGGCAGTTCGCTGTGCCCCGGTCGCAGCGGTTTGCGCGGTAGCGGCGGCGGTGTTGGCCTGAGTTGCAGAAGTCTGGGCGGCATTGGCAGCCGTCTGCGCTGTGCCTGCAGCCGTGATTCCCTGCGTTGCCCTACGGTCGACGGCATCGATTCGTTCGGCATTGTCTTTCACGTTAGCCGTGAGATCGGTGACCTTCTTGTCCAGAGGCGCTGTTTTCGCATCCACCTGCTGGCGGACATACGACTTCTTCGCGCAACCGGCCAGGAACACCGAAACGGACAAAGCGGAAACGACCAAAACCTGCAATAGTCTCTTGGAACTAAACATGTATTCTCCCCTTCTGGTCTGTGAACTCAATAAACCGCATCTATTCTAGTGATTTCTCGGCCCGAGGTACAAACAAGTTTCAACGCACCGAACAGTCCGCGTAATAAAAAACGGTCTATGATCAGAATCCGGATGTGGTGTACTGACGAGGGCGAAACCCTCTCGGATACAAGTTATCGGCCGCGATTGACGGCCTTTTTGAGTTCTGCTCCAGCAACAAACTTTGTTACTTTCTTGGCGGGAATCTTCAATGGGGCGCCAGTCTGGGGATTCCTTCCAGTGCGCGCCTTCCGGGAGCTGACCGAGAAGGTACCGAAACCAACCAGCGTCACCTTGCCATTCTTCTTGAGAGTCACAGTGACTCCTTCAATTGCGGAATTCAAAGCGTTGCCGGCTTGAACCTTCGAAATTTTCGCGTCCTTCGCGATCTTATCAATCAACTCGCCCTTATTCATGTGCTCTCTCCTGAGAATATCGTCAGTAAATTTCGCAAACTTCGATTGCGTTTTATACCCCCCGCATTGAACAGAGTCAAGCTTCAGTTTCGTAGCGATACGCCGGAAACGCACGGCTGGCGCGGGGTTGACGCATGTCTGGAAATGAAGTTTCTTGACAAGATCGCCCCTTACATGATGTGCCGTCCACCGTCGACGTGAATGATTTCTCCGGTGATGTAATCGTTTTCAATCAAAAAAACAATCGCATTCACAATGTCGCGCGGACTCCCTGCGCGCTTCAACAGAGTTCGTTCAACAGCTGACCGCTTCTGTTCTTCGGTGTAGTGATCGGGAAACAGAACCGGGCCCGGAGCAATGCCGTTCACCAGTATCGAGGGCGCATATGTTTTGGCAAGACCGCGATTGACCGCCATCAACGCCGCCTTCGACACGCTGTAAGCGAAATACCCCGGCCAGATCACGTCCCCGGCCACATCGACGATATTGATGATCTTGCCGCCTCCGCGAGGCAACATGAGCCTCGCCGCTTTCTGGGCGAGAAAAAATGGCGCCTTCGCATTGGCATCCATCTGCGCATCCCAGAGTTCCGGCGTCGTTTCGCTGGAAGTCCCGGTGTCGAAGACCGACGCGCTGTTGACCAGAATGTCCATGCCGCCGAGGCTCTTCGCGATCCCCAGGAACATGTCGTCGACGGCGGCACTGTTTGTAAGGTCCGCCTGAAAGACCGTTCCGGACCCGCCCGCCGACTGTATCGTCCGCAATGTTTCCAGTGCCTCACGTTCACTGCTGCGAAAATGAAGCGCCACGCGCGCGCCGCGCTTCGCCAATTCGATAGCAGCCGACCGCCCGATCCGTTTTGCGGATCCTGTAATTAGTGCTACCTTGCCGTTGATGTCCATAATGAGGCGCAATTATATCGGAGGAAAAAAATGAAAGTCGGACAGAAAGCACCGGACTTCAGCGTTGTGGATGATTCCGGCAGGACGGTCAAGCTATCGGATTACAAAGGAAAGAAAGTCGTTCTCTATTTTTATCCGAAGGACGATACGCCGGGGTGTACGAAGGAAGCCTGTAATTTCAGGAATGGGATTGACGAGATCCGGAACCTGGGAGCCGTCGTGCTTGGAGTGAGCGCCGATTCCGCGGCATCCCATAAGAAGTTCAAATCGAAATTCGATTTGAATTTTCCGCTGCTGGCGGATACCGAAAAGAAAATCATCGAGGGCTACGGCGTGTGGAAGGAGAAGTCCATGTATGGAAAGAAATACATGGGGATCGAACGAACCACATACATCATCGACAAGGACGGCAAGATTTCACACATCTTTCCCAAGGTCAAAGTCGAAGATCACTACGATGAGGTGCTGGCAGCGCTGGACGACTAGGATAGTGGGAAACCCCGCCCTAAGCATTTCCGCCAGAGGGTCCGATTCAATTCCAAGCGCGCATGAAATCACGTTCACCCGCGTCTCTGGTTACCGGGGACGCTGCTGTTGGTTTTGTTGCTGACCCTGTGGCTGCTGTTGTTGCGGGTTTTGTTGACCGTTCTGCCCGGTGGGTCGCTGTTGCAGCTGGGCGAGGAACTCCCAATTACTGTACTGTTCCTGCTTGAGGTAAACCATCACGCCGTTCCCTCTGGAACCGGATCCAACTCCGACGATTCCCTGGAGCGGGACGGCCTGGGCACTCTGAACGGGTTGAGGTTGTTGGCCCGCTGGGCTCGTGGGACTCACCGCGCCACCGGTAGTGGGCCGGTTCGCACCGCCTCCGGTCAGACCGCCTCCTCCACCTGCCCCAAGTCCACCTCCGCCAACCGCACCCAGGCCCCCTCCTCCACCAGCACCCAAACCACCGCCCCCGCCAGCACCCAAGCCGCCTCCAGTTGACGACGCGATAGGGGAGGTTGATAAGGAGCCAACCGATTTGCTCGTAGGCGATGATGTCCCCTTCGTCGCCGGCGGAGTGTTCGCCACAGACGTCGTCGTCGGTACCTGGGCCATCGACTGGTAGACATTCGAACCGGTGAGCGTGCCGTCGGAATTCAGAATGATGACCCTCCAGGGTTCGCCCGACACCGGATCGGCATAGGCCTTGCGAAGAAATCGCGTTCCGTTGCTGCTGAGCAGATCGTCGACACTGGACGGAAGGAGATTCAAAGTCCGCTGATACTTCTGGATCGCGCGCGCGTACTCTTCACCGCGGAAAATCAATTCCTTCTCGCGCTCGCGGCGCGCCTGCATAACCCAATTCGGAACCGCAACCGCGATAAGGATCGAAGTCGCGGTCAAAAAGAAAACCAGCGCGGCCAGGGAAAATCCCGCATCCTTCCGTGTACGCTTCATTTTTTTTGGTCCTCCTGTCTGAGCCCGGTCGGGCTTGTCATCGTCAGGCTCACTATTGCGTCTTCCTGGGAAAGGTTTTGCGGCGGTTCTGGTCGGTATCTTCGATTTCGACCTGCGGCTCCGTCACTCGGACGATGCGGTACCGCCCCAATATGTATTCGCCTTCGCCCACGTTGTAGCGATTTCCCGAACCATCGTCAATCGACGCCATCATCTTCCCAGGTATCGCCGAAATTCCAATAGCGTCGTACTTGAACGTCGACAGCAGGCTGGGCGGCTCCGGCGGCGTGACGGGGCCGGGTGGCGTGATAGGTGCCTGTGACCGTGAGATTGCCACCGGAGCTGGCGGCGGAAGTGGCGGTGGCGGCTTCGGCGGCACATAGAACAGGAACACGTTTCTCTGGCCGACGGTATCCTTCGTGGGTTTGTCGTTGATCAGATCCAGGCGAATCTGCGCATTGCCCGCCGACGGGAGCGCCGCTGCCCTGGCGATTTTCGCTGCGGGCGAAGCTGCGCTGCCCTTGCTGGGGGGACGGTTCGTCCAATAGGTGTACCCGGCAACAGCTACCAGCAGCAGGACCAGTGCCACGAGCGTCTGACGTTGTTTCTTCTTATCGTCGATCATTTGAAAAAGAAAGTCTCCAGGGAAAGTCCCAAGCCGACATTTGCCGAACTTACGGCGCTGTTTGAAGAGCCGGTGTCGGAATTCGCACGCACTTCAATGGAATTGATCAAGAAGAACGTGTCCGAATTCTCCAATGTCTTAATGAAATTCACCGAATTGGAATAGGTGCCCTGCACCGGAATCTTGATCTTGACCGAATAGAGCCCGTACTGTTTAACCTCATCGCGGGTGAAATCCACAACCGGACGCTGAACTCCCGCCTGAACGGCCATCTGCGACAATCGCGGCGACAACTCGCCGAACCCCGGATCGAACTTGATGAAATGCTTTTTGAAGAGTCCTTCGCGATCCTGCTCAAAGCGTTCCAGCTGTTCGCTGGTCCTTTGCAGTTTTGCAATGAACAGCTGGGATGCCCCGACATCGCTCCGCAGTTTGTCGATCGACCCCTGGAGATTGAAATAATCCGACCGGGCTGGCCGCAGCAAAATGAAAAAGAACAGCACATTGACCAGTGCGATCACCGTCAGGAATCCCGCAAACACAATCTGTCGTTTCTGCCGGCGGTGCATCATTGGGTCGCCCTTTCCGGGAAATATGAGACGGTCATCCCGACACCAATATCGCCCCCGACGCCGGTTCCGAGTTGTTCTTCCCTCGCGATCACCACGTCCTGGAATACGGGCGAAGCCTGCAGCCGGAGGATGAATTCCCTTTCGTCGGAGTTGCTGCGGCAGACAATATCCATGTGGAGCAGCACCTTGTCTTTGGAGATTTCCGGAGACACCCCGTTCAAATGAACATTGTCCGGAACCACACCCTCCAGATTCGAGAAAACCTGCGTCCACGAGAAATGCTTGCGAACGATCAAACTGTTCAGGTAATCGATCTCGGCCAGCTTGGCAGTGGTGGACGGACGGTCCAGACGGGCCGTCAGATCGCTCAATTTGGCGCTGAGATCGGCCTTGTCGAACTGCGCCTTCTTTTCCTGGGCACGAATATTTGTTGCCAGAGCGGAATAATATCGGAATGAATACAACTGCCAGGCCGACACTCCCCCCACGACAATGAAAAACACCAGCAGCGCGAAATTGGCCACGCGGTAGGCCGGAAACGGCCGCGTCGACAGGTTCAGATTAAATTCGCCCATACCACATCCACCGCGCCGAGCACCGGCTTGTAAATATCATCGATCGACTTCGGCCCCAGCCTTTGCACCGGGACGTTGAGTTTATTCTGCAGCTCCTGCAATTCGGGCTGCACATCCGTATCATATCCGCACACGGTAACGCTGGTCAGGCCGCTCCCGGCCAGCTTGTCCTGGTAGTACATCAGCGTCGGGTAAATGGCGTCAAATAACGGCATCTCGGCCACCTTCCGATAAAACTCCGGACGGCCATTTTGAAAAACCGTCGTTGCAATGCAGCCGGGAGCAATTTTCAGCAGGAGCACGTCTGCACTCGGTACCGTAAAAAGGTTCATTGCCGCCAGGCTTGAGGGAATGACATGCCCGGCTTCGTAGCCCAGGGATTCCATCAGGCGTTCGTACTCTTCAATCACCGATTGCGGAGACAGGGCGACCAGCAAATCCGTTCCTTTATTGTCGCCGGTCAAGCGGGTCCCCACGATGTTGTAAGCGATTTGCGCGGTGTCGACCTCGAATGGAACCGTCTTCTTCAGTTTCCAGCGGATGAATGCCGCACGTTCCTCTTCGGTGCCCGGAAGAGTCTCTGCAGTCAGGAAGGTAATACGCGCCGCGTCATCCGGAATGACAATGCCGATTTCGTGGCCTCGGAATCCGGCCTGGCTCAACAACTCTTTCAGGTAGTGGAGCACGGTCTGGGAGTCCGCAATGTTCTTCTCCGACAGCGAACCTGTCAGGACATTTGGCGGCAGCGTCGATACTCCCTTTGTCGAAACTTTCCTGCGCGACGAGCTCACGCCTCCGACAATCAGGTGCCTCGCGGTGAACTCACACGCCCAGAACGGACGCTGCGGTCTAAAGAGCTGAGCGATGGGTTCGAGCAAATTCTTAGTCAATGAATGTCGCCTTGTTGATTTCCTTCAACGTCGTCTCACCGGAAAACACCCGGTGCATGGCCGATTCGCGAAGTGAACTCATGCCCTCTTCGCGGGCCGCCCTCTTGATTTCCGATGTCGGCCTGCGCGCGATAATCATGTCGCGAATGCTGTCGGAAAGATCCAGCAATTCGTGTATCGCGGTTCGTCCCCGGAATCCTGTGCCGTTGCATTCCAGACAGCCTTCACCCTGATAGAAATCGTATTTCGCATACTTGTCCGGATCAAGTCCGGATTCCCTCAGATACTCCGGCGTGTGGCGGATGGGTTTCCGGCAGCTTAAACAGATCATGCGAACCAGTCTCTGGGCAAGAATGCAGTTCAATGCCGAAACGAAATTGTACGGATCCACTCCCATGTTCAGGAATCGACCCAGCACATCGACGACGTTATTGGCGTGCACCGTGGTGAACACCAGATGTCCGGTGAGCGCCGACTGGATTGCGATTTGCGCGGTCTCGACGTCGCGGATTTCCCCGACCATGATCTTGTCCGGGTCGTGACGCAGGATGGATCGCAGCCCTCGGGCAAACGTCAGTCCCTTCTTTTCGTTCACGGGTATCTGCGTGATCCCCTTGAGCTGGTATTCCACGGGATCTTCAATGGTGACGATCTTGTCTTCCTCGTTCTTGATCTCCATGATCGCGCCGTAAAGCGTCGTCGTCTTTCCACTGCCCGTTGGACCGGTAACCAGAACCATTCCATACGGCTCGGCAATATATCGCCGAAACTTCCTCAGATCCGCTTCCGCAAATCCCACAACATCGAGACTGAGGTTCTTGAATTTTTCGCTGATCGTTTCCTTGTCGAGGATACGGATCACCGAGTCTTCGCCGTGAATGGTCGGCATGATCGACACGCGGTAGTCGATGTTGCGTCCCTTGTATCGCGTCTTGAAGCGTCCGTCCTGCGGAATGCGGCGCTCGGAAATATCCAGCTCCGACATGATCTTGACGCGCGAAATAATCGTGGAGTGATGTTCCTTCGCGATGGGCGCCATCGCTTCGGTCAGACAGCCGTCGATGCGGTACTTCACTCCGACTTCAGCGTCGCGCGTCTCGATATGGATGTCACTGGCCCGGCGCTCGAGCGCCGTGAAGATGATCGTGTCGACGAGCCGGATAATCGGGCTGGATTCATCCTGAGTCAGCTTCTCAATCGTGATCGTTTCATCGCCGCTCTCGTTTTCACGAACAATCTGCAGCTTGAAGCCTTCAGTGGCTTCTTCCAGCATGCGCTGAGACGATTCCGACTTCTTGAGCAGGTCCTGGATTTCGGAAAGCGGAGCAACCTTGATCTTCAGAGGCCGCGCAACCAGAGCGGACATTTCATCAATCGCCACCAGATCGCTGGGATCCGCCATGGCGACGACGAGAAAGCCGTCTTCCTCGCGCAGTGGCACGCAGTTGTATCGGAACATCAGGTCCACCTGGATGGACTTGAACAACTCCAGGTCCAGGTGCATGCCCTTGAGTTCCACAAATTCGCAGCGGTATCGCTCAGCAAGTTGTTTTGCAGTGGGTCGATCGTCGGTCAGTATGAGTTCTTTCATTGTTGCACTTTCATTTCTGCATTTGGGCCCCGAGGCTGAAAATCGGCAGATAGAGCGCGATCAGAATGCAGGCGACAAAGATGGCCACAAATATCAGGATCACCGGTTCAACCACGCTCAGCAAGGCGGCCGATCTGTTATTGACGTCTTCATCGTAGAAGTCCGCCACATGGTTCAACATTTCCGGCAGCGATCCGGTCTGCTCGCCGACTCGAATCATTTCAAGTGCCAGATCCGGGAATTGCCCGGACTTTTCCAGACTGTCGGAAAGCGGTTTGCCGTCCTGTACATCGATCACGGCGTTCCGAATGGCCTCGGAAATCACCGTATTGTCCGAGGAGTTCTGCACCACCTGCAGCGTGGAGAGCAACGGCGTTCCGCCGGTCAGCAATGTCGCGATCGTTCTGGAAAGCTGGGCCATCGAAAACATGGTCCACAGATGCCCGACAACCGGGGCGTGCAGCTTCAACCGATCCAGCCATGCCCGGCCGGCAGCTGTACCAATCCATAACTTGAGGGCAATCGCGCTTCCTACAAGAATCGGAACGATGACGATCAGATTCTCGCGCAGCTTCGCTGAAATCAACATCAGGATTCGCGTCGGCACGGGAAGCTGCGTCCCCAGCCCTTTGTAGAGTTCGGCAAACTGCGGAATCACGTACGTCAGGATCACCGACACCATGACGATGCAAAGGAAGATCAGAAATGTCGGATAAATCAGCGATGTGAGGAAGCGCTTTTTCACAGCGAGAACGGTCTTCTGATAGCCCGTATACCGCGTGATGACTTCGGCCAGATCGCCGCTCCGTTCACCGGCATATATCGACGCGGTGTATACCGTCGGGAACACCATCTGGGCTTTCAATGCATCGGACAGCATCGCACCCGAGTGCACGCGATCGCGGACATCGGCGATGTGCCGCTGGAGGATCGGGTTCTTGATCTGCGCCTTAAGCAAGTCCAGAGCCCGAAGAATCGGCAAGCCCGCCTTGATCAGCGAAACGAATTGCTGGTTGTAGACAATGAAATCATCCGGCTTGATGGGTTTCTGCTGTTCCCGTTTTCGAAACAGGGACATGCCACGGGTCTTAACCGAAATCGGGAGCATCCCTTGTTCCTGAAGATGGTGGCGGACCTCGTCTTCAGTCTGGCCGATCTGAACGGCTTCGAGGACCTCACCGGACGGTTTCGCGTATTTGACAACAAATTCCATCGCGAGCTACTTCGTCCCTCCCTGAATGACCTGGCGGGTTCCCGCAGGAGGTGTGAACTGGAACTTCGAGGCCGGTATATTCCTGTTGGTTTCAATCTTCATGAAGATGAATTCGTTTCTCGACTTATCCGCTCCCAGGACAACGATGCGATCGACCTGGTTGCTGCTGGGATTCACTTCGATTTCAATACTTTGAACGTTTTCATTCTTCCGAACCGGCTTAAGCCGCAGCACCCGATCTCCCCCAAACAGCGGCTTGGTGTTCAATTCGGATATTGGGTTGAATTCCTTTGCCAATCCGGCCCGGCCAATCAGGGCCATCATAGGAGTTAGATCGGCAGCGGAGTCCTTTAACTTTTCCTGAATTACCTCGCGATCCAGCGGGCTGTAGGAAAAAAGGGTCTTGCCATCGGAAATGTAGAGCCGTTGCTCGGGTTTTTGATACTCCGCCCGCATCTTATGATCCTTCGTCAGATATAAATGACCCTCGTCCTGCTGGGTTCGGTTCAAATTAATCGCGGTAATCTGAATAAAGTCGGCAGAAAAGTCCCGCATACCGGCAAAGTTGCGGTCCACCCGGTCAATTAAGGTGGGCAGGTCAATGGTTTGGGCGGCGGCTGGGCTGGCGCCAGTCAGTGCCAGAATCGCGGCGAAGATGAAAGCATTCATACTTCGCTGAGATTACGGCAAGACCGGACCGGGGACAATTAGGAAGTTGGGAATCGATTCTTTCGAAACTCTATTGATGGACTGGCAAACCGCTCTGTCCCAAGGGAGCGCGCGTAGAGTCCGTGGTATATCGGATCACGTAGTCGGGTGACTCGTAGAAGTCATAGCG
>Ga0209488_10002747_pt1 | contig 14366 bp, 14 predicted proteins | sample Rivendell_Oct201_8_FD_188349 | JGI IMG/M metagenome (GOLD analysis project Ga0209488, IMG submission 188349) | Vadose zone soil microbial communities from the Eel River Critical Zone Observatory, Northern California, USA -... | ecosystem: Environmental > Terrestrial > Soil > Vadose zone >... | reverse complement strand
ATAGCGCTCGGGCGCCGGCACCGCAGTGCCGGCCTTGCGCTCGAGCTCGGCGCGCAGCGCGAGCACGTTCTTGAAACCCTCGCGGTCGAAGGCCGCGTCGGGCGTGAAACCGAAGGCGGGATCAAGCAGCAGCTCATGCGTGCGTTCCGCTTCGCGGGTGGAGAGCTTGAGCTTGTCGAGCAGGATCGCGACGCCCTGCGCCTTGTTGGCCGGAGCGCGGACCCAGCGGATGCATTCGATATAAGAAGCGAGATAGCGCTCGAGGGTGTCGCGGTTCTTCTCCGCCCAGGCGCGCATCGCGAAGGCACCCGCGGCCTGGTAGGCGCCGAGCATGTCGATCGTGCGCCCGAGGCTCTTCATGCCGGCTGCTTCAGCCTGAACCGTGAACGGCAGATTGAGGATGCCGCCTGCATTGGACTTGTCCTCCATCAGCGCCTTGAAGCGGAACGGCCCGGCGCCGACCGGATTGATCTTGTAGTCGCCCTCCTTGAGCCCATCCTGCGCGAGGATCTTCTTGAGCTGCAGCGCATAGGCGGTGTCGGGCGCATCAACCACGAGGGTGCGCCCGCGCAGGTCGGCAAAGCCGTTGATGTTGCCCTGCACGAAGAACTCGTTCATGCCGCTGTCGCCGCCGGAGACGATGACGACGTCCTCCTTGGCGACCTCGATCATGGCGAGCGCATTGTCGACGGCGGAATGCGCCACATGGGTCTTGCCGGAGGCGAGGCCCTCGCGCTGCGGGCGCGAGCCCTCGGTCAGCTCGAGCTCGATCTTGAAGCCGCGCCGCTCGAAGATGCCGGTGGCAATGCCGGCGTGCAGCGGCAGCGCCTTGGCATTGGGGAAAGCGTTGATTCGCAGCGTCACGAGGTCGGCCGAGCGGGCCGGGCCGCTGCTCGCCGCGGCGAGACAGCTTAAGGAGCCCAGCAGTACTGCACGGCGCGAGCGACAAGTCATGCGTTCCTCCAATGACACTGTATCGTGTTGAACCCCTTATGCTAACAGATCGGCCGTTATCGTCGATACCCGGCTTATTGCTGCGACGTATCACGAACTTCGGAAGCGGAGCACTAGCATGCGAGCTCTCAGTCTTGACGAGGCAAATAAGATCATCGAAGGCACCTTTGCCTCAGCCAAGAAGCGCAAGGCCTATGCGCTGGCCGCGATCGTGCTGGATGCCGGCGGGCGCGTGAAGGCGTTCCAGAAGCAGGACGGCGCTTCGTTGCTGCGGTTCGAGATCGCCTATGGCAAGGCGTTCGCGGCGCTCGGGCTGCATCGGTCCTCGCGCCAGGTGCTGCAGAAGCAGAAGGAGAAGCCGGCGTTCATGGCCTCCCTGGCCGAGCTTTCGGACGGCCCCCTGTTCCTGGAAGGCGGCGGCCAGCTCATCCGCGATAAATCGGGTGAGGTGATGGGCGCGCTTGGGGTCACTGGCGACGTTAACGAAATTGATGATCTTTGCGCCATGGACGGTATTCGCGCCGGCGGCTACCTTCCCGACGACGACTTCAGCCCGGCGGACGTTCGGCGGCTCAATATCAAGAAGGATCCGCCCTTGCGCGACCCGCGCAAGAAATAGCGTGTGTCGCACGGCCGGGACCGGAGACTTTTGATCAACAATCAGGTTCCATGTGCATCCGCCCTCATATCGCCTTGCCTTGGCGGCATCCTGCTGGTGGTATTGGGCGGCGAGGTCGACCGGACGAGCCGACATGGCAACGTAGCAGGTGGGTCAACCGTGCGTCAGCAGTAGGATGCGCGGTCGTATAGCCCGTGGGAGCACAGATGCGGCCGCGCCCGGCTTCCGGGGTTCGGTCAATGGAGGGGGTCCATGGGGACTTTCGCTCAGTTTTCGCCGCCCGTTGTGGTCATTGGGGCGGCGCTGGCACTTGCCGGCTGCTCCGGGGGCAGCCTGAGCAGCCTGACGAGTGGCTGGGGGTTTGGTAACTCTGACCAGCCCCCGCAAGCCGAACAGCCGGGGCCGGAAATTCCCGCCACCATTCGTGTGGCCGAGGTGATCGGGCGCTGGGGCTATGCCGCCTTTCACAAGCCGGAGGATCGTCAGCGCACGGAGGCCGCGGCGCGGTCCCAGTGCAACCATCCCTTTGTCATCGGACAAGGGCCGACCGGTGGAGTCATGATGTATCTTGCCGACCAGTCGGAGCTGAAGGAGCTGCGCGTCAAGGGCGGGCCTGGCGGTAAGAACTTTATTGGGCTGGCTGGTCAGACGCCGGGGCCGCAGGATCGCGAGATCACGTCGTTTGACGGCCGGGTCATGGTGATGGTGTTCGTCGATCCCGAGATCTCGGGCCGTTACGGCACTGGCATCTACGTGCGCTGCGCGCCGAGTGGGGGCACGGTCGCGTCCGGCCAGAAGCGATGACGGTTACGATCTGGCAGACCGCAAAGAGCGCGCTCTCGCGCGCCGTGTCAGATATGATTTCTGGTATACATCGAGCGCAAGGAGAGAACGTGCGCTCCCTTCCGCGTCTGCGGGCGATGCCGCTTGCAACCTTCGAGCGCGACGGTCTCAAGGCAGCGCTCAGAAGGGCGGGGCTTCCGTGTGAGGACGTGGAGCAATCCGGTCCTCTGTTCTGGCGCTTCGATAGCGACGACGACATTCCGGCCGGCTTTGCCGGGCTGGAATTGCATGGGCCGGATGCGGTGCTGCGCTCGCTCGTGACGTTGCCGCCGCGGCGTCGCGCCGGTGTCGGCCGCGCCATTGTGGCGGCGATCGAGCAGGAGGCACAGCTGCGCGGCTGTGACGCGATCTATCTGCTCACGCAAGCGCCGGACTACTTTGCGCGGGCAGGCTATGCGGCCTTAAGCCGCGACGCCGTCCCGGACGCGATACGCGCTTCCAGCCAATTTCATTCGCCGATCTGTGCCGCAGCGGCGGCCATGGTCAAAGAGCTCGAGTAGCATCCCCCCGCTGTTGTGCCGTCCGGTTACTTGAAGTCGTCCGGGCGCAGGACATCCATCTTGAGCACTTCCTTCATCATGTCCTGATCGACGTCCGGCAACACGGTCTTCCGGAATGCCAGCGCGGCCTGCTTGTACTCGTCTGCACAATTGTCTTTGCGAGCGCGCGGTAGCAGCCGGTCCGCGAGCTCCCGGAAGGCGGCGGGCTCCTTGCCGTAGGCGATGCAGAGGAAATTGAAGGCGCGCTGGATGTCGATGCTGTGCTCGTCGGCTTCCTGAGCGGGCTTGATGTCGCCCTTTTGGGATTGCAGGCGCTCGGCGTTCATGTGGTGCCAGGCGTTGTAGGTTCCCTTGATCGTGGTCAGCGCGACCCTGGGGCCGTACTGCAGCATGAGCAACGCGGCAATCTGATCGGCGGCGTCCTCTTCGCGTCCGAGCAGCGGGATGTCCTGGATCTGGAACAGGGCATGGCCGAGCTCATGCAGGATGACGCTGACCGCGCCGCCGACCAGCACCTCGGAGCGCGAGAAACCAGGCATCAGCCCGAGCGAGGTCGAGCTGAACGGCTCGTTGGGCGGGCGCTTGCGCTCGACCGCGACCTCGGTGTCCATGAAGTAGAACCAGGAATAGCAGAGATGAACGCGGCCCGCTCCATCGTAGTAGGAGTTCGGTCCGCCGCAGGCCTTGGGATCACCCTCCTCGAGCGAGAGTATCAAACCGGCCTGCAGCTTCAGGGGCGACAGGAAGGTTTCGAGCTGCTCGAGCAGCTTGCGTTGCTTGAGCCGTTCATAGATCGGCTTGTATTTCGCGCTCTGCGGTTCGTTGTATTCGATGTCGATCATATCGTTCTGCAATACGGGCGGCGTCTGCGCCGCAGCCGGTCCACGCGGAACGAGGCAACCGAGGACCAGCGCCAGGGCGCCAGCGGTCGCGATACGGTTCGCGATGCGGTTCATGGGTGACATCTCCGATTTCGGTTCATCATGCGGCGAGCGCGACATAGCTTCGTTCTCGCCCTGCGGTGACGTGCGACGGCCTAAAAGTCAGCGCTCAATCCGGGATCCACTTGGTTCCCTGGACTTTCTTCAGCTTGTCCTTGTCAAGCTGAGGCAGGATGGTCGTGGTGAACGCGCGCCGGACTTTTTCATAGTCGCTGGTATAGGAGGCGTCGCCGGTCAGCGAGCCGCGGCAGTGCGCGATGCGGCGGGTCGGCAGATCAACCGGAGTATTGGGGCGACCGACCGCGATGAAGCTCGAGAAGCCGATCGGGTCCTTGCCGACCGCGATGCACAGCAGATTATAGTAGCGCTGCCGCACGGTCGGACGGATATCGCCCAGGTAGTTCACGTCCGTGATCTGTCCTTCGCGGATCGTCGCGTCCCACTGGTTGAGAAAGTAGGCGGTGCCGAAGATCGTCTTGCGCGCGATGTCGGAGCCGAATTGAAACAGCAGGAAGGCGGCGGAGTAGTCGGCGGCGTCGTGCAGGCGGCCCCAGACCGGGACCTCGAGATTGTCGAACACCGCGAGCGACGTCTCATGCAGCACGTGCTCCACGAACGGGCCGACCGTCGCCATCTCGCGCGTGATCAGATTGGGGCCGATGCGTCCCAGCGTCTTGAACATCTCTTGCATGGTCGGATCGGGCGAGCGCGGGCCCTGCTCGCCGGGCAGCACGCTCTCGATCAGGTCGACGAATTCATAGCAAATCGTCACAGGGCCGCCGGCCTTGTAAGGCGTATAGTGGGCGCCGCACTCGGCGGTCTTGACCGCGAGCGGAAACTGCAACGGCGACAGGAACTGCTGCAAGGTCTCGAGCACCTTGCGTTTTTGCAGCCGCTCCAGGATCGGACCATAGGCAGCCTTTTTCGGCTTCTCGTAGACGATTGAAATGTTCTGCTGGGCCAGTGCCTGCGATGGCGCAAGCGCGATTCCACCAATCAAGGCGGCCAGGCAGGCTGACGCAGTGATCGTTCGCTTCATCGACAAGCCTCTGCTGTACTGTGATGTTGCTATCTTCAGGTTGTTATCCGAGAGATGACGAGCATCAGGCGAAGAGGGAGATCCGGACCACTTGCGGGCGGCCTTCGCCAAGTCGACTGACGTTTTCCAGATAGTGAAATTCATCAGAGCGATGCTTTTGATGGTGTGAGACGGTCTGACGGCCTCAGATGATCTGATAGCGTCAGTCGGTCTAATCGTTTTGAAACGTCCTAAAACTGGAGCGAAGCCTGTTTGCGAGCGAGGCTTAGAACATTCGAGCGCCTCACCGCCTGCTGGGTTGCCGGCAAGCTATCTCCTGGGCTGACCCCTGTCCAGATTGTCGCGCGGGAGCTGCTGTCGCCAAATTGACGCCCCCTTAATGGCGGCCGTATTAACTTTCTCAACACTCCTCGCAATGCTATGCGTCGTCGTTAAATCGCCACTATCAAACAGCCTTCTTGACGGTAGATTCCTCACCCAACGAGATAGGGATTACACCCCGATGCAAAAGCTCTCCCTGCTTGTAGCAGCCAGCGTGATTGGGCTCGGAAGCGCGTATTCGGCAATCGCCCAGGCGCCGGGTAGCGCCAAGGGAAAGCCCGGCGCGAAGGTGACCATTCAGGCTCCCGCGCTCGTTGCGGCCAAAAGCAATCTGGGCTCATTCGCCCGCGTGGCGCCGGCGGCGGAAGCCCGGTCCGCGCGCACCAGCGTGGGCGCGCTGGCAAAGGTCGCCTCCGCGCAGGCCGTCGCGTCGGCAACGGTCGGCAAGATGAGCGCGCTGGCGGCGCCGCGCGCGGCTGCGAGCTCCGCCAAGACCAGTGTGGGAAGCAGCTTGGTGAATACCGCATTGGCTTCAGTCTCCGCGAGCAAGGCGAACCTGAGCGGCGCAGTTAACACGTCAGCTCGGACATCCTCTGCAGCTGCGGCCAAAGCTAGCCTCAACCCCACCGCGAGTAGGGCGTCAGCGGCCGTCGTGAGCGCCAAGAGCAACCTTGGCTCGATGGCACGCGTTGCGTCGGTATCCAAGGTGTCGGGTGTGACGAAGCGTGCGAACATGAGCGCGCTTGCACAGGCAGTGCCCGCCGCCGCCGGCATGGTTAACAAGTCGAACTTCAACTCGTATGTGAAATAAGCTGTCGGTGGTAAGGGGCGAGCAGCGCCCGTTGCTTACGGCGCGCGCGAATATCGCGGGCGCCGTTTTCTCTTTTCCTCTTGTCCCTGTTCGTATGGTGAATCCATTTATGCCGGCAGTGGCACGGCTGCTTCGCCGGCACATGTTCGAGTTGTGAACGATATGCGCGCACGATGCGATGGTGCGCCATCTTTGCGCACGCGACTGATTCATTTCAGGCGATGACATCGCTCCCGGACCTATGGTATCGATCCGCGCGTCGCCAGCGTTTGATGGCATGGGAGAGTTCAAGATGAAGCTGCAGACGATCACTGCCGCTGTGCTTGCGTTGACCATTGCGGCAAGTCCCGCGTTGGCGTGCAAAGGCGAGGAAATTTATGCTGACGATTTCAGTAGCTCTGACGGCCCATGGGCAACGGCGCCCTGGTTCAGCATTGCAGGCGGAGGTGCTGAGTTCAAAATGGAGGCCGGGCAAAGCGGCTTCATTCCGTACCTTGGCGGCAACTTCAAAGAATTTGACGCTTGCGTCGACGTTGCCAATCCGGCCTTCAAGAATGCCGATGCACCGCCCGTCGCCGGCCTTGGATTCTGGTTCAATGACTTCCAGAACATGGCCGCCGTGTTGCTGACTCCCGCGGGTGTGATGTTTTCAATCCGCAGCTCTAAGGGCCGTACTCTGGTTACGGCCCCGCCGCGTAAGATCAATGCGCTCAAGGGCGGCAATGGCGCCACCAACACGCTTCGCGTCACCGTGAAGGGTCAAAACGTGACCCTCTATGCCAACGACACTCGCGTCGGCGCGTTCAGAGGCACGCCGGAGGACGGTGTGATCGGTCTGCTCGCGGAGTCGGAGAAGGATCAGGTGACGTCCTGGAAGTTCTCCAACTTCAAGCTCACTGAGGCGCCGAAGTAACGGCTCGCCCGAATCGATCTGCTGCTCAGAACGATTGCGGCAGCGATGCATGATGCGTCGCTGCCGTTTTTTGTTTGAGCCGCATGTGTTTGAAGCGCATGTGTTTGAAGCGGGTGGCGGGATCGTAACTGCGACAGCAATGCTGCAACCCCATTGCAGCAATCCGATTTGAAGGGCTCATCTGGTTCGCGCCCAGTGCTAGGCTGTGCACTTCCAGCGGGCGCACGTCTTTCCATGCCGACCACACGCGATTTTTTTCTCGGCCCTTGGCGCGCCGTGCTGGTGCTCGGTGTCACCCAGATTCTGGCCTGGGGCGCAATCTTCTATCCGCCGGTTCTGACCTTGCCGTTGATCGCTGCCGAACTTGGCTGGTCGACCACCTTCGTGATGGGCGGCTTCTCGCTTGCGCTTCTGATGGCGGGCCTGGTCTCGCCCCTGATGGGGCGCTTGATCGACCGTCATGGCGGCCATCGGATCATGCCGGTCGGCTCGCTCCTCGCGGCGCTCGGCCTGGTCGCGCTCGCCCATGTCGAGTATCGCATCAGCTACCTTGCGATCTGGTCGTTGCTCGGCATCGCGATTTCGGCATCCCTTTACGATCCCGCGTTCGCGTCGCTTGGTCGCATCTTTGGCGCGGCCGCGCGCCGACCGATCACGGCGCTCACCTTGGCGGGCGGCTTTGCCTCGACGGTGAGCTGGCCGGCGACGCACGCGCTGATCGGGTTCTGGGGCTGGCGGGGCACCTATCTGGTCTATGCAGCGCTGCTTGCGTTTGTGGCCGCACCGCTGCACGCCTTCGTGTTGCCGCGCCAGCGCGCCGATCGCGATGCGCGGCCGGAGAGCGGGCAGTCTATTCCAACAGTCATGCTGCCGCCCCGGGGATGGCCCTTTGCGCTGGTCGCCGCGGCGTTCGCCGCCTATGCGTTCGTGCCATCCGGGCTCTCCGCGCATCTGCTCGCGATCTTCGGCCGTTCCGGGATTGATGCCGGGAGCGCGGTTGCGATCGGGGCGCTGTTCGGTCCGTCACAAGTTCTGGCGCGCATCGGCGAGATCCTGTTTGCGCGTGCCGTTCATCCGCTGCTGGTGGCGCGCTTTGCGGTTGGCCTGCTGCTGGCGGGCTTCGTCCTGATGGCGCTTGTCGGGCTCTCGTTGCCGGTTGCCGCAGCCTTCATGGTGATGTTCGGAATGGCCAACGGCCTGATCACGATTGCGCGCGGAACGGTGCCGCTCGCCCTGTTTGGCGCCAGCGGCTATGGCGCCTTGCTCGGCCGCATCGCCGGCCCGTTCCTGGTAATGCAGGCGATCGCGCCCTTGGTGCTCGCGCTCGTCGTCGAGCACGGCTCGGATCGGGCGGTGCTGACCGTGGTTGCGGCGCTCGCGCTCACCGCATTCACGTGTTTTGTGGTCTTGCGGCTGCCGAAGGGCAGAGCATGATTCCGAAAAGTGGAAGCCGGTTTTCGGAAAAGATCATGCTCAAACAAAAAAGTCGAGCTCAGCTGCTTTCGAGAATGGCGTCGATGTCGTCCTGCGTGACGTGACCGCGATCGCCCGAAAGCTTGGGGCCGTGCAGCAGGCCGGGCGCGTTCCCGGCCGTGCCGGCATAGTGCTTGAACGCCTCGGCGCCGCCCCAGATCTCCATCATGCGGGCGATGCTTTCGTCGATGAACTGCAGCATCGCCATCACCTTGGCGATACGCTGCCCGCTGAGATCCTGGAAATTGCACGCTTCGAAGATGCGCTGCACATTCTCCCGAATCTCCCGGGTGAGCACATCATCCTTGGTCTGGGATGTGGTCAGTGATTTGGCGGCGTTTGCGATCGTTTCGGCCGCATCCATGATCTGATGGGCGGCGCGCTCGGTGCCATCGACAACAGCGTTGAGCTCGCGTGCGGCGCGTGGCCCAACATGGCCCGACGCACCCGCATGCAGCATCGCGAGCTCCTGCTTGGTGCGCGCGATCGCGCTGTGGATCGCATCGGCCTCGTGCTGCAGCTGACGCAGGCCGCTTGATTGGATTCTGAACGCTTGCCGTTCAACGGTGTCGGACGAATTTGTCGACGTGTCGCTCGAGCACATCTGCTCGACGCGAAAGACCTTACGTTGAATTGCCATGATTTGTGAGGTGAGGCTCGTGATGTGCGCACGCTGGTGGTGTTTTTCTCTAGCGCACGTCCGCTTAACGTCGCGTTCACGGCGTGATGGCAGCGCCTCCACCAGTTGATAACCATACCGCCTGGCGCTTTACCTAAATTAAACTATAAGTCGAGGAACCAATGATCGGCTACGAGCGTAGTTAAGATCATCGCGTGGGAATTAACCAAAGCGACGTTGGTTGTATATTTACTATGGCGCTGCGGAGGCGACGAACGGGCGCTCCCTTTGCGTTCAGGTCTGTGCAGCAGTTGCGTCCAGTCGAGTAGAGTGAGTCCATCCATGCAGCGTCTCGTCCTGCCCGTGATCATCACGGCTTTCACCTTCACCACGGCGGCGGCCGGTCCGCTCAATATCAATCCTCCGGGGGGCGCACCATCAGGCGCCGGCTCACCGGCGGACGGCGCGCTGGTCCAGCGTGTCCAGTCGCCAGGCCCCAATCTCGGCGGCGGCTTCCTTGAATTGCTGTTCCGTGGTCCGGGCAACAGCGATGCCGCGTCGCGCTACGAGCCGCGGCTGCCGTTCCAGCGCCAGCCGATGGAGCCGGCCGAGCAGGACCCATCCGGCCGGCAATACACGGTCAACCCGCGCTACCAGAAGCAGGTCGTCAACTACGACGGCAAGGAGCGGGGTGGCACCGTCATCATCAACACCAATGAGCGCCTGCTCTATCTGATCCAGGATGACGGCACTGCGATCCGCTACGGCATCGGGGTCGGCCGGCCCGGCTTCACCTGGGCTGGCGTTCGTGAGGTGACGCGCAAGCGTGAATGGCCGGATTGGACGCCGCCGCCTGAGATGCTCAAGCGTCGTCCGGATCTGCCGCGCCACATGGAAGGCGGGCCGGAGAATCCGCTGGGCGCGCGCGCCATGTATCTCGGCTCGACGCTCTACCGCATTCACGGCTCGAACGAGCCGTGGACAATCGGAACCGCGGTGTCGTCCGGCTGCATCCGCATGCGCAACGAGGACGTGATCGACCTCTACGAACGGGTCAGGGTCGGCACCAGGGTGGTGGTGATCTGAGCTCAGGCGCGCAGTGGGCGCGCTGCATGTCCGCGCTGACGAGAAAGGCCGCCCGGATGGGCGGCCTTCTGCTGGGCGAAGCGTGTGTCGTCCCGTCATTCGAGCTTGAAGGCCGCGCGCAGCTGCTCCTTCACCGCCTTCTGGGTCGCCTTGGCGGCCACTTCGTTGTAGCCGATGTGCGGGTCGGTCTCGACGCAAGGGTCCTTGTAGGTGAAGGGCTGGCCGTTCGAGACATTGACCAGGACGCCGTTGGCCTCTTCTTTGAGCGTGCACGCGCGCGTGCTCTGCGAGCCTTTCGCAATGGTCGGCGTCTTGGCTCCGAGCGGATTGTCATAAGCATGGTGGGCATCGGAATATTCGATCAGCTGAGCGTCGCGGCCGGCGGCACGCAGCCGCTCGAAATAGGGACGGCACGGCGCGATCGTCACGTAGTCGTCGGCGAGCCCGTGATGCTGACGGATCGGAGCGGTCACGTCGGTATCGCGAGCAAAGGTCGACGAGCACGACGCATAGAGCGGAATGTGCAGCGCGAACTGAGCGCGCGGGCTCCACATCTCCTGGAACCGCCGCATGCTGGAATAGAGCGCCGATTGTCCGCCGCGAGAGAAGCCCATGACGGCGATACGCGCCGGATCGATGCGCGCATGAGCGGCGAGCATCTCGTGGCTGCGATAGGCGTCGAGGATCATGTTCAGACGGCCAAGCAGCGCCTGGTCGGCCGAGGTGCTGACGATCCCGCGCGCCGAGAAGCTGTCGAGCAGGAAGGCCGCGATCCCCATCTCGTTGAAGTGCTTGGCCCACAGCTCATTGCCGCCGTTTACGCCGCCCGAGCCATGCAGCAGCACGACAGCGGGCATTTTTCCGGTGATGCCGCGCGGGATGCGCAGCGCGCCGGCGATCGTCACCGCCTTGCCGTTCTTGTCGCCGGTCAGGAACTGCTGGTCGGTCAGCGTCAACGTCTCGATCGGGCGCAGCTCGATGCGGCCTGCGAGATCGCTCTCGCTCGGCTCGGCCAACGCCGCCTGGGTGGAGAACAATCCTGCGATGCCAATGATCGCAGATACCGCATGCAATCTGCCTGCCATGGGTTTCCTCCAGCTCTATCCGGCCGCTCATGCCGGCGGCCCGGAGCCGAATGTAGAGGATGATCTCGAAAAGTGGAACCGGTGTTCGGACCGGATCATACTTTGAAAAGAGCCGAACAAAAAAGAGCCGGACCATGATCCGTTCGAATTCGATCGGATCACTTCCGGCTTCATTTGCCGTGTGCAGTGCGCGGTCGGTCGCCAGCGCTGGACAGTCACAGGCAGGGAAGCGCCGCGCTACTCGTCGCCGCCATCACCGCCAAAGTCGCCGCCGACATCGCCATCGCTGTCGTCGGTGAACTCGTTGACGTCGGCCTCCTCGCCGGCCGCGTAGCTCGGGTCATCATCGGAGACGTAGTCCGTTTTGGCGTTCTCATTCGTATCGTTGTCAACAACGCCCTGGCTGTGGGGCGCACCGCCGCTGCCGCCGCTCCCGCTGCTGCGCCCGATATCGTCGACGCCCAAGTCGCGGGCCATCTTGTCATCGCTGCTGCTGCTGTTGCCGCCCCAAGGCGCGGTCTGACCTGCGCCAGCCGGCTCGTACGCGGCATGGGCCATGCCGCCCTGATGGCCCATCATCGAGCGAATGCTGTTCATCATCATCGATCCGCCGATCACGCCGGCCGCGGTCGCGGCCGCCGTCCCAAGAAACGAGCCGCCAGGGGATGGCTGCCCCATCATGGGGGCCTGTGCCATGGGGGCCTGCGCCATGGGCTGTGCCCCGCTCTGGTAGACGGGCGGGGCACCCATCGGAGCACCTTCGCCACCAGGCCGGACGGTTGGCACCGAACCGCTGCGTGGCGCCTCGCGGCGCCCGAAGACGCTCTCGCGCATGTTCTCGAGGAAGCCACCCTGCCGTGGCGGCTCGGCGCCGGTGCCGAGCTGGGCCTCCAGCTCGCGGATGCGGCCATCGGCGCGCTTGAGCGCCTCGTCCTGGATCAGCGCGGTCTGCACCAGCGCGTAGGTCGCATTGGGGGCCTGCCGCAGCCCGTCTTGAATCAGGTGCTCCGCCTCTCGATCGCGCGGGCTCTCTTCCAGTCTGGCCAGGCGATCGAACAGATCGGTGACGAGATTGCGTTCCTCTGGGGTCATTGGTTGGTCCTCCTGTCACGCAAGCGTCTATGTAGGTACCGGGGTTGGCGGCGGAATGACCGGGTCCACAAATATTTGCTGGCCTGCCGTCCTAAGCCAGTGCGACGCCATGGCGCGCGAGCAGGCCAGGAAATGTGTCCTGGACCAAGAACGCATATTCCTGCTCCCGCAGGGTGGTGAGCTGATCGAGCTTCTGTAGCTCTTGGTCGACGAAGCCCGGATGACACATCACCACGCTGCCGTCCGGCAGCCCGTCGAGAAAGTGTGGAAAGGTGGCAGCAAAATCCGCTTGGTCACGGAACGTGTAAGTCCCGGCGAAGGCTGGATTGGTGCGCACGCCGAGCGCCGCCGCGCCGCGGCGGAAGCCTCGGCTCAGGACATCGAGGAGGAGGCCCTTGCGATCATCGAGAGCGCGGCGGGTCGGTAGCGAGCGCCCGCATTGGCGTACCCATGCGGCGGGCGCCTCGCGCCTGGCAACTGTGAGCAGCGCGTCGCGGATTTGTGGGAAGAGCTGCACATGCTGGTGGCCATCGATAAAGTCGGGCGGGCGGCCGAAATGCTCCGCGAACACTCGCACCTGACGCGTGATCTCTCTATCCAGCGGATCTCGCTCGAGCGAGCGCAGACCGGCGCGCAACAGGAGCGGGCCGACCGGCAGGAACGCGCCATCGCGCAGCGGGCGAAATCCTTCGCTGAGCGGGCGGAATGGTACCGTCAGTGTTACATGCAGCCCGATCGCCACGCGTTGCGCCTTGGCATTGAGCGCCTGCAGAGCGAGCGCTTCGCCGCGATGGAAACTCGGTGCCACGACCATGACCGAGGTGGCGTTGAGGCGTCCGCGCACGACCAGATCGCGGATCGCGGCATTGACCGATGGCGAAATGCCGTAATCGTCCGCGCAGAGCCAGATGCGGGTCATTCCGCGGCCGAGCGTGCAGACGGCTCGTCCGCCGTGCGATCCCTGCCTTCGGCCGACTTGAGCTCGTGCTCGGCCACGAAATAGACCGGGCGGGCCTTCAGCTCGGAGAGAATCTTGCCGATATATTCGCCCATGATCCCGATCATGATCAGCTGCACGCCGCCGAGCACCATCAGGCCGACGACGACCGACGGATAGCCCGGCACGGACTTGCCGAAGAAAAATGTCTCGATCAGGATCTGCATGCCGAACACGAACGCGGCGCCTGCGAGCAGCAGGCCGAGCATGCTGGCGAGCCGCAGCGGCGCGACCGAGAAAGAGGTGAGTCCTTCGATCGACAGGCCGAGCAGCGAACGGAAATTCCAGGTGCTGCGTCCATGCCCGCGCGCGGCCGGCTCGTAGTCGACGCGCAGCTGGCGGAAGCCGATCCAACTGGCGAGACCCTTGAAGAAGCGGTTGCGCTCGGGCAGCTGACGCAGCGCGGCGGCGGCGCGCGGGGAGAGCAGGCGGAAGTCGCCGGCATCCTCAGGGATCTTGTGGCGCGCGCCCCAGTTGATAATGGAATAGAATCCGCGCACCGACAGCCGGCGCAGCCACGGCTCGTTCTCGCGGTGGGCCTTGGCGGTGTAGACAACGTCATAGCCGCCATCGAGCCAATGCCCGACCAGGGTTTCGACCAGCGACGGCGAGTGCTGACCGTCACCATCCATGAACAGCACGGCGCCGAGCCGTGCATGATCAAGGCCGGCAAGCAGCGCAGCCTCCTTGCCGAAATTGCGTGACAGCGAAATCACCTGGACATCGAGCGCATCGGCAGAAAGTCCGCGCGCAACCGCCAGCGTGTCATCCTGGCTGCCATCGTCGATATAAATGACTTCAGTAACCAGACGCTTGGTCTTGCGCAATGCGGTCGCAACCTCGACGATGCGGGCGTGCAGCCCGGGCAGGTTCCCGGCCTCGTTGTAGACCGGGACCACGATGGACAGGCCAGCGTCTGCCCGTCCGCGTGGCCGCGCCAGGGGGGCGGGTATGCCCAGAACTATCGGATTGGCTGCCATTTTTGGTTGCCTTTCGGCGCCTTCTGCGGCTGCGATTCATATAGCGCATGCCGGCCACCCTGTCGCGCGGCCCTGGCTGCGCCTTTTTGCCTT
>Ga0209488_10002746_pt1 | contig 14367 bp, 10 predicted proteins | sample Rivendell_Oct201_8_FD_188349 | JGI IMG/M metagenome (GOLD analysis project Ga0209488, IMG submission 188349) | Vadose zone soil microbial communities from the Eel River Critical Zone Observatory, Northern California, USA -... | ecosystem: Environmental > Terrestrial > Soil > Vadose zone >... | reverse complement strand
TTGGCACAGATGACTGACGACGTCGCTGCACTAGTGCTGCGCGATAATTACCTGCAAGGCGAGGCGTTATCGGTCGCCGAGGCAAAAGGGCCGGCGGCGCTCAACCGTCAGGTGCTGCTGATCCGCGAACTGGAAAAGGCCGGGCGGCTCGACCGGGCGCTCGAATTCCTCCCGGACGACGAGGAGATCGGGGCGCGCGCCGCGGCGCATAAGGGCCTCACCCGGCCGGAGCTCGCAGTGCTGCTCGCGTATTCGAAGATGTCGCTCGACCGCGAGCTGCTGCAATCCGACTTGCCCGACGCACCGGAGCTCGTCGCCGAATTGCTGACCTATTTCCCATCCGCTTTGCGCGAGCGGTTCCCGGCGCAGATCGCCACTCATCCGCTGCACCGCGAAATCACCGCCACCCTCCTCACCAACGATCTCGTCAACCGAGCCGGCATAACTTTTATCAACGAGATGCAAACGCGCACCGGCCGCCCCGCGCCCGAGATTGCCCGCGCCTACCGAATCGTGCGTGAGGCGTTCGCCCTGCCGCTGCTGTGGGCGGAGATCGAGGCGCTCGACAACAAGATTGCGGCCGCGCTGCAGAGCGAAATGCTGCTCGACATCGCCGGGGTTGTCGAGCATGCGGCTGCGTGGCTGTTGCGCTCCGAGAGGCTCGGCATGGCGGCTGAGGCGTTGCGTTTCACCCCGGCCGTCGCGGGGCTCGCTGCAAATCTCGCTGATCTGCTGCCGGCGAGCGAACGGGCGGTGATGGTATCGCGCGGCGAACGGCTGGCCGCAGCCGGGGTACCACCGCCGCTGGCGGCGCGCATCGCCGCCGTCATCTTCCTGACCACCGCGTTCGAGATCGGCGATTTGGCGGCGCGCGCCGGCCAGCCGGTCGAGCGCGCGGCGCGCACCTTCTACGGCGCCGGCGCCCGCTTCGCGCTCGACGAGCTGCGCGCCGCCGCCCGCCGCTTGCCGACCGACACCCTCTGGCAAAAAGCCGCTGTCGAGACCCTGATCGACGATTCTTATGCCCTGCAGGCCGAGGTTGCCGAACGGATGCTACAAAGCGCCGGTGGCGCCGAAGCGCCAATCGTCGCCTGGACAACCGTTCACGCCGGCGCGCTCGCTCCGGTGGAAGGACTGGCCCGTGAGCTCCGCACCGCCGCCAACCCCGATCTCGCGATGTTGTTCGTCGTCAGCCGCCAGCTGCGGCAGGCGCTGGGGTAAGGGACTACTCGCGGTTCATCCGATTATCGACGAGCTCGTCGACGACAGCCGGATCGGCGAGGGTCGTCACATCGCCGAGGGCGTCGTGCTCGTTGGCCGCGATCTTGCGCAAAATGCGCCGCATGATCTTGCCGGAGCGGGTCTTGGGCAGGCCAGGCGCCCATTGCAGCAGGTCGGGGGCGGCGATCGGGCTGATTTCCTGTCGTACCCAGGCCACGAGCTCACGTTTCAGCTCGTCGCTCGGCTCCTCCTCGATCCGCAACGTGACATAAGCGTAAATGCCCTGCCCTTTGAGGTCGTGTGGAAAGCCGACGACGGCAGCTTCGGCTACTTTCGGGTGGGCGACGAGGGCACTCTCGATCTCGGCGGTGCCCAGCCGATGGCCGGCGACGTTGATCACGTCATCGACCCGGCCGGTCAGCCAGTAGAACCCGTCCTCATCGCGACGAGCACCATCTCCGGTGAAGTAGAGCCCGGGAAAGTGCGAAAAATAGGTCGCCACAAAACGGGCGTGGTCCCCGAACACCGTGCGCATCTGTCCGGGCCAGGAACGGGCGAGGCAGAGATTGCCCTCACCTGGCCCTTCAACCCGCTTGCCGTCATTGTCGACGATGACCGGCTCGACCCCAAAGAAGGGTCGCGTCGCGGATCCCGGCTTTAGCGGCGTGGCGCCCGGGATCGGCGTGATCAGGATCCCGCCGGTCTCGGTCTGCCACCAGGTATCGACAACCGGGCAGCGCTGTTCGCCGACATGATCGTAATACCATAGCCACACATCGGGGTTGATCGGCTCGCCGACGGTGCCGAGGATCCGCAGCGAGGCTCGGCTGGTGCGCCGTATCCATTCCTCGCCCTCCCGCATCAGGGCGCGGATCGCGGTCGGCGCGGTGTAGAAGATCCCCACGTTGTGCTTGTCGACGACCTGCCAAAACCGCGAGGGGTCCGGGTAATTGGGCACGCCCTCGAAGATCAGGGTCGTGGCGCCGTTGGCGAGCGGCCCATAGACGATGTAGCTGTGCCCGGTCACCCAGCCGACATCGGCGGTGCACCAGTAGACCTCGCCGTCGCGGTAGTCGAAGACGTATTCGTGAGTCATCGCGGTGTAGACGAGGTAGCCGCCGGTGGTGTGCAGCACCCCTTTCGGCTGCCCGGTCGACCCCGACGTGTAGAGGATGAAGAGCGGGTCCTCGGCTGCCATCTCCTCGGGGGGACAATCCGGGGAGGCTGAGGCGCAGGCCTCGTGATACCAGGTGTCGCGGCCGCCGACCCAGTCGACAGCACCTCCGGTGTGGCGGACGACGATGACGTCGCGCACTTCCGGGCAATGAACCAGGGCGTTGTCGGCATTGCGCTTGAGCGGCACCGACCGGCCACCGCGCCGTCCTTCGTCGGCAGTGATCAGCACCGTCGAACGACAATCGCGAATGCGTCCCGCCAGGCTGTCGGGGGAAAAGCCGCCGAAGACAACCGAATGGATCGCGCCGATGCGGGCGCAAGCGAGCATCGCCACCGCGATCTCGGGGATCATCGGCAGATAGATCGTGACGCGGTCGCCCTTCTTGACGCCGCGCGCCTTCAGCACGTTGGCGAGCCGGCACACCGCTTCGTGCAGTTCGCCATAGCTGACGCGGCGATCATCGCCGGGGTCGTCGCCCTCCCACAAGATCGCGGTTTGGTTCGCGCGCCGCGGCAGATGGCGGTCGATGCAGTTGTACGAGGCGTTGAGCGTTCCGTCCTCATACCAGGCGATCCGGACATCACCTTCGAACGAGGCGTTCTTCACTTTGGTGAACGGCTTGATCCAATCGACGCGCTTGCCGTGCTCGCTCCAGAAGCGGTCTGGATCCGCCAGAGACTCCTGGTAGAGTCGGTGATAGGTGCCCTCGTCGATTTTGCCGATCTGCGGATGGGCCGAGATCGGGATCACGGTCCGGCTTGACATGGCGGCGGCTCCTCCTCGGCTGACCGTATTGAACCGTGCTCCGCACGGTGCCGCCGAAGATTATTCCGCCCTCGAAAGACCTTACAATACCCCTTCGGTTGGGGGTCGGGGTCAGTGGCGGGCGGACGCCCAGTTTGCGCGGGTCGCCATCAACGCCGCCTGCGTCCGGTTCGTCACATGCAAGCGCTTGATGATCTGCTTGACGTGCGCCTTCACCGTGCTCTCGGTCATAGTCAAGGCCTCGCCAATCAGCTTGTTCGACCTGCCCTCGGAGATCAATGCCAGAACATCGCGCTGCCGTCGGGTCAGCTCGGGCCAAGGTGTCGGCCGCTCGCGCTCGACCGCGCCTGACAACATACGCTCGGACAACGCCAAGGGCACATAAGTCCCGCCGGTGCGCATGTGCTCTAGCGCGCCCATCAAGACCTTGAGGCCGAGGCTTGTCGGCAGAAAGCCGCGTGCGCCGGAACAGAGGATGGCGCGCGCACTTTCGGCGTCGTCGCACTCTGCAGAGACGAGGATCGGCGTTTCCGGCGCCGCCGCGGTGAGTAGAGCGAGATCGGCGAGATCGATATGTGCGCTAGTCGATGCGCCGAGCAGGATCACCGCGAAACCCGCCCCACGCCGGACCAGCTCCGCAAGCTCGGCGGCATCCGAGAAATCGGTCACATGCCAGGGGCGAGGTTGCTGGGCGAGCGCGAGTTTAAGGCATTCGCGGCGTAGCGGGCTCTGATCTACGATCGCGAGGTGGCGGCGGATCGGGTCGATAAACCTGCCCGTTTCGCCGCGCGAAACGCTCGCCTCGGCCTCGCGGAAATCAAACAGCCTGTCCAAGTTGTGTCCCCAGCCGGCAACACCCGAGGATGGAGGATGATGTCCGCGCGCCGCTAGTAGGGTAAATTTTTGTAATTCCTTGTAACGGATACGCAAACCCGTCCAGAATACGTCAGGCGGGGATTCCCGCCATTCCGCAAATCACCGTCCATTCGCCCGGACTGACGGGACAGACCGAGAGCCGAGACTGCCTCAGCAGCGACAATCCGGAAAGCTCGGGGTTTGCTCTCATCGCCGGCAGTCCGACCTTGACCGCGACGGGCATCACCGGTTTGACGTCCACCATGCCGAGCTTGCCGCTCCGATCGCTCGGGTCCGGATAGAAACCCTTGACCACCTCGGCGACCCCGACGATCTCCTTCCCTTCGTTCGAATGATAGAAGAACGCCCGGTCACCGGGCTTCATCGCCCGCAGATTGTTCAATGCCTGAGCGTTGCGGACGCCGTTCCAATGGGTGCGGCCGTCGGCGACCAGCTGATCCCACGAATAGCTCGACGGTTCCGATTTCACGAGCCAATAGGCCATCCCATCTCTCCCTGCCTCAATGCAGCAACGGGTAATCTGCCTGGTCTTCGTAGACCGAGCCCGCCTTGGTCTGAAAGCTCGCGATCAGGCTGAAACCTTCGACCGCCAACGGGTCGGCCCGGAACTGGGCATGCGTGGCGAGAAAGCCGGCGAGATTGTCGAGCGCCGGCCTGTGGAGCCGTGCCAAGGTGACGTGTGGCGAGAATTTGCGGGGCTCCGGCGCCAGCCCGACGCGAACCAGCGCCTGCTCGACCTTGTCGCGCAGCGCGACCAGCTCGGGGCAGCGCTCGACCCCCACCCAAAGACTGCGCGGTTTGTCCCCGCCGCCGAAAACACCGGTCCCAGCGAGCTGCAAGGCGAAGCGGCGCGCCCGCAGTCGAACCAATGCCGCGTCGATATCGGCCGCGACATCTTCCCCGGTTTCGCCGATGAAACGCAGGGTCAGGTGGAAATTGCCGGGGTCCACCCATCTTGCCCCGTCGACCCCGGAGCACAGTGACGACAACCGCAACTTGAGCTCTGGTGGAAAGCCGATCCCGACGAAAAGCCGCAACATCGCAGCGACCGCAATCCGCCCGCAGGCACTTCAGGTGAACAGCGTGAGAACACCGGTGTGACCGTAAAGCCGGTCGCGCGAAATCTCGCCGTTGGCGAAGAAGCCGATCAGCGGGAAATCACCCAGCGCCTCGCGGATCAAGCCGGTCTCCACCCCGGGGTCGCCGAACAATGCGGCGCCGCGGGCCACACAGCTGACATACACCCCGGCTTTCGGCGGTCCGCTTAGCCGGCGGGCAAGCTGCTGCACCATCCGGTTCATGTCGCGCCGAGCGCTCTCCGGATCGCGGCGACAGAACAGGATCGCATCGCCCGGAGCGACCTCGGCGCCGAGCACGAGCCACCCGCGCCCGGCGTCGATCGCCAAGAGGTTGCGGACGAGATAATCACCGGTGTCCGACCCGGCGACCGGAAGTCCGGCAAAGATCAGCCCGCCGACGCGCCGCAGATCGGCCGTCAGTTCCGGGCCGATATCCTCACAGAAGACGGCAAGCGCGGGCCGACCATCCACGACCATCACGACGTTGTCACGCGCTTCATCGACCCTATGAACCGGCCCGACCGGGACGCAGCCTTGGGTCAAGCCGGTTGCAACAGCAACTCCGGGCGCCAGCATCAGCCCGGCTATTCCTTCACTGCCGCCGACGTCTTCGCCCGCGGTCATGGCGAGAAGCGGACTGGGGCAGCGATGAGATACGAGGCCGCCGACGAGATAGGCACCGCTCGCAGACGCCGCATCTGTCGCGGCCTTCTGCATGTCAGGGCAGCGCGGATCGGCATGAACGAGCGCCAGCACCGGCTGTACGCCCTCGATCCAGCCTGAGTGGCGACGGGGCAGATCTGATCCGGGATCGGCCGTCGCGGCGAAGATCCGGAAGTCTTCCGGGAGCAACGCGGCGGTCATCACCACGGCCGCGGGTTGGTCGAAGATCTCGCTGGTCGCCGAACACACCCCGAGCCCCACGCCGCCGACCCAGGAACGAATTCCCGTGTGTTCGGCAAGAGCGCGGACAAGCTCGGGCAGGGCCGCCGCCGCCGGCTCGGTCGTATAGAGTATCCCGAGCGTGGCTCCATCCACGGCGGAGAGGCCGGCGATGCATTGCGCGGCGAGGCTTTCCGGCTCTCCAGCGGCGGCAGCGGCAGCGAACTGCGCGCTCACGATGCGCCCTCGACGAGACGGGCGACGACCGGCGCGATCCGATCGACCAGCACTGCAACGCCACGTTCGTTCGGGTGAAGACCGTCAGGCTGATTGAGCTCCGGCTTCATTGCGACACCTTCGAGAAAGAATGGATAAAGCGGCACGCCGTAGATTCGCGCAAGATCGGGAAAGATTCGATCAAACTCGGTCTTGTACTCCTCTCCCCAATTTGGCGGCGCGAGCATGCCGACGAGCAGCACTTTCGCACCGGTGGTCTCGATCCTCCGGATCATCTTGTCGAGGTTGCCGCGCACCGCCGCAGGGTCGATGCCACGCAGCGCATCGTTGGCGCCGAGCGCCAGGATCACCAGATCGGGCTTGTCGGCGAGCGCCCAATCGAGCCGTGCCAGGCCCCCTGCTGTGGTATCTCCGGAGACACCGGCATTAACAACGCGCGTCTCGATCCCCCGCCGCTGCAGCGCGGCTTGGAGCCGCGGCGGGAAGGCTTGGTCGGGCGCCAGCCCGTACCCGGCGGTCAGGCTGTCGCCAAAATCGAGGATCACCGGGACGTGTGCCGCGGCCGGCGTGATGGTCAGCATCAGACATACAGCTGCTGCCGCGAGGATGCGACGGGCGGCGCTGTGCCCCTCACCCCAGCCCTCTGCCCGCAAGCGGGGCGAGGGAGCACACCTTTGGATTCCCTCGCCCCGCATCGGCGGGGAGAGGGAGGGGCCCGCGTCAGCGGGAGGGTGAGGGGCTTGGCACATTGGCCCCATCGAATTGAAAACCCCTGCCGTCGCGCCATATCGACGGTGCCGCCGCTCCCGTGGTTTGGACCAAACATGACCAGCTCTCTTCATTCCGGCGGCCCGCTCGTGGTGCTGGAAGATGTCAGCCTGACTCTGGGGAGCGCGGCGGGGCCCGTCAACATTCTGCGCGGTGTTTCGCTCGAGATCGCGGCGGGCGAGACGGTGAGCCTCGTCGGCCCGTCGGGTTCGGGAAAATCAACCCTTATGATGGTCGTAGGCGGGCTGGAACGTCCGAGCGCCGGACGTGTGCATGTCGACGGGCACGATTGCGGGGCGCTTAACGAGGATGCGCTCGCACGCCTCCGCCGCGATTGCATCGGGATCGTGTTCCAGGCCTTTCACCTGATCCCGACGATGACGGCGCTGGAAAACGTGGCTCTTCCGCTCGAGCTAGGTGGCCGCCGCGATGCGTTCGAGGTTGCGGCTGAGGGCCTTGCGGCGGTCGGCCTCGACCATCGCTTGACTCATTATCCGGGGCAGCTCTCCGGCGGCGAGCAGCAGCGCGTGGCGATCGCCCGCGCCTTCATCGCCCGGCCAAAGCTGCTCCTCGCCGACGAGCCGACGGGCAATCTCGACGCCGCAACCGGTCGCTTGGTGATCGATAGCCTGTTCGAGCACCAGGCCCAGCGTGGCACGACCCTGCTCCTGATCACCCACGATCCGAGCGTCGCCGAGCGCTGCGAACGCCAAATACACCTATTGGACGGCACGATCGTCGAGGATCGGCGTATCGCGCCGTTGCGGGTCGGCGCCGCGTGGCGCGCGGTTTGAACGCATCATCGGCTGCTCATGCCCTCCGTCTCGCCCGCCGCGAGCTGCGTGGCGGCATCCGCGGTTTGCGCGTCTTTCTCGCCTGCCTCGTGCTCGGGGTAACCGCGATTGCCGGCATCGGCTCGCTCGCTGCCGCCGTTGTCGCCGGCATCAAAGCCGATGCGAGGGACCTGCTCGGCGGGGACGCGGAGGCGCGACTTACCCTGCGGCCGGCCGACGCCGCCGAGCACGCTTTTCTGTCGGAGACCGGGCAGGTGTCCGAGATCGCAACGATGCGGGCCATGGTGCGCACGCTAAATGGCGATCGACGTAGCCTGATCGAGCTCAAAGCGGTCGATCCGGCCTACCCGCTCTACGGCACCATAGAGCTGTCACCGGTCCAAGAGCTGGCTACGGCGCTCGACAGACGCGACGGCAGATTTGGTGCGGCGGTCGACCACACTATTCTCGACCGGCTTGGCCTGGTGCTCGGGGACAGCATCAAGATCGGCGACGCGACATTGCAACTTCGTGGCACGATCGAGCACGAACCCGACGCTGCGGCAGGCGGGCTCCAGTTCGGGCCGCGCGTCATCATTGCAGCCCAAGCGCTCGGTGAAACGGGCCTGCTGCGGCCGGGCGCCCTGGTTACATATCATTATCGGGTGCGCCTGCCCCCCGCGGTCGACGCCCGCTCCTGGGCCGAGAGCGCGCGCACCGATTTTCCGACAGCCGGCTGGCAGGTCCGCACCTTCGGCGAGGCCTCACCCGCGCTGCGGCGGCTGATCGACCGCCTCGCGATGTACCTCAACCTCGTCGGGCTCACCGCTCTCCTGGTTGGTGGGATCGGGATTGGCAATGCGGTCGGCTTTTACATCGCCGGCAAGACCACGACCATCGCCACCCTGAAATGCCTCGGCGCCTCGACACGGCTCGTCTTCACGGTTTACTTTGTCGAAGTCGTCGCTCTCGCCCTGTTCGGCATCGTAGCCGCCCTTGGGCTCGGGGCGATGGTCCCGGTGGCAGCAAGGCCACTTCTTCTTCGGATGCTTCCGGTCACCCTGCAGCTCGGCCCCTATCCGGGTCCGCTGGCACTCGCCGCGCTCTTCGGGTTATTGACGACGCTCGTCTTTGCGCTGTGGCCGCTCGCTGGGATCGGTCGAGTGCCGGCCGCGGCGCTGTTTCGTGACACCATCGACCGTACCCGGCGCCGGGTGCCGACGGCGGCGCTTGCCGCGAGCACGCTATTGGCGCTCGGGCTTGCCACCCTTGCGGTCGGAAGCGCTCAGGATCGCACGGTCGGGTTGTGGTTCGTCGCCGGTGCCGCCGCTGCTTTCGCGCTCTTCCGCGCTGCGGGAGCGGCCGTTGTCTTCCTTTCGCGGCGGTTTGCCGGAGTGCGCCGACCGGCATTGCGCTTGGCACTGGCCAATCTGCACCGCCCGGGCGCCCCGACGGCCAAGATCGTGCTGTCCCTCGGCATCGGCCTGACCGTGCTCGTCACGATCGCGCTGGTCCAGGGCAATCTCGCCCGCGAGGTCGAAAACCGCCTGCCGGCCGAGGCGCCCGGCTTCTTCTTCATCGATATCCAGCCGGACCAGCTCGGCGGCTTCGAAGCGCTTGTGCAGGCGACCCCGGGCGCCCGTTTCGACCAGGTGCCGATGCTGCGCGGCCGCATCACCCGGCTGAACGGTGTTCCGGTCGAGGCGGCGACGATTGCGCCGGGGGCGCAATGGGCGCTCGCCAGCGACCGCGGTCTGACCTACACCTCGACATTGCCGAAGGGCTCGCAAATCGCCGCCGGGACCTGGTGGCCGCCCGACTATAATGGACCGCCGCTGGTCTCCTTTGATGCCGATCTGGCGCGCGGCATGGGCCTCGAGGTCGGTGATACGCTGAGCGTCAACCTGCTCGGTCGCGAAATCACCGCGGTCATCGCCAACTTGCGCTCGATCGATTGGGAGCGGTTGGGCATCAACTTCACTCTGGTCTTTGCCCCCGGTACGCTCGAAGGCGCGCCGCAGACCCACCTAGCCGCGGTTTACCTGCCGCCCGCCGAGGAGGAAAAACTGGTGCGCGCCGTCACCGATCGGTTCCCCAACGTCTCGGCGATCCAGGTTCGTGAGGCGCTTGCCGCGCTCGATCGCCTGATCGGTGCGATCGGTAACGCTGTCCGTCTGACCGCACTTGTTGCCCTTGCCGCGGGCACGTTGGTGCTCGGCGGAGCGATCGCGGCGGGTCACCACCGACGTGTCTACGATGCGGTCGTGTTGAAAGTGCTGGGGGCGACCCGCGGCGCGATAGCTCGTGCTTTCCTCATCGAGCACGGCCTGCTCGGCGCGCTGGCAGCACTCGTCGCTTGCGCGTTCGGGACCCTCGCCGCCTATCTCCTGGTCACCCGGCTGATGAAGATAGAATGGGTCTTCCTGCCGGTGCCGCTGTTGTGGACGGCCGGGATGGCTACCCTGCTGACCTTGGTGCTGGGCTTTGCCGGGACCTGGCGAGCGCTCGGCGCCAAGGCTGCTCCCTATCTGCGCAACGAGTAATTTCGCTGGGGAGAGAGGTTGAGCGGCGGGTGGGAGGGCCATCTGCGGGTTATTGAAAAGATCTCGTTTTGTGCCAATATCGCGGGTGACGAGGAATCGGCCTCGCTCTCGCTTCTCTCCTTGGAGGGGGTTTATGGCACTAGGTTCGCAGCCCCGCTGGACGACGCGGCCGGCGGACACCGTGGTCGGCGTCGATGCCGGCCTTCGGGAGTACATGCTTCGCGTCTACAACTACATGGCGTCGGGGCTCGCGCTGACCGGCATCGTGGCCTATGTCGCCGCCTTTTCCGGCTTTTACGAGTCGATCGCGAAGACGCCGCTGATCTGGCTGGTGATCCTGGCGCCGCTCGGGCTCGTCTTGCTGATGAGCTTCGGGATTCAGCGGATGCAGGCGAGCACCGCGCAGATGGTGTTCTGGCTCTACGCCGGGTTGATGGGGCTGTCGCTCGCAATGGTGTTCCTGGTCTTCACCGGGACGAGTGTGGCGCGGGTGTTCTTCATCACTGCTGGCACCTTCGCCGCGATGAGCTTTTACGGCTACACGACGCAGCGCGACCTGTCGCAATTCGGCGCGTTTTTGTTCATGGGCTTGATCGGCATCATCATCGCCGGGCTCGTGAACATCTTCCTTGCGTCCTCGGCATTGCAATTCGCGATCTCGGTGATCGGCGTCATCATCTTCACCGGTCTGACCGCGTGGGACACGCAGCAGATCAAGGAGATGTATTACGAGGGCGACGATTACGAGACCGGCAGCAAGAAGGCGATCATGGGGGCGCTGCGCCTCTATCTCGACTTCATCAACCTGTTCATGATGTTGATGCAGCTGCTCGGCGTCCGCCGCGACTAACTGTTCTGGTTTCTCCGGAAACACCCTCGATCGGCCGGACCTCGCGTCCGGCCGATTTTGTTGACGATGTGTCATGAGCCTGGCCGAAAGAATTTGGCCCGCAGCAGCGTTCGCCATGGGGCTGCTGATGATGGTCGGGATCGCCGCGGCCGGCGTGCTGGACCGGGTCGTGCAGGAGAAAGCGATCCGCATCGCCTATCGCGAAGATGCGCCGCCTTTTTCCTTCAAGGACAAAATCGGCGAGCCCGCCGGCTTTATGGTCGACCTCTGTCGAGCGGTTGCCAAGAAAGTGGCGGAGGAGCGCAACCTGCCCGGGCTGAACGTGGTCTATGTTCCCGTCACCGCCGCGGATCGGTTCGACGCGATCACGCAGCAAAAAGCCGACCTTCTGTGCGAGCCGACGAGCGTCACCTTGTCCCGACGCCAACTGGTCGACTTCTCGATTCCGACTTTCCTCGACGGTGCCAGCCTAGTAGTGCGCGCCGATGGTCCGAAGAAACTGGACGAACTCGCGGGTCGAAAGGTCGGGGTAGCGGCGGGCACGACGACCGAGGAGTCTTTGCGCAACTCGCTGAAAGACGCCGGCATTGGCGCCGAAGTTGTCGCGGCCAACACCCACGGCGAAGGCCTGGCGATGCTCGACGACGGCAAAATTACGGCCTATTTCGCCGACCGGTCGATCCTCCTGTTTCTGATCAAGGACAGCAAATCGCCCGAGAAACTGCGGCTTGCCGACGACTATTTGAGCGTCGAGCCTTACGCCTTGGCGCTGCCTCGCGGCGACAGCGACTTTCGCCTCGCCGTCGACCGCGCCCTCAGCCACATCTACCGCTCGGGGGAGATCGGCACGATCTTCGAGCGCACCTTTGGCGGCAAGGCCAAGCCGAGCCAGATCCTGCAGACGCTCTACCTGATCTCAGGCCTGCCGGACTAGGGACTTGTGGGCGGGCAAGGTTGTCCGCCCGGCCCGCGCGGGGTGCCGGACTGGCCCTTCTGGAAGCGCCGGCCCGCGCGCCGCTTGCCATAGCCGATTTCGTAACTCGCCTCGTCTTGGACAGCTCGCCTCTTGTATTTTGTAGGCTGGGCCTTACATACCCCATGTTTGTTATTTTGTCAATTGCTAAGGCGCGTCAGATATGCAGATTCAGCAAGGTTCGGTTCGGCTGTCAATTCCGCTGCCAAATCCCCTGCCGAGGGCACGGAATTCCGCTGTCGGCGGGCCGGGCAAAGCACCGCTAATGCGCTGATTTACGGATTGTTTCCGATGCCGGAGGGGCGATCTTCAGGTGCTCAACCGTTTTTCTCCCTGATGGCAGGGGAATTCACTGGACGCGCTTGCTAATGCGCCTCGTCCCAGTTCGTGCCGCGGCCGGTCTCGACGACGAGCGGCACGGAGAGCTCGCAGCGCGGCGCGCAGGCGCCTTCCATCACCCCTTTGACGACCCGAGCGGTGTCGTCGGCCTCGGCTTCCGGCACTTCGAACAGCAGCTCGTCGTGGACCTGCAGGAGCATGCGGGCCTTGAGCCCGGCGCCGGCGAGGGCGGCCGGGATGCGGCCCATCGCGCGCTTGATGATGTCGGCCGCCGAGCCCTGCAACGGCGCGTTGATCGCCTGCCGCTCGGCCCCGGCCCGGCGCGCCGGGTTGGCGTCGCGGATCCCCGAGATGAAGCATTTGCGCCCGAAGATCGTCTCGACATAGCCGGTGCGGCGGCAATCGGTCTTGATCCGCTCCATATAGGCGCGGATCGCCGGGAAGCGGTCGAAATAGGCGCGGATATAGGCCCCCGCCTCGGCCTGCGGCACGCCGATCTGCGCACCCAGGCCAAAGGCGCTGATCCCGTAGATGATGCCGAAATTGATCGCCTTGGCCCGCCGCCTGGTGTTGGCGTCCATCACGGCGAGGGGCACGCCGAACACCTGGCTCGCGGTCAAAGCGTGAATGTCCACTCCTTCGCGGAAGGCTTGCTTCAGCTCGGGCACGTCGGCGACGTGCGCGGCTAGGCGCAATTCGATCTGGCTGTAATCGGCTGACAGCAAGAGGTGCCCGGGCTCGGCGACAAAGGCGCGGCGGATCCGGCGGCCTTCCTCGGTGCGGATCGGGATGTTCTGCAGGTTGGGATTGTTCGACGAGAACCGCCCCGTCGCCGCCACCGCGAGCGCGTAGGAGGTGTGCACCCGCCCGGTCTCGCGGTCGATCTCTTCCGCCAACGCGTCGGCATAGGTCGATTTTAGCTTGGTCAGCTGACGCCACTCGAGCACTTGTCTCGGCACCTCGTGCCAGGGCGCCAGCTCCTCGAGGATCGAAGCGTCGGTGCCGTAAGCGCCGGTCTTGCCCTTCTTGCCGCCCGGCAGGCTCAGCTTTTCGAACAGCACGTCGCCGAGCTGCTTGGTCGACCCGATGTTGAACGAGTTGCCGACGGCACGAAAAATCGTCTGCTCGATCTCGGCGATGCGCCTCGTGAAATCCTGTGACAGCTCGGCGAGGGCGGCACGGTCGACCTTGATCCCGTGGCACTCCATCGCCGCGACGACCGACACCAGCGGCCGCTCTATCGTCTCATAGAACGCGGTCATCCGGTCGCGGACCAAGCGTGCCTTCAGCAGCATGTGCAGCCGCAAGGCGGCGTCGGCGCGCTCGGCGACAAAGTCGCGCGCGGCTTCCGGAGGCACCTCGGCAAAGGCGATCAGGCTCTTGCCGGTGCCCACCAGCTGCTTCAGCGGGGTGAGCTCGTGCTCGAACGAGCGCCGGACGACATCTTCGATCGCGTGCTCGAACTGCCCGCCATCGACAACGTAGGACATCAGCATCGTGCAGTCATAGGGTGCGAGCTGCACCCCGTAGCGCGACAGCAGATGCGCGGCGGTCTTTACATCGTGGCCGATCTTGAGAACCCCGGGATCCTCGAGCAGCGGCCGCAACCGGTCGACAACGACCTCATGCGAAAGCTCGGCGGCTCCGCCTAGATCGAGGGTTCCGGCTTGCCGATGACCCACCGGGACATAGGCGGCGAGGCCGGGCGCCAATGCGAGCGCAACGCCGGCAAGCGCAGGCCGGCTGCCGGCAACGGCACTTGCCTCCGCCCAGATCGCGACCGCCCCCGCCTGGTATGCCGCCTCGATCCAGTGGTCTAGACCTTCGATGGTGTCGACGAGGGCATAGGTGCGGGGTGCCGTAAAGGGCGGAACCTCCGGGATC
>Ga0209488_10002745_pt1 | contig 14371 bp, 12 predicted proteins | sample Rivendell_Oct201_8_FD_188349 | JGI IMG/M metagenome (GOLD analysis project Ga0209488, IMG submission 188349) | Vadose zone soil microbial communities from the Eel River Critical Zone Observatory, Northern California, USA -... | ecosystem: Environmental > Terrestrial > Soil > Vadose zone >... | reverse complement strand
GCCTCCCACGTGCTGCTTCCACGCGATACGCAGGTTCGGCAGGCTCACGGCGTAAACGTCGCCTGGGGCGCTGTCGGCGAGATAGGCCATCCGCCCGTCGTCCGACACGATCACCGCGACCGGGTCTTGGCCGATCGAAGCCGAGCTCCGTTGCGTTCCATCTTTGATCGACAGCAGGACGAGCCCGGACTCCGGGTAGGCTGCCTTCGAGGCCGGGGCGGCGCCGCCACAGGCCGCCACGGCAATTCCCAGCAGGGCCGCGGCTATCTGAGCGCGCGTAGAACGGGATCGGTGGCGAGCTGGAAAGCTCTGGCCGCCGGACGCAGGTGCATCCGGTTGAGACGATGCTGGATCGCGCCCTTCAAGATCGCCGCCCGGAGCTTGTGCTCCGAGAAGTCGGTGTTGAACAGCAACCTGTTGTGACGCACCTTATGCCACTCGCCGCGCTGACGGCGTTCGCGCACGCGCTCGTAGAAGCCCGTCCCAGGCAGGGGGTAGGCGATCGTATAGCTGACGTAGTCGAGCGGAAGGCTGCTGGAGAAGTTGATGCTGCGGATGAGGGAGTCGGTCGTCTCGCCCAGGTAGCCGACCATGAAGAAGCCGGCCGCCTTGATGCCCGCCGCGACGCACGCCTCGACCGCCGCGCGGGCCTGGTCAGGCGTGATGCCCTTCTTCATCTCTTTCAGCACATTTTCGTCGCCCGACTCGATGCCGAAGAAGATGCGCTTGCAGCCGGCGCGATGCATCTGCTCGAAGAGCGCCCTGTCAACGTGCGTGACGCGGCTCAGGCACTCCCAGGTCAGCGGGAGATGAGCCGCCTCGATCGCCTGAGCCAGCTCGAACGTGCGGTGGTAGTTGAGGGTGAACAGATCGTCCGACATCCAGATGTGGTCGTATCCGAGCTCGGCGATCTCGCGCATCTCGGCCACGACCGACTCCACCGGTCGCGCGCTGAACAGGTCGCCGAACACCGACTTGTGGCAGAAGTCGCAGCGGAAAGGACATCCGCGCGTCGACATCAGCGGAGTCGTGGCGTCGTGCCAATGCTTCCGCCAGTACTTGATGTACTCCGAATTGGGGACGTCGCCGCGGTAGGGCAGCGGCAGGTGCGACATGTCTTTGGTACGGATTCGCGAAGCGCCGCGCACGACCTCGCCGTCACGCCTGAACACGAGGCCCGGGATCTCCTCGAATCGCCGGTCGTCCAGGTGCTCCATGATCCTGACGATCGTTTCTTCGCCCTCGCCAACCGCGACGAGGTCGAACTGGTCGACAAAAGTCTCGGGCTCTCCTGATGGATACGGTCCGCCGACCACGGTCAGCGCCTTGCCTCGGACCTGTTCCGCGAGCGAGAGCGCCTCGTCCTGCATCGTGATCATGCAGTAGATGCCGATCACTGACGGCTGGAGCCGCTCGATCTCCGCCAGGACATCGCGCCTCTCCATAAAGGTGTGGTCGATGTGCCGCACGGAATAGCCGGCCTGCCGCAGCGCGGCGCTGAGATACATCAGGCCGAGAGACGGCATAATCCAGTGGCGCCCTTGAGTCGGGGCGCGCTGCGGGTATACGAGCACTACGTCAGCGCGATTGATTGGCGTCATCTCGCCTCCTGGATGTTCAGCTGATACGCGGTTCCGGCGAACGTCGATGGAAAGAGGTAGTCGAGCCCGGCCCAGTCGAAATCGGCTCCGATTCGCTCTCGGCCGGCGTGAAGCTGCGCGCCAGGCAGTGAAGGGGCCGACCACTCCACGCCAAGGCCCGCCGACCGCAGCCGTCCCCAGCTCCCTTCGACTTCAACCCAATTGGGAAAGCGAGAACCGATCAGGCTGTGGGTGGTGTCGGCGAAGTCGTCGAAAGCCGCTGACTGCTCGTTGAGAATCCCGACCTGCGTGAACCCCGTCGCCAGCCAGACGGGCCGCACCACGATCGACACGCCGGCTGAGTCGACCGTGTAGGTGACGTCGATCGTGCCACGAGATGCGATGGGCACGAACGAGTAATCGCGGGCCGCATCACCGCCAATCTCGTCCATCAGGAACGTTCGCTTCCAAACCGCGGCATTCGCCGTGGAGAGATCCACCGTGGTCGAGGTGCGCGAGTAGACCCAGCCATCCTCATAGCGCACGATGGGCACGCCAAAGCCCATGCCTTCACCGACGACGTCAGCGCCCGCGACGCGCAGGATCACGCCTTTGGCCAGAGGCGCTGTCTTGCCCACGCCGCGGGTCGGTTCGATGCTTGCATCGACTCCTGGAAAGACGGATTGCCGCGCGAGCGCGGCGCCGAGCCGGTACGCGTACACGGTTTTGCCGCCGCTCACCTGGTAGCGAGACTGCTCGCCGAGTGACGCGAATGGCGGACTCGGCCGGCCGGAAGCGAGCTCAGGAAACAGCAGCGTCGCGCGGTAGTAGCTGATGTTCTCGACCACAAGCTCGGTCACGCGGTGCTCCCTCATCCAGTCGATCGCCGTTGAGCTCTCGAGCGGCAGCTGCTGAGAACCGGTGATTTTTTCCGGTCGCCGGCCGCTGTAGTAGGCGACCACCGGTGAATCGGTGACCAGAAGACCCGAGCCACCGCTCGTCGCCCGCCCGGCGGCGACCAGGCCGGCGTTGTCCGCCGCGAAGCCTGTGAACACCGGCAGAAACGCGACCGCGAGAAGCCCGGTCGTGGCGACGGCCGCAACTCGAACGGCGGACGCGTACCTCTCGATGGCAGCCGCCGCAAGCAGCGCGAGGGATGGCAGCGCCGGGTAGAGATAGCGATGGCTGCCGGTGTAGGCGCCGATGGCGACCAGCCCGACCACAGCGGCGAGGAAAACCATGGCGGGCGCGTGCAGAAAACGGATCATGGATCGCTCACGCTCGGATGAGGCCCTGCGGACCGTGCTCCACAACCCCAAGGCGCCGAAGCCGAAGAGCGGCAACGCCGCCAAACCGAACGTGCGCGTGAGTTCCGCGACACGCCCCAGGCCTCCCGCGGGCAGGCTGCCGCGGGCTGTGGCGGAAACCACCTCGAGCGATCCTCGAGCGACCGAATGGCTGGCAGGCGCGAAACCAAGCTGGAGGAATACGAGCACCGCAATCGCGGGCACCGCCCACGCGATCGCGGGTTTGCTCCAGCCAGGGGCCCTCCGCTTCAAGAGCTCGATCAATGCAGCGCCTGTGGCGGCCGCGACCCAGATCCAGGCTTTCGTCGAGGTCGCGCACGCAAGCGCGGCGAGCAATGCCGCGAGCGTCATCCGCCGGCGGATGGCGGCCAGCGCCGCGGAGGTCAGCAGCGCGGTCATCAGCGGCTCCGCGACCGCAGATCCGGACGTGAAGAGAAAAACAGGGTTGAGGACCAGGAGTGCAACCGCCAGCCTTGCCTGGCGCACGTTGGGGGCGAGCGCGTAAACGCACGCGAGCGTCGCCGTGCCGAGAAGGGCTCCCAGGATTTTGAGCGCGCCGAGCTGCCACAGCCCGAACAGCTGAAGCACCGCAGCAGCGAGCACGTGATAACCGGGCAGCCATGTGTCCTCCATGCCGAAAAGCGGGTCGTGAAGGCTTCCGGTAGAGGCGAGGTTGGCCGCGATCAACCAGTGTGCATAGCCATCCTCGAACGGCTCAGCCATCTGGGCTGCGAAAACGAGCAGCACAGCGCAAAGCACGAGCAGGCCCAGCTTTGGCGCTGATGCCTGCAGCCGGGCCAGCGCACGCCTTCCGAGGGCTCGAAATGTCAGCACCTCGAGCAAATCGACAAGGCTGAGCGAGGCGAGCATGAGAAAGCCAGTGGTGAACAGGCCGGCGTAGATTGCGACCAGCCAGAGGCCGCGGTCCAAAGCGAATACCACCATCACCAGTGTGCCCAGCCCGAGCCCAGCCTCGATCAAAGCACGCGGGTCGCCGACGCGAACGTAGGCCTGGTCCCGCCACTCCTGCCCGCGCTCCACGATGCGGTGCTTGGGCGTGCGAACGAATTCGCCGCCACGCCGGGTGGCCTGCAAAAGCGCGATGAGAACAGTGATCGACATTCCCGCCCCCACCACCTGGAACAGAAGTGAATATGCTCCCGACCACCATGGCCGGCCTCTGCGCGTCTGCGCCACCATGAAACCGATCCAGGGCGAAACTCCAATCAGGATCGCAAGAATCGAGGCATCGGCCACCGGCCATGGAAGCCCGTAGCGGCCGACCGCAAGGATGAGGATCGGGTAGCACGCGATCTGAATCAGCATCATCGGTCCGACGGCATAAGCGAGCAGGTGCACGGTGGCCTGGAACTTGATCGCGGCCCGATTTCGACTGCGCAGGACTGGGCCCAACAATCTGAATGCGCATTGGAAGCTGCCAGTCGCCCAACGCGACTGCTGACGGCGATACGCGTCGATCGAAACCGGCAGCTCTTCAGGTACCACAACGTCATCCATGTATTCAGCTCGCCACCCGCGCAACTGAGCGCGATAGCTCAGGTCCAGGTCCTCGGTCAGGGTGGCGGCGGTCCAACCCCCCGAGTCCTCGATGGCTGCCCGTCGCCAGACTCCTGCGGTGCCCGTGAAGTTGGTGAAGTATCCCGCAGCCGAACGCGCTGCCTGCTCGACCAGAAAGTGAAAGTCGACGACGAGGGCTTGCAGGCGGGTGAACCATGAGTACCCCTCGTCGAGGTGACCCCAGCGCGCCTGCACGAATCCGATGATCGGGTCGTCAAAGACTCTCATTGTTCGGCGAAGGAAGTCGTTCGCAGGCACGAAGTCGGCGTCGAAGATCGCTATGAATGGCGCCTTCGTCATTGTCAGGCCAAACGCGAGAGCGCCGGCTTTGAATCCTGTCCGTGCCCCACGCCTGATGTGCGTGACTTTGATTCCGTCCCGGCGCCACGACGCGGCACGACGGGCGACGATTGCGGTGGTCTCGTCGTCCGAATCATCCAGGACCTGAACCTCCAGGCAACTCGCCGGCCAGTCGAGCGCGCAGACCGCGTCCAGCACTCGCTCGGCCACATAGCGCTCGTTGTAGACGGGCACCTGCACGCAGACGAGTGGTTCGCCGTCGACCGCGTACAGGCGTCGTTGGCCGGGTGGCAACCGCGCCGCGCGAAAGGTCAGGTAGAGCAGGTTCACGCCGAAGGCGAAGAGCAGGACGCTCGTCACGCCCAGAATCGCGAGGACGATCGCCCCGATCATCGCGGGCTCCGGTCAAACAACGTATAGGGCCGCATGGTTGAGCGCACGTATGCGACGCGCGCCAGCGCGTCGGGGTGGCGGCGCCGTGTCCACTGCATGTAGCGCCAGGCACCTTCGCCGAGCCTCCGCGCAGCGCCGTCGAGGGAACGTGGAAAGAGCGCCGGCGGGAGGCGGAATGATGGCGCATCAATGAGCTGGGCCGGCGGCTTTCGCGCGAGCTGAGGAAAATGCTCCAGCATCATCGGATTGGCATCGAGAAGCTGGTGCACCTCCTCGATCCCGTAGATGGGCTCAGCCATCATCAGCTCGAAAGCCATGTCCTCGTCCTGCCGCGCGAGCGGCCGGCACTGCGTGCGTTCGAGGATGAGATTGGCGGTCATGAGCCGCGGCGCCACCGGGCGTCGCGTGAGGTCGTCGACCGGCTTATGACGGTGAGCGAGAGCATGAACCAGGCCAAGCCCGCTCACAGCTACGTACGCGAGGTGTCGATGGCCGTCATCCACGATGAGGTTGAGGTCGACGTCGTCCGAGCTTCGAAAGCCGCCGCTCGCAAGCGAGCCGGCGATTGAAACGCTGCGGATGAACGGCGCCAAGGCGACCAGGGCGCGCACAAACCGCATCGTCATCTGGACATACGCCGCGGCGTCCGCGCCATGGTCGACTGCTCGCGACCGGATTTCGGCCACCCGCTCGATCGCCGAACGCGTGACCACGAGGCCGCCGGCGATGGTCAGGTCAGGGCTTGCGGTTGCGGCCCAGCGGACCTCATCCGTTGATACGGAGCCACCCAGGCACATGGCTGCCAGCCGGTCCGCGGTGAGGGCATAGCCGCGCCTCTGCAGCAGAGCGACCGTACGCCGGATTCGGTCTGATGCGGTGGAAATTCGCGGGGAGGTGAGTCCGACCAAATAAGCGCCTCCAACAATCCCAGTCGTGGTCTAGATGACATACGAGGGCGGGTTACGATTTGAAGGTCAAAAACAGGTTAAACGAGGAGTCGAGATGACCGCCGATGGACACTTTAAAGTCCCCACGCCAGTCAACGAGCCGGTTCGTGCCTACGGATCGGGCGATCCAAATCGCAAGAGCCTCAAGGCCCGGCTGGCAGAGCTCACCGACGCCCGGACAGAGGTCCCGATGCAGATCGGTGGAGAGCGCCGGTGGGGCGCCTCGAGGGGCGATATCCGCTCGCCGCACAGGCACGAGCTGACCGTGGCCGAATATGCCGTGGGCGCGCCGAAGGACTTCGATGACGCGATTGATGCCGCACTCGAGGCTCGTCGAGCGTGGGCTGCGACCTCGTACCACGAGCGCGCGGCGGTGCTGCTGAGGGCGGCATCATTGCTCGCGGGGCCGTGGCGGGACACCATCAACGCGGCCACGATGCTGGGGCAGTCCAAGACCGTGCACCAGGCTGAGATCGACGCCGCGTGCGAATCTATCGACTTCTGGCGCTACAACGCCTTCTTCGGCGACCAGCTCCTCAGCCAGCAGCTGTTCAACGACGCCACCGCCTGGAACCGCATGGAGTACCGGCCCCTGGAGGGCTTCGTCTTCGCGGTCAGCCCTTTCAACTTCACCTCGATCGGCGCCAACCTGCCCACGGCCGCGGCATTGATGGGCAACACCGTGGTCTTCAAGCCCGCGACGCAGACGCTGCTGGTGAGCCACTTCCTGATGGAGATCCTCAACGAGGCGGGCCTGCCCCCGGGCGTCATCAACATGGTCAGCGGCAGTGCAGCGCAGGTGTCGGACCGCGTGCTGAACCACAGAGAGCTCGCCGGCATTCACTTCACAGGTTCGACCGAGGTGTTCCAGAACATGTGGCGAACGGTGGGCCAGAACGTCGACAACTACAGGACCTATCCGCGCCTGGTCGGCGAGACCGGCGGCAAGGACTTCGTCGTCGCGCACGAGTCGGCTGACTCCGACGCGCTTCGCACTGCCTTGATCCGCGGTGCGTTCGAGTACCAGGGTCAGAAATGCTCCGCCGCATCCCGCGCGTATGTCCCGCAGTCAATGTGGAAGCGAATGCGGTCTGAGATGGTTGACCTCGTCGAGGCGATCCCCCAGGGGGACGTTGCCGACTTCCGCAACTTCATGGGTGCCGTGATCGATGGCAAGGCGTACTCAAACCACATGAAGGCGATCGAGTTCGCGCGCAAGTCCGAGAACGCGAAGGTCATCGCCGGCGGCAAGGGCGACGACAAGATCGGCTGGTTCGTGCGGCCAACCGTCATCGAGACCACCGACCCGGACTTCAAGCTGCTCAAGGAAGAGCTCTTCGGACCCATCCTCACGGTCTACCCGTACGCCGACGGCAAGTTCGAGGACACGCTGGAGCTTGTCGACCGGACCAGTCCCTACGGGCTCACGGGCGCGATCTTCGCAACCGACCGGCAGGTGATTCGCAAGGCTTCCGAGACTCTCGTCAACGCAGCGGGTAACTTCTACATCAACGACAAGCCGACGGGCGCAGTCGTGGGGCTGCAGCCGTTTGGCGGAGCCAGGGCATCGGGCACGAATGACAAGGCAGGCTCGATTTTCAACCTCATCCGCTGGACCAGCCCTCGGACGATCAAGGAAACATATGTCCCGCCCACCGACCACCACTATCCATACATGGACGCCGAGTAGCCGGGGGAAACCGCGCGTGGGTTCTACAGTCGAGGTCATCGCCGAGTCCGGCGTGATGACGGTCACCATCGCGCGGCCGGAAGTCCGCAATGCGGTCGACGCCCAGACCGCAGCCGCGCTGTCAGACGCCTTTCGTACCTTTGAAGAGGACCGGAGCCTCTCGGTCGCGATACTCACCGGCTCTGGCGGCCATTTCTGCTCCGGCTTCGACCTGAAAGCGCTGGCCGACGACTCTCCTGGTCGCCTGGTCGAAGGGGGAGAGGGACCGATGGGGCCGACGCGGATGGTGCTGAGCAAGCCGGTGATTGCGGCGATCGAAGGCTATGCGGTGGCCGGCGGCCTCGAGCTGGCATTGTGGTGCGACCTTCGCGTGGCGGCGAGCGACGCGACGTTTGGTGTCTTAAACCGGAGATTTGGCGTGCCGCTGATCGACATGGGAACGATCCGCCTGCCGCGCTTGATCGGCCAGGGCCGTGCGCTGGACATGATCCTCACCGGCCGGCCGGTCGCAGCCGATGAGGCGCTGCGCATCGGCCTGGTGGAAAGGCTCGTTGTGCCGGGGCATTCGCTCGATGAGGCGCAGAAGCTCGCTCGCAGCCTTGGCGAGTTTCCTCAAGGCGCTTTGCGAGCAGATCGTCGCAGCGTCATCAACCAGTGGTCGCTGAGTGTCGAGGACGCTGGCAGAGCAGAGCACCGAGGCGGCCTCGACGTGCTTGGTTCAGGTGAGGCGCAGCAGGGGGCGCGCAGATTTGCCCTAGGCGCCGGCCGCCATGGAGCAGATCAGCTGCCTTGACAGTTACTGTCTAGACAGTTAATCTCGTCTCGATGTTTGCGGCTGTCAGGAAGGCGGGCGCCGAGGAAGCGCCTGAGGTCGACCCGCGCGAGGAGGAGGCAATCTCGTCGCTCGTGTTCCACCTTGGTCGCGAGCTCCGAACTGCGCTGGATCGGCGGCTCCTCGGTCACGGGATCACTTCGCAGCAAGCAGCGCTTCTGCTTCTGTCCCGCCTGCTGAAAGAACCCAGCCCGATCAAGATGGCGGCTCGTTTGGGAACCGACACCGCGGGCATGACGCGGCTCCTCGACCGGCTCGAGTCGAAGGGTCTCATTGCCCGGAAGATCAGTCCTGACGATAGGAGATCGCTGGTGGTCGTGCTTGGCCCCCGGAGCAAGAACATTCTGCCCAGGCTTATCCCCGCGTTCAGGCAGGTCGATACGGGGCTGCTCGATGGATTCGATGACCACGAGATCAAGGCGCTTCACGTCCTGCTGCGCCGGCTGCTGAAGAATGCACGGAAGCTCAACGACGAGCGGAGTCACTAGTGTGAATGGAGTGGGTGACGCGGTCATTCAGGCTTCGGGCCTGGTGAAGCGATACGGCGAGCTCGAGGCGGTCAAGGGGATCGACCTCGAAGTCCGTGCCGGCGAGATCTTTGGTTTTTTGGGGCCGAACGGCGCCGGAAAGTCGACGACGATCTCGATCCTCTGCACGCTGCTGACACCGACCGCCGGGACTGCGCGAGTGGCCGGCATCGACGTGGCCTTCGACCCGGCCGGAGTAAGGCAGCGCATCGGCCTGGTGTTCCAGGACCCATCGCTCGACGACCAGCTCACCGGGCGCGAGAACCTCGAGTTCCACGCCTTCATCTACAGCGTCCCAGGCGCTGTCCGCCGGCAGCGTATCGACGAGATGCTGGCCCTGGTGAAGCTCGCCGACCGCGCTAGTTCGCAAGTCAAGACCTACTCAGGCGGTATGAAACGACGGCTTGAGATCGCGCGCGGCATGCTGCACCAGCCGCAGGTGCTGTTCCTTGATGAGCCCACGCTGGGCCTGGATCCGCAGACCCGTCAGAGCATCTGGACGCATTTGAACGAGCTTCGCGACACCAAGGGCGTCACGATCTTCATGACAACGCACTACATGGATGAGGCCGAGTTTTGCGACCGGATCGCGATCATCGACCAGGGCAAGATCGTCGCTCTCGGCACCCCCGACGAGCTGAAAGCGATGGTTGGCGGCGACGTTGTGACGATCACATCAAGCCGGCTGGAGGATGCCGCCCGGGAGATCGGGGAGATCCTTGGGGTAACTCCAACCCGGGACGATGGCACCCTGCGCATGGAGGTGCCGGACGGCAAGGCGTTCGTGCCTCGCCTGGTGCGTGAGCTCATGGCGCCGGTGGACACGGTGTCAATGCGGCGCCCAAGCCTCGACGATGTGTTCCTCAAGCTCACGGGTCGCGCCATCCGTGACGAAGAGGCGACGACCGGTGACCAGAATCGTGCGATGGCCAGGCGCTTCATGGCGGGGCGAAGGCGATGAGCGTGAAGGTCGCGCCGGCGCCCAACGCCACCGCGCCCGCTCAGCCGGCGCCCGCCGATACGCGAATGGCGACGCTGCGCGCCATTTACATCATCTGGTACCGCGACCTCCTGCGCTACTGGCGCGATCGCTGGCGCCTGGTCGCGTCGCTGGCGCAGCCGCTGCTGTTCCTTGTCGTATTCGGTTCGGGCTTGAGCTCGGCCCTCGGGCGCGGAACGCTCTTCGGAGCCTCGGGCGGAATCTCTTACATCCAGTTCGTGTACCCGGGCATCATCGGCATGGCCATCCTCTTCACCGCGATCTTCGGCGCGATGTCGATCGTGTGGGATCGAGAGTTCGGGTTTCTCAAAGAAGTGCTCGTTGCTCCGATCGACCGCTCCGCGGTGGCCATCGGCAAAGCGCTGGGCAGCACGACGCAGGCGATGATCCAGGGCCTGATCCTCCTCGTCCTCGCGCCATTCGTCGGTGTGAAGTTGAGCGTGGCCACGGTGCTCACCATGATTCCGCTGGCCGCGGTGCTTGCATTCGGGCTTTCTTCATTCGGCGTCGCGCTGGCCTCATCGATGAAGTCATTGCAGGGCTTCCAGGTGGTGATGAACTTCCTGATGATGCCGATGTTCTTTCTCTCCGGCGCGCTGTTTCCGCTCACCGGCCTGCCTGGATGGATGACTGTGCTCACCAGGCTTGACCCCGCCTCCTACGGCATCGATCCGCTGCGCCGTGTCGTGCTTTCGAACTCAGGACTGCCGGGCGCGGTCGTCGACCGGCTCGGGCTGACGATCAACGGCCACGTGCTCGCGATCCCGTTGGAGGCCGGCATCGTTTTCGCCTTCGGAGCCGCGATGCTCGGCATCGCCGTCGTGATGTTTCAGCGCCGCGACTGAAACAAGAATCAGGGCAGCCGCCTCACCCACGATCATCGGCAGCGGCCCCCACACAGGAAGGCCTTCGACAGCGACCACAACCCCGAGCAGGAAAACCCAGGCCCACCGTGGTTTGCGATCTGTGCGCAGGTAGAGCCACCCGGCAAGGCCGAACATGACCAGGTCGTCGAGGTGAAGGTAGGGACTGGCGAGCAAGCCGCCGCCCATCGAAGCGATGAAGATCCATTCCAGCCGGCCCCTGCGCAGCCGGTAAACCAGCGCCAGTGACCAGAGCGCGATCGCGGCCTGGATGGCGCGGGTCACCGCGAGGCTGCCCACAAGAGGGGCGAGCGTTAGCTCCCGGTTCACTGGCACGCTCGCGGCGAAATTCAGTCGGGCGCCGTATTCCGCGACGCCGACAGGACCGAGGGTTATGACCGAGGCAATCGCAAGCAATCCGAGCGCCAGGACGCTGCCCCAGAACGCTCGCGTCCGTCCGCTCAGCAGGAGCGCGGCCGGGACCAGAAACGCAAGCTGAGGCTTCAGCGCCAGCCCGCCGAGCGCGAGGCCGGCCAGGAACGGGCGACCGGTACGCAGCAGCCCGTACGAACCCGCGACGGCGAGCGCAACGAAGAGACCGGGCTGGCCGAGCTGGAGGCCATAGATCACGGGCAGCCAGCCCAGGGCGGCCGCGAGGTGAATCAAGCGTTCTGGACCGCGGGCCGGCGCGGCGAGATACCAGGTCAACCCAAGCGCCACAAGCAGCGCTGCGCTCCAGAGCCAGTAGCCCAATTCGTAGGGAAGCGGAGTGAGCGGGAGGGCAAGCCACGCGACAGGAGGAGGGCTGATGTAGCGCGCGAGCTCTGCGATGTGGATTCGCGAGCCCAGCGCATCGAGCTCGGCCTGCTGGATTGAGAGGTCATAGATCGACCCCCAGCCGTATTTGATGCCGATGCGGGCCGCGGCCACATAAAAGGTGAAGTCGTTGTGAAACCTGTCCGCGACGTAGGCGAGCGCCCACTGGTAGAGATCGAAGGCGGCGAAGAGGAACGCGGTCGCGGCGCCCGCGGCCACGCCGAGATTGCGCCACCGCTGGGCCTTCGAACCGACCATGCACCGCGGATGGTATAGGCCCGCTACCTTGTAGCGGTGGCGCCGAACGGTAATTTCGAGCCTCGTGTTCTCGAGCTGACGGATGGAACGAAGGTCCACGTCAGGCGGATCACGCCAGAGGACGAGCCGCTCCTGCACGAAGCGGTGGCGGCGATGTCAGAGCGGACCGTCTACTTCAGATTCTTCTCGCCCCTGAAACGGCTTCCTGATGCGCTCGCACACCGGCTCGCGGTCGTCGACTACAACGATCGATTTGCGCTGGTCGCCACGACGCACCGGCCGGGCGCTAAAGAGCGGATCGTCGGGGTCGCGCGTTACGACCGCGCAGTTGACACGGACGTCGCCGAGGTCGCTGTCGCCGTGATCGACGAGTTCCAGCATCGCGGCATTGGAGGTGCGCTGCTTGCGATCCTGTCGAGGGTTGCTCGCGAGCATGGAATCAAGACGTTCTCGCTGATCGTTCTGCCCGAGAACCAGCAGATGCTCGGACTGCTGAGACAGATGGGCTGGATACATCAAGCCAAGCTGACCGGCGGCGTCTACGAGATCTCGTTCGATTTACCAGAAACGGCTTAGAGCCTCTCGACCGCGAGGCGGGCGCCGAAACCCAAGAGGACGACGCCCGTAACTCGTTCCATCCACTGCCGCACCCGCGGCGCCGTGATGACGTCACGGAGGCGCGTGACGAGCAACCCGTAGACGTTCATCCACGTCCAGCCGATGACGGCGAAGACCATGCCGAGCAGCAACAGTCGCGGCAGGACCGGCTGGCCAGGAAAGACGAACTGGGGCAGGAACGTGACGAAGAAGACGCCGAGCTTGGGATTCGAGAGGGCGGAGATGAAGCCCTGCCGGAAGATGGCGTGGGCCGGCGCGGGCTCGGGAACCGCAGCCATCATGTCGGCCGGGTGGTGCCTGGATTCGATCAGCGTTCGCACCCCAAGGTAGGCGAGGTACGCGGCGCCGACGAGCTTGAGCAGGAACAGCGGCTCGCCTGACGCTCGGAGCAGTGCCGACAGTCCAACCGCGGTCGTGATCGTCCACACGGCGAGCGCGAGTGCGATTCCAGTCGTGGTGAGCACGACGCCGCGTCGCCCGTGCGCCAGCGCGTTCTTGGTCACGACCGCCATGTCGGGGCCAGGCGTCACCGCGAGGAGCGCCGAGATCCCTATGAACGCGAGGAGCCCGGAGTCCACCGTCAAGAACCCCAGCGGAACTCCGAGCACAGGTAGTCGAACGACTGAGCTTCCGGCATGCCGTGCGGTGAGTTCTTGATGTCTGCCGGGTCCACCGCAACGATCGCGACCGTCACTCCCCCGCGCGTTGCGACGATCACCGCGAACTGGACCTTCTGAGACGTCGAGTTCGATCCAATCAGGTTGGCCGAGTAAACCGCGCCTAACCCGTCCTGGTCCCCGATATGCGCACCCTTCAAGTCGGAGAACTGAACCACGTCCTGCCAGTTCGCTGTGGGCAGCGCAGCGACAGTGGCCTGAAGCACCTGCTGCAGGGACTGGCTGCTCTTCATGCCGGCGACCTGGACCAAACCGAGCCGGGTTCCAAGCGAGATGCCGCTCGAATCCTGGCTTCGTACGGTCCATGTCGAGCTGTAGTCGACCTCGAATTTGTAAGTCGAGCTGCGGTAGGTGTTCGACTCCGGTAGGGGAGTGATGATCTTGGGTGCGCAGTTCACGATGCAGGTGGACCGGCTCCCGGCGGCAAAGCGCGAGACAACAAACGTGCTCAAGGCAACCGTCACGATCGCCAGGACGGCAAGCAACACGCCCGCGACGGCGATCTGAGACGTCCCAAACCGGCGAGCGGGATACGCAGGTCGCGGGGCGACCGGATAGCTGTAAACAGGGGCGGCGGCGAAAGCCTGCGATACCTGTGGCGCGCCGCAGCGGCCGCAAAACGGGGCGCCGGGTTGCACCTGGGCCCCGCATCGCCCGCAAAAGCGCACCTGGGCCGCCAACTAGACGGCCCGCCCGGCGCGTTGCCCGCGGCCCTGTTTGGAAGCCGCTGCGCGTGCTGCGCCACACGATGGACAAAAAGCCATGGTCGGGACGATGCGATGGCACTCAGGACATGGCGCGTCGGGTCCAATCTCGTGCTCAGCGCCCTCCACCAGCAACGCCTGGTGAATGACCAGCCTCACATATAGAAGGACGAGGAGTGTCGCGATGAGGCGGATCGCCACCTCTGCCACCAGGTCGGACACGACAAAGCTGAGCATGCCGAGCACCACCTGCGCGCCGGCGGCCACGATCAGCGTGGCCA
>Ga0209488_10002744_pt1 | contig 14379 bp, 11 predicted proteins | sample Rivendell_Oct201_8_FD_188349 | JGI IMG/M metagenome (GOLD analysis project Ga0209488, IMG submission 188349) | Vadose zone soil microbial communities from the Eel River Critical Zone Observatory, Northern California, USA -... | ecosystem: Environmental > Terrestrial > Soil > Vadose zone >... | reverse complement strand
GCGCATGATCATGCCGGCGAGCGCGATCAGGCCGAGCAGCGCCACGAAGCCGAACGGCGCCCCGGTGATCAACAGCGCGCCGGTCGCGCCAATGAGCCCGAGCGGAGCAGTGACGAACACCAGCGCGAGCCGCGAGAAGCTCTGCAGCTGGATCATCAGGAGCGACAGCATCACGATCGCCATGATCGGGAACACCGCCGCCAGCGCCGCATTGGCCTTGACGCTCTCCTCGATCGATCCACCGGTCTCGATGCGGTAGCCGTAAGGCAGCGCATCCTTGATCGACTTGAGCTTGGGCAGCACCTCGTTGGTGACGTCCGGCGCCTGCACGTTGTCGATGATGTCGCCGCGCACCGTGAGCACGATGTCGCGATTGCGCCGCCAGAGGATCGGCTCCTCGTACTCATAGTCGAGCCGCGCAATTTGAGAGAGTGGCACCGCGACGCCGTTCTGGGTCGCGATCGTCAGCTCGCCGAGGCGGCCGAGCTCGAGGCGCTCGTCGGAGACCGCCCGCGCCACGACGTCGATATGCTCGATGCCCTCGCGATGCTGGGTCACGGTGAGACCTGAGAGCAGCGTCTGCAAGGTCTGGGAGACGTCCTGCGGCGTGAGATTCAGCGCGCGGGCGCGATCCTGGTCGACCACGAGCCGGATCGACTTCACCTGCTCGCCCCAGTTGAGGTGCGGGTCGATGATCTTGCGATTGTCCGCCATGACAGTGCGCACCTGATCGGCAATGCCGCGCACCGCCATCGGGTCGGGACCGACCACGCGGAACTGCACCGGGAAGCCAACCGGCGGACCGAAAACAAAACGATCAACCCGCACACGCGCCTCCGGCACAGCACCGTCCGCGATTGCATGCTCGAGCCGGGCCTTGACGCGCTCACGGGCGTCCAGATCCTTGGTCACGATCACAATCTGCGCAAAGTTTGGATTGGGTAGCACTGGATTGAGGCCAAGCCAGAAACGCGGCGAGCCCTGCCCCACATAGGTCGTATAGGTGGCGATGTCGGGATCGCCAGCGAGGAGCTTTTCCGCCTTCTTCGCTGCCGCGTCGGTGACGCCGATCGCGGTGCCTTCCGGCAGCCGCATCTCGAAGAACAATTCAGTGCGGGTCGAGGTCGGGAAGAACTGCTGCTGGACGAAGCCGAAACCGGCGATCGACGCCACGAACATCAGCACGGTCGCGGCCACGACCGAGCGCCTCCAGCGCAGCGCGAACTCGATCGCGCGGCGCAGCGCGCGGTAGATGCGCGTGTCGTAGATCGATTCAGGATCGCCATGCGCGTCGACCTTGCGCAGGTTCGGAAGGAGCTTGAAGCCGAGGTACGGTGTGAACACCACGGCCACGATCCACGAGGCGATCAGGGCAAGCCCGACCACCCAGAAGATGCCGCCGGCATATTCGCCCGAGCTCGACTTGGCGAAGCCGACCGGCAGGAAGCCCGCGGCTGTCACCAGCGTGCCGGTGAGCATGGGGAACGCCGTCGAGGTCCAGGCGAAGGTCGCGGCGCGCGCCCGATCGAAGCCCTGCTCCATCTTCACCACCATCATCTCGATGGCGATGATTGCGTCATCGACCAGCAGACCGAGCGCGATGATGAGCGCGCCGAGCGTGATGCGGTGCAGGTCCAGGTTCCACGCATACATGACCGAGAACACGATCGCGAGCACGAGCGGCACCGAGAGCGCCACCACGATGCCGGTGCGCCAGCCGAGCGACAGGAAGCTGACCACCAGCACGATCAGGAGCGCCTCGACGAAGGTCTTGAAGAACTCGGAAACGGAAGCTTCGACGATCTGCGACTGGTTGGCGATTTGCGTCACCTCGAGGCCGACCGGCAGCTCGGCGGTGATCGCCGCCATCGCCTGCTTGAGGTTTTCGCCGAGCGCGATGATGTTGGCGCCGTCCTGCATCGACACGCCGAGCCCGAGCGCGGGCTTGGCGCCTTCGCGCACGATGAAAGCCGGCGGATCCTGATAGCCGCGCTTGACGGTCGCGATGTCGCCAAGCCGGAACGCCCGGCCATTGGCGTGCACCGGCACGGCCGCGATCGCGTCAACGCCGGCGAACGCGCCGGTCACCCGCACGTTCACGCGATCGGCCGCGGTGTCGACTGAGCCGCCCGACACCACTGCGTTCTGCTTGGCCACGCTCTCGAAGATCTGCTGCGGCGTGATGCCGAGCGTCGCGAGCTTGGTGTGGCTGAACTCGATGAAGATCTTCTGCGGCTGCTCGCCCAGGATGTCGACCTTGTTGACGTCAGGCACGCGCAGCAGCCGCTGGCGGATGTCCTCGGCGCGGGCCTTGAGCTCGGCAAGGCTCTGGCCATCGGCCGTGAGCATGTAGATCGACGAATAGACGTCGCCGTATTCGTCGTTGAAATTGGGTCCGGTGATCCCGGCGGGCAGATCGCCCTTGATGTCGCTGACTTTCTTGCGCACCTGGTACCAGAGGTCCTTGACCTTCGCGGGCGGCGTGGTGTCGCGCAGCGTGATCTGGATGAAGGCAACGCCAGGCTGGGCGTAGCTTTCGATGCGGTCGAGATAGGGCAGCTCCTGCAGCTTCTTCTCGATCTTGTCGGCCACTTGCGTTTGCATCTCCGATGCGGTGGCGCCCTGCCAGGAGACGTTCACCACCATGGTCTTGATGGTGAAGGTCGGATCCTCGGCGCGGCCGAGCGCGAAGTATGAATAGGCTCCGGCGGCACCGAGGATGATGATCATGAACAGGACCAGCGCGCGATGCGTGATTGCCCATTCGGAGAGATTGAAGCGCTTCATCACACGTCTCCCATACGACCGTGGATCTTGCTGCTCTCGGGTACGATCAGCGCGCGTCGATCGTGCGCACTCGCTGCCCGGCGATGAGCTTCTGCACGCCGAGCGTTACGACCTTGTCGCCGTCCTGCACGCCGCCGGTGACAAGCGCGGTGTCCGCTGTGAAGGACGCCAGCGTCACCGGCTGCAAGGACAGCTCACCATCCCGCGCCACGACATAGACCGACGGTCCGCTGCCGCGATTGATGATGGCCGAGAGCGGCAGCTTGACGACGTCATCCTCGCTCATGTGCGAGAGCGTCACGATCGCGGTCATGCCGAGCGCCACGACATCGTCGGGATCGGCAATCGAGAAGCGCGCCGCATAGGTGCGGGTCGCGGCGTCGGCCTGCGGCGAGAGCTCGCGCAGCTGCGCGGCAAAGCGGCGCTTGGGATCCGACCACAGTCTCACATTGGCGACCGACTGGCGCGCCTCGCCGAGCCAGGTCTCAGGCAGCGCCACAAGAGCTTCCTTCTCGCCACGATGGGCAAGCCGCACTACTCCTTGGCCGATGGCCACGACCTGGCCGGCCTCTGCCATGGTGGCGGTGATCACGCCATCAGCATCGGCCTTAAGCTCCGAATACGTATTTTGGTTGCGCGCGAGATCGAGGGCGCGCTGCGCCCGCTCGAGCCGGCCGTCAGCCTCGTCCTTGGCGGTCTTCTTGCGATCGTAGTCGGCGACCGCCGCGTAGCCGCGCTCGCGCAGCGTGCGATAGCGCAGCTCGTCGGCCGCGGTCTGCGCGACGCTCGACATCGCCGCTGACAGCTCCGCGCGCGCGCTCTCGACCTGCAGCTTGAAATCCTCCGCATCAACGCGCGCGACCACGTCGCCGGCGTGCACCCGATCGCCGACATTCACCGCGCGGGCGATGATCTTGCCGGCGACCCGAAAGCCGAGATCGGTCTCGTAGCGGGCCCGCACCACGCCGACGAACTCGCGGTTGACGTCGCTGGGCTCGAACGCGACCTTCTGCACCTGCACCGGACGCTCGGGCTTGGCGTCAGCGGACTGCGCCAAGTCGTTACAGGCGGCCAGGAAGGGAAGCAGAGACAGCGCAAACAGGGGGCTCAGGCGAGATGCGAGGCGTTGCATGGCGGTCGTCCTTCTCTGATCACTGTCTTTTGATGACTGATGAAAGTCGTATTTCGTCAGTCCCCAGGCATGCGAAAACGCCAACACTGTCGGCATGGCATCACCGGGGGCTGATGGCGCGAAGCAGGAAATGGACGGAGTCGCGGGCCTCGACCTGGAGGTCTGCAAACTCCTCCAGGCAGGTGCCGAGAAACATCGGGTTGGTGAAGACCACCATGGCGCGCATGAACAGCTCAGCCGTCCGGCGCGGATCGACCGGCTCGAACTCACCGGCCTCGATCCCGTCGCGCAGGATCAACTCGGTGACGTTACGGAGCGCGTCCTTGTGATTACGGATCGTTTCCCAGCTGTGCTCGATGGCGGCGACGACGAGCTCGTTGACGCGGTGCTCGGTCGCCAGATTCTCGCGGTGATACGCAAGGATCTCGAGAATCAGCCGTTCCAGGCGCTGGGCCGCAGGCGCCTTCGAGCGCGCGACCGCCCAGGCCTTCTCCTCGACGTCGCTGAGGCAATGCTTGCAGATCGCCTCGACGATCGCGTTCTTGGAGGGGAAGAAGCGGTAGACATTCGCCGGCGACATCTTGAGCTCGGAAGCGATGTCGGCCACGGTGGTCTTGGCGAAGCCAAGCCGACGGAACAGCGCCTCCGCAGTCTCGATGATCCGTCCCCGGGTATCGTCGGGCCTGACTTTGGATATGGTGGCAGACGGGTTCATGGGCGGGGCTACTGTTCCGTCGCTTATTGATGACTGACGATGTTGATAATTCGTCAGTCATCAGGTGTCAAGGGCTTTTTTTGCCGACGCCAGCATTCTCCCCGGATCGCGAAACACCCTTCGGAATCAAGGGAATAGAGGGCATGTACCCACCCGAGCGAATCGTCTGCCTGACCGAGGAGACCGTCGAGACGCTCTATCTCCTTGGCGAGGAGGGTCGCATCGTCGGCGTCTCCGGCTATGCGGTACGCCCGGCGCGGGTGCGCAAGGAGAAGCCGCGCGTCGCGGCCTTCATCTCCGCCGATGTCGACAAGATCCTGGCACTCGAGCCCGATCTGGTACTGACCTTCTCCGACCTGCAGGCCGACATCGTCGCCACGCTGATCAGGCGCAACGTCGCGGTCCATGCATTCAACCAGCGCGACATCGAAGGCATTTTCGCGATGATCCGCACATTGGGAGCGCTCACCGGCGCATTCAGCACAGCCGATACGCTCGCGCGTTCGCTTGAGGCGCGACTGAACGAGGTGCGCGCGCGGGCGACGAAAGGACCGCAACCGCGCATCTATTTCGAGGAATGGGACGAGCCGATGATCTCAGGGATTCGCTGGGTCGCGGAACTGATCGAGATCGCCGGCGGCAGCGAGGTCTTTCCCGAGCTATCGCGGAACAAGAACGCGAAGGATCGCATCGTGTCCGCCGCGGATGTGAATTCGGCCGCACCCGACATCATCGTGGGCTCCTGGTGCGGCAAGAAATTCGTGCCGGCGAAAGTCGCGGCGCGCGAGGGCTTCGCCGACGTGCCGGCGGTGCGCGGTGGCTGGCTGCGCGAGATCAAGTCAACGCTGATATTGCAGCCCGGCCCGGCCGCGTTGACCGACGGGCTTGATGCGTTGGTTGCGATCGTCGAGGCGTGGCGGCGGGAGAGGGATTAAGAGAGGCGAGACCGGAAAGCGGCCGGCCACCGGCCGGCCGTTTCCGACATCCTCATGTCTAGTCAGTCCGCCGCGGGATCGCGGGCGATCTGGGCGCGAACGGTCGGGTCCGGGTCCGAACCCACGTAGTGGCCGCGGACGTTGTACACGTCATTAGCGGGGTTGGTGCTATGCTTCCTCTGAGCTGCCAATGAGCCCGAATTCTGGGTTGCCAGTGAGCCCGAAGCGTACGCAAGAGAAGCGGGGTCGTTGCTATGCTTCTTTTGGGCCGCTAGTGAGCCCGAAGCGGACGCGAGGATGAGAGCGAGGGCGACTGTGGTGGTCCTGATCAACATGGTAATCTCCTTTATCTGAATTCCGGTTCACACTTTAATGACCGAACGGTTCGGTCACCGCGCTGTTGATTTAGGCTGGTGGAACGCGTGCGTCAAGACTGACCGAACGGTTCGGTCATCAAACAATCGTGAATGGGAAAGGGGCCGTCATGGATTCGAACACGGTCGAAAACAAAGCCGAGGCCCCGCCCCGACCTCAGGAGGAGACTGCCAAGTGCCGCCAGATCATCGATGGCGCGCGGGCGGTCTTTCTGGCGCAAGGCTTCGATGCGGCCAGCATGGGTGAGATCGCCCGTCAGGCGGGGGTCTCGAAGGGCACGCTCTACGTCTACTTCGAAAGCAAGGAAGAGCTGTTCGCAGTCATTGCCCGAGAAGCCTGCAAGGCGCAGGCTGAGACTTTGCTTGCTCTCGATCCGGACGATCACGACGTGGAAGCGGTGCTGACACGGCTCGGCCGAGGCTATGTCAGGTTCCTAAGCCAGCCGGGCCTGATGTCGCCGATACGCACGGTGATCAGCATTTCGGAACGCATGCCGGCGATTGGCAAGATGTTCTACGAAACGGGCCCCGCGGTCGGGGTGGCGACGCTTCGCAGCTATCTTGAGGCTCAGGTTGCCGCCGGGTATTTGGCCATTGATGACAGCGAAGTCGCAGCGGCCCAGTTCCTCGATTCGTGTCGCGCCACCATTTTCAAGCGGCTCCTCTTCAATACTGGCGATCTGCCAACCGAGGCGCACATCATTCATGTGGTTGGAATTGCGGTGCGTACGTTCTTGGCCGCCTACCGAAGCGATCCGAAAGTCAGTGCACCGGGGGCGCGCTAGGTATGAGTTGTAGTATGAGTAGTAGGGTGGGCAAGGCGCTGGCACCGCGCTTACACGGATGAAAGACTCTCGTGCGCCTTGCCCACCAGCGGCATCGATGCAAGTCGCGCAGCCCCTGGTGGGCAAGGCGTACGATAGACCTTGCGACACAGAAAGGCAGTGCCAGCGCCCATAGCCCGTCGAAGACGGGCGTAAAACGCCCTTATGGCCCACCCTACAAGCAAAGCGCTACTTCTTCGCGTCGGCATCCTCGTTGAAATAGAAATAGCCGATCTTGTTGTTGACCGAGCTCGCGTACCACATGCGCCCCTTCGTATCGACGAAGAACTCGCGCATGGAAATTTCCGAATGCGGGTACGGATACTCGATCACCTCGCCGGTCTTGGGATCGAGCCGGCCGAGCGTGTCCTGCTCGTGCGAGGAGTACCAGATCATGTGATCGCGATCGATGCCGATCGCGTAGGGGCTCGCCTCCGGGCCGGGCAGCGGGAATTCCTTGAAGGTCTCGGTCTTGGGGTCAAAGCGCCCGATCTTGTTGCCGCGCCGCTCGGTGAACCAGACGATGCCGTCGTCATCGATCTCGAGGCGCTGCGGCTTGCCCTTGGTGGGCGGATAGAACTTCGACATCACGCCGTCCTTGATACGCGCGATCGGGCCGTCGTCGCGGAAGGAGGTGAACCACTGCTCGCCGTTCCTGCCGACGACATTGCCGTAGGTGGAGCCGAGGTCATAGTGCTGAAACTTCTCGGTCTTGGGATCGAACATGGAGATGGCGGGGCCGCCGCTCGCCCAGACGAGCCCTCGCTGATCGACCCGGATGGTGTGCGCGCTGGTGCGCGCGCCATTGAACGGCTGGTTCTGATATTCGGTGATCTGCTTGGTGGCCGGGTCGAGGCGCCCGATGCGGCCAAGTGCGAACTCCGTAAACCAGATGCTGCCATCGATGCCAGGCACCGCCGAGTGGATGCCGGCCTTCTTGGCAAAGCCGAGCGGGAACGACGTCTGCTCGCCGGTGTTGGGGTCGAGCCGCACCACCGCATTGCCGCGGCCATAGTACGGGATCCACATCATCCCCTCTTTGTCCTCGACCGCGCTCCACGGTCCCATGCCGTTGAGCGCCGCGAAGTCATACTCGACATAGGCGATGTTCATCGCGCGCGAGCTGAAGGGCCGCACCAGCGATCTGTACTCAGGATGGTCCTCGGGCGAGGCGGACTTCGGCGAGTTGGGTCCGAATGCAAATGTGAAATAGGAGACCAGATCCTCGGTCATCTCATCGCTGAAGCGCCGGCCCTCGAGCATCACGTCGCGCATATAGGTGACACGCGCACGCCAGCCGTTCTCATCCCAGGTCTCGGTCGCCATGCGCTTCTGGAACGAGTGGCAGGACTGGAAGCAGGTCGTGAACAGCGCATCCTGGTGGCTGAGATCATGATCCTTGGTCTTGGGCAGGAGCTTGCGCCCCTGATAGGTGCTGAGATCACTCCAGCGGACTTTGGATTTCTCCAGCGCGAAATCGAATGACGTCTTCTGGTCGGCGGCCAGCTGCACGTCGTTGCGCGGCTCGCCGTTGTAGCCGATCGCGGTGATCCGCAGCTTGTAGGTCGCCGCCGGCAGATTGCCAATGTGATAGCGGCCGGTCTGGTTGGAGAGCACGCTCACCGTCATCTTGGTTTGCGCATTCTCGGCGACCACGAACGCTCCCATGAATGGCTTGCCGTCAGGCCCGGTGACGGTGCCGGTGACGGTTGCGGCCGAGGCCGCCGAGGCCAGCAGGCTCAGGGTGAGTGAAAGGAGTGTCTTGTTCGCGAAATGCATGTCGCCTCCCGTGTCGCGGCCTCGCCGTTGGAATCCTCGAAAAACTATAGCCAAAGCGGCTCGCGGGGCAAACGCCCCAAAATGCCTTCCAAGTGGTTACCGGCCGGGCACTAGCCCTTTCATCACGCCGGTCAGATAGTCGAGCGCCGCGACCAGGCTCGGGCCGCCGCAAAGCGTGTAGCGCGTCGGCAGGATGATCCGCCGCGCGGGCGGATAGAGCGCGCGCAGCGCCGGATGGGTCAGGTAGAGGGTGCCCTGGCTGTCGGGTGTCTCGATCGCATTCGCCATCACGAGATAGTCCGGGCGCAGCGTGATGAGCTGCTCGAGCGGCACGAAGCCGCCATAGCCCGACGGCGCGCCGGCGGGGGGCTTGAGCCCCGCCTCCGCCATCAGGGCAGCCGCCAGGCTGGTGGGTCCTGCCGTGTAGCCGCCCTGCGTCACCAGCAGCGCCGTGGACGACATGGAGCGGCGTGCGTCCGCAAGCCTGCCGCGCGCGGCGGCGATCTCATCGAGCAGCGCGACCGCCCGCTCGGGATGGCCGAGCAGCGCGGCCACCTCGTGAACCTGTGCCAATGCGCCATCGATATCGTCGGCGAGGCCGATCGCCATCAGCCGAAATCCCAGCGCCCGCATCATCTGCACGGTCGGCGAGCGATCCCAGCTGTACCCCAGCAGCACCAGATCGGGCGCGAACGGCACCACCGATTCGGCGGTCCAGCCAGTGCGAGGATAGGCGCGCGCCTTGTCGGTAACGGTGGACAGCACCGCATTGGTCGCATGCGGCGAGAGCGCAGCGATCTGGCCGGGCTCGGCGAGCGCGACCACCAGTTGATCGGCGCAGACGTTGAACGAAACCACGCGGCGCGGTGGATCGGCGGCGTGGGAGGGATGAGACAACAAGAGCCCACCAACGGCCGTGAATAACGCGAGCGACCATACGGCCGCAGAGCTGGCGTTGCGAAGGCGCACGCCACAGCGTTCCCTCTCCCGCTCGCGGGGGAGGGACAGGGAGGGGGAACCCACGCACTGATGCTTGCCGCTGCCCCCTCCCCACCCCTCCCCCGCAAGCGGGGGAGGGAGCAGGCCGAGTTCGCGGCACCGCAAATGCCCAAACGAAGGGCCACATGAAGAGTGTGCTTTGTTCGCACGCATGTCGGCACCCTGCCCCGCATTGCCGTTCCACCGCAAGCCGGAAGCCTGTAGGAAGGCGGCCGGAGACCTGAATGCAGGCCAAGCCTCAAACCACACCCCTGATCATCGGGCTGATTGCCAGCATCGTGGTGCTGGCGATCCTGTCGCTGATGGTCGGACCCTCCGGGCTGTCGCCGCGCGCGGCGTTGGCCGGCCTGCTCGACGGCGAAGGCGCGCCCGGGCTCATCGTGCGCAGCATCAGGCTGCCGCGCACCGTGCTGGCGCTGCTGATCGGGGCAACCTTCGGGCTCGCGGGCGCCGCGCTGCAGGGCCTGCTGCGCAACCCTTTGGCCGAGCCCGCGCTGTTCGGCGCGCCGCAGGCCGCGTCGGTCGGCGCCTCCTTCGTGATCGCCTATGGGCTCTCGGGCGCCACCTCGTTTGCGGTGCCGCTCGCCGGCATCGTGGGCGCGCTCCTCTCGATCGGCGGGCTCGTCGCCATCGCGGGCCGGCGCGCAAGCCTCACCGTGACGCTGCTCGCGGGCCTGGCGCTCGCCAGCTTCGCGGGCGCGGCGACCGCGCTGATCCTCAATCTCGCGCCCACGCCTTACGCCGCGCTCGAGATCGCGTTCTGGCTGCTCGGCTCGCTCGAGGATCGCAGCGTCGATCATCTCATCATCGCCACGCCATTCCTGCTGGCGAGCTGGGTTCTGCTGGCACTGCACGCACCGGCATTTCGCGCGCTCACGCTCGGCGAGGACGCCGCCGCCTCGCTTGGCGTCGACATCGACCGCACCCGCATCATGGTGGTGATCGCCGTTGCGCTCGGCGTCGGCGCCGCGGTTGCGGTCGCGGGCTCGATCGGTTTCATCGGGCTCGTGGCGCCGCATCTGGTGCGCCGCCGCGTCGGCTCCGATCCGGCGCGCGTCTGCTTGCCGGCCGCGCTCATGGGTGCCGCATTGCTGCTGGCAGCCGACGTCGCGGTGCGGCTCATCCCCACCAACCCGAACGCCACCGCGATCGAGCTCAAGCTCGGCGTGGTCACCGCGCTGATCGGCGTGCCGTTCTTTCTCATGATGATCTTCCGCGAGCGCCAGCTGCTTTCCGGAGCGCCGTCGTGAGCGTGGTCAACCTCAAGGCCGAGGATGTCGTGGTCCGTCTCGGCGGCACACTCGTGGTCGATGGCGCGACCTTTGATCTCAAGGCGGGCGAGCTAGCCGTGCTCATCGGCCCCAACGGCGCCGGCAAGACCACGCTGGCGCGCGCACTCGCAGGCCTCATTCCGGCGGAGGGCCGGATCGCGATCGAAGGCCGCTCGCTCGCGTCGCTGACGCCACGCCAGCGCGCGCAACGCATCGCCTATCTGCCGCAGGGCCACGTGTTCCACTGGCCGATGGCGGTCGCCGCCATCGTGGCGCTTGGCCGCCATCCCCACGCCGACGCGTTCTCAGGACTGAGCGCGGCTGATCGTGCCGCAGTCGAGCGCGCGCTCAGCGCGACCGACACGCTGACGTTCGCCGCGCGTGCCGTCACGACGCTCTCGGGCGGCGAGCGTGCCCGCGTGGCGCTGGCGCGCGCGCTCGCGAGCGAGGCGCCAATCCTGATCGCCGACGAGCCGACCGTATCGCTCGATCCGCGCCATCAGCTCGTCGTGATGGAGCTGCTTGCGCGTGTCGCACACACGGGCGCCGCCGTGCTTGCAATCGTGCACGATCTGACGCTCGCGGCGCGCTTTGCCGATCGCATCCTGGTGCTGGAGCGCGGGCGGCTGAATGCGCAAGGCGCAGCGCGCGAGGTGCTCACGCCAGAGCGCATCGCCAGCGTCTTCGGCGTCGAGGCCGAGATCATCGACAGCGCCGTTGGGGCTATCCCGATCCTGCGCAGGCCGATCGTCTGAACGCTGGCGATGGGGTGCTGCAATGGGGTGCTGGCGCCCTCGCCCATGCTCGATTAGCATTGACGGAATAAACTCCGCCCGACGGGAGCCGGAGACGCATATGGGACACTCTTCGGAGACTTGACACTTTTCGGAGACTTGGAGGAACGCCATGGATGAGATTGCGCGGCGAGAATTCGTCAAGGGCGCGGCGCTCGGCGCATTCGCCTTTACGGTCGGCGGCGCCGAGGTTCTGCTCACCCCACGGCAGGCGCGAGCCCAAGGCGCGGCCATGCGCGTGCTCAAGCCCGAGGAAGCGCAGACGCTCGAAGCGATCGGCGAGACGCTCGCGATCGGGGCACGGCAATACGGCATCGCGCATTTCGTCGACAGCCAGCTCGCGGTCTCGCCCGAGGAGGCGTTGCTCACCATCCGGGTGACCGAAACGCGACCGCCCTACGTCAACTTCTATCGCGCCGCGCTCGCCGGCATCGAGCGCGCGAGCCAAGGCAAGCACCAGCGCGCGTTTGCGACCCTCGATCCGGCCGAGCAGCGTGATTTCGTCAATGCGCTGCGGCAAGGCAAGCTCGAGAGCTGGCAGGGCCCCGCCCAGGCCGGCGTCTATCTGACGCTGCGCAACGACGCGATCGACGTCGTCTACGGAACGGTCGAGGGCTTCGAGCGGATCGGAACGCCCTATATGCCGCACATCAAGCCGACGAGGAGCTGGTGACATGGCCACGTTCGAAAAGGTTGACGTCGTCATCGTCGGCGCCGGCGCGGCCGGCGCAGTATTCGCCGCCGTGCTCACGCGCGCCGGCAAGAAGGTCGTGGTGATGGAGCGCGGCCCCGACTGGAAGCTCTCCGACCTGATCAGCTCCGACATCTGGGCAAGGCGCATCCGCACCGCCGGCCCGCACACCGTGCTCGCCGGCAAGGACCTGGTCGGGCGCAACTCCGATCACGGCTGGGGCGTGGGCGGCGCGGCGCTGCATCACTCCGCCAACTACCCGCGGCTCCTGCCCAGCGACTTCACCATGAAGAGCGACCACGGCCGCGGGCTCGACTGGCCGATCTCGTACGCCGATGTTGCGCCCTACTACGACAGGGCCGCGCGCGAGATCGGCATCTCGGGCGACGCCAAGGCCGAGGAGCGCTGGCGGCCGCCGGGCGAGCCCTACCCGATGCCGCCGCTCAAGACCTTCCGGCACGGCGAGGTGTGGGTGAAGGGCTTCAATTCGGTCGGCATCACGGTCGCGTCCGGCGCGGTCGGGGTCAACAGCGTTCCCTACAAGGGACGCGAGGCCTGCATCCACGATGGCTGGTGCGGCGCCGGCTGCCCGACCGGCGCGCTCGCCAATCCGCAGGCGACACTGCTGGGCGAGGCACGTCAGAAAGGTGCCGAGGTGCGGCCGTTCGCCTATGTCACGCGCGTCCTCACCAACGCGCAGGGCACTCGCGTCACCGGCGTCGAATATTTCGACGAGAAGAAAGAGCGGCAGGTGCAGGAGGCGAACGTCGTCATCCTGGCGGCGTTTGCGTCGCAGAACCCGCGCATCATGCTCAACTCCGCAACTGACAAGCACCGCAAGGGGCTCTCCAACGCCAGTGGCCTGCTGGGCAAATACGCCAATGCGCATGCGGGCGCGACTGTCTCCGCCCTGTTCGACGAGGACCTCGAGAACCACATGGGCTCGTTCGGCTATCAGTTCGTGTCCTACGACCGTCACCCCAAGACCACCCGCAAGGGTGCATTCGGCTCGACCTTCTGGAACACCGGCGCCGCGCAGAAGCCGACTGATGCCCGCGGCATCGCCAATGTGCGCACCGAGCTGTTCGGCAAGGAGCTCGACGACTTTCTCAAGGGCAAGGCGCGCGGGCTCGCCCGCATCACCGCGATCTGCGAAGCCTTGCCCGACATCGAGAACCGGATGGAGCTTGACTCCGAGAAGGACGAGCTCGGCTTCCCGCTGATCCGCATCACCCACTCCTACGGGCAGGACGCGCACGCGCTGTTCAACGCGGCGATCGAGGAAGGCATCGCGATCGCCAAGGGCGCCGGCGCCAAGGAGATCTGGCCGGGGCGCGGGATCGGGCCGCAGCACCTTCTCGGCGGCACCATCATGGGCAGGAGCGTCAGCGAGTCCGTGGTGAACAGCTACGGCCAATCGCACGAGCTTCCCAATCTCTACGTCGCCGGCTGCGGCATCTTCCCAACCGAAAGCTCCGCCAACCCGACGTTCACGCTCAACGCGCTCTCGTTCCGAGGCGCCGAGCAGCTGGTTGAAAAGTGGGGCAGCATCGCAAGCTGAATGGGCGCCAAGCCGCTCGTGAGGCGCCTCATCCCAGCCGCGCCCACAGCTTTCGCCATATCTGCTTCAGACGTCGCAGCCGCGACGGCCGTGCTTCGTCAGGCTCCACCTCGGCCAGCCGCAGGCCGACGCTGACCACACGGCCATCGATCACCTGGTGCGCCACCAGTGCGATCTCGCCCAGCGGCAGCGTGTCGCCCGGGCGTGCCACGCGCCGGTCGTGGGTCGCAAAATGGTCGGCGAGCGTAATGCCCTTCTCCTCCTCCGCAACCGTCAGCCCGTAGATGTCGGCAAGCTCGCCGAGCGTATGGTCGCCGGTCACGAAGAAGTCCCCCAGGAGGCGCGGATCGGGCCGCGACGGCGGCGGCATGTCGACGAAGAAGCGGTCGAGCGCCTGCGCCTTCTCGGGCGGCGCCAGGAGATAGACATAGTCGCCCGGGCGCACCGGATCGGCCTCGAGCGGGCTCAGGATCTTCTGGTCGCGCACCACCAGCGTCGGCCGCGCCCAGGACGGCAA
>Ga0209488_10002743_pt1 | contig 14382 bp, 12 predicted proteins | sample Rivendell_Oct201_8_FD_188349 | JGI IMG/M metagenome (GOLD analysis project Ga0209488, IMG submission 188349) | Vadose zone soil microbial communities from the Eel River Critical Zone Observatory, Northern California, USA -... | ecosystem: Environmental > Terrestrial > Soil > Vadose zone >... | reverse complement strand
CGTGCTCCATGGTGTCGCTCACTCTCGCGTCATCGAGCGCGCCCCGGCCCTTGTCCAGAGCCATCAGAACTTCCTTGAAGGTGAGCATCCCGACCATGCGGCCCTTGTCGATCACCACGAGCGAGCCCATGTTGTGCTGCGCCATGACCGAAACGGCCTCGGTCAGCTTGCCCTCGGGCGCGATGGTGAACAGCGCCTTGCCTTTGACCTTGAGGATTTCGCTCACCTGCATGGGTCCCCCTCTCGCTGCGTGTTTCCCACAGGATAATACTCCCGCCCCCGGAGCGATGCCAGGCGCGACTGAGATGCAGTGCACGCGAGCAACCGACAGGAAACCCGCGCGCCCTCCAATAGGAACGAATCGACGAACGATGCCATTTCGGGTCCTAGCCCGCGGGCCAATCTGGTAAGGTTGTCCGCGCTGGAGCGACGGAGGGTCGAGGATATCCCGTGCGATTCGACTGGTCGAAAATGGGCAGAATGCCGCCGGCGGCGCTCGTCGAGGCGCGTAATCTCGCGCACCACGCGGCGCAATGGCCCGCCAAGGCCGCGCGCGCGAACCTGAACGCGGTCCCCGACGACAGCCACTCCGCCTTCACCTGGGACGGGTCGCACGCGGCACTGGTTTCCCGGGTGTTGCCGGCGAAAGGCGGCGGGGTTCGGGTCGGGATTCGCATGGCACGGCTCGAGCTCATAATCACGAGCGGCGACAGCGTGCTCGATGCGTTCCAATTCGACGGCAAGACCGACGCGGCCGCGGGCGCCTGGCTCGACTCCAAGCTGCACGCCCTCGGCCTCAAGCCCGCAAGCGGCGTGAACCTCCCGTACGCGCTCCCCGATCACCCGACCGGCGGCCGATCCCACGAGCTCGGCATGCTGGGACGGGAACTGGGAGAGCTTTCGCGCTGGTTCGGCGGTCCCGTCGAGGTGCTGGAAGAATTCGCCGGGAGGCTCGCCGGCCTGCGGCCCGGTCCCGGCGCGCTGTTGTGCTGGCCGCACCATTTCGACATGGCGACGCTCGTGCGGTTCGACGCGGGCGCAGGCGAGTCGGCCCGCTCGGTGGGCGTCGGGGTCTCTCCGGGTGACGAGTTCTACGCGCAGCCTTACGTGTACGTGAGTCCCTCGCCGCGTTTTGACGGGGGAAACCTGCCCGCGCCGCCGCCTCCCGGTCACTGGCACACCGAGGGTTTCTTCGGTGCGGTGGCGACCGGCGAGGAAATCCTGGCGGTGAAGGATCGCGGGAGGGCGCTTCTCGCCTTCATCACCGGAGCGTTCGAGATCGCTCGCGCGCGTCTGGGTGCATAAAGGACCGCATGCATGCGCGCGGGAACAATCGCCTTTCCGCTCGCGCTCGTGTTCTCGGCGCACGTCGCGCAAGTCCTCGCCCAGGCCTATCCGAGCCGGCCGCCGCGGTTGATCGTCGGATTCACTCCGGGCGGCGGCGTAGACATCAACGCGCGCGTGCTCGCATCGAAGCTCTCCGAGCTCCTCCCCCAGCAGGTGATCGTCGAGAACCGCCCCGGAGCGGGCACCAACATCGCGAACGAGTACGTCGCCAAGTCCGCCCCCGACGGGTATACGCTCCTCTTCAACAGCCCGGCGGTCGTCATCAACATGTCGCTCTACCGGAACCCGCCTTACGACGCGCTGCGGGATTTCACCGGCGTGTCGGTATTCTCGGAGAGCACCAATATCCTGGTGGTGCCGGCGTCGCTTTCCGCAAGATCGCTCAGGGAGCTGGTCGCGCTCGCGCGCGAGCGGCCCGGAGCGCTCAACTATTCCTCGGCGGGCGCCGGGTCGACTCAGCACCTCGCGGCGGAGCTCTTCAAGCTGCGCACCGCGACGAGCATCGTGCACGTCCCCTACAAGGGCAGCGCGCCCTCGATCGCGGCGCTGCTCGCCGGGGAAGTCCAGCTCTCCTTCATCAACCCCGTCGCGGTCGGCCCCCACGTGAAGTCGGGGCGCCTGCGCGCGCTCGGCGTCGCGGGCGCCAAACGCACGGAGCTCATGCCGGAAGTGCCGACGATGAAGGAGGCGGGCGTCGAAGGCGTCGAGGTACCGCTGTGGTTCGGCCTGCTCGCGCCGGCCGCCACGCCGCGCGAGACCGTCAACACCCTTGCCGCGGCCGTGATCAAGGCGGCCAAATCGCCCGACACGCGCAAGCGGCTCCTCGAGCAGGGCGCGGAAGCCGTCGGCAGCACGCCCGAAGAATTCTCGGCGATGCTGAAAGAAGAGGTGGCGCGCTGGGCGGAGGTGGTCAGGATCTCCGGCGCGCGTGCGGATTAGGGCCTAGTCCGGCCGCTGCGAAAAGCTCCGCTCGAACACGGCTTCCGCGATGCGGTTCTTGAGGATCTCGATCGAGCCGCCTGCGATCATCCAGCCGCGGCAGCGCCGCACGCAGTACTCGACCAGCTCCTCCTGCGTGTAGCCCAGCCCGCCCATCACCTGCAAAGACTCGTTGGCCACGTCGAACCCCGCCTGGTTGCAGAACGCCTTGGCGATCGCGGTCTCCTCCGCCGACGGGAAACCGCGGTCGGCGTTCGCTGCCGCGCGGTAGAGCAGGAGTTGCCCGGCGTCGAGCTTCATTTTCATCTCGGCGAACTTCCATTGCAGCCCCTGGAATTCGCACAGGAGGCGCCCGAACTGCGTTCTCTGCATCGCCCACTCCCGAGCGCGTTCGTAGGCATAGCGCCCGAGCGCGAGCGAGCGCGCCGCATTGCCGATGCGCTCCACGTTGAACCCGGCGATCTGCTTCTTGAACCCGCCCTCCTTCAGCACGACCATCTCGGCAGGAACGAAGACGTTGTCGAAATAGATCTGCGCCCATTCCTCGCCCGACATGAACTTCGAGGGGTTTCCGAAGCGCACGCCCTTCGCCTTCGCATCGATCAGCACCGAGCCGATACCGCCGACGCCCGGGCCGTAGCGCACGTAGGTCAGGATCACCTCCGCGTGCTGCGCGTGCGTGGTGAACACCTTGGAGCCGTTCACGCGGTAGCCGTCGCCTTCGGGCGTCGCCGCCGTCTGGAGATCGGTCACCGCGGAACCGGCTTCCGGCTCGGTCATGCCGACCGAGATCACGGACTCACCCGCGAGCAGGCGTTTCAGATACTTGCGTTTCTGCCCCGGCGTGCCGTATTCGGCGAGCACCCGGATCGGCCCGAAGTTGCCCGCCTGCACCACGTCCGCGCTTCTCGGGCACACCGAGGCGATCGTCTCGATCGCGATCACCGCGTCGATCAGCGCCCCGCCCTGGCCGCCGTCGGCTTCCGCGACCGTGATCCCGAGCAAGCGTTGCGCCGCCATAAGCTTGGCGACGTTCCACGGATAATCGGGCGAGTGCGCGCGCTCGCGCGCGCGGGCGGCGAGATGCTTTTCGGCGAAGCGCCGCACCGATTCGCGGAACTGCTCCTGCTCGGACGTGAAACGAAAGTCCATGTGATCCCTCATGCGTTTCCCCTCCTTGGATAAGGAGGGGCGGCGCGCGCAGCACGCCGGGGTGGTTCGATCTATGCCTACCGTACCACCCCGCCGCCTTCGGCGGCACCCCTCCTCAACGAGGAGGGGAAAGACCTTGCTCCTTCATCACGACGAGCCCGTCTACCGCGACGACGCCTTCGCGCTTGACGATCAGCGGATTGATCTCGGCCTCGGCGACCGGCCGGCCGCTGACGAGCGCAAGACGCGAGAGCGTGGCGACGGCGGTAGCCAGTGCGCGCAGATCGCCGCGCGGCAGTTCGCGGTAGCCGCGCACCGTTGCGAGGCCCTTCACTTCCGTTATCATCGCGGCGGCCTCCTCCTCGCTCACCGGCGCGAGGCGAAGCGCGTAGTCCCTGTAAATTTCCGCCAGCGCACCTCCCGCCCCGACGAGCGCGATCGGGCCGACGACCGGATCGTCGCGGTAGCCGACGATCGCCTCGGCGAGGCCCGATTCCATTTTCTGTATCAGTACACTGTGGGCCGCGGGGACGCGCGCGAGCATCGCGCGGAGCTCGCGATCGAGCTCGGCACGGTTCGCGATGCCAAGACATACCGCCCCGGCTTCGGTCTTGTGGAGGAGCTCGGCGGACAGCGCCTTTGCCGCCACCGGGTAGGGAATGGCGTGCGCATAGCCGGGACGCTGCGCGATCGCGTGCTCAGCCACCGGGATTCCGAGCGAGGCAAACAGCGCCAGCGCTTGCGCTTCATCGAGGCGTCCGCGCCGGGGAACATCGGGCGGCCATTCATTGGATGAGGCGGCGGCGCGGGTGCCGGGCGAGCGCCAGGCGAAGTACGCCGCAAGCGCGTCGGCGCAGGCTTCCGGGGTGCGAAAGGCGGCGATCCCGCGCGCGGCGAGCAGGGCGAGCGAGCGCTCCGCGTGCGGCGTGAGGAAGACCGCGAGCGGCTTCGCGTTCCTCTTCGAGCGCACGATGGGCTCGACCGCGAGCTGCGGATGGAATTGCGCCGAAGACCCAGCCACCGCCAGAACGCCGTCACACTGGGGAGACGCAAGCAGATCATCGAGCGCCGCCGTGTACTGCTCCGCGGTCGCCGTCATCGTCAGATCGATGATCGGGGATTTGGAGTTCGGTGCGACCGTCTCGATGCCGGCCATGCCCAGCCGATCCACGACGCTCGCCGCGCCGCCCCCGGTGGTGGTCACGACCGCAACGCGTGCCGCTCGCGGCAGGTCCGGCGGGGTTCGTCCCGAAAGGAGCGGCGCGATTTCGATGAGCGTCTCCAGCATATCCACCCTCGCGATGCCGCAGTCGCGGAAATACGCGGCCAGCGCCGCGTCCTCCCCCGCGAGCGCGCCCGTGTGCGAGCGCGCGAGCGCGGCGCCGAGCCGCGAGCGGCCGAGCTTGTACGCGACCACCGGTTTGCCCGCGGCATGGGCCTTGCGCGCTGCCGCGGCAAGCCTCGCGCTGTCGCGTATCGTTTCGAGAAACAAGAGGATCACCTTCGTGCCGGGATCCTCGACGAGCAGTTCGACCAGCTCCGCCATCCCGAGGTCGGCTTCATTGCCGACCGAGACGAGCTTGGCGAAGCCCAGGCCCCGCGCCGCTCCGCGCGAGAGCACCGTGCCGAGCATGGTTCCGCTGTGCGACACGAAGCTCGTTGTCCCTGCGGGCAGCGTATCCATCTCGAGCACCGCGTTGACGGTGAGCGCGACGCGGCCTGGAACGTCGATGAGCCCCATGCTGTTGGGGCCGAGCACGCGCACGCCGAGTGCCCTCGCGCGCGCGACGAGCCGCGCCTGCCGCGCCGCGCCCTCGGCCCCGGCATCGGCGAATCCGTCGCTGAAAATGGTGGCGACGCCGACGCCGCGCTCACCGCATTCCTCGATCGCGCGCTCTACAGAATCACCGGGCGTCATGATAAAGGCGTGGTCGATCGCGCCGGGCGCCTCGGCGAGGCTGCCAAAGGCGCGCTCGCCGAGCACTTCGCTGCGCGACGCGTTGACCGGGACGATGCGTCCGGCGTAGCCGTGCTTGCGCAGGAAACGCATGGGGCGCGCGCTGTTCTTCGCCGGATCCCCGGATGCCCCAACCAGCGCGACCGCGCGGGGAGCGAAGAGCGCCTGGGCGAGGCTCACGCGGAGAAGCTGAGCTGCGTTTCGCTCTCCAGCCGCCACAGCCGGGCGAGCAGCTGGCGCGCCCGCTCTTCCCCGAGCACCGGCGAGGCGAGCTCGAGGTACTTGTGCTCGAGCTCGGTGTCGGAGAGCGGCATGTCCGGGTCGCCTTTGCGCGTCGGCTGGAGATGCTCGCCGCGCCGGCCGTCGCGCGACTCGATCGCGACGCGCGCCGCGCGCTGCGCCGGGAATGCGGCATCGAGCCCGGGGTCGAGGACCACCTCGACGCGCCGCATAAGGGCCCTCGTGGCGGAGTCCGCCAGCCGCTCGGGCTCGAACGCGGCGAGCCGCACGCTGCCGTGCGTGAGCGCCGTCGCGACGAGATAGGGTGTGCTGAATCGCGCCTCGGCGGCCGTCGCGGGGTCCGCGATCCCCGCGACCTCCAGCGTCGCCCTGTAGCCTCCGACGCGCACTCGCGCGATCTCCCCGGCGGCCACACCCATGCGCGCTTTCAGGGCAAGCGCGCCGTCGATGGCGGCGAAGGCGTGACCGCAGCAGGCGTGGTTCTTGAAAGTCATCTGGGTGATGTGGAAGTCCTCGCCCAGGGTGGCGAGCGCACGATTCCAATCCGGGCCGCCCGCGTCTCCATAACCCATCGCCCGGCCGTAGCCCGCATCGCCCTCCATGATATCGAGCGATCCGGTGACCCCTTCGGCTGCGGCGAGGGCCGCGGTGAGGCCGGCTTCCGCCGCGCGTCCCGCGTGCAGGGGCTTGGACATCGAATCCGCGCGAAACGCCTGCTGCAAGCCCGCCGAGAAAGTGGCAACCGTCGCGAGCGCATGGGCGAAGCGCTTTCTGTCCAGGCCGAGCAGCTCGGCCGAGGCGCTCGCCGCGCCGAAGCAGCCGATCGTGCCGGTGTTGTGCCAGTACTTGTAGTGGGCGCGGCCCATGGCAGCGGCGATTCGCGTGGAGATCTCGTAGCCGACGATCACCGCGCGCAGAAACGCATCGCCCGGGACGTGCCGCGACTGCGCGACGGCGAGCGCCGCGGCGATGGTCGGGGCGCCGGGATGATAGATGCCCTCGCGGAAAATGTCGTCCACCTCGACCGTGTGCGCGGCCGCGCCGTTGATGAGGGCCGCGGCGCGCACGCTCGCGCGTCTCCCCAGCGCGAGACGCGCTTCCCCCTGGTCGAGCTCTCCGGCGAGCGCGCGCTCGAGCAAGAGGGCGGGCGCGACCCCGGCGCCCGGAAACAGCGCCGCATGCCAGTCGATCACCGCGCGCTTCGCCTGGTGCAGTACCTGCGGCGCCACGGCCTGCCTGCGATAGCCCTCGGCGAACCCGGCGAAACGCTCGACGACGTACACCCTAGTTCTTTCCTGAGCGCGATGCCGAGCGCGAAGCCGATGGTCCGATCAGACCAGCGTCTCCGCGCGATTTGCCACGTGGGTCGTTGAATTAAAATCCACTCCGGCTCCGATACTTAGTCAGGGATTCCCGACAAAACGCGTCCGCCTTGGGGCTGGCAGTGGACAGCGTCCGGGAATAATACTACTGTCATACGCTTGCCGTTTGCGCTGACAGGTCGAAGCCTGACGGCCCGGGGAGGGATAGATGGAGAAAAGAGGGACGCCGCACGGGCGCCCCGAGAGACTATGCAATACAAGATCGCGATGGAACGCGGTTTTCTCAGGGCAGACCTGCTCGAACGGGAAACCGCCGAAGAAACAAGAAGGTTTCTTCGCGCAGTGGTTTTCGAAAGCGTCAAGCACGGTTGCTCACGCATCCTCGTGCACGTGCGCTCGTCGAAGACCCTGTTCACGGTCGAGAGATACGGGGTCCTCGAGACCTTCAAGAGGCTCGCGTCGGATCCCGCGCACAGGATCGCACTCCTCGGTGATACCGTCGAGCTGGGCATGTCTCACGATTACGTCGCCTTGCTCGCGCGCCAGCAGGGAATCACTCTTCGCAACTTTCAGAATGAGTCGCAAGCCATCGAATGGGTGAAAGACCGGCGCCGGCCGGAGGAGCGCCGTCAGCGATCGGAACACACCGCGGGCGCGTCATCGGAGCGCCGCCAGAACCAGCGCCGCAAACCCCCCACGGACGGCTCACCCGACCTTACTCCGGAGTAATCCCCGCCTCTTTCATCAGCTTGGACCACTTCGCCTGGTCGCCGCGTATGAAGCGCGCGAATTCCTCGGGCGTGTTGCCCGCGGGCTCGGCACCGAGGACCCGCATTTTCTCTCGCACGTCGCTCATCGCCAGCACGCGATTCGCTTCGGCTGAGAGCTTCGCCACCGTCTCCTTCGGCGTCGCCGCCGGCGCGAGCAGGCCGAACCAGCCCACCGCTTCGTAGCCAGGCAATCCCGATTCGGCGACGGTCGGAAGGTCCTGCAAGGTCTCCGAGCGCCTCGCCCCGGTGGCGGCGAGCGCCTTCAGCTTGCCTGCGCGCACGTAAGGCATCACCGTCTGCGCAGGCGCGAACATCAGGTTCACGTGCCCCGCCAATAGATCGGTGAGCGCCTGCCCGGTGCCCTTGTAAGGCACGTGGAGCAGATCCACGCCCGCCATGGACTTGAACAGCTCCGCCGAAAGATGCGAGGCAGCGCCCGTGCCCGAGGAGCCGAAGCTGATCTTCCCCGGGTTCGCTTTCGCGAGCGCGATCAGCCCGCGGATGTCGGCGGCCGCGACGCCCGGGTTCGCGGTGACGACGTAGGCCGAGGCCGAGACGAGCGACACCGGCGCGAACTGGGTCAGGTTTTTTTCCGTGAGCGACGCGGTCGAGCTCATAAGGAGCGTGTGTCCGTCCGGCACGGACTTCGCCACGAAGTCGGCGCCGATATGGCCGCTCGCCCCGGGCCGGTTCTCGACCACGATCGCCTGCTGCCAGATCGCGGCGAGCTTGGGCTCCATGATGCGCGCGAGCGTATCGGCGCCCCCGCCCGGCGGGAAGGGCACGACGATGTGTACTGGCTTCGACGGAAACCCCTGAGAGAGCGCTCCGGCCGCGGAGAAAAGTAACGCGAGGCCCGTAAACGCGTGCCGGGCGCGCCGCATCAGGATGTCATTCCTAACGCGGCCACAGCACGCCCTGGCTCCCCCTCGCAACCGCGCCCATGCCCTTGTAGACGAATTTCTGCACGCGCTTGCCTTCGTAGGTCTCGGTGGTGTAGAGGTTGCCCTTCGAATCGCTCGCGATGCTGTGCACGCCATAGAACTGGCCGGGCTGGCGCCCGCCGTCGCCGAAGTTCGAAATCTCCTCCAGCGTGTCGCGCAGTATGATGCGCACCTTCTCGTTCTGGCCATCGGCGAGAAACATGAACCGCTGCTCGCGATCCTTTGAAAACGTGATGTCCCAGACCGAGCCTGACGCGAGCGTCTCCTTGGCGTAGAAGGCTTCCTTCACGAACTTGCCGTCCGGCTGGAATACCTGCAGGCGGTCGCCCTGGCGGTCGCACACGTAGACCAAGCCGTCGTTCGAGCGCTCGACGCAGTGCACCGGGTTGCGGAACTGCTGGGCCGGCGGGGCCTTCGGGTCGTAGTTGCCCATGGGAGCGTCGTCGGGCTTGTTGCCGTACGCGCCCCAGTAGCGCTTCATCTTCCCGGTATCGGCGTCGACCACGGCCACGCGCTTGTTGAGATAGCCGTCGGCGATGTACGCTTCGTTGGTCTTGGGATCGACCCAGATCTTGGCCACCCGCCCGAAGTTCTCGAGGTCGTTGCTGCCGCCGTTTTTGCCGTAGCGGCCCAGCTGCATCAGGAACTTCCCCTCCTTGGTGAACTTCAGGACTTGGGCGTCTTTCGCGCCGTTGCCGCCGAGCCACACGTTGCCCTTGTAATCGACGTGGACACCGTGCGCCCCTTCCGGCCACTCGTAGCCCGGTCCCGGGCCGCCCCAGGACCTCACCAGGTTGCCGGCCTGATCGAACACCAGTATGGGCGGTGCCGTACGGCAGCACTCGGCGATGGGAGGATTCTGCTCGAGCCCCTTTTCATTGACATGCAGCCCTCCCGCACCGCGATGAATGACCCAGACGTGGTCCTGCTCGTCGACCCACACCCCTATGGTCCAGCCGAGCAGCCAGTGATTCGGCAGGGGCTTCGGCCACAGCGGGTCCACTTCGAACATCGGCGCCTGGACGGTGGGCCCGGACGTCGCGGCCCTGTTTTCGAGCAGCGCCTGGCAGGCCCCGAGCGCGACAATTGCCGAAACGAATGCCGCTGCGACATAGAAGTTGCGTTTCCGCTCCACGCTTTTCATTGACTCCCCCTTTTCCGTTGTAAGCTGCGCTGCCGCTATGCTCGACGCTCGGAAAACCCTTGTCAACACCCGCACGATCGTTTTGTGCGTGGCGGCGCTGATTCTGGTGCTGCCGTCGCGCGCGTGCGCTCACGACATCCCGAACGACGTGACGGTGAATGCGTTCCTCAGGCCGGATGGACAGCGGCTGCATGTTCTCATTCGCGTGCCGCTCAAAGCCATGCGCGAAGTGGACTTTCCGAGGCGAGGCGCGGGCTTTCTCGATCTCGCGCGCGCCGACGCGGCGCTCCGGAACGCGGCGACGCTGTGGATCGCCGCTAACGTCGAGCTGTACGAAAACGACGGCCGCCTCGGCTCGCCGCGGGTCGTCAATTCCCGCGTGTCACTGGAGTCCGACAAGTCCTTCGCGTCCTACGAGTCGGCGCTCGCGCACGTCACCGGCCCGCGGCTGCCGAACGACATGGAGCTGTACTGGGAGCAGGGACTGCTCGACGTGCTGTTCGAGTACCCGATCGGCTCGGACCGTTCCGACTTCTCGATCCGGCCGCGGCTCGAGCGGCTGGGCCTGCGGACCACCGTCGTGCTCCGCTTCCTGCCCGCCACCGGCGTCGTGCGCGCCTTCGACCTGCACGGGGATCCGGGCCTGGTCAGGCTGGATCCGCGCTGGCACCAGGCCGCCTGGCGCTTCGTCGAGTCGGGATTCTTCCACATCCTGGAGGGGACCGATCATCGGCTGTTCCTGCTTTGCCTGGTGATCCCGTTCCGAAAGTTCGGGCAGCTCGTCCTGCTGGTCACCTCGTTTACGGTCGCGCACTCGATCACGCTTATCGCCTCCGCGTATGATCTGGGGCCGGATGCGCTGTGGTTTCCGCCGCTCATCGAAACGCTGATCGCGATTTCCATTTTGTACATGGCGATCGAGAACGTCCTCGGCAGCAGCGTGGGGCGCCGCTGGCTGATCACCTTCGGGTTCGGCCTGGTCCACGGGTTCGCCTTCTCGTTCGCGCTCCGCGAAACGCTGCAATTCGCCGGGTCCCACCTGTTGACGTCGCTCTTGTCGTTCAACCTCGGTGTCGAGCTCGGTCAGCTGCTCGTGCTGGTGGTCCTCGTCCCCGCGCTTGAAATCCTTTTCCGCTTCCTGGTCGCGGAGCGTCTGGGAACCATCATTCTGTCGTTGCTGGTCGGGCACACGGCCTGGCACTGGATGACCGAGCGCGCGGAACGGCTGAGCAAGTTCCCGTGGCCGGCGCTCGACGCCTCGCAGCTGGCGGTCGCCATCCGTTGGCTCATGGGGTTGCTCATCCTGGCGGGCCTCGCCTGGTTCGCGCGCGGCGCCTTGCGCGAACGGGCGCGGCAGCGGCAGCAATCGACCCCGGTCCTCAAGTAAAGGCTACACTTACGAGGAAGAGCCCATCGGGGCCGGCAGGAAAGGATAGTCATGACCAAGCGAAAGAAAGCCAACGGGTACGCGCGGCCGGTCAGAACGAAGCGCGACTACGAACGCGCGGCTAGCGTGGCCAAGCGCCTCTCCAGTCAGGCGGACCGGGATTCGGCGGCCGAGCTCCGCCTGCAATCGCTGCTCCGGCAATTGGATAAGTTCGACGATCTGGAAGACGAGGCGGGCGCGGACGACCCCGCGGACTATCCCTATTCTGGACCTCGCAGGCGCTGGTCGGACAACGAGTCCGGAGACAACTGACGCTTTAGTCCAGCTTGCGGCTCTTCGCGTTCCAGTTCCGTTCGAGGTTTTCGATCAGCGCCGGGCTGAAGTGGCAGTAGGCCTGCTCGCGGGCGTACAGGGCGAAATACTCGCGGAACAGATCGAGGGGCTCCTGCGCGATTCGGAAAGCCCGCCGGTTGGAGGCGGCGCTCACCACGCCGGATCCGGTGAGTTTTTCGACGGTGCGCTCGATCGCGCGATCCATGTCCGCCGGCGCAACGACTTCGTCGCAGATCAGCCGTCCCTCCGCGCTGTCGCACTCGAAGCTGCGCTCGGCCATGATCGCCTGGCGCGCGATGCGGTCCCCGACGAAGCGCGGCAGGCGCAGGTTGGCCGCGCCGGGGATGATGCCTTCCTTGCGCGCGGGCAGGCTCATGAACGCGTCCTGCGCCGCGAGCACGTAGTCCATGACGAGCAGGTACTGGCAGTGGCCGCCGATCGCGAATCCCTCCACCGCCGCGATCCAGGGCTTCTCCAGGGTCGTTCCGTTGACGTCGTCCGGCAGAGCGTCCGGCCGCGCCAAACCGCGATAGATCTTGTTGACGATTCCCAGGTCGCGCTGCAGGTACCAGATGAACGGCACCTTGCCCTGGTAGAGATGCGTGAGGTTGATGCCGCTGCCGAGCACGCGGCGTCCCCGGTACTTGCCCATCTGCACGCTGTCCCCGCGCAGCACGCCGATCTGCGCGTGCGGATCGAGGATCGCCAGGTCCACCGCGATCTCGGCCGCATCGAGGGTGGTTGCGTCCTCGGCGTTCAGATGGCGCGGGTTCTTCTGGATCACGTACGCGGCCTTGCCTTTGCGGAAGATTTCTGCCGCGCCGAGATCGACGCGCCCCTTCCTTCCCAGCTCCGGAAGCCGTTCGGCGGTCCCCGCGTGGGGCAGCAGCATCGCGTGGCAGAGGTGGCGACCGGCATTCGGATTCGCGAGCACGGCTGAGACCAGGATCCCCTGGTCGATTTCATGCCCCTCCTTGTCGCGCTGGATAAGCGCGGCCTCCGCCGCGACCTGCGAACGCGTGGGAACGAGCCCCGGCACGAGCGTCGCCGCATCGTAGACGAGCTGCTCGACGCGGACGAAGCGCGAGCAATTCTGCGTGAGCCGGTCGTAGACCGCCTCGGCATGAGCGGCAAGGAAGCGGCTGCGCGCCGTGCGCGCTTCGCGCTTGATTTGCTCTGCGGCTTCCGCCTGCTCCGCGTTGCGCGCGGGCTTTGCGGGCAGGCGCGCGAGCAGCGCCGCTCTGCTCTCCCAGAATCGCGAGTAGCGCGCGCAATCGCCGGCAAAATCCGCGGTGTCGCGCGGCGGTTCCTCTCGAGCGGATGCTTCAGTGAACGTCAAGTTTTGGGTCGCTTGTCGATGACGCGGACCGCCTTGCCCTGCGAGCGCTGAACAGTCCCGGGCTCGACCACGCGCACCTTGGTTGTCACGCCGATATATCCTTTGATCAGCCGCTCCACATCCTCCTCGATGGCGGTGCTCGCCGCAACCGACAAGGGGCCCGGACTCCCGGGCCGGCGTTCCACCAGCACATCGAGATCGTCCAGGTGCCCGTCGCGGCGGACTTCGAGCACGTAGTGGGGCGAAAGCCGCTCCTGCTTCAGCAGGATCTCCTCGATCTGCGAAGGGAACACGTTGACGCCGCGGATGATCAGCATGTCGTCGGTGCGGCCGGTGACGCGCGCCATGCGGCGCATGCTGCGCGCGGTGCCGGGCGAAAGGCGCGTGAGGTCGCGCGTGCGGAAGCGGATCACCGGCATTCCGATCTTGGTGAGCGAGGTGAGGACCAGCTCGCCGTCCTTTCCCTCGGGCAGAACGGCGCCGCTTTGCGGATCGATAACCTCCGGATAGAAGTGGTCTTCCCAGATGGTCAAGCCATCCCGGGTCTCCAGATGTTCGGATGCGACGCCGGGGCCGATGACTTCGGAAAGGCCGTAATGGTTGAGCGCCGCGAGCCCGAGGCGTTTCTCGATCTCGTCGCGCATGCCCTCGCTCCACGGCTCTGCGCCGAAGATGCCGACGCGCGCCGAGCACAGGGCCGGGTCGAGTCCCTGACGCGCGAACTCGTCGGCGATCACCAGGGCGTAGGAAGGCGTGCACATGAGGATGCCGGGCTTGAAGTCGAGCATCAGCTGCACCTGGCGCTCGGTCATTCCGCCGCTCACCGGGACGACGGTCGCGCCCAGCGCCTCGGCCCCGTAATGCGCGCCCAGGCCGCCCGTGAACAGGCCGTAGCCGTAAGCGATGTGAACGATGTCGGTGGAATGACCGCCGGCGGCGCGTATCGAGCGCGCCATTACGGAGGACCAGGTATCGATGTCCTGCTTGGTATACCCGACGACCGTCGGTTTGCCGGTGGTGCCGCTGGAAGCGTGCACGCGCACGATATCGTCCATCGGCACCGCGAACATGCCGAAGGGATAGTTGGCGCGCAGGTCCGCCTTGGTCGTGTACGGAAATCTCGCGAGATCCGCGGGATCTTTCAGATCGCCGGGGTGAACGCCCGCCGCGTCGAAGGCCTTGCGGTAGTGCGGCACCTTCTCGTACGCGTGCTTCAGGGACCAGCGCAGGCGCTCGTGTTGCAAAGCGCGCAGCTGGTCGACGCTCGCCTTCTCGATCGGCTCGAATCGATCCATTGCGCCCATCATTTCATAAACCCCGGGAGCCAGGTGGCAAGTTGGGGGAAGGCGACGATGATGGCGAGCAGCGCGACGAGCGCCACATTGAACGGGATCACCCCGCGAAACACCGTGCCTATCGTCAGGTGGCGCAGCAGGCTCTTGACGACGAAGATGTTCATCCCCACCGGCGGGCTGATGAGCCCGATCTGCACGACGATCACGATGATG